>PPYF01188101.1_pt1 | contig 71379 bp, 65 predicted proteins | sample 1559871 | NCBI WGS metagenome assembly PPYF01 (sample SAMN08240021, study PRJNA423297) | Human gut metagenome, whole genome shotgun sequencing project.
AGTAGAGATTCGAACTCTAGAACGCTTTCGCGTCGCCGGTTTTCAAGACCGGTGCCTTCAACCACTCGGCCACTCTTCCATTGGTTATTGTTGTCCTGCAATCACTTGGCTGCCGGAACGGGGCTTAATGTAAAAGATAGTCCGTACTGCGTCAATGGTTTTTACCGCATATTGCGTTCAATCGCCCTATTTTTGAACACTTGCTAAAAAGAGCAGCAAACCCTGCACAAAATCTCGACAACGATATGATAAATAACAAAAAAACCAACCAGAATAAACTGGTTGGTTTCACGCAAAGAAAAGCGTAACAGTGGACTAAATTAGAAGTCGTAACGCAGACCCACTGCAAACACGTCATCAGTTGTCAGCTCGTTAGCTTTGGTGAACTGATTTTCGTCCAGCAGGTTGATTTTGTAATCTGCGTATACGCGGAAATTGTCGTTCATGTAGTAGGTCGCGCCGATATCAACATACTCATTGTAAGTATCGTTGATATTCATGCCGTTGTCCTTCACATCGGTACGAATATATGCGATGGATGGTTCAATTTTGCCTTGATACTGGACAACAGCTTCGTAGCCGCGCATTTTGTTGAAGTAGCCAGTATTACCCGCCAGGTTGTTACCCTTGAAGTTGTCTCGGCCTTCAGAATAGGTCATCGCTGCGTAGATGTTGCCATACTTGTACTTCAGACCCAGCGCAGTGATTTGTGCATCGTTGTCGCCACCGAAAGCAGCGCGAGTTTGCAGGTCAGTTTTCTTCGCACTGGTGTAAGTTACCGCACCACCGAAGCTACCGAAACCAGTGTCAGCGAACTCATAACCCAGCGCAGCTGCGTAGCCGTCACCAGTTTGATCTTCGCCGTTGATCATGTCTTGATCGTTAGCAGTGGTGTACTGCAAACCACCGATAAAGCCGTTGCTCTGGATCATGTACTTCAGCAAACCGTCAGTACGGCCAGTACCAAAGCTGTCATTTTGCTTGCCCAGACCATCACCACCAAACTCTGGCAGGATATCGGTGTAATCGTTAACGATAGTCATCAGACCATCTTGACGACCGTAGGAGATACCACCGTAAACGTCGTGCTGCAGACCGGCGTAAGCATAACGAACTTCGTTATCGCCGCTTGCTGGCAGGTTGTATTCGAACAGACCGATACCCTTCAGGGAATCGTTGATTTGAGTTTCACCGCGAATACCAAAACGCGCATAACTCTGATCACCACGTACCGCTTTGTCTGAAGACATATAGTTCAGACCTACAGCACGGCCGTAGAAATCAATCTTGTTATTGTCCTTGTTGTAAATCTCAGCGGCTTGAGAGGCAGCTGAAACCAAAAGTGCCGGGATTACGATAGCAAGTACATTACGTTTCATGTTAGTTATCCTCACTGCTTTTCCATTTCTTATTGGCGTTATGCCTTGTGAAACTCACGGGACCTGACAGCAAAAATTAACGAGAACGAACGGTCAGACCGGTAACTATTCGTAATTTTTGATGTCAAACTCCCACTGGAGTACAGCAAATGTAAACTAGCTATTGTCTAGCACCTATGCCATCAGGTGTATAGGGGTATGCAAATTTTGAATAAGTATCACTGGTTATTGTCTCAAAACGTTCTCGCAACATGTCAATAAAACAGCGAATTTTGGAAGGTTGATTCCGTCTTGAGCGGTAAACTGCATAAAACGGTAATTCGAGACCATATTGGCCATCGAACAAATTAACCAGATTTCCCTCTTGAACATCCCGTAAAGCAAGCACATACGGTGACCAAATAATGCCGTGCCCTTGCAAGGCCATCCCATAGGCATGTTCAATATGAGAAAATGTCAGTGAGCCCTGTATTTTTTTCTCAATTATCTGCCCATCAGGCAGGGAATAACGCACCACATCCGGTGGCAGCAGACCATCATCGAGCATCACAAACTGGTGCTGATCGAAATCCTCTGGGCTTTGCGGTATACCGAATTTCTCCAGATAACTTGGCGCGGCGTAAAACGAACGGCGGCCGGTGGTCAGGCGCTGGGCAATCAGATTGCCGTTATTCGGCTTGTGCTGGCACAGCAGGATATCGCCGTCAAAATCACTGTATCCATCCTGCACCTGCACGTTTTTCAGTACGATGCGAATGCCCGGATAACGGGCCAAGAAGTCGGACAGAAAGAAATTGGCCAATTGGGTGCCAACCCGTGCCGACGATGCAATCACCAGCTCACCAGAGACTTCCTGTTGGCTGTGATCGATAAAATTCTCCAGTTCCTTAATCTCATTCAGCACGGCATAGCAATGCTGCAGTACTCCGGCCCCAATCTCGGTTAACTGTATCTGGCGCGTGGTTCGCTCAAACAAACGCTGGCGCAGTTGGTCTTCAAACTGGCGTATCCGGCGGCTGACCGTGGGCTGGGGAATATCCATTTCTTCTGCCACCCGGCTGAAACTGAGCTTTTCCGCAACCCGAACAAATAAGATCATGTCATCAAGCTTAAATCGCATGGATTGGATTCCTCTTTCAGCATTAATCCAGCTAGAAAATCTGCCGCATAATACAGGATTCATCAGCTTTAAAAAGTCTGTCACCCCGTTGTAAAAAAGACACTAAGTCTGCTCTATACCGCCAAAATGGGGCTTTTTTTAGGGAAACGTGCGGTCATGGCATGAAAACGGAAAATTCATGGGATAAAAGCAAAATACAACCGGCGAAGGAACACCTTCATGCAGTACCACAAAAATCAATCATCATAAATATCATATGGTTATAAGATAAAGTTTGGTTATCTCGTTCAGCGCTGAACTGCTCAATGTATAAACAGCAAAATATTGTGTGATGATTGTATTTTTCCGATAAAAAACAGCCCAGCAGAATGCTGGGCTGAGGCTTAAACCAGAAACGGTTGTTGATGTTTTAACCAGTTGGTGAGCTGAGTGATGTCGCGATCCACCATCGCTAAACGCCAACACGGGGTATAAGGCCCAACTAACAGCCCTGTAATATCCCCTTCCATGTTGTCAATTTCGTGATCATGGTGATGACGATATGGAAAACGCTCGGCCCACTGCTGCAACTGTGCAATACGTACCGCAATATCGGCCTCGCTCCACTGCGCCGTTTGGCTTTGTTGTTGTTCATACAAGCTTTGTACCGCATCGTGTAACCGCACCAACAGCAATAATAAAGAGCGCCAATCTTGCAAGTTACGTGGGCTGGCATTGGGCTCAAGGTGCAGGTAGTTCACCTCTTCATGCAACTTACGATAAGCCCGATTAGCACGCCACAGATACACGTGCACGTTGTCAGCTTGTGCACTGATCGCTGACAGCAAACGGATCTCTTGCTCGATCACCCGTACTACATGGGCGTCAATCCACAGCCGAGTCCAACTAGGCATAATCAGATGGATAGACAAAAATGCCAGCACCGTACCCAACAAGGTATCGAATACACGGTAGAGCGCAATCACCGGCTCAGTCGGGTTCATCTGCGCAATGGCGAACACGATCAACATGGTCAGCCAAAACACATGCACCTCATAACGCGCCTTGTAATAGGTGGCAAATGCCATGAAGGTCACGACACACGTCAGGAATAAGATGGTCAGACTATTATGCAGCACCGCCAAAGTCGCCAGTGCCAGCAGGCCACCTAAGAACGAGCCATAAAAGCGGTTGCGGATCCGGTTTTGTGCCGCACCCAGCGGTGCAGTCAGTAGCACAATAAAAGCCGTGAGCGTGATCCAGTAGCCCTGCTGGACATGGAAATAGAGCGCCAAACTCTGAGCACACGTCATCACCACCATCATGCGCAGACCGTGCTGGATCTCACGTGAGCCGCGCTGGCAAGCCGCTTTCAGGCTATCGACAAAGCTGACGCTATCGCTTGGCCAAACCCGCTCAATCTCTTCACGATTCCACGTGGTGCTGGCGTTTTCAGGCGTCATCCCTTCAGCCGTGGATGGATTGCGTTGTTGCCACGCCTGTTGAATGCGGCTCGCCGATAACGCAACCGAATACGCCGCATCATTCACAGGCTCAGGCGCAAACGGAGGCAATTCCGCCGCCTGCTCCCGCACCGCTGCCGACACGGCCATCAACCACTTACGGGTATCCCACGCCAGCTCTTCATGCTGGTTGAGCTCATACAGGGTTCGCGCCAAACTGCCTAAGCCGCCGGAAAAAGCCAGCAGCGTTTTAAACTCACGATAGTAACGGCGATTACGGCGCGTACGCGGTACCGAGCGCAACCAGTTGGCCAGCACGCCGAGCGCGACATCGAAACGCTCACGCTGTACCAAGGTTTGGCGCGGATCGGTAAACGCGTGCGAAGCCAGACTTTGCAGGTAATCCGCCAAATTGGCGGTAGTCACTTTGAGTAACTGCTCACCTTGGCGACCAGAATCCCACAGCCATCCCACCAGCGAAAACAGCAGTGCCAGCGCCACGGCGCAGGTGTTAGCGGCCAGCACAACCTGCCAAGAGACATGCTCTTGCGCAAAATGCAGCGCCATGATCAAGGTGAAACCGAAGTTATACGCAATCAGCTGAATGTATTTGCGCTGATTGCCCATCAGGCCATACACCATACCGAAGAGGGATAATCCCAGCATGCCAAACCATGGCGACAGCAAATACAGCTGCGCCATCAAGGTCGCCAGAATACAGATAAGACCGGATAACGAGAGGATCTTAGCGCGCTTTGGGTAGGAAAGATCGCGCCCCAATACGCCCACCAACCATGCGGTGATCAAGCCCCCCACCCCAGCGGACGGCTGACCCAACCAAACAAAGAGTAACAGCACCAGCATCATCGGGATCGAGATACGTACCCCATCGGGCAAATCGGCTTTACTCGGGAACCACTCAAGCAAACGTAAACAAATTTTTTTCATACAGCACGCGGCATACGCAGGATATTTTTATTGTTGTGATTCAGATGTATTAATTCAGGCAGCGGATCGCGCGTTGCTTGCCGTAATGTTTGACACCAAGAGTGATAAACAGCAAAGAGAGCATCTGATACACCACCATCATGGATGGAGCCAGATGGGCATCAATGTCATCCGACAGGTAGATCCCGCCGGAGATGATCAAGAACAGCACCAAACACGCAGCACCAATATTGATCACGGAAGAGGCCAAAAATGCCGTAATGATAGAGGAATGGAAGAACTCGACCCCTTTGGGAATACAACGAATAGCGTATTTCATGGAAAAGAAACAGCCTGAAAAACCAACGCCGATGGCAACCTCACTTTCATGCACAAAGCATGAAAACAACCCATCCAGACACAGAAATAACAGGTACACGGCACCGTAAGTCAGCGCAAAAGGGATAATCCATTTGTTGTTCATAATTGTGATAACAGCTAGCGGACGATAGAGGACTGAGTAAGTAAGAATACATGCAGCTTGTTGACTGCTTATTAAGTGGACGTAAGCCTACTCCCAATGTAATACGTTGTGAAGTCTTTTGTGATACAAATCGCATTAATTATATTATATTACTCAAGTTGCATATCGCGCCGTTTTCTTCGCTATAACACTACTTTAGCGCTCACTTTTCAGCCACAGACAACGCCATACTTGCCATTTATTCTGTCTAACTACGCCCTGCGTATACCCAGAACATCGCCATACGGCTAACAGTGGGATCTCGCTCGCTTTAATGGTTTAATGAGCTACCTACTCCGTTACAGTCTGCTGTCGGAGTGCCTGCACCTTGAGTGCGGGTCTACGAATCGTTGCCTTAAAAAGTGAAGAGAATATGTCTGAAGATGTAATGCTGAACGCAGAAAACGACTGGAATGATGACGAGCTGATCGACAACGCCTACGATATTTTCCTTGAGCTGGCGTCGGATAACCTCGATCCGGCCGATATCATCCTGTTCAACCTGCAATTTGAAGATCGCGGTGCCGCGGAGCTGGTTGATGTCGCCACCGACTGGGGCAGCGAAATGGGTATTCCAGCCAGCAATGATCTGTATGCGGAAGTCGTGATCGGTCTGGTTAACGAGCAAGATGAAATCGATGATGTTTTCGCTCGGATCCTGCTCAATCGCAGTAAAAACATGAAAGAATGCCACATTCAGTGGAAGCAGTAAGCACACGCCAAGAAATGAATAACGGGCGGGTAATTGATACCCGCCCGTTTTTTATTTGGTTTTAACTCTAATTCTGATCCTAGCTTTAATGCCGATTTTAGCGTGCTAAGACCAGAGACTATTAATCCCGCGCAGCGACTGGTTGTCGCATCAATACCCACATGAAAAGCACGTTAACTACGGCGGTAAGCACGAACAAGCCACCGTATCCCATCCATTCAATCATCAACGAGCCAACCACAGGGCCCGACAAGCTGCCGACGGTATAGCTGATGAGGAGCGTCTGGTTCATCGCCACCAGCTCATGCTTGGCCACTTTCTCACTGGCCAGCGCCATGGCGATCGGGTACAGCGTGAAGGCCGCAAAGCCCACGCCGACTAGCGCAATCGACAATATCCAACGCGCATGACCAAACAGCAACCACACCGAACACGCGATGATCAGCCCCGTTTGCAGCAGCAAAATTCGATGCCGACCGTATTTATCCGCCATCTTGCCCACCGGCAACTGGCCAACAATCGCCGCCGAAATCAGCAGCGCCATCCAGCGTCCGACTTCCGCATCATCCATTCGAATATGTTCGAGGAATAACGGCAACAAGCCATACAAACTACCGAGCACAATACCGGAGAGCAGACAGCCCAAAATCCCGATGCGCGCAGCCGGTAATTTCAAAATCGGCAGCAACCGCACATCATCGGCTTTGTGCCCCATTTTCTCATTGGGCACCGCAAACATCGGGATGATCGCCAGCAGCATCAAGCCACTCATCCAGAACATAGAGGTTGTGAAATGAGAGCCAGTCCAGCTCAACATCAGCTGCCCACCGACAGAGCCCAGATAGAACACCACCATGTAAACGGCCAGTAAACCGCCCCGCTCTTCCGGCTCACCGAGCGTCAACAACCAGCTTTCAATCGACACCCAAATCCCCGCACAGGCAAACCCGACCAGAAATCGGGTGATCCCCCAGGTCAGCACATGTTCGGGTAACCACAAGCCACTGGCGCACACCACAAACAGCGCACAAAACAGCTGATAGCTACGCGCATAGCCCAAACGCAGCACCGTGCGGCCACACAGCAACGTCCCGATCAGGGTGCCGGCGTAGTATGCCGATGTCACTATCCCTATTTGCCACGTTGAAATATCGGCTTTACTCAGCCACAGCGGGATCAGGGTATTTTGCTCCGACAGGGCCACCGTATTTAAAAAGACGCCCAACAACAACGGAACAAGAATGCGGACCAACGACAACATGAAAAACCACTCAAATAAATCAGGAAGAGAATAGACGCAACGGCGACATCACGGACGCACCGAGGAAAGCCGGAGCACTTTCCGGAGAGAACAGGCCTATTATTAGCAAAATCTGTGTTAGCAAAAACTGCGCTTCGTTATACGCGAAAAAAGTTGTTCAGGGCGCTTCAGGGTGTAAACAAGCGTTAACATGATTTGTACACTCGACCTGATTTATACCAAGCAATAGCGCATAAAAAAACAGGCCAGTCTCCTCTAAGAGATTGGCCTATATACAGTTGCGCCACGAAACAGCGAAGCCTCGAACTTCCCGCTATCAGCGAGCGCAGCGAAAATTACTGTTCGCTATGCTGCTTACCCAAACCGTACTCACGCAGTTTGTTAGCAATCGCGGTATGCGATACACCTAAACGGCGTGCCAACTTACGGGTACTTGGGTAGCTGCGATACAAGCGGGTTAATACCGAACGCTCAAAACGCTTGGTGATTTCATCCAACGAGCCATCAAGCTGATCGTCGCCCAAGCTAATTTCGGTTTCAAACTCCGGCAGTTCGATATCTTGCGGCGTCAGCACATTGCCTTCTAACTGACTCAAGGCGCGATAAATCGCATTACGCAGCTGACGCACGTTACCCGGCCAGCCATAATGGCAGAGAAATGGCATCAGCTCAGGCACTAACATTGGCCGTTCAATGCCCATTTCATCGGCGATCCGAGTGATGAACAGGTTCGCCAGCTCAGGAATATCTTGCTGCCGTTCACGCAGCGGTGGCACAGTTAAGGTTAATACGTTCAGACGGTAATAGAGGTCTTCACGGAAAATGCCTTTGTGTACCAGCTCCAGCAGATTCTTTTGCGTCGAACAGATCACGCGGACATCCACTTTCACTTCATGATCTTCGCCGACACGGCGGAAGGTGCCATCATTCAAAAAGCGCAGCAACTTGGTTTGCATCTGCGAGGACATCTCGCCAATTTCATCCAAGAACACAGTGCCGCCATTGGCTTGCTCAAAAAAGCCTTTCTTGCTTTCAGTAACGCCTGGATAAGCCCCTGGTGCATGGCCAAACAGCTCACTTTCCGCCACGTTATCTGGCAGCGCGGCACAGTTTAGCCCCAAAAACGGCAATGCACCGCGATGGCTACGTAAATGACACGCGCGCGCCAGCATCTCTTTGCCAGTACCGGTTTCCCCTTCAATCAGCAACGGGGCATCCAGCATGGCCAATTTTTTCGCCTGCGCAACCACCTGCTTCATCTTCGGACTTTCGGCCAGAATATGGCCAAATACGCTGTCGTCATGCACATTATGCATCTGCAGCTGACGCCCCAACTTGGCAGCAGAGCGCAACATCACCACGGCACCCGCCAGCAATGGCTTGCCTTCATCCGCAGTATGGGTGATGTAAACGGGGGTCAAATCCATCAGGTAGTCTTGGCCACGCACCACAATGCGCTGCGACACCGCTTCAGCGTGCTGCTCATCTTCCAACCAGCGGTGGAAATTAAATCCACTGAGCAGATTCTGGATAGTTTCTTCCAGCAATTGCTCTTCGCTCATGGAAAACAGCGCTAAGGCCGCTTGGTTGACCAAATCAATCTTGCCGCGCAAATCCACAGAAAAGACCGGATCTGGCAGCGCCTGTACCAGCGCCTTAAGTTCAGTATGCTCGCGCTCTACCGGCATAAAACGCACTTTGCGTACATCCGTAATGCCGGGAATACGCCGGATCTCCGTCATCAGACTACGGAAACTTTCAAAATCAATCTCAGGAAAGCTCAGGTAAATCCGGCCTCCGGTATCAATCTCAATGCCCCGTAAATCAATATCTCGTCCGACAAGCAGATCGAGCAGTTCCCGCGTCAACCCGACGCGATCTTCACAAAACACTTCCAGTCGCATACGTTACCGACCTTCGCGATGATTAATCCAGATGTGGGACGATGATACCCCGCTCTGTGCAACAGATGAAGGCACGTGTCATTATTTCTTGACAGAGACAGCGAAATTATGTGACTGAGAAAATTATCATCTGCAATCAACTCATTTTAAATCAATGAGTTATTAAAAACCGCTCTGCTATACTTTTTACAATTTGACACGGCAAAAACAGAATATCTCCCCTCAATTTACACCTTAATCTGCTGTTTTATCCGGATTTTCTGCATGCAATCGATACGTTTAGCAAAACTGAGGCAGTCTGTCAGACTGCCAGTAAGCGGATGATGTCGGCGCGTAAAGTTTCTGGTGCGGTCTGTGGCGCGTAACGTTCCACCACCTGACCTCGGGTATCAATCAGGAACTTGGTGAAGTTCCATTTAATGGCCTCAGATCCCAGCAAGCCAGACTTTTGTTTTTTCAACCAACGGTACAGCGGATCGGCGTGGGTGCCATTGACCTCGATTTTTTGCATCACCGGGAATGTCACGCCATAGGTCAGTGAACAAAAACGGGCAATTTCCTCGGCCGAACCGGGCTCTTGTGCGCCAAACTGGTTACACGGAAAAGCCAAAATCACAAAACCCTGCGCTTCTAACTCGCGATACAGTTTTTCCAACTCAGCGTACTGCGGGGTAAAACCACAGCGGCTGGCAACATTCACCACCAACACCACTTGCCCACGCAAAGATTGCGTATCAAAAGGCGTACCGTCTAGCAACGTCAGGGGGAAATCATAAATTTCGGACATAACAGGCCCTCCATGGTCCGGTTTGCTTCACGTGCTACGAACACGCATCATGTTGAAATGGCATGCATGCCATGCGCGTAGCCAACATGCACATATGGAATGAGTGTAGCGGGAAAGCGGCAAAATGTATGGCAGGGAAAATAGTGCTTACAGAAAGAGTATAGAAAACAGTCAAAAGCGTGAGCGCCGTTATATAATCGGCGCTCACGCGGGGGTTAGATGTCTTGCGTTTGTGACCGGTTACTGCGCCGGATTTTGCGGCTTACTGAGCAGCTGTTTAACCTGCGTCAATAATTCCTGACGGATCATGCCCAAACGCGGTTTGTCATCGTTGATCCACGGCAGCGGACGGCACAGCTCCATCGCCTTGATCCCCAAACGCGCGGTTAAGAGCCCAACGCCAATCCCCTGCGCTGCACGGGCCGATAAGCGTGCGGTGATGTCTTGCGACAGCAAATCGATGCCCACGTCACGTACCACATCGGTCACGCCGGCAAATGCGATGTTAAACAGCACCATCTTCAGCAGCCGGACACGACTGAAATACCCCAGCTCAATGCCATACAGATTGGCGATTCGATTCACTAAGCGCAAATTACGCCAAGCGATAAATGCCATATCCACCAGCGCCAACGGGCTACAGGCCACCATCACCGCCGACTCCGCAGCATAGCGACTGATCTCAGCCCGCGCCTGCTTATCCAACACCGGTTGCACCATGCTGGCGTACAGCCGGATCACTTCCTGATCATTATGCGTATCTTGTAACTCGGCGCGCCAACGCTGCAACACCGGATGCTGCGCATCCAGCAACGATTGATGTGCTAACTTCTCACAAAACGGCCGCGCTTGTCCGATCCCTTGGCTATGCAGCAGGTCCGTGGCGACTTCACGCTCACGCTCGCGACGGCGTAAAGTCAGCAAGCGTCGCCATTCACTGGCCAGGGAGCCAATCCCTGCGGCTAACACCAAGCCACCCGCGCCAGCGGCGGTGAGCAGAACCCAATCGCCACCTTGCCACGCATTGATGACGCTATTAATCGTCTGGCCCACCGCCGCGACGCCAAAGCCGAGTAAGCCTACGCCCAACAAACGACGCCACAGACTGCGCCGAGGCTGTAAGGCTTGTGTCACTTGCTGATCCAGCACGGCTTCAGTTTCCACTACGTCAGTTTGTACAAACGCCGCATCCTGATTAAAGGTCTGCTGTGGACGCAATATCTCTTCGCTGCTGACCGCTTGCGGCTCGGCAAACGTGATCTTCGGGCTCAGTGTTTCGGTATGACGCTCATTCGCTGCCATGCGCTCGCTGTCCGGCTTGATCATCGATTCACGGGTATTCATCGCAGCTTATCTCCCAGTAAAAACTCCATCGCGGCATCCATACGGATATGCGGTAATGGCTCGTCCGGCGCACTGACGCGCGGACGGAAAGATTCAAAATCAAAGTGTTGCTGCTGCCAAAATGCTGCTGACGGCAGGCGTGCCGGAACATCGCCCGGATACACCAGCAGCGGCGCGCCATCGCTGAGGCGGTGACCGCGCAGTGCGCTCATGGTACGCCCTTGATGCTGCACCTGGCCCACTTCGGTGGCTTGCACCGAGGCCAGACTGATGCAGTCCATCGCAATGCCCTCAAATGCCGCACTTTGCCACGCTTCTTGCACCAGTTGTTGCAGCAGTGAGACCTGATTGGCATGCTGATCGGGCGTCACATGATCTGACTTGGTGGCAGCAAACATCAGTTTATCGATACACGGCGAGAACAACCGACGCAACAGTGTGCGTTTACCGTAATGGAAACTTTGCATCAACTGCGCCAGCGCCATCCGCATGTCATTAAATGCCTGCGGGCCGATATTCAGCGGTTGCAAGCAATCCACCAGCACAATCTGACGATCAAAACGGGCAAAGTGATCGCGATAGAACCCTTTCACCACATGTTGGCAATAGTGCTCGAAACGGGCCTTGAGCAAGCCTAAGTTACTGTTTTTATCTGCCTTGCTAAATGCCGTTTCATCTAACGCCCCAAATGGCCCCTGCTGACCCGGCCATGGGAAAAATTGCAGTACTGGCGCATCGGCTAATTCGCCCGGTAACACAAATCGCCCCGGTTGGATAAAATGCAAGCCCTCATCTTTACAGCGCTGCAAGTAAGCGGTGTATTCACGCGCAATATCAGCTAATAAATTTTCATCGGCGGGGGCATGCGGATCGCATTTAGCCGCGAGGGTCAGCCAAGGCCGCGCCCATTCCGCCCGCTCACCTTGCAGCATATCCATCATCTGCTGTGACCACTGGCGATAGCTTTGCTCCAGCAGAGGTAAATCCAGCAACCATTCCCCCGGATAATCAACGATCTCCAGATTCAAGGTCGCCAGCTCACTTAAGTGCCGCAATAGTGAATGCTGAGGACGATAACGGATATTCAAGCGAATTTGGCTGACGCCACGAGTGGCTACCGGCCACGCTGGAGGGTCGGAATGCAAACTGAGCATGCCTTCATCATAAGCAAAACGCGGGATGGATAAATCACGCTGAGGAATACGCTTGATGCCTTGTATTCGCTCTTCGCGCACCGCAGAAAATAACGGTAAGCGCGCACCGGCATTCACATGCAGCAGTTGATTGACTAGCGAGGTAATAAAGGCCGTTTTTCCGCTGCGACTCAGACCGGTCACCGCAATACGCAGATGCCGGTCTAAACCGCGGTTTACAAAGGTCGAGAGTTCATTTTTTATCAGATTTTTCATGCATACTCACAACAGATCAGAACAGTTGTCTGATTATACGCCTTATAGCTGACGAAATTTGTTTCGTACCTTAAAGGTTTCTGATGTCACATAGCCTTCTAAACGGCGCAATTGGGTTTCCAGTTCGGAAAATTCCTGATCCAATGTCTGGATCCGGCGATGAGCCGACTCTCCCGCCTGCCAGGTTTTAGACTTGAGCGCCGGCTCTTCGTAAACCACCTCGCCTTCGCCAGTGTATTTATCCATAAACAGCCATGCGGCCAGATAAGCCAAAATCACGATCCCCGCACCACCGAACAAAAACACGGTGATTACCATGATCCGCACCAGCCACACTTCAATGCCAAAGTAGTGCGCCAAACCAGCACACACCCCTGCCACTTTGCCTTCGCGCGGATAGCGATACAGGTTGCCGTTACCGGTCATGATGGCTCCCTCCAGTTCGGGTGTTGAGAGTCTAAAATCACTTCCAATGAACGAATACGCTCGCGCATCTGCTGCGCTTCACGGGTTAACACCTCCAAACGGCGGCGCTCTTCTTGGCTCAAGCCTTCGCCCAATTCACGCTTGCTGCGATAGTGCAGCCACAGCCAAACGGGCGCGACAAACAGGAAGAAAATCGTTAACGGCACAGACAGGAAAAAGCTTCCCATTGTTACACTCCCTTTAGATATGCAGGGCAGCAGGCTGCCCTGACGATAATAATGATGGTGCGATGAATTGCGCGTCCATCAGCCTAAGCAAAACCGCGCTAACCGATACTCAAAGATGGCACGGTTAGTCTTTTTGCTGCATCTTGGCTTTCAACGCAGCCAGCTCACGGCTGATATCATCATCGGCCTGCAGCTCGGCAAACTCGTCATGCAAATTCTTTTGCTTACCGATAGTCATACTATCTGCTTGCGCTTCCATCTGATCAATACGGCGCTCAAATTGCTCAAAACGGGCCATGGCCTCATCCAAGCGCGAATTTTCCAGCTGGCCACGCACTGAGCGCGATGAAGCCGCGGCCTGATAACGGACCTGCAAGGCCTGCTGACGGGCGCGCGTCTCGGTCAGTTTTTTCTCCAGCTCTGCCACTTCACCGCTCATGCGCTGAATGCTGCTGTCGACGGCGTCTAATTCTTGCTCCAGACCTTGGATCAGCTCCGCCACTTTCTGACGCTCAATCAGTGCCGCACGCGCTAAATCTTCACGCGATTTACGCAGCGCCAATTCAGCTTTTTCTTGCCACTCACTTTCTTGTGCGCGGGCATGACCAATTCGACGCTCCAGTTGCTTACGCTCCGCCAAGGCATGCGCAGAAGTAGAACGCACTTCCACCAGCGTGTCTTCCATCTCCTGAATCATCAGGCGGACCAACTTCTGCGGATCTTCAGCTTTATCCAGCAGCGCATTGATGTTGGAGTTCACAATGTCAGCAAAACGTGAAAAAACACCCATAATAGTTCTCCTGAATTAGGGCTCCGACCTAAGCGGACCGCTAACTGTTGTTCATTTCCGGCTACTCACTCGGGTGGTTTATCCCACTTCCGTGCTGCGCAGCGACCTGTTCACTGCTATAACCATATCAAGTTGCATGCCAAGTTTTTCACTGCACATAATCAATTGATTAATAACAAATTAAATAAAGGGATGGCTTTCCGGCGGGGATAATGCTATGACTAAATTAGCTAAATAATAGTGAAAATGACCACTTAAGAGATCTTGCCGATCTGTATTACATGGCATGTTGCCCAACGCGTGAGTCTCGATTCGAGCATAGCGTTGAGCTGCTACGTGAGCTGCAATGTGAATAAACATTTGGTCATCTCGCCTCGCCACAGGAGCACCACCGCGCCATGAAACGTAACGACAACCTCATCGGCGTCGCCGACAGCTTTACCCGCGTACTAGAACAAGTCTCCCGACTCGCGCCGCTGAACAAACCGGTACTGATTATCGGCGAGCGCGGCAGCGGTAAAGAGCTGATCGCCAAACGCCTGCATTATTTGTCGCGCCGCTGGCAAGCTCCACTGCTAACCCTGAACTGCGCAGCGTTAAACGATAATTTGCTAGATTCGGAACTGTTCGGTCACGAAGCCGGCGCTTTTACTGGCGCACAAAAACGTCACGCCGGACGCTTTGAGCGCGCCCAAGGCGGCAGCCTCTTTTTGGATGAGTTGGCCACCGCGCCACTGCGGGTACAAGAAAAGCTGCTGCGCGTCATCGAATATGGTGAATATGAACGCGTGGGCGGCAGCCAAAAACTGGAGGCCGATGTGCGCCTGATCTGCGCCACCAACGAAGATCTGCCAGCCAAAGCCGCGCGAGGCGAATTTCGTGCCGATTTGCTAGATAGATTGGCGTTCGATGTGATTAACCTGCCCCCGCTGCGCCATCGCCGCGACGATATCCCGCTGCTGGCTGAATTTTTTGCCGTGGAGATGTGCAAAGAGTTAGGTTATCCGCTGTTTGCCGGTTTCACCCCACACGCATTGAGTGCATTAAATGAATACCCGTGGCCAGGTAACGTGCGTGAGCTCAAAAACGTGGTCGAACGTGCGGTATATCGTAATTACACACCGCAAGAACCAGTGCATGAGATTATCTTCAATCCTTTTGTAGATTGGGAAGCCGCCCCGCAATCAAGCAACCTAACTCAGACAAACGAATTCCCTTCAACTACAGGCTTGCCATCCGCCTCAGTGCCTGAGTCAACGCTGGCCTCAGCTTCTACAGCCAACTTACAGCCGATGGCGCTCAACTTCCCTGTGGATTTAAAAGCTTGGTTAGCCGCGCAAGAGCAGCAGGTCATTCACTCAGCGCTGCAGCAAGCCCGCTATAATCAGAAACAAGCCGCCACGTTACTGGGGCTCACTTACCACCAGCTAAGAGGGATCTTACGCAAGTACCCCGAGCTGCAATCGTTGGACGCAATGTGACCCATGTTCTTTACCTGCTACATGCTCGGTCACAGCACCAGCAGCTCCGGTATTGTGCAATAAATCGCCAGAGGTTGGCGTTCGGCAAGAGTAATGTAAAATGATGCCCTTGTTAGAAAAAAAACGAGTCAACATGAGCGGCCTGAAAATAAGGTGTGGCGTTTCGTTATGGCATGCGTGGTACTGGATCGGCGGTCTATTTTTGCTGCTGGCACAACCTGCATGGGCTAACGAAACTTTGCCGGCAGAGATTTATCAGAAAGGATTCGTCTACTGTACCGCCGGTAACACCAATATCCTGAACCCCCAGCGAGTCAAGGCCGGGGTTACCATTGATGCTATCTCCACGCAGGTCTATGACCGACTGCTGGACATCAATCCTTTTACCTATCGGCTGATGCCTTCTGCTGCCGAGAGCTGGCAGATCAGTGACGCCGGACGCACGTTTACCTTCAAACTGCGCCGCGGCATTCAATTTCACCAGACCGCTTGGTTTACCCCAACCCGCGCCCTGAACGCTGATGATGTCGTGTTCAGCCTGCAACGGATTTTCGATCCGAAATCGCCATACCATATGGTCGGCGGCGGTTCTTATCCCTATTTTGATAGCTTGCAACTGGGTAGCAAGATTGAGTCCATCACCAAACTTAATGATGACGAAGTGCAAATTAAATTGCTGCGTCCGGACTCCTCCTTCCTTACCCACTTGGCCACGCACTTTGCGGTGATCTTGTCCAAAGAGTACGCCGATCAGCTGCTCAAAGAAGGCAAACAAGAGCAAATTGACCGCCTGCCGATCGGCTCTGGCCCGTTCAAGTTACAAGAGTACCGTAACGGACAGTACATCCGCCTCGCCCGTCACGACGAATATTGGAAAGGTCGAGCGCGCATTGCCCAAGTAGTGGTGGACTTCGCTTCGGGCGGTGCTGGCCGGATGGCAAAGCTGATCACCGGCGAGTGTGATGTCCTGCCTTATCCAGCAGCTAACCAGATTGCCTTGCTGCGAGACGATCCTAAGCTGAAGCTGAGCGTACAATCGGGGATGAACGTCTCTTATCTGGCGCTCAACACCCAAAAAGCGCCGCTGAACAACCCGAAAGTGCGCCGCGCACTCTCTATGCTGGTTAATCGCGATCGTCTGCTGAAATCCATTTACTACGGTACTGCGGAGCCAGCGCGCTCTTTACTGCCGCCGGTTTCATGGGCGTTTGACCATCGTCTGGCCGAACACTACTACACCCCCGCGGAAGCACAAAAGCTGCTTGCGGAAGCCGGAGTGTCAGATCTGAAGCTCAAATTGTGGGTACCGACCTCCGCACAAAGCTATAACCCGTCGCCACTGAAAATGGCTGAGCTGATCCAAGCGGATATGGCCAAAGCGGGGGTGAAAGTGTCAATTATCCCGATCGATACCCAAAGTTTTGAGCGCGGCATGCTGCAAAGCGGCGATTACGACATGGTACTGACCGGTTGGGTTTCTGACAGCGATGACCCCGACAGCTTCTTACGCCCTCAGCTTGGCTGCAACGCCATCGACTCCGGCAGTAACTACGCGCGCTGGTGCGAGCCACGTTTTGATGCCTTCTTACATGCGGCCCTGACCACCGACAAATTGGCCAGCCGCCTGCTGTTTTATCGCAACGCCTTACAAATTATGGAAGAAGAAACGCCTGTGATCCCAATTGCGCACTCACTGCGCCTGCAAGGGCACCGCGCCGACCTGAACGGCTTAGTTCTCAGCCCGTTCGGCAGTACCTCGTTTTCCGAAGTTTACCGGCAGGAGCCTGAGCAATGATCATCTACACCCTGCGTCGGCTCAGCCTGTTGGTGATTACGGTGCTGATCCTGACCCTCATCGGCTACTGGCTCAAAAGCTATGGTAGCGCGCCGTCGGATCTGTCATGGTTTGACGGTTACAGCCAGTACCTGATGGCGTTGAGCGATGGCAACTTCGGCATCTCCAACGTCACTGGAGAACCACTTAGCGAGCAATTGCTGAACGTGTTTCCGGCCACACTGGAGCTGTGTTTGCTGGCCTTTATTCTGGCGCTGATCATCGGTATTCCGCTCGGTCTGATTGCCGGTGCGCGCCGTGGTCGCTGGCAAGATTTCATTATCTCCGCCATCGCATTGGTTGGCTTTTCCATCCCGGTATTCTGGCTGGGGATCTTGCTGATCATGCTGTTTTCCCTGCACTTAGGCTGGCTGCCGATTTCCGGTCAGCACAGTCTGCTGTATGAAGTGCAGCGGGTAACCGGATTTATTCTGGTGGATGCGTGGTTATCTGACTCGCCGTACCGCGAGCAGATTATTTACAACACCGTGATGCACATGACTTTACCGGTGGTCGTGCTGTCATTATCACCAACCACCGAAGTGATCCGCTTGATGCGCGCCAGTACCGAACAAGTGGTCGACAAGCCGTATGTAAAAGTGGCGGCTACCCGCGGGTGGTCACGACTGACCATTTTGCGCCGCTCGATTTTGCGCAATGCCCTACCACCGATCATTCCTAAATTAGGGCTGTTATTTTCCACCATGCTGACACTGGCGATGATCACCGAAACCGTGTTTAGCTGGCCGGGTATTGGCCGCTGGTTGATTCAAGCACTGAACCAGCATGACTATGCCGCCATCTCCGCCGGTGTGGTAGTAGTGGGTAGCTCCGTTATTTTTATCAGCGTGCTGTCGGAACTGGTCGGCGCCGCGGTTAACCCGCTGATCCGTAAAGAATGGTACGAGGTTCACTGATATGCCACACCGTACTGTAATGCCTAGCCGTATGGCACATACTTGGAACCTGTACCGGGGCGATACCGTCTCGATGATCGGTTTTTATGGTCTGCTGTTTTTGCTGATCTTGACTGTCTTTGGTCATCACATCGCCCCCTTTGCGCCGAATTTTCAGTTCATCGACAAAGAGCTGATGCCGCCATCATGGGCGGAAAATGGCAAAGTGGAGTTTTTCTTCGGCACCGACGATTTGGGGCGCGATATTTTCAGTCGCCTGATTTGTGGTACCCAATTGACCTTCGGTAGCGCCTTTTTAGTGGTTTGCACCGCCTCGATTGTCGGTACGCTGATCGGTATCGCCGCGGGGATGTCCAAAGGTCTGAAATCCTCGATTTTGAACCACACGCTGGATGCGCTGCTGTCTATTCCAACTCTGCTGATTGCGATCATCGTCGTCGCGCTCACTGGCGCCGGTTTACTGCACGCCATGTTCGCCGTCTGGTTAGCGCTGGTGCCCCGTTTTGTGCGCGCGGTATATACCGCTGTGCACGATGAGATGGAAAAAGATCACATCACTGCGATTCGCTTAGACGGCGCGTCCAACGGCTATATTTTGCGCTACGCCGTATTGCCAAACATCATGGCAATGCTGGTCACTGAATTTACCCGTGGTTTTTCTGTGGCCATGTTGGATATCGCCGCATTGGGCTTTTTGGATCTCGGTGCCCAGCGCCCAAGCCCAGAATGGGGAGCCATGTTGGGTGAAGCCCTCAGCTTGCTGTATATCGCACCGTGGACCGTAACCCTGCCCGGTCTGGCGATTTTGTTCAGTGTGATCATTGTTAACCTCGCCGGTGACGGGCTGCGCCGCGCCATCAACGCAGGAACCGAGTAATGCCACTTTTAGATATTCGTAACCTGACGATTGAAATCATGACTCCGGCTGGGCCGGTGAAAGCCGTGGATCGCGTCAGCTTGATCCTCAACGAAGGTGAAATCCGCGGGTTAGTGGGCGAATCCGGCTCGGGTAAGAGTCTGGTAGCCAAAGCCATTTGCGGGGTCAGTAAAGATAACTGGAAAATCACCGCCGACCGTTTTCGCTTTAATGACGTCGACATGCTGCGCCTGAGCAATAAAGAGCGTCGCCACTGGGTAGGTCGTCATATCTCGATGATTTTCCAAGAGCCGCAGTCGTGCCTTGATCCTTCTGAGCGCATTGGTCGTCAATTGGAAGAAACTATCCCATCCTGGACGTTCAAAGGCCACTGGTGGAAACGTTGGAATTGGCGCTACAAACAAGCCAAGGCGCTGCTGCACAAAGTGGGGATCAAAGATCACCGTGAAATCATGCGCAGCTACCCGTATGAGCTCACCGAAGGGGAATGCCAGAAGGTCATGATTGCCATGGCGCTGGCCAACCAACCGAAGCTGCTGATTGCCGATGAACCGACCAACTCGATGGAGCCGACCACCCGCGCGCAGATTTTCCGTCTGCTGGATCGGATGAATCAACTGAATGACACCACCATCTTGCTGGTCAGCCACGACTTACTCAGTCTGACGCAAACCGCCAATAAGCTGACCGTGATGTACTGCGGCCAGACCATTGAATCTGGCACATGCGAGCAGATTTTAGAAACGCCGCACCATCCCTATACGTTGGCGTTGCTGCGTTCGATGCCGGATTTTCGTGAGCCACTGCCGCACAAAAGTCGACTCAGCACCCTGCCCGGCGCGATCCCGCCACTGCAGCACTTGCCGATTGGTTGCCGCTTGGGGCCGCGCTGTCCGCATGCGCAGAAAAAATGCATTGAAACCCCAGTGCTGCGCAAAATCAAAAATCATGAGTTTGCCTGCCACTTCCCGCTTAACGTAGAGGAAAGCCAGCTGTGAGTGCCCTATTAGACGTCACCGGACTCAGTAAAACCTTCCGATACCATACCGGTTTATTCCGTCGTCACACGGTAGAAGCGGTGCATCCACTGGATTTATCGCTGGATGAAGGCAAAACCTTGGCCATTATCGGTGAGAACGGCTCCGGTAAATCCACCCTTGCTAAGCTGATCGCCGGCATGGTGGAGCCGACCCAAGGCGAGATCCGTGTGCATGGCGAGCGCCTGTGGTATGGTGATTACCGCCATCGCTGCAAGTTGATCCGCATGATATTCCAAGATCCGAACACCTCGCTAAATCCCAAAATGCAGATTGGTCAAATCTTAGAAGGCCCGCTAAAGCTGAATACCGATCTGACCGCCCAAGAGCGGGAAAATCGGATCATTGCCACACTGCGCAAAGTCGGCTTACTGCCCGATCACGCCAGTGTCTATCCACAAATGCTGGCCACCGGCCAAAAACAGCGTGTCTCGCTGGCGCGCAGTTTGATTCTAGAGCCCAAAATCATCGTGGCGGATGAAGCGCTGACCCAGTTGGATATGTCCATGCGCTCGCAAATCCTGAACCTGATGCTAGAGCTACAAGAAAATCTAGGAATTTCATATATTTATGTAAGCCAGCACATGGGTGTAGTCAAACACATCAGCGATAAGGTGCTGGTCATGCAGCAAGGGCATGTGGTGGAGCGCGGCGATACTAAAACGGTATTTTGCGATCCGCAACATGACCTGACACGCAGAATGATTGAAAGTCATTTTGGTGAGGTGCTGACCCCAGCTGCGTGGGAGCGACCGGTCGAAATTTAACGCCTCGCTTTACCTGTGCGTAGCCTCTGCCAAAGCAGAGGCTACGCACACATTACCCGCCAATTCTCGCTTATTTGACGCTCCATCACCGTTAAATCTGGCCACTTTTTCCCTTCGCTGCACCGCCAGACTGCTCGGATGAGCAGGTAGACATGTCGACCACAGCGTGGAACATGGTAGAATCACTGAATTCATTCTTTCGTACAAAGCCGTATTGATATCAGTTTTGTAGACAACAAGGATCTCTTGTGATGGGTTTTCTGACCGGTAAACGTATTTTAATCGCAGGCGTAGCCAGCAACCGTTCTATCGCTTACGGCATTGCTGCCGCTATGCATCGTCAGGGCGCGGAACTGGCCTTCACCTACCAGAATGAAAAACTGAAGTCTCGCGTTGACGCGATTGCAGCCGAGTGCGGCTCTTCCATCGTGCTGCCATGTGACGTTGCAGAAGATGCCAGCATTGATGCCATGTTCGCTGAACTGGCCAACGTATGGCCAAACTTCGACGGTTTTGTTCACTCCATCGCTTACGCTCCGGGCGACCAGCTGGACGGCGACTATGTTGACGCCGTAACCCGTGACGGTTTCCGCATCGCTCACGACATCAGCTCCTACAGCTTTGCCGCGATGGCGAAATCTTGCCGTAAGATGCTGAACCCAGGCTCTGCACTGGTCACACTGTCTTACTTGGGTGCTGAGCGCGCTATCCCTAACTACAACGTAATGGGTCTGGCGAAAGCCTCTCTGGAAGCTAACGTGCGTTACATGGCGAATGCTATGGGCGCTGAAGGCGTGCGTGTTAACGGTATCTCTGCCGGTCCTATCCGTACTCTGGCCGCTGCGGGTATCAAAAACTTCAAGAAGATGCTGTCTCACTGCGAATCTGTCACCCCAATTCGCCGCACTGTGACCATCGAAGATGTGGGTAACTCCGCCGCTTTCCTGTGTTCTGATCTAGCTGCCGGTATCTCCGGTGAGATCCTGCACGTTGACGGCGGTTTCAACATCGCTGCAATGAACGAGCTGGAAGTTAACGAGTAACAAGCAGCGAAGAAGATAGCGCAAATAGGTTCACTGTCGTTTCTATGACCTTTGTTTGTATCACGCTGTTTTCTACCAAGCTTGTCTCTATTAAGCTTGTCTGTATCTAGTTCTAAAAAATCCGCTGCGGCGGATTTTTTTATGTCGGTAGATCATACAGACGTTCCCCATCCCTTTTCTCTATTCCTTTTATCAATTCCTTTTCTGTGTCACACATCCCCCTTATTCCTGCTAGCGGTTTAGCATCCGCCAATCCGGAATCTGCCTCACAAGCCGTTATCTTAATGGCATGTAAATCCGCTGCTCGCACACCAGCCTACTCCGGCCACTCTCGCCCTTCACGTATACTGCGGACATTGTGTTTTGTTACGCGTGGCGATTTTTCTGCTCAGTACCTTTTGTCTTCCCTGCCACGCCTCAAACAGGAATGATTGCTATGCGCCGTGCCGTACCCCGAGTACCCCTGCCCATTTCACTGGTTAGCTTAATCATCGCCATCAGTGTTGCCCCAATCTCTCATGCCGCGACAGAGCAAGAGCGCAGCCGACAAGCCGCCGAGATAGCCCGTCAGTTACTGTGCGCTAGCCAGAGCTCACTGAAAGAGTGTTTGGATGTGAATCAAATCCTGACAAACCCCGGCTATGATGACGGCCAATGGCATGGCGATAACGGGCAATGGGATCAAAATGGCTCGTGGGAGAACAGTCCGTGGGAAAACAGTCCGTCGCAAAATAATGGCCAGTGGGAAGGCAATAACGGTACCAACAATCAAAACGGACAGTGGCAGCAAAACCAAGATGGCTACCCGCGCACCATCCGTATTTCTCGCTTACAACGCCATTACCCACTACGTAATCAGCAAGCGTTGATCCAATTTGAGGTAGCGGCCGCAGCCACCTATCTGGTCAATGCCGAGCTCTATAACCGCGACGGTAACCGCGTTGCCAGCGCCGAAGCGCAAGCAACCCGACAGCGGACACCGATGACCTTGGTCGTTAATAATCCGGGCACTTATCGCCTGCAAATTCAGGCTAATAACGGGCTTGGTGCACAAAACTATACTGTCAGCGTTACCGGTCGCAACGGGATCAACCCCGATGAGCAATCCAGCACCCAGCCATCAGATTATCCGGAGTATCAAACTGGCACGCCGTATCAAGCCGGTGATGTGGTTCGCCGCAATGGCCGCTTGTATCAATGTCGTCCTTGGCCAAACAGTGGCTGGTGCGGACAAGGTGAGTTGCACTACGCTCCCGGTACGGGGATGAATTGGCAAGATGCATGGCAATATTTCCGCGGGTAATTTCGTGAGTCATCACCACTGACCTTTTTCAAGAATGGTATTTTTCAAAATTGGTATTTTTGAACATAGTTGTCGCCCTCCGCTTTGCGACAACGCCAAAAACAAAACGGCAGCCCTAAGGCTGCCGTTTTACATGAGCGTATCCAAATAATTATGGCTTTGTACTTTGCTCTGCTTGTGCTTTTGGCGCTTTCGGTACATTGTTTTCTGTTACCGGTACACTTTTCACCGGTTCGCTGACGCTTTTACTTGGTGAACTCGCGCTGGGCGTACTTTCGACTTGCGAGTTACTCGCAGGGGTTGCCTCTACTTTATTACTTGTACTGCTTACTGCGGTTTGCTCGCTGACCTGACACGCATACTCCGTACCATTGATGGTTAACGCCGCTGCCTCCCCTTTGCCCCAGAACAACACGTCATATTGGGTGTTCACCCCACCATAGCGAATGCCGCTACCTGATGGTTGGATAAAAGACACCACCTGACTATCCGGCTCACCACTGCTATCGAGCGTGATATTGGCTGCTTGCGGTTTGGTTTCATTATAAAAGGTCACCGTAATCGGATCTGGTCGCCCTTTACAGCTGTACACCACAGGAGCCAATGGCTGACTCAGTTGATACTTCACCTGCAATTCAGCAATACGCAGCTGATAATTCTGACGGGTACAGGCCGGCAGATCACTGCTCTTCCAGCATTCGTTGCGCCCTTTGATCCAGCCACGCTGGGTGGCCTTCAGCCATGCAGAATCGGTGCCTTTGGCCACCGCTTCCTGATAAACTTTTGCCATCTTCTGATCCAGCGCCGCTAAGGCAGGATCGCTACAGATCAGCTTTTCGACTGAGCCGGAGGATGTTTTACAATCAATCACCGGCGTATGTGCCAGCACCGGCATACTGCATATTCCCAGAATAAATAGGCCTGCTGAGCGCTTCATTGTTGTGTGTCCATCAAGTTCTGTTATCTCTACCGCGCAGGGTTTTAGCAATCTTCGGTCATGAAGTCTACAACCAGACCGTAGACTCTCGATAATCTTGTAGTATAAGCCATTCCCACATCGCGTCCTGCACGAAACATGCGGTGTTAAACGCCGACCACGCGCCGTTGGCGACGGTTCACTGGCGGACGCTCGGCGTCTGCCGCCCGATGCGGGCAATAAGCAAGAATCCTGCCGAGATAAATCTGCTTAAAACCGCTCAACAAATGGTATTATCGGGACTAACCGATAGATTACTCCCTTGCCGGATAGGTTTATGTTTCAAGATAACCCGCTGCTTTCCCAGCTTAAGCAACAAATGCGTGAAAACACCCCGCAAATCGAAGGTGTTATCAAAGGTACCGACAAAGGTTTCGGCTTTATCGAAACTGATAATCAGAAAAGTTATTTTGTCCCGCCTCCGTACATGAAAAAAGTCATGCATGGTGACCGTGTGGTAGCCCTGCTGCGCACTGAAAAAGAGCGTGAAGTTGCCGAGCCTGACAGCCTGATTGAGCCGTTCCTGAGCCGTTTTGTTGGCCGCATCCGCAAAGGCCGTGACGGTAAGCTGAATGTCGTTCCAGATCATCCACTGCTGAATGATCCGATCTCCTGCCGTCCGGTAAAAGGGCTGGATGCAACCCTGAACGAAGGTGACTGGGTTGTCGCGGAGATGAAACGTCACCCGCTCAAAGGCGATCGCGGTTTTTATGCCGACGTAACCGAATTCATTACCCATGCCAATGACCACTACGCGCCATGGTGGGTAACGCTGTCACGCCACCAACTGGAGCGTGAAGCACCAACCGCTACATTCAATGGCATGTTGGATGAGAACCTGACCCGCGAAGACCTGAGCGAACTGCCGTTTGTCACCATCGACAGCGCCAGCACGCAGGATATGGACGATGCGCTGTACATCCAAGCCACCGATAATGGCTGGCAGTTGACCATCGCCATCGCCGATCCAACCGCTTACGTGGCTGAAGGCAGCGAGCTGGATAAAGAAGCCAGCCAACGCGCGTTCACCAACTACCTGCCGGGCTTCAACATCCCAATGCTGCCACGCGAGCTGTCTGATGACCTGTGCTCACTGCGTGAAGGCGAGCGTCGCCCTGCACTGCTGTGCCGTGTTAGCGTGCATAAAGACGGCTCACTGGGTGACGATGCGCACTTCTTTGCCGGTTGGGTGACTTCCCACGGCAAACTGGTGTACGACAACGTTTCTGATTGGCTGGAGCAACGTGAAAACTGCTGGCAGCCAGAGAACGCTGTGGTTGCCGAGCAAATCACACAACTGCACCAGATGGCGCTGGCGCGTACCCTGTGGCGCAGTGAGAACACCTTAGTGTTCAAAGACCGCCCTGATTACCGCTTTGTGCTGGATGAAAACGGTGTGGTTACTGACATCGTGGCCGAGCATCGTCGTATTGCCAACCGTATGGTTGAAGAGTCGATGATTCTGGCAAACGAATGTGCCGCCAAAGTGCTGGCTGACAAAGTCGGTTTCGGTATCTACAACGCGCACGCGGGTTTCGATCCTGAGCTGGTTGACCAAGCAGTAACTATCCTTGGCAACAACGGAGTCGAGTTTGATCGCGACACCCTGCTGTCACTGGAGGGTTTCTGCCGCCTGCGTCGTCAATTAGATGCGATGCCAACCGCTTATCTGGATGGTCGTATTCGTCGCTTCCAAGCTTACAGTGAAGTGAGCGCCGTACCAGCCCCGCACTTTGGTCTGGGCCTGCAAGCCTACGCGACTTGGACATCACCAATTCGTAAATACGGTGACATGGTCAACCATCGCCTGCTGAAAGCGGTGATCCGTAACGAGCAGCCTGCAACTCAGCCAAGCGAAGCGCTGACTACACAACTGGCCGAGCGTCGTCGCTTTAACCGTATGTCAGAGCGTGATGTCGGTGATTGGTTGTACTCCCGCTTCCTGCAGCCAAAGCTGGCGGAAAACCGCAGCTATCAAGCCGAGATCATCGATGTATCGCGCGGTGGTTTGCGCGTCCGTCTGCTGGAAAACGGTGCCGTCGCTTTCGTTCCTGCGCCATTCATTCACCCAGTGCGTGACGAGCTGGAATGCAGCACCGATACCGCGACCATTTCCATCAAAGGTGAGCCGGTTTACCGTCTGGGCGATACCCTGCCAGTGACCTTGGCTGAAGTGCGGATGGAAACCCGTAACATCGTTGCCAGACCAACGCCTGCAGAAGCGCCTGCCGCTGAAGTAAAAGCTGACGCAGCTGAAACGCCAAGCGAAAACGCACCTGCAACCGATGCGCAGTAATTCGCGAGTGCAATAACTCACGTTTACTACCGCGATATATTTAGTCTGCGCTAGGCAATAAAAAACGGATGCAATTTGCATCCGTTTTTTTATGTGTTATCTACCAAATCAATCAGATATCAACACAATCAAAAGAGATATCCCTGTTTATTTAAAGAAATAAATAAACAGGGTTATCAATGAAGCATTGGCAAAATCGATAAATAATGCCCCGACCAGCGGTAAGACAAAGAACGCTTTTTGCGACGGGCCGTTACTTTCAGTAAAGGCTTCCATATTTGCCATCGCATTCGGTGTACCACCCATACCAAAACCACAGTGACCAGTCGCTAACACCACCGCATCATAATCACGCCCCATGCAGTTATAGGTCACGAAATAACTGTACAGTGCCATCAGTAAGGTTTGCGCCAGTAAAATCACCACCAGCGGTAATGCCAGTACACTGATATCCCACAAACGTAACCCCATTAACGCCATCGACAGGAACAGAGATAAAGAAATATTACCTATTGAGTCAATGACATAGGTATTAACTTTTTTCCCCATTTTATCCATTACGTTACGGGTAATCGCCGCCACAATCATCGGGCCGATATACACCGGCAGCACCAGACCCAACACATTTAATACATCAGCCAAAATGGAGCCGACGCCCATAACAATGATGACTTTTAAAATGGTGTCGAACGCTGAACGCTCATAAATATGATTACGGTCTTCTTTTAATTCAATATTTTCTTCAGTTTCATGCTGGTCGTCATAACGACTTTCCGCATGCTTGAGTAGCAACAATTTACTGACCGGTCCACCGATCACACAGCCAGAAATCAGACCAAACGTCGCAGCGGTGATCGCCACAGCGGTAGCCCCTTCGGCACCAGCAGACTCCAGCAATGGGCCAAACGCACCGGCTGTACCATGCCCGCCCGTCAACGCCACCGAGCCAGCAGCCACACCAATCAGTGGATTTAAGCCAAATGCCGAGGCCAAGCCCACACCCAGCAGGTTCTGCAACACGGCCAAGACCAGAGCCACCAGCAAGAAAAAGACAACCTGAATGCCGCCACGTTTGAGCATTTTCAAACTGGCCGAAAAACCGATAGTGGTAAAAAAGGCCACCATGAATAACTGGCGAATACTGTCGTCAAAAGTAAATACAAACAAATCAGTCATGTGCCCGAACAGTGTGATAAACGAAAAAATCACACCGCCAATCACAGGCGCAGGAATAAAATATTTACTAAACAGTGAGACACGCTTTTCAAAATAGCGTCCAACCAGCAAAACCAACACAGCTGTCATCAGTGTGGTTATCATCGATAACGAAATTACATGCATTCAGAAAAATCCTATTTTTTTATTTTCGTGATAGCCGAAATCCGGCTTAAAACCCTTTCCTTCTTAAAGTAAAAACCGTCGGTTTTATATCAATGCAGAGCGGGTACTCTGTTTAAGCGCTATGCTTCATGTTCAGGCTCTGAATAGCTGTAAAATGCGTTGATAACCTCAGCGCTGGCGGATAATTTACCGAGAGATGGAAAGCTCCGAGCGCAATGCCACTGCGTCTCACAAGCTATCGTCTATTGTGCATATCAGTCACAATCAATCCATGCTAAATCTGTTTCGCAAATTATATTGTGGTTATAATTTGCAACAAACAGTCATACTCATCTCTACCGGCTAATTGCCTTCATTTATCCGCTCACTTGCCGCATTACTACCGCATTATCTATTCTGTAACCATGTGGCTTTTTTCACTAAAAACAACCACATTCACCGTCTCGCTCATTAACGATGAGCAAAACCCGTTTATTAACGTCCCAATAAAACCGCGCATTCCTAAAATGCAGCCTTGAAATAACACGGATATTTTCTGGCTTGGCACTTTTTTCGCACTTTTATTGGGACTTACTTGCATAGAATTTGCGCAATACAAGAGCATAGCCTTTTGTATTATAACATAAACTTTACGAAACCTCTAATCAGGGACAAAAAGCCCCTGAAGCACCTCGCAGATTTTCCCGCAAACCAGCGGCGATAAGCGCACTCACGGCCTGACACTAAACCGTAGGGAGCGATACCTCATCAGTGATTTTATTTTGCGCGATTGCAGTAACATCTTTGCCGCGCAAACGTTTTCCTTTTATAATCAGCCACGCTTTTCAGGACTGAATCTCTTTTTCTGCCATATAAGGGTTATTTCACCATGTTAGGAACTGCACTGCGTCCGTCGGCCACGAAAGTGATGTTGTTAGGTTGTGGGGAACTGGGCAAGGAAGTGGCAATTGAATGCCAGCGGCTCGGGATTGAAGTTATCGGCGTTGATCGTTATTCCGATGCTCCCGCAATGCAGGTGGCGCATCGCAGCCATGTGATAGACATGCTCGACCCAGTAGCCCTCCACCAGCTGATCCGACAAGAAAAACCGGATTATGTGGTGCCCGAAATCGAAGCCATCGCCACCGACACATTGGTCGAGCTGGAACAACAAGGGCAACAAGTCGTCCCCTGTGCGCAGGCAGTAAAACTCACCATGAATCGCGAAGGCATCCGCCGCCTTGCCGCTGAAACCCTCCAACTTCCCACCTCCCCTTACCGATTCGCCAGCACCGAAACTGAATTTCATCAAGCCGTTCTCGAAATTGGTTTCCCTTGCGTTACCAAGCCGGTGATGAGCTCATCCGGTAAAGGGCAAAGCGTGCTGCGTAGCGAAGCCGATGTTGCCACGGCGTGGCAGTATGCCCAAGAAGGTGGTCGAGCTGGGAAAGGCCGCGTGATTGTGGAAGGTTTTGTAGAGTTTGACTTTGAGATCACCTTACTCACGGTACAAGCGGTGGATGGGATTCATTTTTGTGCGCCAATTGGTCATCGCCAAGAAGAAGGCGATTATCGCGAGTCATGGCAGCCGCAGCAGATGAGCGAAACCGCTTTAGCTCGCGCTCAAGAAGTGGCGGCAACCGTTGTGCACGCGCTGGGCGGTTACGGTTTGTTTGGCGTTGAGCTGTTTATCCGCGGTGATGAAGTGCTGTTTAGCGAAGTCTCACCACGCCCACATGACACCGGTCTGGTCACGCTGGTTTCACAAAATCTGTCTGAATTTGCTCTGCATGTGCGCGCCTTCCTCGGCTTGCCTGTCGGCACCATTACTCAATACGGCGCTGCCGCCTCTGCGGTGATCTTGCCCACGCTGCACAGTCACGATCTGCGCTTTGGCGGCCTGTGCACAGCATTGAGCTATCCGCAGGTACAGCTGCGTCTGTTTGGTAAACCAGAAATCCGCGGACGTCGTCGTTTAGGGGTGGCGTTGTGTAATGCGAGTACCACCGAAGCAGCCATTCATACTGCAAAACAAGCGGCTGACAGCATTTGTGTGAACGCCTAATCGCCAAATCCGGCTGAAAAACGCGGTTGCGAGTTTCAGCCGGTCATGATTCAGGCTAGAATCAGGCGTCTTTATCTTTATACCTTTATCTGTCATACCGCATCTGTCACGCCACGAATCGGTCGTGAGATGACAGTTTCGCACCAAAAGCATGACCAGCAACTTGAGTAGTATTGTGGCGGCCGAACTTAAATATCTCGCGGGTTATCCCGAAACACTGCAACAGCAAGTCCGTGATGCTATCCAGCATAATAAGCTGGGGGAATTATTGCGTCGTCGCTACCCTTCCCAGCACGCGATCAAAAGTGATAAAGCGCTGTATCAATATACGATGGAGCTGAAAAATCACTACCTGCGTACCGCTCAACAACTCAGCCGTGTTAACTATGACAGTAAAATCAATGTGCTCAAACATGCGTTGGGTTTGCACACCAGTGTGTCGCGGGTTCAGGGCAATAAACTCAAAAACAAAGCTGAGATCCAGATTGCCGCGCTGTTTAAAGAAGCGCCCGCTGAGATGCTGCGCATGATTGTGGTACACGAGCTGGCTCACCTGCGTGAAAAAGAGCACAACAAAGCTTTTTATCAGCTTTGCCTGCACATGGAGCCGGCCTACCACCAGCTGGAATTTGATACCCGTTTATATCTCACGCATCTGGATCTGTACGGAAAACTGTATTAGCGCCGGCCTCATGCCGCCCATCGCCTCTTTTACGGAATCACAGTAACACAGCATGAAAACAGACAGCCAAATCTGCCAGGAAGCGGCACTGCTTCCTGTTTCCGATGTTGCCCAAAAAGCCGGTTTTCTGCCGGACGAAGTCCTGACGCTGGGTGAACATAAAGCCAAAATCCGTTTGCAGACCTTGCAACGTACCGCCCAGCAGGCAGACGGTAAATTTGTACTGGTGAGCGCCATTACCCCAACCCCACTAGGCGAAGGTAAAACCGTCACCACCATTGGTCTGGCGCAGGGATTAGCCGCGCTGGACGAGAAAACCATCGCCTGCATCCGCCAACCGTCGATGGGGCCGGTATTTGGCGTCAAAGGTGGCGCTGCCGGCGGCGGTTACAGCCAAGTTGCCCCAATGGACGAGCTCAACCTACACCTGACCGGTGATATCCATGCGATCACCGCCGCCCATAATCTGGCCGCCGCCGCACTGGATGCTCGTCTCTATCATGAAAGCCGTTTAGGTGCTGAGCACTTTACTGAGCGCACCGGTCTACCGCGATTGGATATCGACCCACAGCAGATCGTGTGGAACCGCGTGATGGATCATAACGATCGCGCCTTGCGTAAGATTCGTATCGGCATCAATCCGCCGGGTGGCCATGCCAATGGCATCGAGCGTGAGTCCGGCTTTGATATCACCGCAGCGTCCGAACTAATGGCCATCTTGGCACTGGCGCAAGACTTACCGGATATGCGCCAACGTCTTGGTCGTCTGATTCTGGCTTATAACCATGCTGGTGAGCCGATTACCGCCGAAGCCTTAGGTGTCGCGGGCGCAATGGCGGCCATCATGAAAGACGCCATCAACCCAACCCTGATGCAAACGCTAGAAGGGGTTCCGGTGTTGATCCATGCAGGCCCATTTGCCAACATCGCGCACGGTAACTCCTCCATTATCGCCGACAAAATGGCGCTCAAGCTGGCCGATTACACCGTCACCGAAGCGGGGTTTGGCTCTGATATGGGGCTGGAGAAAGCCTGTAATATCAAAGCGCAAGTGGCAGGGAAAGCGCCAGATTGCGTAGTATTGGTCGCCACCTTACGTGGGCTGAAAGCCAACTCTGGTCGCTATAACCTCAAACCCGGGCAGGCAATTCCTCCATCCTTGTTTGCTGCCGATCCAGAAGCGCTGGAAGCGGGCTTTGCCAACTTACAATGGCACATGAATAACGTGCAAAAGTATGGTTTGCCGGTCGTGGTCGCCGTCAACCGCTTCCCACAAGATACCGATGCGGAATTGCAGTGGCTATGCCATCGCATCGAAGAGACAGGATGCCGCGTCGCGCTTAGCGATGCGTTCAGCCAAGGTGGACAAGGCGCGCTGGCGTTGGCGCAAGCGGTCATGCAAGCCTGCGAGCAACCCGCGACCTTTACACCGCTCTATCAGCCAGCGGCGCCGCTGCTCGACAAACTCAATGCTGTTGCACGCCGGGGGTATGGCGCGAAATGCGTTGAACTCTCACCACAAGCACAGGCACAATTAGCCCATATCGAACAGCTCGGTCAGCAAGAGTTGTATGTCTGTTTGGCCAAAACGCCGCTCTCTATCAGTCACGATCCAGCGCTCAAAGGCGCGCCACAGGATTTCGTGCTGCCTATCCGAGAGCTGAATCTGTGCGCTGGTGCTGGCTTTGTGTACGCGCTGTGCGGCAACGTGCTGACCATGCCGGGGCTACCTGAGCATCCTGCCTACCTTGGCATCGATATTACCGCGGATGGCACCATTGTTGGTTTAGGCTGATTAGCGGATATCGCTAACCGGTCTAACAACAACCGCAGATAAAAAAGAGCGCCCTTTCGAGGCGCTCTTTTTTTGTTTCTGTTTCTATGTCGATTTCTATTGCTGTTCAGCCCAGAATGCTTACCAATCGGCAAATTCCGCAATCGGCGCTTTGCCGTGACTTTCCAGAAAATCGAGTAATTTACGCGGCGAGGTGTTCAACAGACGCTCGTGTGGGAAACCCGCCTCATTGATCAAGCGTAGCGAATGCTCAAAATCCCCCAGCGAGAAAGCGATGTGTGAGTCCGACCCCATCACCAGCCACGCTCCGTGGCGTTTGGCTGCTGCAATAATCGCCGGACAAGTATGCTCACTGCCCGCCCGCGAAACCACAAACGAGGAGTTGTTCACTTCCAGCGCGACACCGCACTCGGCAGCGGCTTTCACCACCTCATCGACATGAATTGGAAATTTAGGATTGCCCGGATGGGTGATGATCTGCACTTTGCCACTGCGGATTGTGTTGATCAGGGCATCAGTATGCACATCAATATCTTGCGGGGTAAAAAAGGGATCGTGTAAACCGGCTTGGATCAGATCCAGCACTTCCCACATTTTCTCGGAGCAATCAATCTCGCCCTGACGATTGCGAATATTGGCCTCAATGCCGCGTAAAATGCCCACGCCATCAACAATTCGCGGGATCACGCGTAAATTCATAAAATGCCAATGATGGGGAGAATCTGCCGTTTCGGGGCCGTGATCGGTAGTTGCAAACAACCGGATCCCTTTACGTTTTGCCTGCTCAATATAGTCATGGATGGTGCTATAAGCATGGGTACTGGCAATCGTATGGGTATGCGTGTCTACCGGAAACATCACGGACTCCTTCCTGCAACTTCATGTCATTGGGGCATATTTTCTGCTATACGCCGGACAAACTACCCTCACAGGGTACACTGCTCACCGACAGAACCAAAGTTTTCTGCGCCCCAAAAACAAAAAATCCCCGTGCATTAGCACAGGGATTCTTGCAGCAAATCACAAGGATTAACGGGAGGATGCGTGACCTACCATGCCACCAACAACCGCACCACCGACGGTGCCCAACGCACTGCCATCAGACAGCACATGGCCTACAACAGCACCGGCTGCCGCGCCAATGGTGGTATCACGTTCACGTTTGGTCATATGGCCATTTGCGCAGCCCGCAACCAGCATCACGGCAGACAGTGCCAGTACTGGTAATGTGATTTTTTTCATTATTCACCTCATAAACGATGCAGCAAACAGGGAAAGCGCCGCAGTCGCTTTCCCTAAAACGCGCCTACTGTATGAGATATTTTGCCTATTGAGAAGATGTCGCTATTTGACGACTTCCCCACTCGCAATCACGGCTTCGCGCACCTTGTCAGAAAACGCCAGCGCTTCTTTACGGATCGCCTCCTCATCCACCGTCAGCAGTTTGCGATCTTGCATCAGAATGTTGCCATCCACGATGGTGTGGCGAACGTTCGCGCCGTATGCCCCGTAAACCAGTGCCGCAAATGGGTTATACATTGGCACCATGTTTGGCGCTTTGGTATCAACCACAATCACGTCAGCCAACTTGCCGGTTTCCAACGAACCCAGCTTGTCTTCCATGTGCAGCGCTTTGGCTGAGCCCATGGTTGCCATTTCAACCACCGTCAGTGGAGGCATTGCCGCGCGGTTCTTGGTCGCCAGTTTATGCACTTTCGCCACCTGACCTAACTCATCCATAGTGGTGATAGTGTTACCCGACATCGGGCCATCGGTTCCCAGACCTACGCGAATGCCTTTTTCCAGCATCGTCGTCACCGGCGCAACACCTTTAGCGGACTTGATGTTAGCACTCATGTTGTGCGCCACACCCACGTCATACTGCTTGAGCAGATCCATGTCCTTGTCGTTCACTTCAATGGCGTGAGCAGCCAGCACTTTGTTGTTCAGCGCGCCAATGTCCGCCATGTACTGCACCGGGCTCTTACCGCCAGTGCGTTTTGCGATCTCTTCCACTTCACGGTCAGTTTCAGCCAAGTGGATCATCACCGGCACATCCAGCTCCTGTGACAATTTAGCAATCTGCTGTAAATGCTCGGTCGTGTTGGTGTACGGCGCGTGTGGCGCAAAAGCCGGTGTAATACGTGGATGATCTTTATATTCGTTGATAAAGTTCACCGCGTACTGAATGCCTTCGTCTGCATTTTTAGCATCCGCAACCGGGAATTTAATCACTGATTCACCCAGCACGGCACGCATACCGATTTTATCCACGGTTTTCGCTACTTCATCTTCGAAGTAGTACATGTCGGCATACGTGGTCACACCGCCTTTGACCATTTCTACGTTGGCCAGATTCGCGCCGACACGCACCATGTCACGGGACACCATCTTGTTTTCCAGAGGGAAGATATAGCGGTGCAAACGATCCGGCACATCATCTGCCAGCGAGCGGAACACGGTCATCGACGCATGCGTGTGGGTATTGATAAGACCGGGCATCACAATGTCACCGTCCACATCCAGCACTTTATCTGCCTTATATTGCTTAGCCAGCTCTGGGCCACCAACGGCAATGATCTTGTTGCCTTTAACCACAACAGTGCCTTGCTCAAAGACCTGATTTTGCGGGTTCATGGTCAGCACCGTACCATCAGTGATCATCAGATCCGCTTGCTGAGCGGCATAACCAGAAAAAGAGACTGCGGCAATCGTCAGTGCAAGCACAGACTTGGAGAATGACGACTTAGAGAACGGCATAGTTACCTCAAACGGCTGGGCAGAAAGTGGCAATATGATACTGACCACGCAAACGCAGGCAAACGTTTACGCAACCAGTTTTAAGATGCGTGATCTGTTTCACGACTAGCAAATAAAACAATACGCACTAGGCTTTATATATCCCCTGTTGCCGGTCTTTCCCTGTTTAGGTCTATATCTGAGGGAATGCCCCTTTTTTGGATGTTGGAGCCATCGCCATGCATGCACTGTGTTACGGTCACACCAAACCCACACTTTTGTTCCTGCACGGCCTTGGAACCAACTCTACAGACTGGCAACCGCAACTCAGTGCGTTTTCCCCTTATTATCGTGTCCTCGCGCCGGATTTACCCGGACACGGGCAATCAGAGCCACTGACATCACACCGCGGCATTCCGGAAATGACCCGTGCCCTGTCGCGCTGGTTACAGACACAAAATTGCGGGCCGGTGATCGTGATAGGTTTATCACTCGGAGCATTGGTGGGATTGGAGTTATTGCTGAAATATCCACATCAAGTGCTGCATGCTATTTTGATCAACGGCACGACCGATCTGCGCTTAACAGATCCGGATGTCAGCCGATTTTTCACCCAACGCATCTGGTTTGTTCGCTTATTTGGCGTGGAGAATATGGCTAAAGCGGCCGCTCCCTTGCTGTTTCCCGATCCGCAATTGCATGCGGTGCGTGAACGCTTTATCCAGCAGCTCAGCCTAAACTCGAAAGCCCAATATCTGCGCCTACTGTACAGCCTACAAAATTGGGAGGCCTCCGCTGAGTTGATGCAACGAAACTGCGTGCCCGTCGATATCGTCAGCAGTGAGCTCGATTATCTCAGTGAAGCGCGTCGTCGTCGTTTATTTGCCCCGCTAAGTTATTCGCGTTTTCATACTTTGCCCGGATTGCATCATGCCGCCCCCGCAGAAGCGCCAGAGCGCTGCAATCAACTGCTGCAGCATTTGCTATACCAAGCGCTACGCTAACCACAATCGTTAACGAGGTGAACGACAGGCCGAGGTCTGGGTTGTACTCATACTTATGTTGCGTATTTGGATAGTGCGTATATCGTTCCGCCCCATCACTGCCGGACTAACCACCACTTCAAACCTAACGCACCAAGCCTAATGCGCCGCATCTCAATAGAGGGATAAATACAACACGCCTCTTTCTTGTTATTTTCTGACGCTGAACCACGTAAAACCCCCTATTTGCCTGCGTTGAGACGGCATTTTCTCGCCCGAATAGCAACGTAATCACGCCATTGCCTCCTCCACAAAGATGCTTATTTATGCACAATTGTGAATAGCTTATTTTTAATTTTTTATAACCAATAAATTTTTATTCCACTCAGCAAAATGCTGACACCCCGTAGCTCAGTAACAAGCTGAAAAACATCGGCTATTTCGTTAACAGAAAACAAAACATAATGACAACAACGCGTCCCTTTTGTGGTCAATGAATAGCCAAGCACAACAAATTGCATAAACAAAGCTCGAAATAGACCGAAAAGTTCGGTAACCTTACGCTCGCTGCGCAGACCAGTTCATGCATTTCTTGCTGAATAAACATCACGCTGACGCGCTGCCAGCAGGGTATAAATGTGTTCCAGTGCACGTTTCAGCAAACTTTAGTTTGCCCTGAGAGTGGGCAATTCGTAGTCTGGCATGCGTTTGACTGATTAATTACAACACTCAATGGAATGAACAAAAGGAAAAGTTACCAATGACAGAGGCTCCATCGACCTTTAAAAAGGTCCTAAGAACACTGCCAATGGCAACCCTGATGCTTCTACTTTCGGCTTGTACCACTACCACGGCACATAAGGGTACTGACAAGAACGCCGGCACCCAGTTATCTCAGGTGCAACAAGCATCTCAGGCTGAGTTCGAAGAATTAGTCCGTAATGCCAACGTAAAAACCAAAATTTTGGATCAATACTCAGAATGGCGTGGCGTTCGTTATCGTTTAGGCGGTAACAGCAAGAAAGGTATTGATTGCTCAGCCTTCGTTCAACGCACGTTCTTAGAACAATTCGGTATTGAGCTGCCTCGCTCCACCAGCGGCCAGCAAACCACCGGCACCGCCATCAACAAGAAGCAACTGGAACCGGGCGATTTAGTTTTATTCCGTGCCGGCTCGACAGGGCGTCATGTTGGTATCTATATTGGTAACAACAAGTTCGTACATGCTTCCACCAGTTCAGGTGTGATGATTTCCAGCATGAACGATGGTTATTGGAAAAACCGTTACCGTCAGGCACGCCGTGTGATTTCCGTTAACGAAGCGACTTAATATTTCTTTCGCTCTTTTCGTTATAAAATCTTAGTGCACCCGTGCATGACAAGAAGCCTAACGAAAGGAGTGACCAATGGGTCTTCGGCAGGTATGTGTGGCAGTCTTAATGACTGCCGCGCCATTATTTACGGCACACGCGCAAATCAACGAAGGCTATGCCTTCGCTGCCATCGGCTCTCCTAAATACGCCGCAGAATTTAGCTATTTCGATTACGTCAATCCAGCCGCACCTAAAGGCGGCAATGTCACGTTGCACGCTATCGGCACCTTCGATAATTTCAATGCGTATGCCCAACGCGGCGTGCCTGCCAGCGATAGCTCAACGCTTTACGACACCCTCTTCACCTCGTCAGCCGACGAAATCCAAAGTTATTATCCACTGATTGCGGAATTCGCCCGTTATCCCGATGATTTCAGCTGGATGGAAGTGCGCATCAATCCCAATGCCCGTTTTCAAGATGGCAAGCCAATTCGCGCAGACGATGTGGTGTTCTCGTTTAACAAATTCATGCAGCAAGGCGTTCCACAATTTAAGACCTACTACCAAAACGTAAAAACGGTGGAAGCTCTGACACCGCTTACGGTTCGTTTCGAGCTTAAGTCTCCCGATCGCGCCTTGCTGCTTAGCCTGATTGGCGGCCTGCAAATATTGCCCAAGCACTTCTGGGAAAATCGTAATTTAGCCGAACCGCTCATGATGCCGCCCGTCGGCAGTGGCCCGTATAAAATTACCGACTATGCCATGGGGCAATATGTGGTCTATCAGCGAGTTGCCGATTATTGGGCCGCTAACCTGCCTGTCAACCGTGGACGCTATAACTTCGATACTATCCGCTATGACTATTACCGTGACGATACCGTGGCGCTGGAAGCGTTTAAAGCGGGTGAATACGACTTTCGACAGGAGTACGTCGCCAAATACTGGGCAACACTCTATACCGGCCCCAATTTCACCAAAGGCTACATCATTCGCGAAAATATCCCGCACAGCATCCCCCAAGGGATGCAAGCCTTGGTGTTCAACACGCAAAACCCCTTGTTCAAAGACCGTAATGTCCGTGAAGCGCTCAATCTGGCCTTCGATTTTGAATGGTTGAACAAGACCATGTTTTATAACCAGTACACTCGGACGCGCAGCTTCTTCCAAAATACGCCTTATGAAGCCAAAGGATTGCCTTCCGAGCAAGAGCTGATGGTCTTAATGCCCTTCCGTCAGCAGGTTCCAGAAGAAGTCTTTACCGATGAATACCAACCCTCCAAAACCGATGGCTCCGGCAATAATCGCCCTAACCTGCGTAAAGCCATGGAATTGCTTGAACAAGCCGGTTGGGAGATCCGCGATCGCAAGCTGGTCAATAAAGAAACCGGGCAGCCGTTTATCTTTGAACTGCTGACATACAGCAGCAGTAATGAGCGCATTGCGGCGCCGCTAAAACAAAACTTAGCCCGTCTTGGGATCACCATGAACATTCGTGTCGTGGATACCTCGCAGTACATCAATCGCCTGCGTAAACGGGATTTCGACATGATTGCCAGCGGCTATGCCGCTGCGCCATTCCCAAGCCCTGATTTGAAGCTGGCGTGGCACTCTAAGTTTTTAGACTCCACCTATAACTTAGCCGGCGTGACCGATCATGTGATTGATACCCTGACCGAAGAGATTGACCGCGCACAAAGTGATCCGGAGAAACTGCTGGCGCTCGGTAAAGTGCTCGATCGCGTGCTGCAATGGAATATGTTCGTGATCCCGCAGTGGCACCTGAGCAATTTTCGCGTCGCGTACTGGAACAAATTCGGTAAACCGGCGGTTCGCCCAGCTTACGGGCTCGGTTTTGACACTTGGTGGGTGGACATTAATAAAGCCGCCAAACTGCCCAAGGCTCGGCAATAACGCGTTATAAGGAATCACCTATGGCGGCATACTTACTACGGCGACTGCTGTTAATCATCCCCACATTGTGGGCGATCATTACCGTCAATTTCTTTATCGTGCAGGTCGCTCCTGGTGGGCCGGTAGACCAAGCGATTGCCGCCATTGAGCTGCAACAAGATGCCGATGTGCTCGGGCGCTTTAATGGCAAAGCCGGCGCAGAAGTACAGGTGAGTAAAACCGATACCAGCTATCGCGGCTCGCGAGGCTTAGATCCAGAAGTGATTGCCGAAATTAAAACACGCTTTGGTTTCGATAAACCACTGCATGAACGCTATTTCACCATGTTGTGGGATTACCTGCGTTTTGACTTTGGCAACAGTCTGTTCAAAGGTGGTTCGGTGATCAGCTTGATCGTGGATCGCATGCCGGTTTCTATCTCGATCGGTTTATGGAGCACCCTGATCATTTACCTGATCTCAATCCCTCTTGGGATCCGCAAAGCGGTATATCACGGTAGCCGTTTTGATATCTGGACCAGTAGCTTAGTCATCATCGGCAATGCTATTCCTGGCTTTTTGTTCGCCATCTTATTGATTGTGTTATTTGCTGGCGGCAGTTACTTTGATTGGTTTCCCTTGCGCGGTCTGGTGTCCCCCGATTTTGCTAGCCTCCCTTGGTACGGCAAAATTGCAGATTATTTCTGGCACTTAGTGCTACCCATTACCGCCACCGTCATCGGCGGCTTTGCCACGCTCACCATGCTGACTAAAAACTCGTTTCTCGATGAGATCCGCAAACAGTATGTGGTGACAGCGCGCGCCAAAGGGCTGACCGAATCCAAAGTGCTGTATAAGCACGTTTTTCGTAATGCCATGTTGCTGATTATCGCCGGCTTTCCGGCGGCCTTTATCAGCATGTTTTTCACCGGCTCCATGCTGATAGAAGTGATGTTCTCGCTGGAAGGTCTTGGGCTGCTCGGCTTTGAAGCGACCATGCAACGCGACTATCCGGTCATGTTCGGTACCTTGTATATCTTTACTCTGCTGGGATTATTGCTGGGGATCTTAAGCGATATCACCTACACCTTGGTCGATCCCCGTATTGATTTTGAGGCGCGCTGATGAAGTTGTTTACTCACCCGATCGCCAGACAGCGCTGGTTACGCTTTAAAGCCAATAAGCGCGGCTTTTGGTCACTGTGGCTCTTTATGTGCTTGTTTATTCTGAGCCTAGGTGCCGAGTTGATCGCCAATGACAAACCGCTGTTAGTCTACTATCAAGGGCACCTCTATAGCCCGGTGTTGTTTAACTACACGGAAACCACGTTCGGTGGCGATTTTGAAACCGAAGCCGACTACCGTGACCGTTACATCGCCGATAAAATCGATCAGCACGGCTGGATGCTGTGGCCGCCTATTCGCTTTAGCTATAACACCATCAACTATAACCTCGAGGGGCCTGCCCCCTCGCCGCCATCCTCCGTTAATTGGCTTGGTACTGACGACAAAGGGCGAGATGTGCTAGCGCGCATTATTTATGGCTTTCGGATCTCAGTCTTGTTCGGGATTGCCCTGACCTTTTTCTCTAGCCTGATTGGTATTGCGGCGGGTGCGCTACAAGGCTATTACGGCGGCTATATTGATTTGCTCGGCCAACGGTTTATTGAAGTATGGTCCGGCATGCCAACGCTATTTTTGCTGATTATTCTTTCCAGTATTGTTGAGCCGAATTTCTGGTGGCTGCTTGGGATCACCGTGTTATTCGGGTGGATGAGTCTGGTGGGCGTGATCCGCGCAGAGTTTTTACGTGCTCGTAATTTTGACTACATTCGTTCAGCGCATGCTATGGGGATCCCTGACCGGCTCATCATGTGGCGTCACATTTTGCCGAATGCCATGGTCGCTACCCTCACCTTTTTGCCGTTTATTTTAAGTAGCTCCGTCACCACACTAACCTCGCTGGATTTTCTCGGCTTTGGTCTGCCTCTGGGTGAACCATCACTCGGTGAATTGTTGGCGCAAGGTAAAGCCAACTTACAAGCGCCGTGGCTTGGCATCTCCTCTTTCGTGGTGCTCTCGGTGCTGCTTTCGTTGCTGGTCTTTATCGGTGAAGGCCTGCGTGATGCTTACGATCCGCATAAGGCGTATTGAATTATGACGCAGCAAACCGCAAACCATCCGAATGAGTCTTCACACATGAGCGATAACGCGCCGTTGATTGATATTCGCCACCTCAGCGTAGCGGTTCATCAAGGTGAACGCGCTACCACGCTAGTCAAAGACCTCTCGCTGCAAATCATGCCCGGTGAAACGCTGGCATTGGTTGGTGAAAGTGGCTCAGGTAAATCGGTATCTGCCTTATCGATTTTGGGCTTACACCCTGAAACCATCCGCTATCCACACGGTGAGATCGTGTATCGCGGCGAAAACCTGCTAACCGCGTCCGCCAATCACCTCCGAGGGCTGCGCGGCAACCGGATTAGCATGATCTTCCAAGAGCCGATGGTGTCGCTTAACCCGCTACACACGGTCGTCCGTCAGTTAAGTGAGTCGTTGATTATCCATCAGGCGATGAGCAGCGCCGCTGCACGGCAGCGGGTATTGGAATGGCTAGAGAAAGTGGGTCTGCGTAATCCACACACCAAGCTTGATGTATTCCCCCACCAGCTGTCTGGTGGCGAACGCCAGCGGGTGATGATCGCCATGGCTCTGCTAAATGCTCCCGACCTTTTAATTGCCGACGAACCGACCACGGCATTGGATGTCTCGGTACAAGCGCAGATCCTCACTTTGCTACAGCAGTTGCAACGCGAAATGAACATGGCCATGCTGTTCATCACGCATGATTTAGGCATTGTGCGCCGTCTAGCGGATCGCGTAGCCGTGATGCGCCAAGGCGAGTTGGTAGAAACCGCGCCAACTCAGCAGTTATTCAGCCAGCCGCAACATCCTTATACCCAAAAATTGCTCGATAGCGAGCCTAAGGGCGAGCCGGTGCCAGCACCAACGCCGGCACAAACGTTACTCAACGTGGAAGCCTTACGGGTTTGGTTCCCGATTAAGCGCGGGTTACTCAAGCGCACGGTTGGCCATGTTAAAGCGGTGGATGATGTCAGTTTCAGCGTCAATCGGGGCGAAAGCCTTGGCTTGGTCGGCGAAAGTGGCTCGGGCAAAAGTACCTGCGGATTAGCATTGCTACGCCTGTTACCATCACAAGGGAAAATCCGTTTTGATGATGCCGATCTCAATCGCCTTAACCGCAAGCAAATGCTGCCCTATCGATCACGCATTCAGGTGATTTTCCAAGATCCGTTCTCGTCACTCAGCCCGCGCATGCCTGTCGGTGACATCATTGCGGAAGGGTTGCGTTTGCACGCGCGTTTATCGGCGCAAGAAAGCGAGCAACAGGTGATCAGCATCATGCAAGAGGTTGGGTTAGACCCAGAAAGCCGCCACCGCTACGCTTTTGAGTTCTCCGGCGGCCAGCGCCAACGGATTGCCATTGCCCGTGCCTTGATCCTGCGCCCAGAACTGCTGATCTTGGATGAACCCACTTCGTCACTTGATCGTACGGTACAAGCGCAAATCTTAGCGCTGCTGAAGCAGTTACAAGCTCGTCACGGCTTGGCTTATCTCTTTATCAGTCACGATCTGCATGTCGTACGCGCCCTGTGCCATCAGGTGATAGTGTTGAAAGATGGCAAGATTGTAGAAACCGGACCAACCGAATCACTATTCAGCCAACCTCAGCATCCGTATACCCAAATGCTGCTCAATGCGGCACGTTATTAAACGCTGCCCAGTAATTATCAGTGCGGGCTGTCAACCGTAGCTCACCGATTATTGATTACACGCTCACGGAATCTCGTGGGCGTTTTTTGCCTCAACATCATTCACCCCAATAAAGGTAAGGACTCCCTACAACGGCAGTCTTTTTACGAAGATGAAAATAACAATACACTGCATAAAGAGAATTTAATCAGCATATCAGACTACCGATTAATACTATCTCATGATATTTACACATGATGGATTAACGCTTACGTTAACGGAATGTAAATTAACGTTGACTGCAACGTCACGCTCAACTAGTTTTATATGTGTGTTGGGTCACCGCTTGATGCAGCCCGTCTGCATCGTTTTATGATATTCGCGTGTCATTGCAAATGATATTCAGGGGGAGTCATCCCCCCTTTTCTTTTATCTGTGTTTTTTATTGCTCTTCACTTATTGCGCTTTTTTATTGAGCTTTTCTTATTGAGAGCATCTTCATTACACGTCTTTTTCGACCGCAAGAGCCCCGCAGGTTTCATAACCATTTCTTCTTTTGATATCACCGTTTGTATAGGATCGACCACTCACCAACGCGGTCTTATTCCCTAACTTTCTCGTTCTACCAGTTGCACTATAAAAAGCAGCATATTCAGTCTGCCATTCATCTCGGATACAGCGAAAAAGCACGCTTTTTTACCGTGAATTTGTGCTCTACCCCATTCAAAAGATTGTGCCACCGGAGTACACTGCTCTCATGTTAATACTGGGTTAACTGACAACCTCATTTCACTGATAAATCAGACTATAAGCCGAGGCATTTATGAGTCCACTTCCTGCCTGCCACCGAAGCCGTCCTAGCTCTTCCCGCGTACGTCATGGTTTTGTTCGTCCGCCACAGCATTCCGATAAAAATCGTCAGTCAGATACGGAACACGCCGCAACTGCCGCACCTCAGTCAACTGACGAGAAATCAAAGTAATTCGGGTCGCGTAATAAAGACGCAAAGTCGCTCCAGAAATTGACAATCATAATCAGTGCTTGTGAAACCGTTTACGACTCGGCAGTCGGCTAACGGTTTCACGCTCTCAGTTTTGTAGCTCATTAATTTTACGATACTTTTTGCATATAACTTTACATGTAGCTCTGGTCACTAAACCTCGTGTCATAGCCGTCTAAATCGATAAGTATTGCCACCAGCGCCAATCCCTCACACTCTGACATTTTTATACACAAAGAATACAGTTTGTTAGCGTTTACAGCGTTGCGGCCATACTCCCTCAGGGATTACCGTTAGAACAGTCAGATGACATGAGAAAAAGTCATCCATTCTTATTAAGTCCACTGCGTACACGAGGTACGAAAATGAACAAGAAAACTCTGCTTGGTGTAACTTTCGCTGCATTATGCTTCTCCGGTGCCAGCTTTGCCGCTACCGCGCCAGCAACCACCACTCCAGCACCACAAGATATGACCTGTAAGGATTTCCTGATGCTGAACCCGAAAGCACAGACTCCAATGGCATTCTGGGTAGCAAACTACGACACCGATTACAAACACGGTGACTATGTTGATGCGCAAGTAGTGGGTTCTATCACGCCAATGATCATTCAAGAGTGCCAAAAGCACCCTGAGCAAACTGTGGGTAGCATGAAAGCCAAAATCCACGAACAAGCTAAAGCGGTTGCTACTCAGAAATAATCCTCTGATATGTGCAGAATGCTTACAGACGGTGCATCGCGCCGTCTGTTTGTTTTTATAGTCAGTCAATACCTCTCGGTAAATTCTCTTTAAACCTACACCGGCTTTTCCTAGCCTTCTTAATACGTTGCTAATACTCAGCAGCTAATGCATCAAATCCAACCATCACTCGAAAAAATGCTATCTCCGAGGCAAGCTGAGCCTCTCAACATTGTATTTCTTGCATATCATGCGAATATGGAAACGCTGATGTGTTGTTCGCGACGCGAAAGCAGCGAGCATAAAGACTGAAATCTACGCTTCGCTATTAGAAAGGCTTAACGACAGGAAAAGGAATTACGTACTATGTTGTATGTCATTTTTGCTGAAGACCATCCGAATAGTCTGGCGGCACGTTTACACGCTCGCCCGGCACACTTAGCGCGTTTGCAAGCGCTGGCAGCACAACAGCGCCTGATTATTGCCGGCCCCAACCCCGCCATTGATAGTGTCGATCCAGGTGACGCTGGATTTACCGGCTCAACAGTCATCGCCGAATTTCCCTCACAGGAAGAGGCCAAACAATGGGCGGAAGCGGACCCTTATGTGGCTGCGGGAGTCTATCGTCAGGTTACCATAAAACCCTTCCGACGCGTTTTACCCTAAGGGCGCACATCACACGAAAGCACGGATACACGCATAAGAAAAGGATGATGCAAGGATGAAGTTAGTCACCGCACTGGCGGCGCTGGGGATCGTATTAAGCCTGACCGGTTGCGCGATGAACCAAAGTAATGCGCAAGCCGAACAGCTGGCTGAGCAGCAGGTTAATCGCCTACGTAATTATCTGCCAATGCAAGGCAATGGCTATACCTTGGTCATGGCCAGTAAATTGGCGTCAGAGATCAAACTGGTTTTTGTGCAGGATAATCAAAATAATAACGGCCCCCAGCAAACACCGGCTGCGTTCCTCGACGCCTACCGCACACGTATGTGTGCTGACAGCGCTATCCGGCTAATACTCAACCAAGGCGTCACCTACCAAATCAGTGTCAATACGCTACAGCAACAAACACCGGCCCAGTTGCGCTTGAGCAAAGAGAGCTGCCAATAAGCACGCAATTGGGTTTACTTACCGCCTTTTACTAGCACGCCGCCAACATTAAGATCGGCGGCGTGAATTAATCAGCAACCACAGAGAAATAAGACAGCGTCAGTTCAGGAAGCGCCCGCACTGATGATAGCGCGGTAACCCACGCTGTATCACGTAATACACCAGTGACGCATGGTACTGCAGATGACTTTCACGACGTAAACGATAGATATGTCGATAACGGCGCGCATGGATATCATTTTTGCGCTGGTGCAAACGCACCCGGCGTAGCAAGCGCCAGCGGACGGTTGCAGTTCGAGATTTTCGCATTATAGGATACTACCTGATTAATAACGCTGTTATTGCGCCAGTGCCGATCATCAGACGACCGGCCAGAAACTGGCGTTATCCCGTCGTGTTACTCTGACTCATCATCAGTGGCGGCGGGAACCCGCACAGCCGGCCAAGGAAGCGTCCATGGCTCTGCCCATTGTGCCAGCTGTTGTAATACACCGCTCAGTGCAAAACATTGTCCCGCTTCGGGCAATGCACTGACCTGATATTCCATCCCCTGATAGGTAAAACGCAATTGCCAAGCATGCAAGTAACCGCGATCGGCTATCTCCCCTTGCCCATATTCCGCGCTACCGTATAGAGGGTCTCCTAAAATCGCCGCACCTTCACTCTTTAGTGCTACCCGAATCTGATGCGTTTTACCGGTCGCGGGGCGCAGAAGAAATAAACGCAAGCCTGCGCCAGTACCTGCACTGAAATATTGGGTAACCGCAGGATTTTGTTGCGAAGTCAATAATTTCCATGTTCCACGACGCGAGCGCGCCATATCGCCACAGATTTTTCCCTGCTTACGACGCGGTTGCTTATCTGAAAGCGCGATGTAAAATTTTTCAACATTTCGTTGTGCAAAAAGACCGGATAATTCAGCCGCAGCCTTGGCATTCAGTGCTAAGATAAGAAGACCTGATGTCATTTTATCCAAACGATGCACCAACCAAACTTGGGAAACACCCAGTTGCTCAGCCACTTGAGCGGTTAAACCGTGCAGGTTGTCATCACGGTGCACACTGATCCCGGCAGGCTTATTAATAACCACAAAATCCGGATGCTGAAAAACGATAGGAAACATGAATACCTCACAATTGGGGCCGAAAGTATACCTCCGTCGTTTGCGGATCAACATGAAGAATTAACAATTTCACATAGTTTACCGTCAGCGCTGAATTCCACTGATGACAGAAAGTCCTTAAACTACAACAGTGAAAGATAATAAAGATGGCCAGGATGACGTATATTTCTGACATAGCTCATATCGTGGATTGGATCCTTATTTTTAGCTATTGGCTGATTGTAGCCGCCGTAACGGTGCGCGTGCTGATGAAGCGCCGAACTGTCGCTGTTTCTATGGCTTGGCTGCTGGTTATCTATATTGTTCCCTTGGTCGGCATCATTGCCTACTTGCTTTTTGGCGAGCTGTATCTAGGATCGCGCCGCGCTGCGCGTTCACAAGCCATGTGGAAACCCTTCTCTGACTGGTTCAACTCTTTAAGCCAGTGCGATCATCTGGTGAATATGAAATCCAGCCATACGGCAGCGCCGCTCTTTAATTTATGCCGACGACGGCTAAAAACCCCGTGCATCAATGGCAACCAATTACATCTGTTTACCACCACTGATGACATCCTCAGTGCCATTGTGCGCGACATTAATCTCGCCCAACATCATATCTCCATGGTGTTTTACATCTGGAATAACGGCGGTTTAGTTGAACATGTGGTCAATGCGCTGATTGAAGCTGCGAAACGTGGTGTCAAATGTCGGGTGATGCTGGACTCGGTCGGCAGTTTACGTTTCTTCCGTAGCCGTTACCCTGAGCTGTTCCGCCATGCGCAAATCGACTTAGTGGAAGCCTTGCACGTAAACCCGCTGCGGGTTTTCTTACGCCGTATGGATCTGCGCCAACATCGCAAAATTGTCATTATCGATAATGACATCGCCTATACCGGCAGCATGAACATGGTCGACCCGCGTTATTTCAAACAAGATGCCGGCGTGGGTCAGTGGGTCGATATGATGGTACGAATTGAAGGGCCAGCAGCATCGGCGCTCAACTGTATTTTTGCGTGGGATTGGGAAGTGGAAACCGGCGAGCGCCACCTGCCATCGCTGCCAAGTTGCCCTATCCTGCCCGTCACGCAGGAAAATGCGCATGCCGTGCAAGTACTGGCTTCTGGGCCGGGTTTTCCGAAAGATTTGCTACCACAGGCTCTGTCCACGGCAATTTTCGCAGCGCGTAAGCGTATCGTAATGACCACGCCTTACTTTATCCCTGACGACAGTTTGATGCTGGCGCTGTGCTCTACCGCCTCGCGGGGTGTGCAGGTGGATATCGTGATCCCGAAACATAATGATTCCCTGATGGTCGGCTGGGCTAGCCGCGCCTTTTTTGATGAGCTGTTGGCTGCCGGCGTGCGGATCCACCAGTTTGAAGGCGGTCTGCTACATGCCAAGAGCCTGCTCATTGATGATCATCTCAGTTTGGTGGGCACAGTTAATCTGGATATTCGTAGCATGTGGCTTAACTTTGAAGTCACCATCGCCATTGATGACACCAGTTTTGGCGAAAAACTGGGCTTTGTGCAAGATGACTACATTGCTCGCTCCACCCAACTGAATATCGGCCAGTGGTTGCAGCGCCCATTACGTCATCGCATTGCGGAGAAGTTCTTCTATTTCTTCACCCCGCTACTCTAACTATTACGAACTACTGCCGCCCACACTGGGCGGCGATACCACACTCAACACCACCGACAACTGATTTTCCTATCCCTGACATTTCCCTTTCCTTCGCTTAATTGTCTTCATACTCAACACGCGGTCATACAGCCTGAGGCCATATCGGCACTCGCATTAAAAAGAAATAACTATTATTATCATTTGATGTTTTGCGCTGAGCACTGATTGAGAGGCTAAAGATGAAATATTTACTGATAATACTGGCTATTGCCGTTGCAATTATCAGCGCGCTGTACTGGAGTTGGCCTGTTACACTGGCAGTTGTTTTTCTGGTACTGCTGGTGGGTTATAACTTACGTAAACGCAGCAAACCTGATTGTGGCTGTGGGTGCGGTGGCGCGTAATTTTCCTAGCAGAATCAATATGTATCGAATATAATTGCGGTACAAGGGGAGTAACTTCAAAGCTGAATTGTCGTCATTACGGTGTTTTCACCCGGCATTCAGGCAGCATGCTGATATGTTGTAAGTGAGACCTTGCCGTAAGGCAAAGTCGATCCCTCTAAAATAGATTGACCGAGCCTTATGGACTCGGTTTTTTTGTTTTAGGAGCATACTATCACTATGGAAACTGTCGGTAACGGATGGATGTGGATTGCCTTCTTTGTTCTGGTGGTCGGCCTATTGTTGGTTGACTTACTGGTGCTGAAGGGCGGCAAAAACCACAAAGTCTCACTGAAAGAAGCAGCAACATGGTCATTAATCTGGATTGCCGTGGCACTGCTGTTCAATTTAGGGATCTGGTATTACCTAGATGCCAACCTCGGCCGTGAACTGGCCAACCAAAAATCACTCGAATTTTTAACCGGTTATGTCATTGAAAAAGCACTGGCGGTCGATAACGTCTTTGTTTGGTTGATGATTTTCGGTTACTTTGCCATTCCGGCAGAATTGCAACGCCGCGTGCTGCTGTACGGGGTACTGGGCGCTATCGTTCTGCGTACCGGCATGATCTTCGCCGGTAGCTGGCTGATCACCCAATTCCACTGGGTCTTGTATATCTTCGGTGCCTTCTTGGTGTTGACCGGTCTGAAGATGCTCAAGAGCAGCGAGGATGAGGGCGACTTTGACAAGAACCCACTGCTGCGCTGGATCCGTAACCGCTTCAACGTCACCCACGAACTCGATGGCGAACATTTCTTTACCGTGCGTAACGGGATCCGTTTTGCCACCCCGATGTTCCTCGCTTTGGTGCTGGTTGAAATCAGTGACATCATTTTTGCGGTCGACAGTATCCCGGCTATCTTTGCCGTGACCACCGATCCGTTTATTGTCCTGACATCTAACATCTTTGCGATCATGGGCTTACGAGCGATGTACTTCCTGCTGGCAGACTTCGCCGATCGCTTTGCCCTGCTGAAGTATGGTTTGGCCGTGATCTTAGTCTTTATCGGTATCAAGATGCTGATTGTGGAATGGTACAAGCTGCCAATTCTGCTGTCGCTGGGTATCGTGGGCGCCATTTTAGCCATCTCCGTCATTGCCAGCCTGATCTACAGTGCTCGTCAAGGACGTGCCAGTCACTAAGACTGGATCGCAATAGGCAGAATACGCAACGTGTAATGTAATACACCGTTTCACCATCTGACCGATAATCCATAACAAAGCCCGTTACGTGATACGTAACGGGCTTTTCTTATACCTACTGCACTTACCGACTATATTTCAGCGATAAACTCTCTTCTCAATGAAACCATTCTTACGGTGTAACAGCGCACTGTCAGTCGAGACATTGCATAACGTAACGCTTATAAAAAGCCGTTGTTATCATCATCGTCATCAAAAAAACCGCCGCCGTTATTGTCATCGGCACCGAAGCCGCCAAAATCACCGTTGTCATTGCTGTTATCGTTGCCGTTATCCGTAAATGCGCCATTGTTACCCGCATCACTCCACGGATCATTGATATCCTGACTCAACCCAAACGGGTTACTGCCATCGGTATTGCTCATCTGTGCTAACGAATCAGAGTTAGCTAAAAACGAATTAGCATCATCCGAGGTTAATCCCGCCGCAGAGGCCGGATCGATAAAGTTATTGGTGATATTCTCCACCACCTCTGGCGCTGCCCCTGCGGCGCCCCATGCCCCTTCCCGCTCACCGGAGCTAAACAGGCCGCTCAACGCATCGGAAATCAAATTCCCAGCAACCACCCCAGTCGTCATCGCCGCAGCGGTTTTCATAAAGCTACCAAACATAGACGGTTGATAGCTCGATACCGGCGGCGCAACTTGTTGTGGCGCCGCGCCACGAACCCGATCGAACATGCTTTGGTTTTGGTAAGCGGCCAATTGCTGCTCTAAAGCCGCGACTTTATTCTTCGCTTCATTTAACGCCACTTCCTGCAAAATATTGCTCTGAGTCAGGCGATACAAGGCATCAGGCTGGGTCGCAATACTTTGGCTAATCAGCTGTTCGGCCTGCGGATCTTTGCTGGTCAGTGTATGTGCACGCAATCGCTCGGCCACACCCTCAATCATCATTTTTTCTTGCGGGGTCATAGACTACCTCTTACTACTTCTGATTACTGGCCCAACAGGCACATGTGATACGGGCTTATCCCAACGCACTGAATCGGTGTAGGAACAAACGCACAATGGAAACCTCTTTCTATTATGAGTCCTTTGCAGCGCAATTAATTCCACACAAATAAAAATCGCCACACTTTGGTGGCGATTTTTACAATCTGATGTGTCGCTGAGTTACGCACTCAACACTGACTTATCTCATCAGGCATCGACTTCATCGGCGCTGCGAAACACCGCCATGTCGGTCTGCCCTAACGCTCGGCTAGAGACGACCCCTGCAGTCATCGCACCATTTACGTTCAGCGCAGTACGAGCCATATCAATCAGCGGCTCGATAGAGATCAAGAAGCCAGCCAGAGCAATCGGCAGATTCATGGTCGAAAGTACGATGATAGCGGCGAATGTCGCACCACCACCGACACCGGCAACCCCGAAGGAGCTGATAGTCACTACCGCAATCAGTGTCATCAGGAAGCTTGGATCCATCGGGTTAATACCCACGGTTGGTGCAATCATTACCGCCAGCATCGCTGGGTAAATCCCGGCACAGCCGTTTTGACCAATGGTGGCACCGAAGGACGCTGCAAAGTTAGCGATAGTTGGCGGTACACCCAGCTTGTCCACTTGCGCTTCCACGTTCAACGGAATGGTTGCTGCGCTGGAGCGTGATGTGAAGGCAAAAGTCAGTACCGGTAATACCTTGCGGTAGTAGTGCAGCGGGTTAACACCAAACACGCCCAGCAACACACCGTGCACCACGAACATCAAGCCAATCGCTACATATGATGCCACCATAAAGCCCAGCAGGTTTACGATGTCATGCACATTGGATGTCGCCACCACTTTGGTCATCAGCGCCATCACACCGTACGGCGTCAAGCGGATCACCATGCGAACCAGACGCATAATCAGAGTCTGCAGAGTATCAATCGCACCGGCAATACGCTCGCCATGCTCTGGCTTTTCGGCTTTCAATTTCAGTGCAGCCACACCTAAGAAGGCGGCAAAGATCACGACACTGATAATCGACGTTGAGCGAGCTCCGGCCAGATCCGCAAACGGATTAGTTGGAATAAAGGACACCAACATCTGCGGGAATGTCAGGCTGGCAATTTCACTGCTTTTGGTCACCATCATCTCGCCACGCGCAATTTCACGCGCACCTTGCGTCAGACCTTCAGCCGACAACCCAAACACTTCGGTTACGCCGATACCAATTGCCGCCGCCACCGCGGTAGTCAGCAGTAATACCGCCAATACCGAGAAACTGATGCTGCCCAACGAACTGGCATCACTCAAACGCGTAACTGCCGATAAAATAGAAACAAACACCAACGGCATAACAATCATTTGCAGTAAGTTCACATAACCGTTACCGGCAATGTTTAGCCAACCCAATGTCTCGCTGATCACCCCTTCAGAATGGGCATAGACAAAGTGTAATGCCGAGCCCAGCACAATCCCCAGCACCAAACCAACAAACACGGCGCGCGATAGCGTCACACCGCTACGTTGGTAGCGGAACAAAAACAGCGCAATAATTACAAAGATGGCAACGTTGCCAAGCACTAACCAGTTCATACTTCCTTCCCTAAGCGCAGGTGCGACCCTGAGTCTGCTTTTATTTACATAAAGTTTACTGATGCCTATCATCACTTAATATATGGGAAATGGAAAAGTTCATTAATTTCGATATATATGAGAAAAAAGCATAAAGAAAAATGAGGAAACTGAATAAGCCTTAACGCCAGCCTCGGAACTCCCCTTCCATCCGCCTCCTCATAGCCACTTATCCGTGCCAACTGCCTGACTTCAGCATAAAAAAAGCCCGTCCAATGGACGGGCTATAAAAAACTGATTAAAGCTGAATTGAATAAGCTGCAGCGCTAGGTTTAACCACCCAATGCTGCCAGACGGGATTTGGCCATTTTGGCTGATGACGATGTTGGATAAGCAGAGATAATCTGCTGGAACACCGTTTTGGCTCCCGCCACATCACCTTTCTCCTGAGCAATCACACCCAGCTTAAGCATGGCATCAGCCCGCTTAGGTGACTTTGGAAAATCTTTTACCACCGCGGCAAATTGCGCAGCTGCCTCATCGGTACGCTTCTGACTGAACAGTAACTGCCCTAACCAGTAATGCGCATTCGGCCGGTAAACCGATTTTGGATACTTCGCGATAAAGTCCTGAAACGCAGTAATCGCTTTATCGTATTGCTTATCACGCAATACCAGCTGAACTGCTGCATCATAGGCTTGGTTTTCTACCGCATTATCACTGACCACAACATCTTTAGCAGGCGCGGCGGCTTTTGCAGCTGGTGCGGTTGCTGCGGCTGGCGCTGTCGCATCAGTGGTTGCAGTATCAGCCGCTTGCTTGTTTTGAGCAGAGACATTATCGAGCTCTTGATAGAGCTGACGCTGGCGTTCAACCGCCTGATTTAGCTGATATTCACTGCGCTCAAGCGAACCACGTAACTGATCCATCTCGCCTTGCAGAGACATTAACTGCTGCTGGGTTTCTGTCAGTAACTGGTTACGCGCTTCCATCATACGTTCGAGGCGAGTCACCCGATCTTCAAGAGATCCGGAGCCCGCCTCGTATACAGGAGCTTGCGCCGCAGCCGTGCCAGACACGGCTGCGAGTACCAGTAACGACAGACTGATAATCGGTCTGTAGTTACGGTTCATGCGATATCCTTATTAGTAAACCAGTACTGCGCGACGGTTTTTAGCGTACGCGTCTTCAGTATGGCCCAGAACTGCTGGCTTCTCTTTACCGTAAGAAACGATGGAGATTTGGTCAGCATTTACACCACGACCTTGCAGGTACATTTTAACTGCATTGGCACGACGCTCACCCAGAGCGATGTTGTATTCTGGAGTACCACGCTCATCCGCGTGACCTTCTACAACAACTTTGTAAGATGGGTTGTCACGCAGGAACGCAGCGTGAGCATCCAGCATCTGAGCGAACTCTGGTTGGATGTCGTATTTGTCAAAGCCGAAGTAAACGATGTTATTCTTTTGCAGCTCTTGCATCATCATACGAGCTTGCTCTTCAGCGGACATGCTGCCATTGCTGTCGCCAGAGTTGATCATCTGATCTGCGTTGTCGTTGCTCTTGTTAGAGCTACAAGCTGCTACAGCCATTACTGGCAGAGCTAACATCAGTCCCTTCAGTACTTTGTTCAGTTGCATTTTATTGTATCCTTTAATTATTTTACTTCATTATCATCACAGATACGGCGACCATGCCGGGAATTTGACCTGACCATCGGTAGCCGGAACACGCGCTTTGAAACGTCCATCCGTTGACACTAAATTTAATACCCTGCCAAGACCTTGGGTTGAGCCATAAATCAGCATGATACCGTTTGGCGAAACGCTTGGAGTTTCATCAAGAAATGTATTGGTCAGTACTTCCACTGAACCAGTATCCAAATCTTGTTTTGCAATATGTTGTCCTGAGCCGGTAGAGCTCACCATATACAGGGCTTTACCGTCCGGAGATATTTCACCATTTTGATTCTGAGCACCTTCCCAAGTCAAGCGCTCGACCGCACCAGAAGCTAAATTTAATTTATAAATCTGTGGTCTACCGCCGCGGTCGGAGGTAAAGGCAATGCTCTGGCTATCGGGATACCAGCTAGGCTCAGTATCGTTAAAGCGGCCTTCAGTCACGCGACGGATCTGACCAGAAGCGATGTCCATCACGTACAGTTTCAGGCTACCGTCTTTTGACAGAGCAAAAGCCATCTTGGAGCCGTCTGGAGAGAATGACGGAGCACCGTTGTGACGCGGGAATGAGGTCAGGATTTTACGCTGAGAGGTACTCAGGTCCTGCAACATCAGCTGCGAACGACGGTTTTCAAAGGTGACGTACGCCAGCTTACGGCCATCTTTGGTCCACGCCGGAGACATGATTGGCTCTGGGGAACGATGCACCACAAACTGGTTAAAGCCATCGTAGTCAGAAACGCGCAGCTCATACGGATAGCGACCGCCGTTAGTTTGCACGACATACGCAATACGGGTACGGAACGCACCTTTGATGCCAGTCAGGCGCTCAAAAACCATGTCACTGATGGTATGAGAGGCATAACGGATCCACTGCTTGGTCACGCGATACTGGTTACTTTCCAGCACGGTACCCGGTGAACCCGCAGTATCGACCAGCTGGTACGAAATCAGGTAGTTACCATCGGCACCGGCTTGCACCTGTCCCACCACAATGGCATCGATACCCATTGTAGACCACAGTGCTGGATTGACTTCCGAGGCACTGGTTGGCTGCTGTGGCATGCGCGCTGGCGGAATAGGATTAAACTTACCGCTGTTACGCAAATCCGCCGCCACAATTTCAGCGACGTTATCCGGCGGATTACCGCTGCCGGTCCATTTGAAAGGAACGACCGCAATCGGACGCGCGGTATCCACACCCTGATCAATCACGATCCGGACTTCTGCGCTGGCGACAGCCGTCACCAGCATCATTAACCCGGCAAACAATTTTAAGACCGGCTTCATTGTCTCTCCTAGTTCACAATCCGCACTGTCGTTTTAGAAGGTAAACTCTAAAACGGCATTCTTAAATTTATTGTACACAGCATCAGAAGGTGGTTTTGGCAACTTCTGAGTGATCTTTATTGCCCGCTCTGCGGCCTGACACAAGGAAGGATCCCCGCCAACCACACTCGAGCTCAGAATTAAACCATCCGGTGCAAAGTTAATCTTAATACTGCAGGTTTTCCCACGGTACAAGCTGGTGTCATACATATTACGGCTGACCGCCTGCTTGATTAACCCACCGTACTTATCCCCTTCAGGGCCTGGTGCACCCGCTTTACCAGAGCCAGCACTACCGCCGCCTCCGGCTTGTCCTTCACGGGCATTGGCCTCTTCGGATAAGCCACCGAACAAATCGTCTAACGCCGCTTCACTTTGTGCAGCTTCGCGAGCGGCAGCAGCTTTGGCGTCAGCAGCGGCTTTCTTCTTCGCATCTGCTTCGGCTTTTTTCTTGGCGTCGGCCTCAGCCTTTTTCTTGGCATCCGCTTCCGCTTTCTTCTTCGCGTCTAATTCAGCTTTCTTTTTCGCTTCTTCAGCCGCTTTTGCTGCTTGCTCAGCCTGCTTTTTCGCTTCGGCTTCTGCCTTTTTCTTTGCATCGGCTTCGGCCCGTTTCTTGGCTTCAGCTTCTGCTTTAGCTTTTGCCGCTAAAGCTTCGGCTTCAGCTTGTTTCTTGGCTTCTTCAGCCTGTTTTTTAGCTTGTTCGGCTTTTTTCTTAGCATCTTCAGCTTGCTTGCGAACTTCTTCGGCCTTGCGCGCTTCTTCTTGCGCTTGGCGTTTTTGCTCTTCAGCTTGCTGACGGGCTTCTTCGGTGCGTTTCGCTTCTTCTTGCGCTTTTAAGCGCTCTTTTTCCAGCTCGCGTAAACGCTCTTCTTCAGCCTGCTGTTTCTGCTGCATTTCCTCTTTTTGCTGTTGCAGTTTGCGCTTGCGTTCATTTTCCGCTTTACGCGCATCCTCATTTTGTTGCTGCAGGCGGTTATATTGCTGTGCCATGGCTCCCGGATCGACCATCACTGCATCAATTGCGCCCCCGCCCCCGCCACCACCGGCAGGGATCTCCTGATACAGGGAGCCAACAATCAGTAAAGCAATCACGAGCACGTGCAAAATAACGGAGACAACAACCGATTTTGTCAGCTTGTTTTTCTTGTTGTTGTTATCCATCAGTACGGCTATCTCTTAAATCGGGTTAGTCATCAGACCGACAGATGTCACTCCGGCCTCATGCAATAAATTCAGTGCCTTGATGACTTCCTCATAAGGAACCTCTTTCGCGCCGCCCACCAAGAAGGTGGTTTTCTGCTCGGCGGTTCCCAGATTCAGGCGGGCATTTTGCATCACCTGATCAGCACTGAGGTTTTCTTCCCGCTTACCGTCAATAGACATTGCGTACTGGTCAATGCCAGACACCTCCAAAATTACCGGAGGGCGGTCATCTTTAGTTTCAACACTGCTCGACTCGGTAGAGTCAGGCAAGTCAACCTGTACGCTTTGACTGATAATCGGTGCGGTGGCCATGAAAATCAACAACAGTACCAGGAGCACGTCCAGAAACGGTACGATGTTGATTTCAGACTTCATGTCGTGGCGCTTACGCCGTGAGTACGCCATGCTGTCACACTCCTCACTTACTGCTTCGCGTCAGCGGCAAATGCCTGACGGTGTAAAATGGCAGTAAATTCATCGGTAAAGTTACCGTAATTCTGTTCCAGCTTGGACACACGCAAGTTCAGACGGTTATACGCCATTACCGCAGGGATCGCCGCGAACAGACCGATTGCCGTTGCAATCAGCGCTTCCGCAATACCCGGTGCCACCATTTGCAACGTGGCTTGTTTTACCGCACCCAATGCGATAAAGGCGTGCATAATCCCCCACACGGTACCAAACAGACCGATATACGGACTGATCGAGGCGACCGTACCCAAAAACGGGATGTGGTTTTCCAGACTTTCCAGTTCACGGTTCATGGAGATGCGCATCGCACGCGAGGCCCCTTCAATCACCGCTTCTGGCGCATGGCCATTAGCTCGGTGTAAACGGGCAAACTCTTTGAAGCCTGAATAAAAGATTTGTTCCGTACCGGACAGATCATCGCGGCGAGTTGACGTTTCTTGATACAGACGCGCCAAATCGATACCGGACCAAAAACGGTCCTCAAAAGCATCCGCTGCACGGGTAGCCGCATTCAGGACCCGAGTTCGCTGGATAATGATCGCCCAGGAAGCAATAGAAAAACCGATCAAGATCATCATTACGATCTTAACCATGAAACTGGCCTTTAAGAAAAGGTCAAGAAGGTTCATTTCAGCAGACACAGGTAAACTCCGCGACTAACTCAGCTGGAAGCGCAACAGGTTTCATTTTGGCCAAATCAATACACGCCACCAAAACCTCGGCGGTGCATAGGACTCGACCATCCTGATGGATGATTCGTTGATTAAAGGTTACGGACGCCCCCCGGAATGAGGATATTTCAGTTTCGACTGAAAGCAGATCGTCTAGCCGCGCAGGGGATCGATAATCCACGGTCATACGACGTACCACGAAGGCGACATTGTGCTGCAATAGAGTCTGCTGCTGTTGGCCGAGGCTGCGTAGCATTTCGGTCCGGGCGCGCTCGAAGAAAGCCACATAACGTGCATGATAGACGACCCCTCCTGCATCCGTGTCTTCATAATAAACGCGAACGGGCCATTGAGATACTTTACTGCTCACCTTACATTCCGATGTTCTGGCGTATACAAGGCGATACTATACTCAAGTGTTTTGTTCTTGGGAATGGGCAGGACAAGTGTGACGAAAGAAATAAAATGATGAAAAGGGGCCATCAGCCCCTTGCAATATAAAAATAATATAAAACAGCGCAAAGAATAGGATATGACAAGGGGGCACAAAACACCCAGCGCCACACGCCTGAGAGTTTAAACCCTACACCATGCACCAAAGCGCTGATCACGGCCCAGAGGAAAATTACTGCCTGCCACAGATAAAGCTGGCTGCTACGCGCGGTAGCCTCCGGGCTCCAAATCAGGCTAAAGGCACTCACCAGAGCCAGAATTAAAGCAAGAGCCCGCATCGGGCTCTTGTCTGTGAAGCGGAATAATTTATCCAGCATCTTAGTCGTCGTGATCCATGGTTTCAGACTGCTCAAGCCACAGGGCATTGATAATGCCAAATGAGCAGGCCAGTAACACACCGAGAATCCAGGTAAAATACCACATCGTTTTGCTCTCCTTGGCTGGTCAGTCTAGGGCTAACCAGCCTTCTGCTTGCCTGAGTTATCGACTCGCTCTGATTAGTACAGTGAGTTTTTGTTTTCTTCGATAAATTTGGTGTCGAGACGACCAAACATCTTGTAGTAACACCAAACGGTGTAACCCAACACAATCGGAACAAAAATCACTGCAGCACCCAGCATGATACCCAGAGTCTTCTGGCTAGATGTGGCATCCCACATGGTCAGACTGTGTGCCGGCAGGATGCTAGAAGGCATCACGAACGGGAACATAGTCACACCCGCGGTTAAAATAATCGCCGCGATCCCCAGTGAAGAGGTCAGGAAGGCAAAACCACAACGCTCAAAGCGTGATGCCAGTACCGTCAACAGCGGCATTACCACACCAACGGCTGGGATAGCCCACAATACCGGATAGGTATTGAAGTTCTTGATCCACGCGCCCACTTCCACCATAACTTCTTTATGTAATGGGTTAGACGGTGCCGCGGTATCAATCACCGAGGTGATAACAAAACCACCGATGCCCTTCATGACCCACAGGCCGGCCAATGCGAAGCATACTGAAGTCACCAGCGCAGTGATTTGCGCCGCCGCACGAGCACGCACATGCAGCTCACCGGTGGTCTTCATCTGCAACCAAGTTGCACCTTGCATCACCAGCATCATCAGGCTGACCACACCACACAGCAGGCCAAACGGATTCAGCAGACCGAAGAAGCCGCCTTTGTATTCCAGACGCAGCAGGCTGTCGACTTCAAACGGAACACCTTGCAGCAGGTTACCGAAGGCGACACCGAACACCAGTGCCGGAACAGCACCACCGATGAACAGGCCCCAGTCCCACATTGCACGCCAGCGCGCATCTTCAATCTTAGAACGGTAGTCAAAACCGACCGGACGGAAGAACAAGGCGGCCAGCACCAAGATCATGGCGATGTAAAAACCGGAGAAAGCAGCGGCATATACCATTGGCCATGCAGCAAACAGCGCACCACCCGCGGTAATCAACCAAACTTGGTTACCATCCCAGTGTGGGGCAATGGTGTTAATCATTACCCGACGCTCGTTGTCGGTTTTACCGAGGATAGGCAGCAAAGCCCCTACCCCCATGTCAAAACCATCGGTAATCGCAAAACCGATCAGCAGTACACCGACCAGCAACCACCAGACAAAACGCAAAAATTCATAATCAATCATGTTTCAGGCTCCTGCTTATGCCTTGGCATCTTCTGCGACTGGTGCACGGGTCTGTTCAAAGTGATAGCGGCCAGTTTTCAGGCTGCTTGGGCCCAGACGGGCAAACTTGAACATCAGGTACATTTCTGCAATCAGGAACAGAGTATACAGACCACAGATCAGCAGCATGGAGAAGATCACATCGCTGGCACCAATGGCAGAGGCTGCCGAGGTGACAGGTAGGATCTCACCCACCGCCCATGGTTGACGACCGTACTCAGCAACGAACCAGCCAGCTTCGATGGCGATCCATGGCAGTGGGATACCCCACAGTGCCAATTTGAGCAGCCATGGTTTTTGCTCAATCTTATGACGGCAAGTCTGGAAGAACGCCATACCGATGATGAACAGCAGCACAAAGCCCACGCCCACCATGATACGGAAGCTGAAGAACAGAGGTGCCACTTGCGGAATAGAATCTTTTACCGCCAGTTGGATCTGTGCTTCGGTCGCGTTGGCAACATCGCTGGTATAGCGAGTCAGCAGCAAGCCATAACCCAGATCTTTCTTCGCAGCATCAAACTGCGCACGAATTTCCGGTGTATCTTGGCCATTACGCAGTTTTTGCAGCAGATCGTAAGCCACCATACCGTTACGAATGCGAACTTCGTGCTCTTTCAGCAGATCACGCAGACCAATTACCGGCGTGTCCAGCGAGCGCGTGGCAATCAGACCCAGCGCATACGGGATCTTGATAGCAAAGTCGGTACGCATCTCTTCCTGATTCGGAATACCGAACAGGGTAAAGGATGCTGGAGGTGGCTGAGTCTCCCACTCGGACTCGATAGCCGCCAACTTCACTTTCTGCACATCACCCAGCTCATAGCCTGACTCATCACCCAGTACCATTACAGACAGGATAGAGGCCATACCAAAGCTAGCGGCAATCGCAAACGAGCGGCGCGCAAACGGAATATCACGCTTTTTCAGCAGGTAGTAAGCACTGATACCCAGTACGAACATGGAACCTGCAACATAACCGGCAGCCACAGTGTGAACGAATTTAACCTGCGCAACGGGGTTCATCACCAGCTCCGCGAAGCTGACCATCTCCATACGCATGGTTTCAAAGTTAAATTCGGCTCCTACTGGGTTCTGCATCCAGCCATTGGCCACCAAGATCCACAGTGCGGACATGTTGGTACCAATCGCTGTCAGCCATGTCACCATCAGGTGCTGACGTTTAGACAGGCGATCCCAGCCAAAGAAGAACATACCAACAAAGGTAGACTCCAGGAAGAAAGCCATCAGGCCTTCAATCGCCAGAGGCGCACCGAAGATATCCCCTACATAGTGGGAATAGTAAGACCAGTTAGTCCCGAATTGGAACTCCATGGTCAGACCGGTAGCTACCCCCAGAGCAAAGTTGATACCAAACAACTTGCCCCAGAATTTGGTCATATCTTTGTAAATCTGTTTGTTGGTCATGACATAGACCGACTCCATTATGGCAAGCAAAAATGACATGCCCAATGTGAGTGGAACAAACAGGAAGTGATACATTGCAGTTAGTGCAAACTGCAATCTTGATAGTTCAACGACATCTAACATCACGACTCCTTGCTTCTTGCAGGAAGACTCCGACTCTCGACCCTCAACTCCGTTGCCAAGATCGTTTTGTATATCGTTACCACCACGGGGTGTAACGATATATGAGCCCCAGACTATTCAATTTCTGCGTTCATAAAAAGTTACGCACTCATTTTATGAACGAAGTCATCACATAACAGCAACCTAAATGACAGGCTGACTAAATATTACGCCTCTAATCCCTTATACGGAATAAGTTTTTTAGTGATTCAAGTTATATTTTTTGCTGTCAGATCAATCTATTTTTTCGCTGACGAGACGGCAAAAATTGATCACCATCAATACCATTAAATAATACTCGCAAACGAAAATTGATGCAGCTCAATTACGGATAAAATAAAGCAAAATATGTTAACGCATTGTTTAATTAATTCGGGGTTATGACACTTTTCTACAGCATGCAATGATAATTATTCTTTTTCCCCATCGAGCACCCATCGGCATGCATATTACCCATGGCAAATAACACACCGTTATTTAACATTGCGCTTTACATAAAAAGCACATTGAAATTGATACAGTTTGATATATCTGAACATCATCACAACATGACATTACTTAATCTAATGCAAACCCCTTAGTTTTTGTCGTTTCTGTTTTTATTCCGACCTGCATATAATTTGCGCCATGAAATTGAGGCAGTGAGAATGAAGCCTGCCGCAATCTAAAAAATTTGACCATCATCACTGCGGAGCAGATATGCGCACCACATTATTTAACAAGTTCGCAAAAACTTACACCAAATTATTCAGTGACTTGTTTATGATGCAAAACAAATAAGTGATTAGTTAATTGATAGCAAAAGGCCCGGATAATCCGGGCCTTTTGTTTTAGGGGAAAGGAATAACGAAACGCTTATTGAACTCTATACCCTTCCTACTTGACGCTGCAGCGGTGTTGGCTATATTCGTTCACCCCAATCACATAGTTTGACTATGCTCATGGGGATTCACTTACTTGCCGCCTACCTAAAACTCCAAGTCGTTTAGGTATAACTTATTGATCGCTTGGTTTTTCTAAACCAAAATGCTGATAAGCACGTTGTGTTGCAATACGCCCACGTGGCGTGCGCTGTAAAAAGCCCTGCTGAATCAGGTACGGCTCCAACACATCTTCAATCGTGTCACGCTCTTCACCGATCGCTGCCGCAAGGTTATCCAGACCAACCGGACCGCCCATAAACTTATCAATCACTGCCAGCAGCAGTTTGCGATCCATAAAATCAAAGCCTTCGGTGTCGACGTCCAGCATATCGAGAGCACGACCGGCCACATCCAGCTCGATATCACCGCACCCTTTCACTTCCGCAAAATCACGCACTCGACGCAAAAGACGGTTCGCAATCCGTGGTGTACCACGTGAACGACGCGCTACTTCCAGCGCCGCTTCCGCTTGCATGTTCAAACCAAGGCAACGCGCACTGCGACGCACGATATCGGTTAGATCTTCGACCTTGTAAAACTCCAGACGCTGCACAATGCCGAAACGATCGCGTAGCGGTGATGTCAGTGAGCCAGCTCGGGTGGTAGCGCCAATTAAGGTAAACGGCGGCAAATCTAATTTAATTGAGCGCGCCGCAGGCCCCTCCCCGATCATGATATCCAGCTGATAATCTTCCATCGCTGGATAGAGCACTTCTTCAACAGCTGGTGACAGGCGATGGATTTCATCGATGAACAGCACATCATGCGGCTCAAGGTTGGTCAGCATGGCCGCCAAATCGCCGGCCTTTTCCAGTACCGGACCAGAGGTCGTACGGATACTCACGCCCATTTCGTTGGCGATGATGTTAGCCAGCGTAGTTTTGCCCAACCCGGGAGGGCCAAAAATCAACACGTGATCCAGCGCATCGGCACGCATACGCGCCGCCTGAATGAATATTTCCATTTGCGCCCGTACATGGTCCTGACCGACGTATTCATTCAGTAATCGTGGCCGGATCGCACGGTCAATGACCTCTTCTTCACGAACGGTCTGCACAGGGGAAATCAGGCGGTCTGCTTCTATCATCCGTTAGCCTTTGTTGTACGCTGTTTGATGGTCACAGGGAGTTAATCGGTTTATCTGTTTTGCTATTTTGCAACGCGTTTTCAGAGCGCCGCACGCAATGCATTACGGATCAGGGTTTCGCAATCGGCACCTTCGGTGGCCACTTTGCTGATCATGCGGCTAGCTTCTTGCGGCTTATAGCCCAAAGCCACCAGCGCTGATGCGGCTTCTTCTTCCACATCGGCTTGCTTAACCACTTGCGCCGATTGCGCCACCGCACCGGCCAAATCATCGGCAGGGGTAAAGAGATCGAAGGTCGCCATGCCTTTGAAGCGATCTTTCATTTCGACAATCAAACGCTCGGCCGTTTTCTTACCCACACCCGGTAATTTTACCAGTGTACTGATGTCTTCGCGCTCTACTGCGCCAACAAACTGCGCGGCAGACATACCGGATAAAATGGCCAACGCCAATTTTGGTCCGACACCATTGGTTTTCAGCAGCTCACGGAACAAGGCGCGCTCTTGCTTGTTGTTGAAACCGAACAGCAACTGGGCATCTTCACGCACCACAAAGTGAGTAAAGATGATCGCTTCTTGACCGATATCCGGCAAATCGTAGAAGCAGGTCATCGGCAGCTGGATTTCATAACCCACACCGTTCACATCCAGTAGAACTTCCGGAGGTTGTTTTTCCACAACCAAGCCGCGTAAACGTCCTATCACGCTTATCCCCTTGTTATCTGTTGTTGCAGCGATACGGCATAGAATAACGAAAAGGCTGGATGAATATCCAGCCTTTTATAAAGGTTACCGCGACGGGTTAACGAAAACGCCCTTGCGTGATTTGCAAGCGCGGATCTCGCTGCTTGATGGCATGCTGACAAATCTGCGCATGCGTCATAGCAATCGCCAGCGCATCCGCCGCATCTGCCTGCGGGCTACCCGGCAGTTTGAGGATCGTCTTAACCATGTGCTGCACCTGAACTTTCTCGGCAGCACCTGTACCGACGACTGTCTGTTTAACCTGCCGTGCGGCATATTCGAACACCGGCAAATCATGGTTAACCGCAGCAACGATTGCCGCGCCGCGTGCCTGACCGAGCTTTAATGCTGAATCAGCATTGCGCGCCATGAAAACCTGTTCGATGGCAAACACATCCGGACGAAACTGGGTAATGATTTCGCAAACACCGGCATACACCAGTCGCAGACGATTCGGTAAATCATCGACTGCCGTGCGAATACAACCACTGCCCAGATACTCCAGATGCCTGCCCTGCTGGCGGATCACGCCATAACCGGTGATCCGCGAGCCGGGGTCGATCCCCAAAATGATCGACATTGATTACAGCTGATCAGCCACTTCGTCGGAGATATCACCGTTGTGATACACTTCCTGCACGTCGTCGCAGTCTTCCAGCATGTCGATCAGACGCAGCAACTTAGGTGCAGTTTCCAGATCCAGCTCAGCTTTGGTGGATGGGATCAGAGATACTTCTGCCATCTCAGCTTCCAGACCAGCTGCATCCAGCGCATCTTTCACGCTACCGAAATCTTCTGGGCTGGTGAATACGTCGATAGAGCCGTCATCGTTCACAACAACGTCATCGGCACCGGCTTCCAGTGCTGCTTCCATCACGGTATCTTCATCCAGACCCGCTGGGTAAGAGATCACGCCTTTTTTGGTAAACAGGTAAGATACGGAACCATCAGTACCCAAGTTACCACCGCTCTTAGTGAACGCGTGACGAACTTCAGATACGGTACGGTTACGGTTGTCACTCAGACATTCAACCATAACAGCAGTGCCGCCTGGACCGTAACCTTCGTATACGATGGTTTCCATGTTGCTATCGTCGTCACCACCCACACCGCGGGCAATGGCACGGTTGACCGTATCGCGGGTCATGTTATTGGACAGTGCTTTATCCACTGCAGCGCGCAGACGCGGGTTGCTAGCAACATCGCCGCCACCCATTTTTGCTGCGACCACCAGCTCACGAATCAGCTTGGTAAAAATCTTGCCACGCTTGGCATCTTGTGCTGCCTTACGGTGCTTAATGTTGGCCCATTTACTATGACCTGCCATAACAATCTCCGCTTTAATCTTATGTTGGTGCAAATACCAGTCGGATTGACCAGCGTCAGCACCCAATTACGAACTCTTCAATTGCCTGCCGGTTGCTCCATGAGCGGGTTAGTGCGGCCGCCTCAGCGGCTGGTAACCAGTGGTAGGCAAGATGTTCCGAAATGACCACCTCACGCTCTTCTGGCAAAGCCAGAATAAACCAGTGCTCCTGATTGTGGGTCACACCAGGTGCGTAACGGTGGCGTAAATGCTCAAAAAGCTCAAATTCCACACAGCGTTGGACATCGGTCAGCGTTAATCCTTCGGCCTGTATATCGATACCCACTTCTTCCCTGACTTCACGCAGTGCAGTTTGCTGCGGCGTTTCGTTAGCCTCTAGGCTTCCGGTGACGGACTGCCAGTAAGCCTGGTGGTCTTTGCGCTGCAGCATAAGCACCCGTCCGGTTTGGGAACAATAAATGACTACCAGTACCGATTCCGGGCGCTTAAACTTCATGATCACTCCTTGATGTTTTTTACAACATCAATAGAGAGTTCAGCCAGTGCTGCTGGATTGGCAAAGCTTGGTGCTTCGGTCATCAGACAGGCGGCTGCTGTGGTTTTCGGGAAGGCGATAACATCACGGATGTTGTCAGTACCGGTGATCAGCATCACCAGACGATCCAGACCGAAAGCCAGACCCGCATGTGGAGGCGTACCGAATTTCAGAGCATCCAGCAGGAAGCCAAACTTCTCACGCTGTTCTTGTTCGTTAATCCCCAGAATGCCAAATACAGTTTGCTGCATTTCGCTGCTGTAAATACGCACAGAACCGCCGCCCACTTCGTAGCCGTTGATGACCATGTCATACGCGTTTGCTGTCGCGGTCAGTGGGTTCGCTTTCAGCTCTGCTGGGCTCATGTCACGTGGCGAGGTAAATGGATGGTGCATAGCAGCCAAACCACCCTCGTCATCTTCTTCAAACATTGGGAAGTCGATAACCCAAAGAGGTGCCCAACCTTGCAGATCAGTCAGACCGAAATCACGGCCCAGCTTGATACGCAGTGCACCCAGTGCATCAGTTACCACTTTCCAGCTGTCAGCACCGAACAGAACGATATCACCGCTCTGCGCGCCAGTACGGCTCAGAATGCCTTCCAGCACTTCAGCGTTCAGGAATTTTGCAATTGGGCTTTGTACGCCTTCCAGACCGGCAGCGCGATCGTTCACTTTCAGCCATGCCATACCTTTCGCGCCGTATACGCCCACGAACTGGGTGTATTCGTCGATGGTCTTACGGCTCATCTCGGCACCCTTAGGTACGCAGATAGCTGCAACGCGGCCTTTCGGATCGTTGGCTGGGCCTGAGAAGACTTTAAAATCAACGTCTTTTACCAGATCAGCAACATCAACGATTTCCAGTGGGTTACGCAGATCCGGCTTATCAGAGCCGAAACGGCGCATAGCTTCGGCCCAAGTCATGATTGGGAACGGAGCAAAATCCACACCCTTCACGTCTTTCCACAGCTCACGCACCATGCGCTCCATCACTTCACGCACCTGCTCGGCGCTCATGAAGGAGGTTTCCACATCGATCTGGGTAAATTCTGGCTGACGATCAGCACGCAAGTCTTCATCGCGGAAGCACTTCACGATCTGATAGTAACGGTCAAAGCCGGACATCATCAGCAGCTGTTTGAACAGCTGTGGCGACTGTGGCAGCGCATAGAATTTACCTTTGTGCACGCGGCTTGGCACCAAGTAGTCACGCGCACCTTCTGGTGTGGCTTTGGTCAGCATCGGAGTTTCGATGTCGAGGAAGCCATTGTCATCCATAAAGCGACGGACAAAGCTGGTCACTTTGGCACGCATTTTCAGGCGACTGGCCATTTCTGGACGACGCAGATCCAAATAGCGGAACTTCAGACGCTGCTCTTCGGTATTGGTCTGGTTAAAGTCCAGCGGCAGAGGCTCAGCGCGGTTGATGATGTTCAGGGATTGGGCGAAGACTTCCACTTCACCGGTCGCCATATCTTTGTTGATCTGGCTGTCCGGACGGGCGCGCACAATACCTTTAATCTGAATACAAAACTCATTACGCAGCTCAGAGGCTTGCTGGAATGCTTCCTGATGATCCGGATCGAAGAAAACCTGCACAACACCTTCACGGTCACGCATGTCGATAAAGATCAGGCCGCCCAAATCACGACGGCGGTGTACCCAGCCACACAGGGTCACTTCTTGCCCTTCGTGGGTGCGATTTAATTGTCCGCAATATACGGTGCGCATGGTTTACATCCTTTTGGTAAAACGAAGCAATGCCGACGCTGTGAGGTTTTTACAGCCTGTTATGTTCGCCGAAATCACTCGCTTTTAATTTTCGTACCAACTCTGAGTTTGTCTCGTTTACAGACATCGGCATCCGTAAACGAGGCAAACCAACCGACCTTATGGCCTTTGACAAAAGGCGAGTATTATAAAGGATAATGACTATCCAATAAAACTAAAGCCCCGAGATTAATCGGGGCCAATGATGCTGAATGTGTGCTGAGTGTTCAAAATCTGTATTAGCGGCGGTTGCCCATGATCCGCAGCAGCATTAAGAACAGGTTGATGAAGTCCAGATACAGGGTCAGCGCACCAACAATGGAGTACTTACGGAAGTTCTCTTTATCGTCGACAGATAACTGCTCACCGATCATTTTCAGCTTCTGAGTGTCATAGGCAGTTAAGCCGACAAACAGCACCACACCAATGTAGGTGATCACCCACATCAAGGTATCACTCTTGAGCCACATGTTAACCAGTGACGCCAGCACGATACCAATCAGCGCCATGAACAGCATGTTGCCAAAACCGCTCAAATCACGCTTGGTGGTATAACCATACAGGCTCATCGCTCCGAACATACCGGCAGTCACCAAGAAAGTCGAGGCGATGGAGCTTGCGGTATACATGATAAAGATGCTGGACAAGGTCAAGCCGGTCAGCGCCGAATAGAGCATGAACAGTGAGGTTGCCATCGCGCCACTTAAGCGCTGTAACATACCGGAGAGCACAAACACCAGCGCTAACTGAGCGATAATCAGCCCGAAGAACGTGATGTTGCTGGAGAAAACAAAGTTAAGGACAACTGGAGAGCTGGCCGCATACCACGCCACAAACGCAGTTAACAGCAAGCCACAGGTCATCCATCCATAGACTTGTGCCAGATACGCCTGGATACCACCTTTTGCTCGTTCAACGAGCGCACCATTTGAATTTGGATACATAATCCGTCACCCTTTCGCTGTTTTGTTGTCTGCCGGAAGTCGCCGTGTCACCATAAGCAGGTTTACCACGCCGATGATGTCGCTTTTCTCCTCAACACAATCGATTGATTGATTTTGTTGAGCCGATTTTCCGCCAGACCTTCAGATATACAAGAAGTTAACCTGATTGCGCATTTATGCAAGTTGCATTGTAAGCCTGCGAATGACTGCATTGTTTCTATTTGTGTCTTTTTTGCCTAAAATTAACGTCAACTCAAATTTGTGCTCTGTACATCATAAAAAATAACACAAGGATCGTTCTTTTGGACAACCGCTGCGTCAGTTCTCTCCGTTGCCGGATCACTTTCTCTTTTTGCTTATGTAGCATGCTGCTCTTGAGCGCGCTGGTGGTCACTCAGCCTGCCTACGCATTTCACGTGCTGCAACTCACCAATGGGCAAGGAAAGACGACGCAATTATCCATGACACAGCTCAACGCGATGCCGCAATTTAGCATCAGCACCTGTACACCGTGGACAGAGCAGCGCCATACCTTTTCTGGGCCGAAGCTGTCGCAAGTGCTGGCACAAGCCGGTATTTACAGTCAGCGCATCGAAATTCAGGCAATCAACGGTTACCAAATCACACTGTCTCCCGCGGACCTCTCCCCGTATGCTCCGATACTGGCGACAGAAATAGACGGCAAACCAATGCGAATTCGGGATAAAGGACCGTTGTGGTTAATTTTACCGTTGGATCAATATCCGGTATTACACAAATCCTTATTCTATGCTCAAATGGCATGGCAGATAAAAAGCATCCGGGCGGTTAAGGATTAACCGTGGCTAAAATGAGGGTTGGGATGACCTGGTCAAAAAGCAATAAATGGCTCTGGGCGCTAGGAGCGGCCTTTGCTGTTTTTGCCCTGCTATCAATCATATTGTTCACGCTGGGAGTGGGATCGCTCAAGATCACCCATTCCAACAGTTCGTGGGCGCTGATGCAGCTGCAAATGGAGCAGCAAAAAATGCAATCGGCGCTCAAACTGTACCGCTCCGGTCAAGCCGACATTGATGAACTGTACTTGCGCTATGAAGTGATGTGGAGCCGTTTTCCGGTGCTGCTGGAGGGTGAAGAGCGCAAAGCCGTTGATCAGGTGACCGGTGCCGACCATGTTATTCGTGACTATTTCACCGATTTCAAAACGCTAGAGCCGCTCTTTAACCAAGATACGCTCAGTGAACTCAATTTGCAGCAGGTGCAGCAGGTTCTCGATCGCCACGCGACCAGCCTCGACCGGCTGATAAACCAATTTTTCCATGTCTATCGCTACTATCAGTTAACCGGTAATGACAGCACGCTGCTGGCCAGCCGTCTGCTGGGCGTAACACTGGCTGCCGCGCTGATCATTGCGCTGACCGGCTTTTACCTGCTGGCACGCCAATTACGTGCCGAGCGTCTGCGCGCCACGCAAGACCCGGTCACCGGCTTACCCAAGCGCGCACAATTGCTGGATACGCTGCATCACATTGATTACGACCACCAGCGGGTCGGTTTGATGCTGTTTGATATTGAATCATTTCGCATGATTAACGGCAGTCTTGGCTTTGAAACCGGCGATCTAGTGCTGCGGCTAACCACCCACAGTTTGAATAAAGTGCGTCCGGCGGATAGCCAGCTGTTCCGCACCGGCAATGATGAGTTTGCCCTGCTGCTACCGGTACACAAAGATACCGAATTGCAGCAAATTGCCTCGCAGCTGCAAGAAAAACTGCGGGCGATGAGTCACTATTTACCTCAACGAACCTCAGTGCTGTTTTGCTGCGGTGCGGCGATCAGCAATCCTCAGCGTCAGCAAGAAGCCTTGATGCAATCGGCGGAGATGGCACTGACCGAAGCGCGCCAGCAACACCGAACAGGGATCGTCACTTTTACCCGTCCACTGCAAGCGCACAAAACCGAGCGGTTACGCGCGCTATCAG
>PPYF01218936.1_pt1 | contig 71338 bp, 59 predicted proteins | sample 1559871 | NCBI WGS metagenome assembly PPYF01 (sample SAMN08240021, study PRJNA423297) | Human gut metagenome, whole genome shotgun sequencing project.
TAACAGAAAGAAAGACCTTGAGTTCATTATAAACTCTTGGTCTTTCTTTTTTCGGGACTATTCTTTTTTCACAGCCCCTTTTTACGTGGTATGAGACAGGATATTCATAAAAAAGAGTATAAAAAAAGAAACCGGATAAACAGTTTCTTTAAAAGAGCGGGTGATGGGAATCGAACCCACGTATCCAGCTTGGAAGGCTGGTGTTCTACCATTGAACTACACCCGCATATAGTGCCTAGTTCCGGAATCGAACCAGAGACACGAGGATTTTCAGTCCTCTGCTCTACCAACTGAGCTAACTAGGCATTGCAGTGGATTTCTTAATTGAAAATCTCACGCGGAACATTTAGTATTATATCCGAGTGAGATCTTCTTGTCAAGAAAAAAATCATTATTTTTGATTTTTTTGAATATCCTGTGTGTAGCAGCGCAGAATTTCTCCAACGCTCCATGCCTGGGCATAGCAACCACGGCAGGTATGCGGGGCATCACCGTCAAAAATTTCGGAAATAGAACCAATGCAGCCCTCTTCCAAAAGGTGGGTCTGTACCGGTGCAAGATATGCCATTGCCTGTTTTTTTGCTTCCGGAGAGTGGTGGTGGACTTTCATGTAAGCGGTCAGAAAGCCACCCATCAGAAATCCCCATGCGGTTCCCTGATGGTAAGCGGCATCTCTTTTCGGAAGAGAGCCACAGTAGATCCCGTGATAGTCTTTGTGTTCCGGAGAGAGGGAGCGTATGCCGGGGCCGGCAAGCAGCTTTTCCTCTACGGTATTTACCACCTGCAGAGCCTGTTCTGCCGTGAGCATGGTATGTGGAAGGCTGACGGCATAGATCTGGTTGGGGCGGATGCTTGCATCTTTGCCGTTTTCTTCAATAACGTCATAGAGACATCCGTCTTTTTCGTTCCAGAATTCTTTTCGGAAGGAAGCAGATACACGAGTGGCAAGCTTGCGGTAAACGGAGGAATCTTCTTTGAAATGTTCTGCCAGTTCCGCAGTCACGCACAGCGCATTGTACCACAGTGCATTGATTTCTACCGGTTTTCCGTGACGCGGGGTAGCTACCCAGTCACCGACACGGACATCCATCCAGGTTACCTGGTCCAATCCGCTTCCGGCATGGATGAGGGCGTCATCATCCATATAGATGGAAAAATCCGTGCCGTGTGCATAGGCATGAATAATTTCACGCAGAACGGGGTAAATACGCTGCTTTATATAGTCATAATCCGATGGTTGTCCGGTAACCTTCAAATATGCGTCCACGGCATAAAAATACCACAGAGAGGCATCTGCAGTGTTATAGAGAGGGTCCTGCCCGTCATCCGGAAACATATTCGGGACCATGCCGTGATGGACATACTGCGCAAAGGTCGAAAGAATTTCCCGGGCATCCGAAAACCGCCGGGTGGCCAGTGTCAGCCCGGAAAAAGCGATCATGGTATCTCTGCCCCAGTCGGTAAACCACGGAAGACCTGCAAGGATTGTCATAAGTCCGGTGGAATCGCGCCGGGCAAGAAACTGGTCTGCTGCCACGACAAGTGTATTGGCAAAAGCATCATCGCCATATCCCGCCTGTTGTTTTAAGGAATCATAATATTCCTGTACGTGTGCGATTTCGATTGCTGCGGTATCTGCCTGCGGGTGGGAAAGCACAGGGGTGTCCTGTACCGGGTGGACGGTGCAAAGCAGGGAAATCTCTGTACTGCTGTGTGCCGGAAGTGTAAAACGAAGATCATATGGGCAAAAATGTGTATCCAGTCCCGCCGTTTCGTTGTCTACTTCCGTCTGGTACTGCATATCCACGTCGTATTGGTTTTCACGTGGAAAAAGTCTGCCGGCACTGCAGGAAAGCTCGATGCAGAGTCCGGGTGCAGCAGCCGGGATCAGAGTGAAACCGCCCACTGTGTTTGGCTCACAGGTAAACTGCAGGTCAGAAACGGCAGACGATGCACTGTGCTCCCGGAAATTCATAAGCGGGGTGATGGAAAGTCCGGCTTCCTCTCCCTGGTTTGTAATCGTATAGGAGATCGCAACTGTGTTTGATTCCCGCAGCAGGGCCAGATGTTTGTCCATACGGATATTGCCGGCGGAATAGGAAAAGCAGACAGTTCCGTCACAGGAGAAATCCGTTAAAAAACGCTGTCCTTGCGTGCGGATGGGAGAATGTCCTTTCCCGGCATGCTGGGAAGTTTCCAGATTGTAAACATGGGTTCCCTGTGTCAGTTTTTCATTGGTTTTGGAAAATACCAGATAGCGCTCGACCGGGGGATGCAGACTGGCAATCAGATATCCCTGATGTGTCCGGTTGCAGGCACCGATGATGGAGCCTCCCGCGTATCCGCCGATTCCATTGGTCATGGTCCATTCACGGCGGATGTTTTTTTCAAAATCTGCAAGTTTTTCTGTTGGAATATGTATCATATGCACCTCCGAAAATAAACGAAAAATAATATCTCTTATTGTAAGGGCTGGGGAACAAAAAATCTACTGTATTTATGAAAAAAATATTCTTTAGTGGAAAAAAAGTGTGGGATGGAGTATAATTAACATTACTACAAATGAAGGAGAGATAGAAGATTGGAAGTATATGTATTAGTACCGGTCCGGAAGACCGTGGTTGCAAAAGTAGTGGGGACATTGATGCTTGTACTTGCAGTAGTGAGTCTGCTTGCAGCATGTCTGACCAGTGGCATTACATTACCGGTTGCACTGGTATGCGGAATTGTCTGGTTTGTTCTGATGGGAAACTCCAAGGAGTTTGAGTATTCTTATTTTGACGGGGAAGTCCGCTTCGCAAAAGTTTTAAACAAGAACCGCAGAAAGTCACTGGGAGGTTATCCGATGGATGATGTAATTCAGATTGCGCCGGCTGGAGATCGCAGTGTATCACAATACGAGAGAGAGGGTGTCAAGGTGATTGATTATACCTCTCATGACAAAGATACTGCATATTATGATATGGTTCTGAAAAAGGAAGGCGAGACACTGCTGATCAAATTTGAACCGGATGATAAATATCTGGAAGCAGTGGAGTTTAAATACAGACAAAAAGTAATTCGCAGAAGTACACAGGCGTAAGAAAAAGGGGTGCCGAAATCCGGCATCCCTTTCCTGTGAGTGGATAGTTCTTATTTCGTTTTGTCAGAAGGGGTATCGAGATAGTGCATGCGTGAATCCGGTGAAATGGCAGGGGCAACGGATCTGCCCTGTGTGTTCATCAGTTTCAGACAATTCGGACACAGGGTACCGAAAGAAACCGGAGCACCACAGCGCTGGCAGTGCATGCCGGAGATAGTGGAAGCTGTGTTGACCTCATGATATTCGATCCGGCCTTCCCGAATCCACTCTTTGATCTGCCGGAGAGGAATATGGAAATGTTCTGCAACTTCATATTCATTTACAGTGTTGGCGCGGATATAATCCCGCACATTCCGGAAAAGCTGTGCTTCCTGACAAGTGGGACATAGCGTTCCTTCATAATGTTTTGGAAGCGTGCGTCCGCAAAATTCACAGTATTTATATTTATCGGAAATATTTTTTTCAGTCAGCATAGTTGTCACTCTCCATTGCTATTTACTAGTTACTATTATAACAACTGAACCATGTTTTTTCAATTAAGAAAGGATAACAGATCTGTGGAATATCAATTACAAAGAGAAAACCCAATTGCGGTATTTGACTCCGGAGTGGGAGGAATCAGTGTCCTGCGGGAACTGATCCGGATTATGCCGGAGGAAGATTTTATTTATTTCGGGGATTCTAAAAATGCGCCATACGGAACAAAAGAAAAAGAAAAAGTACGGGAACTGACGATCGGATGTGCACGAAAGCTGTTTGACCAGGGGGCAAAAGGTCTTGTGGTTGCCTGCAATACAGCCACCAGTGCTGCTGTCCGGAAACTGCGCGAGATGTATCCGTATATTCCGATTGTCGGGATTGAACCGGCACTGAAACCGGCGGCACTTTGCATGGAACATCCCAAAGTCCTTGTGATGGCAACCCCGATGACAATTCATGAAGAAAAGTTTCATGTGCTGATGGAGCGCTACAAAGAGAAAGCACAAATTCTTCCGTTGCCGTGTCCGGGGCTGATGGATTTTATTGAGCGGGGAGATCTCGACGGAGAGGATCTTTATAAATATCTGGAAGATCTGCTTTATTCTTACCGGGAAAACCAGGTGGATGCAGCGGTACTCGGCTGCACACATTATCCGTTTGCCAGAAAACAGATTCAGCAGGTGTTGGGGGAGAATGTGAAAATTTTTGACGGAGGCGAGGGAACCGCACGCGAGATGAAAAGAAGACTGCAGGAGAAAGATCTGCTTTGCGGCCGGCAGAAACGTGGACAGGTGGTATTTGAAAACAGTCTGACCGATGACAGCAAGATCGAATTATGTAAGAAATTGTTAAATATATAAAATGTCTCTAAAATTTTTGGAATATGATTTTAGAATTTGTTTTTGAAGTGGACATAATATGGACACATTTTTTGCATATACTAGACAATGTAAACGGAAATCATTCCTTTACATTATTCCCTTTTTATTTAATAAACATTTTCATAACTAAACTCCTCGAAGAGAAGCCGATCCGGGAACGGAGAGGCTTCTCTTCATTTTGTGGCAAAATGCTGCCTGTGAAATAAAATACACCGTGTGGATGCAGACTTTCTTTATATGGAGAAAATATACAAAAATAAGTGAAATGGAGATTGGAACTTTGTTAATTATTTGACGAATTAGCGGTTACTTTTTTGGGGGCTGAGGTGTAAAATATACAGAGATTATAAGGAGGTACAAGAAAATGGGTAACATACCGCTTTGGCTGTGCATACCGTTTGCCGGCCTTTTATTATGTATCGCAATTTTCCCGCTGGTAAAAGGAGAATGGTGGGACAAAAATAAAGGCTGGGCGGTACTCATCTGGTCACTTTTATTTATTATTCCGTTTGCAGTAAAATACGGCGCAGGCGAGACTGCAGAAACAGTTCTGGAATGTATAGTGAATGATTATCTTTCCTTTATTGTATTGCTGTTTGGTCTGTTTTGTGTTTCCGGAAATATTAATCTGGAAGGAGATTTTGTCGGATCACCGCGTATGAATACCGGACTTCTGGCGATCGGAACACTGCTTTCAAGCTGTATCGGTACAACCGGTGCCAGCATGCTTTTGGTACGGCCGATGATTCAGATGAATTCCTGGAGAAGAAATAAGAGTCATATTATGGTCTTCTTCATTTTCCTGATTTCCAATATGGGTGGATGTCTGACACCAATCGGTGATCCGCCACTTCTGATGGGATTTATGAGAGGTGTACCGTTTACCTGGAGTTTACGTCTGTTCCCGGTACTGGTATTTAATATGGTAATTCTCCTGACCGTATTTTATTTTATCGACCGTCGTGCATACCGCAGAGACATTGCACTTGGCATGCGTCCGGATATTTCCAGGCCAACGACTACTTTTAAAGTCAATGGTCTGCACAACATCATTTTTATGATTATGATTGTGGCAGGTGTTGTATTAAGCGGCGTTCTTCCGGGAATGAAAGCATTCCAGAATGCAGACGGAAGCGTTATCAGTATTCCGATTTTCCGGAGCGTAAGACTGGCAGTGCCGACACTGATCGAGATTATTATTATTCTGGTTGCAGCGTTTCTGTCATTTAAGACAACGAAATCCGATGTGCGCACAAAGAACCACTTTACCTGGGGTGCCATTGAGGAAGTTGCAGTACTGTTTATCGGAATTTTTATTACCATGCAGCCGGCACTCATGATCTTAAAGAGCAAAGGTGCGGAACTGGGACTGACAAAACCTTTAGAGATGTTCTGGGCGACCGGTGCACTTTCCAGTTTCCTGGACAATACACCAACCTATCTGGTATTCCTTACAACGGCAGGAACACTGGGCGCAACCAGTGGTATTGCCACAACCGTGGGAACCGTTGCGGTCAAGATGCTTATGGCAATCTCCTGTGGTGCGGTATTTATGGGAGCCAACACATACATCGGAAATGCACCGAACTTTATGGTGAAATCCATCTCGGATGAAAACGGTATCAAGATGCCGTCATTCTTTGGTTATATGTTATGTTCCCTGAAGTTTTTGATTCCGGTATTTATCATTGATACACTGGTATTCTTTTTATAGGAGGTAGAAGGCTATGGACAACAAAGAACAATGCAGAAAGCTGGCGAACCGCATCTATGAACTGGATGAAAAGGTGTACAAGACTTCCGGTTCTGGACTCGGAAAGACATTTACCGGAGAAAAAGCGCGTGTGCTGGATGACCTGACCATGCTTATTGTTTCCAATCCACAGGGGCATTTGCTTCGAAGTGAACTGGCTCTGATCGGAAACATGGCGAGAAGTATCCGGGATAAAGATGCACGTCATGACCTTTTGATTGAATATAATGATATTCTGGAAGAAATAGCAAATCTGCCGATGAGTTTTGGATCGGTTGATATTGTGGACAAAGATCTGGCAGATATGAATTCTTCCATTCTGAACAAGAATTTTTCGGAGAAGGATCATCTGGTCATCTGTATCAGCCGTTCACACGGAAGTGCAGGTACCGATATCGGATTTGCTCTGGCTGAAGCACTGCACATCAATTACTATGATGAGTCTGTGCTGAATCAGATTCTTGATCGCAGGGATGCGAAGGAATTTGGATCAGATGCAACGAAAGTCAGCGATTTTAAACGTTATCACGGTCTGTCAAAGAAAGATGCGTCATTTTTCCGGCAGAGCGCTTTGATCTGCGAACTGGCAAAAGAGGAAGATATGATTATTATGGGACGTGCTGCGGATGTCGTATTGACCGGACAGCATATTCCGCATATCAGTATCTATATTACCGCACCGTTTGCGATTCGTGTGCGCCGTATGATGGAACTGAAGAATCTGGATCTGAAGCAGGCAATCAATCTGGTGCGCAAGATGGATCACAAGCATCAGGATTATTATCATTCCTTTACCGGCAAACGCTGGGGAGATGCGATCAATTACGATCTGTGTATCAACAGTGCATGCTATGGAATTGATGAGTCTGTAGAATTGATCGGACGTCTGATCAACCGACAGGCAAAATTGGTATATCGAAATAAAGATACCAATAAAAATTAACATTTACGGGAAATGTTCTAGATATAAGGTTTCTTGATGCGACGAATTTGCGGTGTACATGCTTTTGCTCCGGTTTTTCTGCAAGTTAGCTCCGGCATTAATTTCAGGAAAATTTTAACAATTCTACTGAATTGTGCCATTATCGTTACATGATGGAACTCCGGAGCAAGTTGCAGAAAAGACCTTCACAAAACAGTACACGCGTCAAATTCTGTGGATTAGTAAAACTATATGTAAAAATGATTCGATGATAACTCTGGTATCTATAAATGAAAAATTAAAGTCTTAGGTGACGTTTTCTTAAAATTTTAACGCTTGAAATCAGGAAATGTCACCTATATAGTAAAAATTGCTTCTCCAGATACCGCTTTTTTGAAAAAGTGGTATCTGGAGAAGCAATTTTTGATTCATAGAGACTTTCCGGTATCTAAATATTAAATTTTCAGTGTATAGATACCGCGATGGTATCTTTTGCATAAATTTTATTGGCACAGGTACCACGATGGTATTTTCCACTCCCTCTTAAGAAAATAACAGGCTTCCAGCTCCGTTAAACGGCAGTTTAAGGAAGCGTTAAGGTACAACAGGTAAAACATTAAGCGTACAAAGATATAATAAGAAACAGATAAAAGAAAAGGAGTTTCAGTCAAATGGAAAAGAAAAAATTGCTGAAAAACAAAATTGTTGATACGCTTCCGATGCTTTACCTTGAAACGGTAATTCTCATGGTTTTAGGACAATTTCTGGGAAGTTTTATTCTTGGAATTCCGGTAGGGATTGCCATTGTGGCGCATCCACAGCTGCAGAAGTCCGCATTTTTGAATACGGCGTTGATGTATGTGATCTTTTTGGGAATCTGGGCAGTGGCACTGTTCTGGATTCTGATCAAAAAGAGAAACCGTCCGATCCTGCAGGCGGTTGGAACAAAACCACAGGGAAATAACGGAAAATATCTGTTGCTCGGACTGGTTTTGGGATTTGCATTAAATGGCATCTGTATTCTTGTGGCATGGCTGCACCACGATATCGCATTGACTTACGATGCAATTCATCCGCTGTGGTTTGTGGTTGTGTTTTTAACCGTGTTTATTCAGTCTTCTGCGGAGGAACTGCTGTGCAGAGGATTTTTATACCAGAAATTGCGCAGAAGTTATAAAAATCCGGTTGTTGCAATTGTCGGAAATTCGCTGTTGTTTGCATTATTGCATCTGGCAAATCATGGGGTCACGATTCTTTCTGTTCTGAATATTTTTCTTGTGGGAATTTTATTTTCTCTCATGGTATATTATATGGACAGTCTCTGGTGCGCATTTGCCGTACATACTGCGTGGAATTTCACACAGAACATTCTCTTTGGGCTGCCAAACAGCGGAATCAACGTACCGTATTCGGTATTTAAGCTGAATGCAGCGACAGCAAGAGACAGTTTTGCATATAATGTTGGTTTTGGCATTGAGGGAACGGTTTTTGCCGATATTGTACTTCTGGCTGCCTGCGTGCTGTTGTATCTCTGGGGAAGAAAGCATGGAAAGAAATCCATGGATGTGTGGGCAGAATGATTTCTTTATTTGGTGTATAAAAACATATGGCACAATATTTATTTGCCTTGGATAGTTAATCCGAAAAAAGGATTTCATAAGTTTTTAGAAACTTGTGGAATCCTTTTTTATTACTTGAAAACAAAATGCAAATTGCAATACAAAATGCATTGCAATACGAACGGAGTTGTGATAACATGAAAAAGAAATGAACGATAATGCTTGTACAAAAGAAAGGAGTACAAAAAGAATGAAGAAACAAGGGAAAAGGATCATTGGAATTATGTTGGCACTTGTGTTGGCTCTGACATGTGTTCCGGTAACAAATGCGAAAGCAACAACAATTGCGGAGATGGCAACACAGACCATTAAATTAAATGAATTTGATACCATTACATTCAATGCAGATGTACCGATTGTAGTGAAAGTGGTATTAAAGACAAAAGGAACTTTTGCATTTATATTTAAACCGTATGATCCGGGTTTTGTAAATGTAGAGTTGTATGATATGCAAAGTAACTTGCTGGCACAAGACGAAGTAGGAACATCATATGAAAATATTACACCGTATAATATTGGATACAAAGGGGATTTAGATGCAGGAACGTATTATCTCCGTATGTATAATGTATCGACTAGGTGTAATGGAACTTATAGTTTTAATGCGCAGATGTACCCTGCAGAGAGTGCAGATATCCAGATCTGCCCAAACATAAAGACCGGAAAAACATTACAATTAACTCCGGCATTTATCAGTTGCAAAGATAAAAAGGTTACCTGGAAAAGTTCCAATAACAAAGTAGCAACTGTTTCCGCAAGTGGAAAAGTAAAAGCATTGAAAAAGGGGAGTACAACAATCAAGGTATATAATCAGTCAGGCATTGTCGCAAAAATAAAGATTAAGGTTGTATAGCTGCTCATAATGCAAAACAGTTTGCTTGGAGAAAAATGTAAAAAATTATTGTTATATTGGAAAAGGGGAGCGGGAAAATGAGTGCAGAGAGCCCTGAAATAGACATTACATTTGTCAAGGCATATTTGGATAGCTGCATGAAGCTGGAAACTCAAAAAAGAATTGCGGAAGAGACTTTTAATGAACTTACAAAAGAAGAGAACCAATGGAAACAAAAGATGTCTTATACCGCAAAAAAACAATATTCCAGAGTTTCGATTTTAGATATGATTATTATGGCGGCTAAAGGCTTTGGCATATCGCTTATAATAACGTTTATAGTATTAATGGTTGTAGATAAATCGTATAGATATAATGATACTTTTTTTGAAGTTATAGTTAATATTTTGGCTTTACTTATACTTCTTGCAACGTTTCTTGCGCTGGTTATAGTCCGTCCGATTTATGAGAAGGTGAGAGATTACAAACTTATCAGAGATCAATTTGCCCTGGACAGGAAAAAAGAGTCTGATATCAAACAGCAGGGAAATAATGCATTATATATTATTCAAAATAATAAAGAAAAGTTACGACAGGCATATGGCTGTATAACCAATAATTTAACGAATGTTTATTCAGCAAATATAATTTATAAAAAGTATCAGACGGTAGAAGCGTGTGCAGCAATTTTTGATTATCTGGAATCCGGACGGTGTTATACGTTGGAAGGTCCATATGGCGCGTATAATAAATATGATGATGATTTGGCAAAAGGAATAATAATCAGTCGTTTAGAAGAAATCAGTACAAAGATGGATGTTATGATTTCAAATCAGGAAAAAACATATTACATTTTGCAGGAAATAGATAAAAATGTCAGTGGTATGAAAAAGAATATTGGTCTTGTCTGTGATTCTTTACAGCAAGCAAACAGGAAGCTGGAAGAGATCGCGAATAATACAATGATTACCACCTGGACATCCACAGTGATCGCAACACAGGTTACGGATTGGAAAGAAAAAGCGCAACACACAGCGAGCAAGATATATGCGTAACTATATACGAAAGAAAGGGGAAAAATGAGTTTTATAAAAACATTAAAGTGGTTTTCAATTGTATCACCGGTTCTTAACATTGTATCTTTATTGGTATCGGAACAAGGTTTTTTAAAGTGGCTGCCATCAGAATTGACATTTATAGTATTATCTGTTATTGTGCTGTATTTTTGTTATTGGAAAAATTATACATGTCCGGAATGCAGAAAACTATTTGCTTTGCAGAAAACAAAAGAGGAAATTATAGATCAGGAAAATGTTTCTGTATTGGTAGAAACAAAAATGAGAGATAACCGTCAGAATGTGGTGGGGACAAGTGAACAATACGTTCCGGGAATCAAGACAACATATAGAGAATACTATACCTGTAAAAAATGTGGAAGCACATTTACACAGGATTATACGAAGCGTACGCCTAAAGTATAAAGAGGTTCTGAACCTTTTGTGAGAGTTTTGATTGTAAAGTATCACAGGGAATATGCAAACGGCAGGATAACCAAAGATAGGTGAAAATCGTATAAAACACAAATGATAAGTACAAAATGTCTCCGGCGCAAATGCCAAAGGAGACATTTTGTGTTTTGCCATGTAATGCAAAATTAGGACATGGAATCTTCGGGAAGTTCCATGTTTTCCAGTGCGTATTCACATGCCTGAATGACAAAGTTGGAAAACGTGACATCTTGATTTTCGATTGCTTTATCTATTTGTTCGACTAAAGGCAAGGGAAACCGTATGGTTTTATTTTCGCTTTCTTTTTTGTTTGATTTTAATTGAAATGCCATATGCAATACCTCCTGTTTGTATATATAATATTTCAAAAATGAAAAGAAGTATGCATTACAATAAGCACTATAAAAAGCATTGCTAAAATAAAACAAAGGAGTAGATTATGAGAAAGAAACTGGTAATAGGAATTTTGTGTCTGTTGGTCGCGGTGCTGGCAGGTGCAGGATGGCTGACACATGAAAAACATGTAAAAAGGGATGCGGATGACCGTTACCTGGAAACAAGCGAGAAGGGTGATGTTACCCGTGAGGAATGGATCAAAATGCTTACCGGGGAATATGGGATTACACAGAATCAGAAAAAGACACCTTATTTTTCGGATGTAACGGAACAGGATAAAAATTTTTCCAGAATACAGGCAGCTGTGGAGTGGGATGTTTTGTCTGCAGATCAGGAAACGTTTGACGGAAATACATATGCATCCGGACGGTTTGTTGCTTTGACGGCAATGAAGGTCATCGGACAGAAAAAAGTACAGATGTATCTACAAACAGAGAAAAAAGTTACGGATCAGCAGTACATTTCGCTTGCGGAAGAAAAAAAGCTGCTTACAAAAAAGCAGATGCACCAGGGTTTGACACCAAAACAGTGCAAACAGGTTTTAAAAAAATTGCGTGTGCTGTATTTCGAGGATTTTCTGAAAAAAGATTATGAGAAGGTTACCTATAAAAAGGGTGTAGTGCAGCTTTCTGCCAAAGAGGTTACAGCTTTTGACCGGGATACTGCACAGTTAACAGTTTTGGCAAGTGCCGGAAAAAAAGTGAGTGATGGAACCATTGTAGTTTTTAAAAATCCGGACACCGGGATACAGACGGCTGGAAAACTGAAACGTACAGGTACCGCAAATACATATATTTTGCGGGAAGTAAAAGCAGAAGATGTTGTGTCTTCTGCACAGGTATCGGATGTCAAAGAAGTGACACTGAATGATCTGGCAGTGTCCAACGGCTGGAAGAAATCCGCTGCAATACAGAAAAATCCCGATAGAAACGTTGTTTTTGCGAGCACAAAAGAACAAAAATCCAAGGGGTTTACGATTCAGTTGAAAACCGAACAGGAAGAAAATGAAAAGGGAAAAGAAGAAAATCTTCTTAAGATAGAAGCGACATCCAAAGATGGAATAATCAGCTATGAGGTTCCGAAAAACTGGAAAATGCCAAATGATGCAGAAATAGACGCAAAGCTGAATGTAGATGAAATTAAAGTATATGGGTCTACCGATTTTGAGGGGGTTACCAACTTTACCTATGCAGAAGCAGGTATGCAGATCAATTCTTCCTTTGACGGAACGGTTTCTACACCAGAACAAAGTATTTCACTTGCAGAGGTGGAAGTGCCGCTTGCCAATGGGCTTTGTTCCATAAATATGGAACTGAAGCTGGTGTTTTCCATGGATGGAAGTATTCATGTGCAGATGGAACTTCCGGCACAGTGCAATGTGCGGTATGAAGTTCATAAAGGTGTGCGGTTGTATAACAGTGATATTCATGTAGAAAAACCTGAACTTGAGGCAAATTGCAGTCTGGTGGACAAACTGCATGGGGAAGTGATTTTAAAAATGCTGGATATACCGAAAGTGGTGAAGAAAGGAACAGAAAAACTTAAAAAAGGGGTGGAAAAATATTTACCAGAGGAATTAAAAAAGAAAGTTGATGATATAACGTATAATGGAATTGCGATCATAGATGCAGAAGCCTATGCAGGATTTGAGGCAAAGGCAAGTTTGGTAGTTCATCCAAATCAACAGAAATGTGCGGATATATCCGCAGCATATCCGGTCATAGAGATAGCTGCATTTGATGATGAAGATGCGAATTCTGTAATTGGAAAAATAGTGGACAAACTGTCGGATGCAGAATTGAAACTGACACTTGTTTCAGCGGAAAAGGCACCTTATCACTTTAAGCTTCATTATGAAAAATTACCGGATCAAACGACACAGTATGTGAAGAAATGTACCTATGACGAAAACGCACTGGCAACATATACAACCAAATACGGGGAAAAAGAAACGCTTGATTGTCCGGAATTTACATTTGACTATCCGGTAGAACGGTGGTCAATTGATACGGAAGAATATGACAGTTCAGAAAATGGTGGTCCCGGAGCTGTTTTATTAGAACGTGTTGTATTAAAAAGCAAGCATGGAGCTACCATAGAATTTCGACGGTTTAGTACAGATGACCTGGGATATGGAGGAGCTTACTGGGCGTGGAAGTATAAGATTTCCAAAGTGGCAGATTCAAAATTCAAGCCGGGATATGGTGTTGGTACGGATCATGATTACTCCAAAGATCTTGGAAAAATGGTGGTTGCAAAATGTAAGCTGATTGGAGAGATGGACGGACAGGTGGATGAGGATTTCAAAAAGCCATCAGAAAGCAACTATTATTATGCAATTCTTCCACAATCGAAATTGGGAACGAGGGAAGATTACGATGGAACAGGGGCGGAAGATTTATTCGGATATGTAAGTTATTTTTCTTTTACCTCCTGTACCAATGAAGAATTTGATAAACAGGACGAAAAAGATATTTTGACAATCATGGATTCGTTCCGCGAATCCGAAGAAGATATTGTTCGCTGATTGCTGAGGCTATAGAAACAGGACGTACCTTTTGATAAGAAACAGGTACGTCCTTTTTCGTCAGGCAAAATGGTTACATCTGGTGCCGTACAACTTTGTATTCGTCCCCGGAACGGTAAAAAGGACATTCTTTGTAATTACTCTGGACAAAACGAGCCATGTCGTCTTCATCCATATTGACGGAGCAGTAATATGCTTCGTCCTCTTCATCGTATTCATTGTATGCACAAAAATCACAACTGGCCATACAAAAGTTCCCCTCCTTTTATGTAGTGAATCAGACAATTGCCTGTTAAATAAACTGATTCTGCCCCTCATCGTAATGATAATTGATGGCAGCAAGGATTTCTGTAATTGCATCTGCATCTGTCATATATGCGGCAGCAAGTTCGGTAAGTGTCGGGTAATGATCACGCAGCTGTGTGTTGACAACAGACAGAAGCATGACAGGATCTTTCGGTAAATTCATAGTATATTCCTCCTTTGGAAACGATTATTGCATATCGGTATAACTGCGCAGGATTTCCTGCAGAAAAATTTGGTATTCATTGACAACGGAATCCGGGGAAATCACACGGATATGTGTGGATAAGCCGGCAAGCCAGCCAAAAAACTGTGGACTGACAGCGACCTGTGCCCGCGCGAGAATGTGGGTTTCGTCGTAGGGGCGCATGGCTACACCGGCACCGAAACGGTCAATGATGACACCGGTCATGGAAGTATCGCACAGAAGCTGTACGGTTGTCTCTTCCCCGGCAAACATGCCGAAATTTTTGCGGGAATAAGAGGCGATATCCATCTGTTCGTAATCGGTCCGTCCGCACCGCGCCTGATCCACAGCGGAGAGATCAAGCATCTTGTCGACACGGTAATGTTTCATTTTCCCGGCATCCGCGTCATAGGCAACAAGATAATAGTTTTCGTCATCCCAGGTAAGAAGCCAGGGGCTGACCTGATAGAATCTGCCGTCTTTGCGCAGCTGCATTTCTTTTCGGACATTCCAGTCGAAGTAGTGGAAACGGATCTGCCGGTTTTCTGCAATGGCAGAATGGATGACATCCACGCTGTAATAGATTTTTTCATTGCTGGTTTTGTTGCGGTCTGCAACGACAACCTGACGCTGTAGTTTTTTCGCATCGTTTTTACTGACAAGCTGTTCCAGTTTGCCAATCAGCTGCCGTGATTTCTTTGTGGTAATAAATTTGGAAGACTGTACCAGGTCAACAAGCAGTTTGACTTCCGGCAACTCAAATGTGCGGTCTGCTATGCGGTAACCGGCATGCGCGCCTTCGGTCCGGATGATGTCATAACCATAATCACAAAGCGTCTGGATATCGTTATAGATGCTTTTACGCTCCGCCCGGATGCCGTTTGCCGCGAGATGGTCGATGATCTGTGGGGTAGTGACGGTATGGGTTTCATCCGTGTTCTGACGCAGATAATCCAGAAGGAATAACAGCTTTTGTTTTTGATTCACAGATTTGGGCATGACAGTTCTCCTCTTTCAAATAAAGCGAAAACCCGGCGGAAAAACCGCCGGGAATTACATTATCGTTTACACTTGGTTGCTGCTTCCACAAAACCACGGAACAGTGGATGTGGACGGTTTGGTCTGGATTTTAATTCCGGATGTGCCTGTGTGGCAATAAACCATGGGTGATCCGGGAGTTCGATCATTTCTACAATTCTTCCGTCCGGAGAAGTTCCGCAAAGTTTCATGCCATGCTCGGTGAGAGTGGCACGATAATCATTGTTTACTTCATAACGATGACGATGACGCTCGGAAATCTCAGTGGTTCCGTATACTTCATATGCTTTGGAATCCTTGTCCAGTACACAAGGATAAGCGCCGAGTCTTAAGGTACCGCCGATATCTTCTACACCGTCCTGATCCGGCATCAGTGCAATGACCGGATGTGTTGTGTTCGGGTCAAGTTCGATACTGTGTGCATCGTTGAATCCGCATACGTGACGTGCAAATTCAATGATGGATACCTGCATGCCGAGGCAGAGACCAAGGTACGGAATCTTGTTCTCGCGGGCATAGCGTGCGGCAAGGATCATTCCCTCGACACCGCGCAGACCGAATCCGCCGGGAACAAGGATACCGTTTACATCACCCAGCACCTCATCTACATTGTCTACATTTAATTCTTCGGAGTCTACCCATTTAATGTCGATGGTTGCATGCTCTGGAATACCACCGTGCTTTAAAGCTTCCACAACGGAAATGTAAGCATCGTGTAATGCGGTATATTTTCCGACCAGTGCAATCCGGACTTCCTTGTCCGGATGACGCAGATCATTGACCATGGACTTCCAGTCACTTAAATCCGGTTCCGGACAGTCAAGATTTAAACACTCACAGGCAATTTTCGCAAGATTTTCTTTTTCCATCGCCAGTGGAGCTTCATATAAATACTCAACATCCAGATTCTGCAGTACATGTGTGTTCGGAACATTACAAAACAGTGCGATCTTGTCCTTTAATCCCTGATCTAACGGCTGCTCGGAACGGCAGACGATGATATCCGGCTGGATACCCATACCCTGCAGTTCCTTGACACTTGCCTGAGTAGGCTTGGTCTTTAATTCCTGTGAGGCGCGCAGGTACGGAATCAGGGTAACGTGACAGAGAATCGCATTCTCATGTCCCACTTCGTGCTGGAACTGACGGATTGCTTCAAGGAAAGGCTGGCTTTCGATATCTCCGACGGTTCCGCCGACTTCTATAATTGCAATATGCATATCATCGGATGTGAAATTACGGTAAAAACGGCTCTTGATCTCGTTGGTAATATGCGGGATTACCTGTACGGTTCCTCCGCCATAATCTCCACGACGTTCTTTCTGCAGAACGGACCAGTAAACCTTACCGGTTGTCACATTGGAATTCTTTGTCAGACTTTCGTCGATGAAGCGCTCGTAGTGACCGAGATCCAGATCGGTTTCCGCTCCATCATCCGTTACGAACACTTCACCGTGCTGAATCGGGTTCATGGTTCCCGGATCAATGTTGATATATGGATCGAACTTCTGCATGGTGACTTTGTAGCCACGCGCTTTGAGCAGACGTCCTAAAGATGCAGCAGTGATACCTTTTCCAAGACCAGATACGACACCGCCAGTGACAAAGACGTATTTTACAGGCATAATTTTCCTCCTAAGTTTTTATCTAAACTACCATAGTTTAATATTATACAGCGGACAACGAAAATATTCCATACTTTTTTATAAAAAGTTTAGAAAGGATAGGAAAAGTTCTCGAACAAAATGTTGATTTTGCGTTTCTTATTACATATAATAAGGGTATTGATTACAAGAGATATACAAGTGGAGGGCTTATGGACAATCAGGCACCGAATAATTATAACAACGGAAACTATAACGGTGGCAATAATTATAATAACGGAAATAATGGAAACAACGGAAACAATGGTAATAACGGAAACAACGGTGGCAACAACGGAGGAAAGAAAGACAACCATAACGGACAGATGATCCTGGGATTTATCATGGTCACTCTGGTGGCACTCTTTTTCCTGTCATTTTTTGCCAACCGGTTTTCACAGATGAGTTCGAAGGAAACTACATACTCCGAATTCCTAAAACAGCTGGAAAAGAATAATGTCAAAACGGTGGAATTCAGCAATTATGAGATGGATTACACACTGGTGGACGATAAAAAACCATATGAGATAACATATTACACCGGAATTGTCAATGATCCGGATCTGATCACGACACTCAAGAGTGCAAAGACATCAGAGGGGAAAGCGATTGAAATTTCGGCATCCGTGCCGGACAATACTTCGGCATGGCTGGTAAACATTTTAAGCTTTGTTATTCCGCTGGTACTGATCTGGATTCTTTTTGGATTCCTGATGCGCCGGATGGGCGGAGGAGCCATGGGGGTTGGAAAATCAACCGCCAAAGTATATGTGGAGAAAACAACCGGTGTGACATTTAAAGATGTAGCCGGACAGGACGAGGCAAAGGAATCCCTGCAGGAAGTGGTGGATTTTCTGCACAATCCGAAGAAATACAGCGATATCGGGGCAAAGCTCCCGAAGGGGGCACTTCTTGTCGGACCTCCTGGAACCGGTAAGACATTGCTGGCAAAAGCAGTTGCCGGAGAGGCAAAGGTTCCGTTTTTCTCCCTGGCAGGTTCTGAGTTTGTGGAGATGTTCGTCGGCATGGGTGCTTCCCGTGTGCGTGATCTGTTCAAGGAAGCGCAGAAGATGGCACCGTGTATTATTTTTATTGATGAGATCGATGCAATCGGTAAAAGCCGTGACAGCCGGTATGGCGGTGGCAATGATGAGCGTGAACAGACCTTAAACCAGCTGCTTGCGGAGATGGATGGATTTGATGCATCCAAAGGTATTTTAATTCTTGCGGCAACGAACCGTCCGGAAGTTCTGGATAAGGCACTGCTTCGTCCGGGACGTTTTGACCGTCGGATCATTGTTGACAAGCCGGATCTGAAAGGACGTCTGGAAACGTTAAAAGTACATTCCAAGGATGTACACATGGATGAAACGGTAGATCTGGATGCACTGGCACTGGCTACTGCCGGTCTGGTGGGATCGGATCTTGCCAATATGATTAACGAGGCTGCCATCAATGCGGTAAAGAATGGACGAAAGTTTGTCAATCAGTCGGATCTGTTTGAAGCATTTGAACTTGTGGCTGTCGGTGGAAAAGAGAAAAAAGACCGCGTGATGAGTGATAAAGAACGCAAGATTGTCTCCTACCATGAGGTAGGGCATGCGCTGGTATCTGCTTTGCAGAAAAATACGGAGCCGGTACAGAAAATCACGATCGTACCGCGTACGATGGGGGCACTGGGATATACGCTGCAGACACCGGAAGAGGAAAAATATTTAGAAACCAAGGACGAACTGCTTGCAAAGATTACAACGTTTATGGCAGGACGTGCTGCAGAAGTGCTTATATTCCATTCCGCAACCAGCGGCGCAGCAAACGATATCGAGAATGCAACGAAGATCGCGCGTGCCATGGTCACCATGTACGGTATGTCAGATACGTTTGGCATGATGTGTCTTGCTACGGTGGAAAACCAGTATCTGGATGGAAGAGCCGGTCTGATCTGCGGAGAAGACACGGCAGGACAGATTGATAAGGAAGTGCTTTCTATTATTAATAGCAGTTACAATGAAGCAATGCAGATGCTGACGGAAAATCGTGAAATTCTTGATCATATCAGTGAATACCTGTATGAAAAAGAAACCATTACCGGCAAGGAATTCATGAAGATTTTCCGCGAGATGAAAGGACTTCCGCAAGAAGAGGATAAAGAAGCCCTGATGCCGGATGACACAGAGAAGGATAAAAAGGATTCCAAAGCCGCATTTGTGAGTGATGATATGTTTGAGGATTAAATCATGTTCGACTTTCAGGAAGAATTGCGTAAACTCCCGGATCAACCGGGAGTTTATATTATGCATGACAAAACAGATGCAATCATATATATAGGAAAAGCAGTCAGTCTGCGCAAAAGGGTACGGCAGTATTTTCAGCCTAGCCATGATGAGGGAATCAAGAAAAAACAGATGGTGGAGCATATTGCACGCTTTGAGTATATTATCACGGACTCCGAACTGGAGGCACTGGTGCTTGAGTGCAATCTGATCAAGGAACATACACCGAAATACAATACCATGCTGCGGGATGATAAGACGTATCCGTATATCCGGGTAACCGTGCAGGAGGATTTTCCCCGGGTTCTTTTTTCCCGGCAGGTGAAAAAAGACAAGTCCCGTTATTTTGGACCGTATACGAGTGCCGGTGCGGTGAAAGATACGATTGAACTGATCAATAAACTTTATAAACTACGCACCTGCAGCCGAAAGCTTCCGCGGGACATCGGGCTGGACCGTGCCTGCCTGAATTATCATATTCATCAGTGCGGTGCACCGTGTCAGGGATATGTGGATAAAGAAACCTATGGAAAACAGGTCAGCAAAGCACTGGAATTTTTAAATGGAAATTATGCGCCGGTGCTGTGTGAATTAAAAGAAAAAATGCAGGAAGCCTCCGAGGAGATGGAGTTTGAGCGGGCGATCGAATACCGTGAGCTGTTAAACAGTGTCAGCCAGATTGCCCAGAAACAGAAAATTACCAATACGGACGGAGAAGACAAAGATATCATTGCACTGGCGAGTGATGACCGGGATGCGGTGGTTCAGGTGTTTTTTATCCGCAGTGGAAAGATTATCGGAAGGGATCATTTTCATGTGCGCGTGGGATCGGAAGAAAGCACGGGAGATATTCTGGTAAATTTTGTGAAACAGTATTATTCCGGCACGCCATTTATTCCGCGGGAGATTATGCTGCAGGAGGCGATCGAAGACATTCCAGTACTGGAGGAATGGCTGACTGCAAAACGTGGGCGGAAAGTGACGATAAGAATTCCACAAAAAGGACTGAAAGAAAAACTGGTGGAACTGGCTGCAAGAAATGCACAGCTGGTTCTCAGTCAGGATAAAGAAAAGATCAAGAGAGAAGAAGGCCGCACAATCGGCGCGGTAAAAGAGATTGAACAGCTGCTTGGCATGAAAGACTTAAACCGTATGGAGGCTTACGATATTTCCAATATCAACGGATTTGAAACCGTCGGTTCCATGATTGTATATGAAAAGGGGCGGCCAAAGAGGAGCGATTACCGGAAATTTAAACTCCGTACGGTATCAGGACCGGATGATTACGCTTCCATGCATGAGGTTCTGACCCGGCGGTTTACGCACGGCATGCAGGAACAGAAAGAACTGGAAGAAAAAAATATGCCACAGGAAGTCGGAAGTTTTACACGCTTCCCGGATATCATCATGATGGATGGTGGACGCGGCCAGGTAAATATCTGTCTGCAGGTGCTGGAAGAACTGGGACTGGATATTCCGGTCTGCGGTATGGTCAAGGATGACAATCACCGTACAAGGGGACTGTATTTCCACAATGTGGAAATTCCGATTGACCGGCATGGAGAGGGATTTAAACTGATTACCTGGATTCAGGATGAAGCACACCGGTTTGCCATTGAGTATCACCGGTCTTTGCGTTCCAAGGCACAGGTACACTCCATTTTAGATGACATTGAGGGAATCGGACCGGCCAGAAGAAAGGCACTGATGCGCAGATTCCAGTCTATGGAAAATATGAAAAATGCATCTGTGGAGGAGCTGGCAGAAACCGACAGCATGAATCTGGCGGCTGCACAGAATGTATATGATACCCTGCATTCCGGACCGGCTTAGCAACTTGTGATATGGAAAGATTCATGGTACAATCTGTTTATAAAAAGGCAGTCCGGCACAGGTACTGCTTAATATGAGCCACAGGGGGAAATGAATATGTCAAATGGAAGTGTTAGTGTTGCAAAAGTTGCACAGGTTTTAAATCTGAAAAATTTTACGCCGGATATCAATCTGAAAAAATGTAAGATTATTTCCAGTGATGTGAATCGTCCGGCATTACAGCTGACCGGATATTTTGAACATTTCGAGGAATCAAGAATACAGATGATTGGAAATGTAGAATATACGTTTATCCAGCAGATGAGTGATGCGGAAAAGAAAACCCGTTATGATGCGTTTCTGAAGTTTGATATCCCATGTGTGATTTTCTGCCGCAGTCTGCAGCCAGATGAAATTTTCTTAGAAGAGGCAATAAAAAATGAAGTGCCGGTTCTTGGTACGGATCGTCCGACTTCTGAATTCATGGCAGAACTGATCTATACACTGGGTGAAGAACTGGCACCCTGTATTACCGTTCACGGGGTTCTGGTCGATGTATATGGCGAGGGTCTCATGATTACAGGAGACAGTGGAATCGGAAAAAGCGAGGCGGCTCTGGAACTGATCCGCCGCGGACATCGTCTGGTTACGGATGATGTAGTGGAAATCCGCAAGATCAATGAACATACACTGATCGGAACTTCTCCGGAAGTGACCCGGCATTTTATTGAACTGCGGGGCATTGGCATCATAGATGTAAAGACTCTGTATGGTGTAGAGTGCGTCAAGGAAAAGCAGCAGATCGATCTGGTGATCAAACTGGAAGACTGGAAGAAAGATGCGGATTATGACCGTCTGGGACTGGAAGAAGAATATATCGAATATCTGGGCAACAAGGTAGTATGCCATTCCCTTCCAATCCGTCCGGGGCGGAATCTGGCGGTTATCTGCGAGACTGCGGCTGTCAACCACAGACAGAAGAAGATGGGCTACAATGCGGCACAGGAACTGTATCGCAGAGTTCAGGCAAATATGACAAAAAGTGATGATGAAGAATAGACGAGAGTAAATGAGGAGATGTAAGAAATCATGGAAAAGAAAAATGCGTGGGAGAAATACCCGGAAGGAACCAAAAGACAGGATGTATTTACATTTGCGGAAGAATACCGTAAGTTTATATCTTCCTGCAAGACTGAGCGCGAGTGTGCAGGGGAATTCTACCGGAAGGCAAAGGAAGCCGGATTTACAGATCTGAGTGAAAAGATTGCGCAGAATACAAAATTAAAAGCAGGAGACCGCATTGTTGCCAATAATATGGGAAAGGGTCTGGCTCTGTTTGTGATCGGTGAAAAAGACATCGAGGAAGGAATGAACATTCTCGGCGCACATATTGATTCCCCACGTATGGATTTAAAACAGGTACCGTTATATGAAGATACGGAGATGGCACTGTTAGATACGCATTATTATGGAGGTGTGAAGAAATACCAGTGGGTGACACTTCCACTTGCACTGCACGGTGTAATCTGTAAAAAAGACGGCACAACGGTTACGGTCAATATCGGAGAAAAACCGGAAGATCCTGTTTTTGGCGTGAGTGATCTGCTGATTCATTTGGCGGGAGAACAGATGGAGAAAAAGGCATCCAAGGTGATCGAAGGAGAAAACCTTGATCTGCTTGTCGGAAGTATTCCGGCAGCAAGTAATGATGAAAAAGAGAAAAAAGAGATGAAAGACCGCGTAAAGGCAAATATTTTAAATATTCTGTCCAAAGAGTACGGTGTGGACGAGGAAGATTTTCTGTCTGCGGAGATTGAAGTTGTCCCGGCAGGGGTTGCCAGAGATTACGGCTTTGACCGCAGCATGATCATGGGATACGGACATGACGACAGAGTGTGTGCTTATCCGTCTTTTGCGGCAATGCTTGAGATTGAAAAGCCACAGCATACCAGCGTATGTCTTCTGGTAGACAAAGAGGAGATCGGAAGTGTCGGTGCATCCGGCATGCAGTCCCATTTCTTTGAGGACAGTGTGGCAGAGATCATCAATCTGCTTGGGGAATACAGCGAATTGAAAGTGCGCAGAGCGCTGCATAATTCCAGAGTGCTTTCTTCCGATGTATCTGCGGCATTTGATCCGAATTATCCGTCTGTGATGGAAAAACGTAACTGTGCTTACTTTGGAAAGGGACTTGTCCTGAACAAATATACAGGAGCCAGAGGAAAATCAGGTTCCAATGATGCAAATGCAGAGTATATTGCAAGACTGCGCAGAATTTTTGATGATAATGATGTATCGTTCCAGACATCAGAACTTGGAAAAGTAGATCAGGGAGGCGGCGGAACCATCGCATATATTCTTGCAAATTATGGCATGAATGTTATTGACAGCGGAGTTGCCGTACTGAATATGCATGCACCATGGGAAATCATCAGCAAAGTGGATCTGTATGAGGCATTGCACGGCTATGTGGCTTTCCTGAAGGAGGCATAATGGATCAGTGGCTTGAAGAAATCAGGGCGGCATTGCCTGAGCTGGTCGTATATCAGCAGGAACCGATGAAAAAACACACGACATTTCGCGTGGGAGGTCCTGCGGATCTTTACGTGTGTCCAAAGAAACAGGAACTTCCGGTAATTCTTGGCCTGGCTAAAAAGAAAGGGCTTGCAGTGACCGTGATCGGAAACGGAAGTAATCTTCTGGTTGGAGACAAAGGAATCCGTGGACTTGTTATTGAAGTCGGGGCACAGATGAATGCGGTGGAAGTGCAGGGAAATATCTTGCGTGCGCAGGCAGGTGCCCTGCTTTCCCAGGTGGCTGCAAAAGCGGCAGCTGCCGGTCTGGGCGGCATGGAATTTGCTGCCGGAATTCCGGGAAGCATGGGCGGTGCAGTGACCATGAATGCGGGTGCCTATGGCGGAGAAATGAAAGATGTCATCCGGCAGGTGACAGTGCTTACCCCGGAGTGTGAGCAAAAGGTACTCTCACAGGAGGAACTGGATCTGTCCTACCGGCACAGCTGTATTCCCAAGAATCATTTTCTGGTACTGGAGGCAGAGTTGTCCCTGACGCCGGCACCGGAGCAGGAGATCCGTGCAAAGATGGCAGAACTCAGGAAAAAACGTGTGGAGAAGCAGCCGCTGGAGTATCCAAGTGCAGGCAGTACGTTTAAGCGTCCGGAAGGCTATTTTGCAGGAAAACTGATTATGGATGCCGGACTGAGAGGCTATGCAGTGGGGGATGCCCAGGTTTCCGAAAAACACTGCGGATTTGTGATAAACAGAGGAAATGCCACCGCAGCAGAGATTTTGCAGCTGATGAAAGATGTACAGGAACGTGTGAAAAAACAGTCTGGTGTGACACTTGAACCGGAAGTGAAAATGATAGGAGAGTTCTAGATGAGATTTGTAATTGTGACGGGCATGTCAGGAGCCGGAAAAAGTACAGCAATGAAAATGATGGAAGATATGGGATTCTTTTGTATCGATAATCTTCCGATTCCGCTTCTGGATAAACTTGTGGATTTTGCAACAAATTTTGATACGCAGATGAAAAATGTGGCGATCGGAATTGATGCGCGGAGCGGTGAAAATCTGGATAAAGTGCAGGATATGCTGGAAATTTTAAAAAGTAAGGATGTCCAGTATGAAGTGCTGTTTCTGGATGCAGAGGATGCGGTTCTTGTAAAACGCTATAAAGAGACCCGAAGAAGCCATCCGCTGGCACAGGGGGAGCGTGTGGATAAGGGAATCATGCGGGAACGTCAGAAAATGGAATTTCTGAAAAAAGAAGCGGATTATATTATCGACACCAGCCGTCTGCTTACGAGAGAATTAAAAACAGAACTGGAAAAGATCTTTGTGCAGGATGAAGAATTTAACAGCATGTATGTGACCATTCTTTCTTTTGGATTCAAGTATGGAATTCCGGCAGATTCTGATATCGTCATGGATGTGCGGTTTCTGCCAAATCCGTATTATGTGGAAGAACTTCGTCCAAAGACAGGAAATGATGTGGAAATCCAGCAGTATGTCATGAAATATGATGAGGCAAAGATCTTTTTAAACAAGCTGGAAGATATGGTGACATTTCTGATTCCGCACTATATTTCCGAGGGTAAGAATCAGCTGGTAATTTCCATCGGATGCACCGGAGGAAAACATCGTTCCGTCACACTTGCCAATGAATTGTACAAGCGTCTGAGTCAGAAAAAAAACCGGGAATACGGATTGAAAATTGAACATCGTGATATCGGGAAAGATGCGCTGAGAGGAAAATAGGATGTCGTTTTCGAGTGAAGTAAAAGAGGAACTGGCAAAACAGTTCGGACGGAGCAGACATTGCCAGATCGCAGAACTGGCAGGAATACTGGAACTGGAAGGCATGCTGGATGAAGAGGGAAAGCTTGTAGTTTCCAACGAAAATTCTTTGCTGCAGACAAAATATGGTCTGCTGTTGCAAAAAATATTTGGAGAGAAACAGGAGGTTTTACAGATCATGCAGACACTGCACTGGGATCAGGAACCGTACCGGTCCCGGAAAATAAATCACCGGAGAGCGGATGGGATGCTGGTGCAGCAGACATGCTGTAAGAGAGCATTTATCCGTGGAGCATTTATGGCAGCGGGATCGATCAGTGATCCGAATAAATCCTATCATTTTGAAATTGTCTGCCATACGCTTGAACAGGCACAGCAGCTGAAAGAACTGATGGAATTTTTTGAGGCGGAGCCTAAGATTGTAGAACGCAAAGAGCGTATGGTGGTTTACCTGAAAGAAGGTTCACAGATTGTGGATCTGCTGAATGTCATGGAAGCTTATGTATCTTTGATGAATCTGGAAAATGTAAGAATTTTAAAGGAGATGCGCAATTCTGTTAACCGCAAGGTAAACTGTGAGACTGCAAATATCAACAAAACGGTGAATGCAGCAGTGAAACAAATGGAAGATATCAAGAGGATCCGGGATACCATAGGGTTTGACAACATTCCAGAACCGCTGGCGGAGATTGCACAGGCACGCCTGGATTATCCCGAGGCAACTTTAAAGGAACTGGGAACTTATCTTGATCCACCGGTCGGAAAATCGGGAGTGAATCACAGATTACGGAAACTTGCCGCAATTGCAGAAAATCTTATATAAAGGGGAACTACGTATGAGCCAGAAGCTATTATTTATTTTTAATCCGCATGCAGGAAAAGGACAGATTAAAAATCATCTTGTAGATATTGTGGACATGATGGTGAAGGCAGGATTTGACGTGACAATTTATACCACACAGGCACAGGCAGATGCAACGCGCAAGGTGGTGGAAGAGGGTGCGGGATATGATCGTATTGTCTGCAGCGGAGGTGACGGAACACTTGATGAAGTGATGACCGGGCTGATGCAGGCGAAGCTGCATATTCCGATTGGATATATTCCGGCCGGAAGTACAAACGACTTTGCCAATTCTCTCGGAATTCCGAAGGAGATGCTAAAGGCAGCGGAGCGGGCGGTTGGACAAAACAGATTTCCATGCGATATCGGAGATTTCAATTCGGATACCTTTGTCTATGTAGCAGCGTTTGGTCTGTTTACAGAGGTTTCCTATAAGACATCCCAGCAGCTGAAAAATATTTTCGGGCACGTGGCGTATATTATGGAGGGGGTCAAACAGCTTCGGGACATTCCATCGTTCCGTATGCAGGTGGAATATGACGGAAAAGTGTTTCAGGATGAATTTATATATGGAATGGTTACCAATTCCGTTTCTGTCGGGGGCTTTAAGGGAATGACCGGAAATGATGTAAAACTTGATGACGGTCTGTTTGAAGTGACTTTGATCCGCAATCCGAAGAATCCGATTGAGCTGAATGAAATCCTTGCCTGCCTGACAAATATGATTGATGATTCGGATCTGATTTATTCGTTTAAAACCGATGCCGTACATATTACGGCGAAGGAAGAAGTATCGTGGACACTCGATGGTGAATTCGGCGGAGCACACCGGGAAGTAGTCATCCGAAATTTGAAGCAGAGAGTTGAAATATTTTGTTAAAAAATTAACTTTATTTTTTGGGAAAAGTGTACTATAATCTAGGTAACTTATGATTAGGAGGAAATACAAATGTTAGTATCTGCAACAGAAATGCTGAAAAAAGCAAAAGCAGGCCACTATGCAGTTGGTCAGTTCAATATCAATAATCTGGAGTGGACAAAGTCCATTCTTCTTACCGCACAGGAATTAAAGAGCCCTGTAATCCTTGGTGTATCTGAGGGTGCTGGTAAGTACATGACAGGTTTCAAGACCGTAGCAGCTATGGTTAAGGCTATGGATGAGGAGCTTGGAATCACAGTTCCTGTAGCACTTCACTTAGATCATGGAACATACGAAGGATGCTACAAGTGTATCAAGGCTGGTTTCACATCTATCATGTTCGACGGATCTCATTATCCATTCGAGGAGAACCTTGCAAAGTCTACAGAGTTAGTTAATGTAGCACACAACTTAGGACTTTCTATCGAGTGTGAAGTTGGTTCCATCGGTGGAGAAGAAGACGGTGTTGTTGGTATGGGTGAGTGCGCAGATCCGGACGAGTGCAAGACAATCGCTGATCTTGGTGTTGATATGCTTGCTGCCGGTATCGGTAACATTCATGGAAAATATCCTGCAAACTGGAAGGGATTAAGCTTCGAGACTCTCGATGCAATCCAGGCAAAGACTGGTGTTATGCCATTAGTTCTTCACGGTGGTACAGGTATCCCGGCTGATATGATCAAGAAAGCAATCTCTCTTGGCGTATCTAAGATCAATGTAAATACAGAGTGCCAGTTATCTTTCGCAGATGCTACACGTAAATACATCGAGGCTGGTAAGGACTTAGAGGGCAAAGGATTTGATCCTCGTAAGCTTCTTGCTCCTGGTGCAGATGCTATCAAAGCTACTGTTAAGGAGAAAATGGAACTGTTCGGTTCTGTTGGAAAAGCTGAATAATAGAACATGTACAAAAGGAAGTGCCGCATGACACTTCCTTTTTTTCATTTCATAGGAAAAAGGCTGGTATGCCTCATACAAAGAAATTAGAAAATGTACCTGTTTTGTAGTAGAACTGGAAGAAGTAGACAAAAAAGAAGTAGATTTTGATAGAAAAACGTCAAAATGTATAAATTATAAAAAAATTCTAAAAAGAGGTTGCATTTTGTGTTGGAAAGAGGTATCTTAGTTTCAGATTAAACATGAGTTAAGAACGAGGGCGTTCCAATATAGCTATTGGAATGCCCTTTTTTAGTAAAATGGCTGATGTTTGGTGAATAAGCGTACAATCAGGGGATTTGATTGTGAAAAGAAAGGATGTTGTAAAAAATGAGTGATTATTTTAACGTTGCAGACATTTTTGGCGAGAACGTATTTAATGACACGGTCATGCAGGAACGTCTTCCAAAAAAAGTTTACAAGAAACTCCATGAAGTCATGGATGAGGGAAAAGAACTTGATCTTGAGACCGCAGATGTCATCGCGCATGAGATGAAGGAGTGGGCAATCGAGAAAGGTGCTACCCATTATACCCACTGGTTTCAGCCACTGACCGGTGTGACTGCAGAGAAACATGATTCCTTTATTACTGCTCCAATGCCAAATGGCAAGGTTCTGATGAGCTTTTCCGGTAAAGAACTGATCAAGGGCGAGCCGGATGCATCTTCTTTCCCGTCTGGTGGACTTCGTGCCACTTTTGAGGCAAGAGGATATACAGCATGGGATTGTACATCACCTGCTTTCGTTCGTCAGGATGCAGCAGGAGCAACACTTTGTATTCCAACTGCTTTCTGTTCCTACACCGGAGAGGCATTGGATCAGAAAACTCCGCTTCTTCGTTCTATGGAAGCGATCGATACACAGTCCATTCGTCTGTTAAGACTGTTTGGAAACACGACTTCAAAGAAGGTAACTCCTTCTGTTGGACCAGAGCAGGAATACTTTATTGTAGATCGTCAGAAGTATTTACAGCGTAAGGATCTGATCTTTACCGGTCGTACTCTTTTCGGGGCAATGCCTCCAAAGGGTCAGGAAATGGACGATCACTATTTCGGAGCAATCCGTGAGAGAATCGCAGCATACATGAAAGATGTCAATAAAGAACTCTGGAAACTTGGAGTATCTGCAAAGACACAGCACAATGAAGTAGCTCCGGCACAGCATGAGCTGGCACCAATTTATGCAGAGTGTAACGTAGCAGTTGATCATAACCAGATCATCATGGAGACCTTAAAGAAGGTTGCCGGACGTCACGGTTTACAGTGTCTGCTTCATGAGAAACCATTCGCAGGTGTCAACGGTTCCGGAAAGCATGACAACTGGTCCATTACAACAGACGATGGAATCAATCTGCTTGAGCCTGGTAAGACACCACATGAGAATGTACAGTTCTTACTGGTACTTACCTGTATTTTAAAGGCAGTTGATGAGCATGCAGCACTTCTTCGTGCAGCGGCAGCTGATGTGGGAAACGATCACAGATTAGGAGCAAACGAGGCACCGCCAGCGATCCTGTCCATTTACCTTGGAGATCAGCTTGGAGACGTATTAAATCAGCTGATCAGCACAGGTACAGCAACACACAGTCTGGAAGGTGAAAAACTTGAAACCGGTGTTAAGACCATTCCGGATTTCATGAAGGATGCGACTGATCGTAACCGTACATCACCGTTTGCCTTTACCGGAAACAAATTTGAGTTCCGTATGGTTGGTTCCCAGGATTCCGTTGCACAGGCAAATATCGTGTTAAATACCATTGTTGCGGAGGCATTTTCAGATGCCTGTGACGTTCTTGAAAAAGCAGACGATTTTGAGCTTGCAGCACATGATCTGATCAAGAAATATGCTATCGAACATCAGAGAATCGTATTCAACGGAAACGGATACTCTGAGGAATGGGTTGCAGAGGCCCAGAAGCGTGGACTTCCAAATATCAAGTCCATGGTAGATGCAATTCCTGCATATACAGCTCCGGAATCTGTAGCTGCATTTGAAAAATTTGGAGTATTTACCAAGTCTGAGCTTGAATCCCGCGTAGAGATCGAGTACGAGACATATGCAAAGACCATCAATATCGAAGCAAAAGCCATGATTGACATCGCTGGAAAGCAGATTATTCCGGCTGTTATCAAGTACACAACAGAACTTGGACAGTCAATTGCAACTGTAAAGAGTGCATGTGCATCTGCAGATGTCAGCGCACAGACAGATATTTTGACAGAGACATCCTCCCTGCTTGCTGAGACACAGAAAGCACTCAAGAGTCTGGAAACTGTTACTGCAAAGGGAACAGAAATGGGTGAAGGTAAGGAACAGGCTGTATATTACAGGGATGAGGTGAAATCTGCTATGGATGCACTCCGTGCACCGGTAGATAAGCTTGAGATGATCGTTGACAAGGATTTATGGCCAATGCCATCTTATGGAGATCTGATCTTTGAAGTTTAATCCAAAGATTTAAGGAACATTTTTTACAAACATCTTACAAAATAAAAAAGAGACATTTTTTCAGAACCACGAAGCTGTGGAATTTTGGGGAAGTGTCTCTTTTTCTATATAGGGAGGAGATTGTTATGGATAAACAACAAATTGTAAGTTTTATCAATGAAAATATGTTTGGCATCTGGTTTCTGATCGGCGCCGCGCTGGTATTCTGGATGCAGGCAGGCTTTGCCATGGTAGAAACCGGTTTTACCAGAGCAAAGAATGCAGGCAACATTTTGATGAAGAACCTGATGGACTTCTGTATTGGTACCGTAATGTTCATCCTGATCGGTTTTTCATTATTGCTGGGAGAAGATGTCCTTGGTTTTATCGGAAAACCTGGATTTGATATCTTTACCAGTTATGCAAATTTTGATTTTTCGAATTTTGTGTTTAACTTAGTATTCTGTGCAACTACAGCAACGATTGTATCAGGTGCTATGGCAGAGCGTACAAAATTCTTATCCTACTGTATTTATTCAGCAGTAATTTCGGCATTGATTTATCCGATTGAAGCACACTGGATCTGGGGCGGCGGCTGGTTATCACAGCTTGGATTCCACGATTTTGCAGGTTCCTGTGCCATTCATATGGTTGGTGGTATTTCAGCACTCATCGGTGCAGCAATGCTTGGACCACGTATTGGAAAGTTCTCAAAAGATAAGTCTGGGAAGATTACAAAAGTCAACGCATTCCCGGGACACAATCTTCCACTTGGATGCCTTGGATGTTTTATTCTCTGGTTTGGCTGGTATGGATTTAATGGCGCTGCATGTACTTCCGGTTCACAGCTTGCCAGCGTATTTCTTACAACGACCGTAGCTCCGGCAGTTGCAACAGTTGTATGTATGATCTTTACATGGCTTAAATATGGTAAACCTGATGTATCAATGTGCCTGAATGCATCACTTGCAGGACTTGTAGCAATTACCGCTCCTTGTGATGTGACCGATTGTTTCGGTGCAATCTGTATTGGTTTTGTTTCCGGTTTACTGGTTTGCTTTGGTGTATGGCTTTTGGATTATAAGCTTCATGTGGACGATCCGGTTGGTGCGGTAGCTGTACATATGATGAATGGTATCTGGGGTACCATCGCCGTTGGTTTATTTGCTACGAAATCTGCTCCGGGAAATGACTCGGTTGTTGGTCTCTTCTATGGTGGCGGATGGAAGCAGCTTGGTATTCAGTTATTAGGTTTTGTTACGGTAGCTGCATGGACCGCAGTTACAATTACGATTGCATTTGTTGTAATTAAGAAGACCATTGGACTCCGTGTGAGCGAGGAAGAAGAAATTGTCGGTCTTGATTCCATGGAGCATGGACTTGCATCTGCTTACTCAGGATTCTCCATCATGGATGTTTCCAACACAATGACCATGGATGTCAATGAAAATACAGATCTGGGTACACCGGAATATGCACAGGCTTCTACGGCAAAGAGAGATGCAGCAGTCAAGGTGGTTTCCACCGTGCCAAAGGATGCAACCGGCATGTACAAAGTGGTTATTATTGCAAAGCTTTCCCGATATGATCATTTGAAGAAAGCAATGAACGATCTGGGTGTTACGGGAATGACCTGTACACAGGTTATGGGGTGTGGTATCCAGAAAGGCTCCGGCGAGCGTTACCGTGGTGCTGAAGTCGATGCAACCTTACTTCCGAAGATTAAGGTAGAGGTTGTTGTAAGCAAGATCCCAGTAGACAGCGTAGTGGCTGCAGCAAAGAAGGCACTTTATACCGGACATATCGGAGATGGAAAAATCTTCGTATACGATGTGGCAAAGGTTGTCAAGATTCGTACCGGTGAGGAAGATATGGAAGCCTTACAGGATGTTGAATAATTTTGCACTAATCTAATGGCTAGGTTAGTGAATCTAATCCCCTTAGTTTTAGTATACATCAACAGCGGACCCCTGGCGAAAGCCGGGGGTTTTTGCTGTCGATAAATAAAACTTTCTATTGCACATATTATTTGGTATAATATATGGATAAAAGAATTTTTATTATTTCTGCGGGGAGAAAACTATGAACTATGGAAGAACTTCTTTGCGCCGGAGAGCAAAACAGCTGGACGCAAGAGGAACGAGAATACGTCATAAAATCGGAGTCATACTGGGGAAACTTCTACTGATTGGAATCATTGTGGGAGGCTGTGCGACAGTGAGTTTTGGAGTGGGTGCATTTAAAGGAATTCTTGCATCCGCACCGGATATATCCGAAGTGGATGTCATTCCAACGGGATATTCCACGAAAGTGCTTGCGGCAGATGGAAGTGAGACAGCAAAATTAGTGGCAGCCGGATCCAACCGGCAGTACGTGACAATTGACCAGATTCCGGAGAATCTGCAGCATGCGGTAGTGGCGATCGAGGATGAGCGTTTTTATGATCATAACGGTATTGACCTGAAAGGAATTGTCAGGGCACTGGTGGCGGATGTCCGGACCAGAGATTTCAGTCAGGGAGCAAGTACGCTTACGCAGCAGCTGATTAAAAATAATGTGCTGAGTGAGCAGTGGGCAAACGAAAATGACAGTAATATTTCCAAAATGGAAAAGATGGAACGTCAGGTACAGCGGAAAATACAGGAACAGTATCTGGCAATAGAGCTGGAAAAAAAGGTAAATGACAAGAACTGGATTTTGGAAAATTATCTGAATTCCATCAACCTTGGAAGCAATACCCTTGGGGTTCAGGCAGCAGCACAGCGTTATTTTGGGAAAGATGTGTCAAAGCTGACACTTTCGGAATGTGCGGTTATTGCCGGAATTACAAAGAATCCGGCAGGTTACAATCCCATTCTTCATCCAAAGGAAAATGCAAAGCGCAGAAAGAATGTGCTGGATGCCATGAAAAAACAGGGATATATTTCGCAGAAACAGTATGATAAAGCGATGGCAGATGATGTGTATGGCAGGATTTCCGAACACAATGATGTGAGGGAAGAAACCATGAACACATATTTTGTGGACGCGGTCATTGATGATGTTTTTGATGATCTGGTAAATATCAAAGGCTATTCGGAGTCAGAAGCATACAAGGCAATTTATCAGGGGGGATTGACGATCAAGTCCACACAGAATCTTCAAATCCAGAAAATCTGCGATGAGGAGGTGGCAGACAAAGCCAATTATGATGCGGGTACCAAATATTCATTCTATCTTTCTTTTCAGGTGAAGGAGAAGGATGGTACAATAAAAACATATACCAATCAGACAATGCTTTCCTATTATAAAAAGAAAAACAAAAGTCAGAATTATTCGATCAATTTTGCATCGGAGGAGGACTGCCGGGCTGCAATTGCACAGTACGAAAAAGATGTCCTCGGGAAAGGGGACAAGCTGGTAGAAAATTCAGAGTATATTTTCATTACCATGCAGCCGCAGGTGGCGATGACGATTATGGATCAGTCGACCGGAGAGGTACAGGCTATTGTCGGCGGACGTGGAAATAAGGCGGGAAACCGTACCTGGAACCGTGCAACAAAGACCTGCCGGCAGCCGGGATCTACTTTTAAAATCATTGCATGCTATGCGCCGGCACTTGATGCCGGGGGAAAAACGCTGGCATCCGTGCAGGATGATGCACCATTTACAGTCGGAAATAAAACATATAATAATTACTCACATACATTCGGAGGTTTTACAAGCATCCGGAAAGCAATTACAAAATCCATCAATATTGTGACTGTAAAAACACTTCAGGATATTGGCGTGGATCTGGGGTATGAATATGCAGAAAATTTCGGATTTTCTACGTTGACCGATACGGACAGAAACCTTGGAATTTCTCTCGGAGGCCTGACACAGGGGGTGACAAACCTGGAACTTACTGCAGCTTATGCTGCAATTGCAAATCAGGGAGAATATAATGAACCAAGTTTTTATACCCAGGTACTGGATCATGACGGCAATGTTCTTCTTGACAAAACACAGACAAAGGAACAGCGTCAGGTAATAAAAGAGGATACCGCATGGCTTCTGACAGATGCCATGAAAGATGTTATGACGAGTGGAACGGGTATGAGGGCTTATTTTGGAACCGGAATGGCTCAGGCAGGAAAATCCGGTACGACAACGCTGAACAGGGATGCACTGTTTGCCGGATTTACGCCTTATTATACCTGCGTGGTATGGGGCGGATATGATGACAATTCCATTCAGTCAGCTACGGGATATCCAAAGAATTTGTGGAAAGCCGTGATGAAGCGGATTCATGCGGATCTTAAGGCAAAAGATTTTGAAAAGCCTTCCGGAATTACACAGGCTGTTGTCTGTGCAAAATCCGGACTTCTGCCGGAAGCGGATGTCTGTGATAAAGACCCACGTGGAACGCAAAGTTATACGGAATATTTTGCAGAAGGAACGGTTCCGACCGAGAACTGTGATCATCATATTTCTCTGCAGATTTGTGAGGCATCGGGAAAAGTTGCCGGAGAATACTGTCCGGCAGATCAGGTTGTGACAAAAACTTATATTGTGGGTGCCGAAAAGGGCTCGGCTGATTACCAGTACTGTGCGACAGAGAAATTTTTAAATGGAACATGCAATATACACGATGCCGAAACGCAGGATGAGGAGAAGCCGGAAGAAGAACCGGCAGATCCACCGGATGATGCAAAGCCGGAAGAAACACATGAACCGGAACAGATACCGGAGAAGAATGAGGAATGATACAAAGGAGAATAGGATATATGCGAGTGGTCTATACCGGAGGAGAGGGTGAAATCACAGAGAAGAAATCTCATTTTATAGCAACGGTAAAACCTGTCCAGTCAGAAGAAGAAGCGGTTGCTTTCATTAATGAGACAAAGAAAAAATACTGGGATGCCCGTCATAACTGTTCTGCTTTTGTCATCGGGGAGCGGCAGGAACTGACGCGCTGTTCGGATGATGGAGAGCCGGCACAGACCGCAGGTCGTCCGATGCTGGATGTACTTCTCCGGGAGAAAATTACGGACGTTGCGGTTGTTGTTACACGTTATTTTGGAGGTGTGCTGCTTGGAACAGGAGGGCTTGTACGCGCCTATCAGGCAGCCACACAGGCTGGACTTGCAGCCAGCCGGCTCATAGAAAAATGTAAGGGGCAGCAGCTATTGGTTCATACCGATTATAATGGACTTGGAAAGCTGCAGTATCTGTTCGGACAGAAACACACCGTGATTCTGGATACGGCATATGAGGCGGATGTTACCATGACAATTCTCGTACCTACAGAACAAAAAGAGATACTTCCGAAAGAGATTACAGAACTGACCAACGGATCTGCCGGACTGGAATGGGGGAAAACCTGCGTATATGCACTAATTGATAAAGAAGTTGTGTTTTTTTGAAAAAATTTGAAAATATGGGTTGACACTTATAGGGGTTCCATGTATAATACCATTTGTTGAGAGACATGAAACACATTGGCCCATCGCCAAATGGTAAGGCAACGGACTCTGACTCCGTCATTTCCAGGTTCGAATCCTGGTGGGCCAGCTGAAGAGCACTACATTATGTAGTGCTTTTTGTTTTATAAAAGATAAGAATAAGAAAGGACACGGTAATGTACGAATTTGACAGCAGGGTAAGATACAGTGAGACAGATGCGCAAGGCCGGATGACATGGCTGGCGCTTATGGATTACTTTCAGGATTGCAGCGTATTTCATTCAGAGGCCGTGAACCTTGGTGTGGAAGTATGGACCGATGCACAAAAGGCGTGGATCTTATCTTCCTGGCAGATCTGTCTGAACCGGATGCCGCGGCTGGGCGAACAGATTACGACACAGACATGGGCATATGGAATGAAAGGCTTTTACGGTTACCGGAATTTCTCCATGAACGGCAGGGATGGGGAACGGATGGCATATGCAAATTCCGTATGGGTACTGATGGATACAAAGAAGGGGATTCCGGTCAGAGTGACAAAAGAAATCTCGGATGCATACGGATTGGACCCACAGCTTCCCATGCAGTGCAGCGAGCGGAAAATTATGCTGCCGGAAAAATATGAAGAAAAAGATTCATTGGTCGTTCCTTCTTATTTCATAGATACCAATCATCATATGAACAATACCAGATATGTACAGGTGGCGATGGAATATGTTCCGAAGGAGTTTCGAACAATGGAAGTCCGGGTAGAATATAAAAAAGCTGCGATGTGCAGAGATGTAATTGTGCCGCATGTGACGATAGAAGATCCCCGTGTGACGGTTGCACTGTGTGCACCGGATGGGCAGCTATATGCAGTTGTTGTTTTTTTGAAAGCGTAGGAAAAAGATGAAATTAGCAGAATATCAGGATTTGTATTATGTAAAAAAAGTAGACTTCGGAGTATATCTGGCAGAGGATATGGGCGGTGAGACACATGTGCTGCTTCCGTCAAAACAGGTGCCGGAAGATGCAAAACCGGGGGAAAAGATAAGGGTCTTTTTATATAAAGATTCCAAAGACCGGCTGATTGCAACAACCAACACACCGAAGCTGACACTGGGAGAATATGCACCGCTTGTGGTGAAAGAAGTTGGAAAGATCGGTGCTTTTCTGGATTGGGGACTGGAAAAAGATCTGTTTCTGCCATATAAAGAGATGACTTCACGGGTAGAAGCAGGAGACGAGATTCTTGTAACCCTTTATATTGATAAAAGCAAGCGGCTTTGTGCCAGCATGAAGGGACTGTACGATCTGCTTTCCAAGGATTCACCGTATCAGAAAGATCAGATGGTAACCGGAAGGGTGTATGAGTTTTCCGATAACTTTGGTGCTTTTGTGGCAGTGGATGATCGCTTTTCCGCAAGAATACCAAATTCAGAGGATCACAGTTTCCTGAAAATCGGAGATGTGATTGAGGCGAAAGTTACTGCAGTAAAACCGGATGGAAAGTTAGATCTTACACTGCGGGAAAAAGCTTATATTCAGATGGACACGGATGCAGAGAAAATACTTGAATTGCTGGATTCCTATGCAGGAGTGCTTCCGTTTTCGGAAAAAGCGAGTCCAGAGGTGATTAAGAGGGAAACCGGATTGAGTAAAGCTGCGTTTAAACGTGCCATCGGACACTTGTATAAAGAAAGAAAAATTACACTGGATGGTGGAAAAATCCGCAAGAGTTTCGTATAATGCAGGTAAAGGCAAAAGGAGGAATATAAAATGAAAAACGTAATCAGTACAGATAAAGCACCAGCCGCAATCGGACCGTACTCACAGGCGATTGAAGTGAACGGAACGGTATACACATCCGGCATTATCCCGGTTGTCCCTGCTACCGGAGAAATTCCGGAAGGATCTGTGGCACAGGCGCAGCAGGCATTTGAAAATCTGTCAAATCTGCTTGAGGCAGCCGGAACCGGAATGGATAAGGTAGTAAAAACCACTGTTTTTATCAAGGAAATGAATGATTTTGCAGCAATTAATGAAGTTTATGCAAAATTTTTCCCGTCACCATTTCCATCCAGAAGCTGTGTGGAAGTGGCACGTCTTCCGAAAGATGTTATGCTTGAAATTGAAGCCATTGCTGTAAAATAAAGAAAAGATCAAAAACGAAAAGAGATCTGTGCATTGCACAGATCTCTTTTGTTGTCTTTGCGGTTCTTTTTCCGGTCAGACGGAAACGTCAATGTTACTTCCTAAATTAGGATAAACAGAGTTCTCCATCATTTTTGCCAGCCCGACACCAAGCGATTCATTCGATGAGATGGCATTGTCAAGCATTTTAATGCTGACGGCATTTGCCAGAGAGCCGGGATCGGAACTGTTTACGGAAAGAAGCGCAGAACTGATACTTGAAATATCCATATGACAGATCTCCTTTTAAAATACTCGGTATACGTGTTTTTCTTTATTACATCTTTATTATGGCATAAATATACGAAAAATTCAATTGAATTCTGTGGATGGAAAAGGGGTTGACACATATCCGTGCCTTTGCTATAATGACAATGTAATAATTGTAACAAATTCGTAATAAAGAAGTACAAAAGTCATTGGAGGCGAAAATGAAACGTAAAACATTATTAAAATTGACCGCATGTGGGTTAGTTGGGGCACTGACCATTGGCAATTTTACTGTAGCAGCTTACGCAGCACCAACTGCTGGAGTCGCAAGCCTTGCTTCCGATATTGCAACAACATCATCTGCACCGACTGCAGGATTTTCACTGGCACTCAGTGAAGTCGCAGAAAAAGTGGAAGATGAGGCAACCGTTGCAAGTGCACAGCCGGAAGTAAAAGAAGTTGAAGCACCAGTTGTAAAGTCTGAGTATGAAGACAAAGCGGTAGCTGTTGTGGATGATTACGTGAACGTTCGTAAGAAACCAACTACAGACAGCAAGGCTGTAGGAAAATTATATAAGAATAACGTAGGAACCGTCATCGGGGAGAAGGATGGCTGGTACAAAATCAAATCTGGATCGGTAACAGGTTATGTAAAATCTGAATTCGTATCCATTGGTGATGAGAAAAAATTAAAGAAAGCAGGAAGAAGAGTTGCTCTTGTAGAGACAGAGACATTAAAAGTCCGCAAGGGAGCTTCCCAGAAGGCAGAAGTAATTACTCTGGTGCCGGAAGGAGACGATCTGACGGTACTGGATGAGTCAAAGGATGGATGGGCAAAGGTTTCTGTAGATGAAGGAAAAGGCTATGTATCTACAGATTATGTCACATTATCTACAGAATACACATATGCAGAGTCTGCTGCAGAAGAAAAGGCAAGATTACAGAAGGAAAAAGAGGAGCGTGAGGCTGCGGACAGAGCAGCACAGAAAGCAGAGAGTGCATCTCAGACAACCTCTTCAGGTTCTTCACAGTCACAAAGCTCAGATTCTTCCGTACAGGATTCATCAAGCGCATCTTCAACAGGATCAGCGGTTGCAAGTTATGCAGGACAGTTTGTAGGAAATCCATATGTATATGGTGGGACAAGCCTTACAAACGGAACGGATTGTTCCGGATTTGTAATGTCTGTATACGCACATTTCGGTGTCAGCCTTCCACACAGCTCAAGTGCTTTAAGAAGTGTAGGATATGGCGTCAGCACATCAAACATGCAGCCGGGTGATATCGTATGTTACAGCGGACATGTTGCAATCTATGTTGGAAACAATACGATTGTACATGCAAGCAATGCAAGAGACGGTATTAAATATACTTCTCCTGCAAATTACAGAACCATTCTTGCAGTTCGAAGAATTTTTTAACAATTAAGATAACATAAGTATAACAGGAGCACTTGCGAAAGCAAGTGCTCTTTTTCTTAATATTATTTAAGGATTTCTTAAATTTGCAAAAAACAGATTTTGCAAGGGAAATAACATTGACAAGCACAATCATATAAAGTTACTATGTAAAATGAGTAGTTTATTGAACGGTAACAGAGGGAGGAACAGAAATTGGCATTTACCAAGGCGAAGATAGTTATGGCAGGACTGGCGGTGACGGCGGTTTGTATTGTGGCGCCACAGCAGTTAAAGGCTCAGGTGCCCGAAGCGCAGATGGATGGCGTCATGGGACAGAGCATAGAGGATGAGACCGTGTATGAGTCAAAGCCGGATCTGGATACACTGATAGAAAAGAATGCACCTGTTTTCGGGAATCGGACATCCTTGAAAAAAGCATCGTCGTATTCGAGTGCTTTTTTGAATGCGTCTTTTACGACGGCCGGTGATTATACCAGCGCAACCTATTATCACAAAGCGGACTATGCGGATGATGAACTGGTCAACGGAATTGATGTATCGTACTGGCAGGCGGATGCAGCACTGAAGAAAAAGTATTCCAAAGACAGAACAAAGTGGACACAGACCGGATTGGACTGGGAAAGTATTCACGGAGCCGGAATTGATTTTGCTTTCGTGCGTGTGGCATCCAGAGATACGAAAGATGGAAGTATTTACAGAGATAATTGTGCAGACAGTCATATTCAGGGAGCAGTTTCCAATGATATCAATGTCGGACTGTATTTCTTTTCCCAGGCTCTGAATGAGACAGAGGCACGGGAGGAAGCACAGTATGTGCTCGATATGATTGACCAGTACGGCTGGAATGTGTCGATGCCGATCATCATGGACCGGGAGGCAGGGGCAAACAAGCGTCTGACTGCGGGAAAACTTTCCAAAACAAAAGAGACAGCGGTATGTCAGGCATTTGCGGATACCATTACGGCAGCCGGATACCGGGCAGGCGTATATGCATCTTATGCATGGATTAAAAACTACATCAATACGGACACCCTGTATGACTGCTCCCTGTGGATGGCTCGGTACAACAATACCACGACAAGCAATGCAAAGTCAGGGACACCATATGCGGATACGGCATATGATTACGAATTCTGGCAGTATTCGTCAAAAGGGGAAGTGGATGGTTATACAGGAGTCCTTGATGTGAATTTCTGGTATAAGGATACCAGTGAACAGACAACCGGACTGAAAGCATCGAATGGGACTTCGGGAATTGTGAATCTCAGCTGGGACAGTGTTTCGGCGAATGATGTGGACGGTTATCAGGTATGGCGCAGCGACTCGGATCAGGGAAAATATACGCTTCTAAAGTCGACAACCGACTGTAGTTATACGGACACAACGGCAGAAGGAGGGAAAGTCTATCAGTATAAAGTGAGATGTTACTGGACGATAGGGGGGAATGCTTATTACGGAACATTTTCCTCTCCGGTTTCAGTGATTACCTCGCTGGAAAAGGTTGCTGGAATCGCAACACAGACGCGGACAGAGACTTCGCTTGGGTTGTCCTGGGAAGAAACACAGGGGGCTGTGGGGTATCAGATTTATCAGTACAGTGCAGCAAGTAGTCAGTATGAAATGGCAGCTGACGTGGGAGATGGAAGCACTTCTTATACGATAAGCGGCCTGACGGGGGCGAACGAATATAAGTTTAAAATCCGTGCTTATGAAAAAAATAATGATCATGTACTTCCGGGCCGGTTTTCGGATGTTTACAGTGATGTGACACTTCCGGGTCAGGTGGATCTGACGAATGTTTCTGCAACTAGGACTTCTTCCGTGAAACTGACATGGCAGACTGTGGATGGGATCACCGGATATATGATTTACCGGCTGGATACAGCAGACGGTAAATACAAACAGGTTGCGACAGTAAAAAGTGCCCAGACGCTTTTCTACACCGATCAGAAGCTTGCAGCAGGAAAGACTTATAAATATAAAGTATGTGCATACAAAACGTATAAGGATAAAAATTATAAAGGTGCGTATTCCACAGAAAAGCAGGTGAAAATCAAAAAAACAGAAAAGCCTGCAAAAGTAAAAACGATAAAGCTCAGTACAAAAGATGCAGCAGTTACCGTGCAGTGGAGTAAGGTTTCCGGGGCAACTGGTTATCAGGTATATCGGCTGAATACAAAGACCGGAAAGTATACAAAGATTGCAGCGGTCAAAGGAACTTCGTATCGGAATACAAAACTGAAAAAAGGGGCAACCTATCGCTATAAGGTCCGCGCATACAAAACGGTAAACAAAAAGAACTATTACGGAGCATTTTCAAACACCACAGCAATTAAAGTAAAGTAGGAAACAAATGAAAAAGAAAGTACAAATGAAAAAAATGGCAGGCGTGTTTTTGACATTGGCAATACTGGGAATTGGTCTTTTCCCGCCGGGAAACGTGTATGCGGCTGCAAATCAGGCGCCGGACGCAGATCCGGTGGTTGTAGTTCTTGATCCGGGACATGGAGGGCATGATCAGGGTGCCAGATATAAGTGGGACGGAAAAACATACAAGGAGAAACAGTTAAATCTTGCCATTGCAAAGACCTGTAAAACCGAACTGGAAAAGTATGCAGGAGTGAAGGTATATATGACGCGTTCTTCCGACCGTTTTGTGACACTTGGAAACCGTGTGAATTTTGCAAAAAGCAGGAAAGCAGATCTGTTTGTTGCGATACACAACAATGCTTCCCTGAAAAAAACCGACCATGGAGCCTGTGTTTATTATCCGAACAGCGGGTATAAAGAAGAGGTGGGAAGTGAAGGAAAAATGGCGGCAGCAAGTATTCAGAAACAGCTGGTGGCACTTGGACTGAAAAATAATGGAATTCTTTACCGGAATTCGGCTGTGGGGTCCCGCTATCCGGATAAATCAAAGGCAGATTACTACGCCGTGATCAAGCGGAGCAAGTATGCCGGCTTTCCGGGACTGATTGTGGAGCATGCTTATGTCAGCAACCACGATGACAGTACAACATTTCTGAATGGTAACGACCGGCTGAAACGTCTTGGCGTGGCAGATGCCACGGGCATTGCAGAATATTTTGACCTGATTTTAGATCAGGCACCGGTTCTGCAGACACCGGTTGTAAATGCGGATGAGTCGGTGACACTGGCATGGAATACGGTGCAGGGGGCTGATTATTATCGTATTTACCGCAGAATCGCGGGGACGAAAACATATGTCTGTCTCGAAGAAACAGAGGAAACCGGATACACGGATACCGGGGTAATGCCGGGAACTTCTTATGAGTATACGGTATGCGGATGCCATGTGGGATATCAGAAAGATTCCTACACAAAAATTGCGCAGGCAATGCAGATAACCGTTACAGGGGAAAACGCGAATATACAAAGTGCACAAAAAAATCAAAACTAAGATGGGGGATGGAAACCACAGATGTGGATAAAATGAAAAAATTATCCACTATCCGGAATCAAAAAATGCCGAAAAATCGAGTTATACACGAAGTTATGAACATTATCCACATAATTTGGGATAAGTTGTTTGTGGATGACAGGGATAAAAACAAACGATTGTTTTGTTAACAACGCATAAAAAGTATGTATTTGAATGATTGCAAACGGGAGGTATTTTTGATATACTAGGGAAGTTATGATTAAAACGATTGATTTTGCTGGAATTGAATTGGACAATTATACCGTTCGGGAAATGATCATGAATGTAGAAAAGGATATGTCTGATCATGGATTCCATACAATAGAAGAAGTAAACATGGATACGCTTATGCTGGCAGAAACGGATGAACTTGTCCGCAAAGCCATAGGGTTTGCGGAACATACCGTGATTGCGGAAAACGGAATTTTAGAAGCTGTTGGTGCAGGATCTTACCAGCACCGTCATGAGATCGAACATCATGATTTCTTTTTTGAACTGATGAAGCGGGTGGAACGCAATCATCAGACGGTGTTTGTGATCGGAGATACCGCGGAACATGTGGAAAAGACCTGTGCTTTTTTGTCAGAGCATTTTGGAAAATGCGAGATCCTGGGAGCAGAAGCGTTTGAAAACTGTCAGGGGGGGACGGATGCCATGGTCAATGAGATCAATGCACTGACTCCTGATATGATCTTAAGTGTTCTGCCAAGTCCGGATCAGGAACATTTCCTGATGGAGAATTGTGAGAAACTGTCTGCCGGACTGTGGTATGGAATCGGTTCCTGGGATTTTACAAAGCGCAGGCAGGGACTGCTCGGAAATATACGGAATCTGATCCGCACGCATAAACTGGAGCGGCAGCTGATTCATTATCATGGAAAGCAGGAAAGCATATCATGAGGGCAAATGTCTGGAAAGAACTGGAAAATTATTTCCTGATTTTGCTGGGCACTGCACTTATGGCCATTGCCATTCAGTGGATTTTTGACAGGGTGGGGCTGATCACCGGAGGGTTTACTGGTCTTACCATTATCATACGAAATCTTACGGAAGCGCTTCTGCCGGGAGGAATTCCTCTGTGGCTGACGAATATTGTGCTGAATATTCCGATATTTCTGTATTCCTATATCCGGTTTGGAAAAAAATATATCGGGAAAACGGGCTTTGCAACCATTTTGCTTTCGGTGTGGCTTTATCTGATACCGGTGATAGATATGTCAGGGGATGATTATATGCTTGCAGCCCTGTTTGGCGGGGCATTTACCGGCATTGGCATGGCACTGGTTCTTAAGGCGGGAGCAACGACCGGCGGAACCGATATGGTTGCGGCGATCATCCAGTCACACATGCGGCACTATACGGTGGTTCAGGTGATGCAGGTACTGGATGCAGCCATTGTGATTCTCGGATTATATGTATTTGGTTTAAGACCTACACTTTATGCAGTTGTTTCTATTTTTGTGTCGACAAAAATATCCGATGCCTTTCTGGAGGGCTTTAAGACTTCCAAAGCAGCTTTTATTATCACAAACCGGTATGAGGAAGTGGCAGAACGGCTGATGGATGAGCTTGACCGCGGGGTTACGGGACTGCACGCACAGGGGATGTACACAGAGGAGAAAAAGTGCGTTCTGTATTGCGTTGTATCAAGGAAAGAGATCGTGCGTGTGAAAGAGATTGTAAATGATGTGGATTCCTCTGCGTTTGTAATCGTATCGGATGTCCGGGAGGTTTTGGGCGAGGGATTTCTGGAATATTCGGATGATTTTTAGAACGATATTGTTAAAATTTTATAGTGAAATATTACTAACCGGAAAAAGTGGTAAGAGAGGAAATGCATAAAAAATATACATTTCCTCTTTCTTTTTTTGGAAGAATGTATTAAAATAAAAGTAATTGTTCAGAAAACAGGTGGGGGAACGATAGATTTCTGGATGAAATATGGGGATAAGGAGAGCTGACTATGATATCCAATCAAATACTTCAAAATACAATTGACGGACTGAAAGCAATTACACGTACAGATTTATGTGTGATTGATGTAGAGGGAAAAATTCTGGTCGCGACATTTCCGGATGCAGAACAGTTTGTAACTCCGGCACAGACCTTCGTGGAATCGCCGGCGGACAGTCAGGTGGTAAATGGCTGCCAGTTCTTTAAAGTGTTCGATGATCATCAACTGGAGTATATTCTGCTGGCATATGGAGACAGCGAGGATGTGTATATGATTGGAAAGATTGCTGCTTTCCAGATTCAGAATCTTTTGGTTGCCTATAAGGAACGTTTTGATAAAGATAATTTTATCAAGAACCTGATTTTGGACAATCTGCTTTTGGTAGATATATACAATCGTGCCAAGAAACTTCATATTGAAACAGAAGTACGCCGTGTGGTATTCTTGGTGGAGACAAACCGTGAGAAAGATGGAAATGAGCTGGAGAAGATCCGGGGACTTTTTGGTGGAAAATCAAAGGATTTCGTCACAGCGGTAGATGAAAAAAACATTATTGTAGTCAAAGAACTTGCAGAAAATGAAACCTATGAGGATTTGAATAAGACAGCAGATGTAATCATCAGGCTGTTTAAATCTGATACCAATTGCAATATTCATATCGCATATGGTACCATTGTGAACGAATTGAAAGAGGTTTCGAGATCTTATAAAGAGGCGCGCATGGCACTGGATGTCGGAAAGATCTTCTTTGAGGGACAGGATGTGATTGCGTATTCCCAGCTGGGAATTGGCCGACTGATTTATCAGCTTCCAATTCCATTGTGCAAAATGTTTATCAAAGAAATCTTTGGTGGAAAATCACCAGATGATTTTGATGAGGAAATTCTGACGACGATCAACAAATTCTTTGAAAACAGTCTGAATGTGTCAGAGACTTCAAGACAGCTGTACATTCATCGTAATACGCTGGTGTACCGGCTGGACAAGCTGCAGAAGAGCACAGGTCTGGATCTGCGGGTTTTTGAAGATGCAATCACGTTTAAGATCGCACTCATGGTAGTCAAGTATATGAAGTATATGGAAACACTGGACTATTAGAGATTGAAGGAGAGATTATGATTACACTGGAACATGTCAGCAAGACATATGCGGCAGGAGTTCCTGCCTTAAATGACGTGAGTCTGGAAATAGAAGATGGTGAATTTGTATTTGTTGTAGGAGACAGCGGTTCGGGAAAGTCAACCCTGATTAAACTGTTGTTAAAAGAACTCGAACCAACGGAAGGAAGCATTACCATTGCAGGGAAAAAGCTTGGGAAGATCCGCAGAAAGCAGATTCCGAAATTCCGGAGAAACATTGGAGTGGTATTTCAGGATTTCCGTCTGTTGAAAGACCGCAATGTCTATGACAATGTAGCGTTTGCACAGAAGGTGGTTGGTGAGCCGAACAGCCATATTAAGAAAAAAGTACCACTTATGCTTTCAATGGTAGGGCTTGCCGCAAAATACCGTTCTTTTCCGAAGCAGCTATCCGGAGGTGAGCAGCAGAGAGTGGCAATTGCCCGTGCTCTGATCAATGAGCCGAGCATTTTGCTTGCAGATGAGCCAACAGGAAATCTGGATAACAATAATGCATGGGAGATTATGAAGCTGCTGGAAGAAATCAACAGCAAAGGAACTACAGTGATTGTTGTAACCCATAATCTGGAAATTGTGAAAGTTATGAAAAAACGTGTGATCACAGTGAAAAAGGGTACGATTGTCAGTGACAGTAAGGAAGGTGGCTACGACGATGAGAATTAATACCTTTTTTTATTCGATCAGACAGGGCTTAAAAAATATATTTCGAAATAAAATGTTTTCGCTTGCTTCCGTGGCAACCATGGCGGCCTGCATTTTTATGTTCGGTCTGTTTTATATTATTGTAACGAATTTCAGTGCGACGGTACATTCTATTGAAGAGGGTGTGTCAGTTACCGTATTTTTTGAAAATGATGCGACAGATGCACAGATCCGTGACATCGGAGAAAAGATTAATAAGCGTGCCGAGGTCAGCAAAAACGAGTATGTGTCTGCCGACGAGGCGTGGAAAGAATATAAAAAAGTATATTTTCAGGGAAAAGAAGAACTTGCGGATGGATTTACAGATAATCCGCTTGCGAATTCTGCACATTATCAGGTGTATCTGAACGATGTTTCGATGCAGGATTCCCTTGTAACCTATATCAAGGGACTTACCGGGGTGCGCGAGGTAAAAGAGTCTGCCAAGGTGGCAAATACACTGACGGATTTTAATAAACTGCTGGGATATGTTTCCGGAGGAATTATTCTGATTCTGCTGTGTGTGGCTGTCTTTTTGATCAGCAATACCGTAACGGTCGGTATCTCGGTCCGTAAGGAAGAAATTGCCATTATGAAGCTGATCGGAGCAACGGATTTTCTTGTGCGTGCGCCGTTTATTGTGGAAGGAATTGTGATCGGACTGATCGGAGCAGCGATTCCGCTTGGTGTGCTGTATTTTATGTATCAGAAGATCATTGTCTATATTGCAGCGAAATTCAATTTTATCGGTTCGATGATCGTGTTTGAACCGGTGAAGGTTGTTTTCCGGACACTGATTCCGGTGGGAGTTATCCTTGGAGCCGGTATCGGATTTATCGGCAGTCAGATGACGATCCGCAAACATTTGAAAGTATAATATTGTTATTGTTGTCATAAAATGACAAGAAGCCATGCTGCAAGGTGTGGCTTCTTGATTTATAGGGAAAATTATGGAGGCAGGAATGCAGGAAGAACAGGAAGAAATGATCAAAACCGGGAAACCGGAAAAAAGAAGACCATCGGGCTTTAAAAACGGAGTGATTATCGGGCTGGTGCTGGGACTGCTGATTACGGGAATCGGTGCCGGAGTCGGAATTCGTGCGTATGCGAATCTTACAAACAATTATGTTATATTTGGACCACAGGGAGTAAAACAGACAGCCAAAGACAATGTTCTCGACCAGGCGGCAATAAAGAAAGTGGATGAGCTGTTGTCATATATCGATTTGTATTACAACGATTCTTACAAAGAAAAAGATATCCGCAATGCCATTTATAAAGGAACGCTGAGCGGGCTTGGAGATCCTTATTCCGTATACTACACGGTAGATGAATATAAAGATCTGCAGACATCAACCAATGGAAATTATTATGGAATCGGTGCGGCGCTTTCACAGAATGTAAAGACCATGGAAGTGACAGTGGTTAAAGTGTACGAGGGAACACCGGCAGAGGAAGCGGGGCTGAAAAACGGAGATGAAATTCTATCCGTGGATAAGTATGAAGCGACCAGTATGGAACTTTCCAACCTTGTAAAAAAGATACGGGGAAAAGAGGGGACAAAAGTCCATTTGAAAGTTTATCGTTCGCAGACCGGGGAAAATCTTGAACTTGATGTGGAACGTAAAAACGTGGATATTCCGAGTGTGGATTCCAAAATGCTTTCCGATGGGATCGGCTACATACAGATCAGCGAATTCCAGAGTAATACCGCAAAACAGTTTAAAAAGGCACTTGCAGCACTTGAAAAGGAAGATATGAAAGGGCTGATTGTCGATGTGCGGAGCAATCCGGGCGGACTGGTGACTTCTGTCGTGGATATTCTGGATCAGATTCTTCCGGAGGGAACGGTTGTTTACACGGAGGATAAATATGGGAAAAAAGAGACATATACATCCGATGCGTCCTGCATGCATTATCCGATGGCAGTGTTAGTTAATGGAGACAGTGCCAGTGCATCAGAAATCTTTGCCGGAGCAATCAAGGATTATGATTATGGAACATTGATTGGAACAAAAACGTTTGGCAAGGGAATTGTCCAGACGGTATTTCCTCTGGAAAACGGGGATGCCATTAAAATTACAACCGCGAAATATTATACGCCAAAGGGACATTACATTCACGGGAAAGGCATTCAGCCGGATATCAAACTGGAATACAAATACAGCGGTCCGGAAGATGAAAGTTATGACATGAAGTACGATAATCAGTTACAGAAAGCAATTTCTGTTGTGAAAGAAAAAATAAATTAAAGGGTAACAATGAAAAGAAAACGTGTATGGAGAATTGTCAGTGTTGCGTTGATTGTTGTATGGGCTGTGGTTATTTTTTCGTTTTCCGCACAGCCGGATACGGAGTCTTCGGAAATCAGCGGGCATGTGAGTTACCGGATTGTTAAGATGTGGAATCAGGTGTTTGGATTAAAACATTCCGGGCCGGAACTGGAACAGATGGCACAGAAAATTGAATATCCTGTGCGCAAAGCTGCACATATGAGCGAATATGCAGTTCTTGTACTTCTGATATTTCAGGCATTGACGGCATTTGACCGGAAAAAGAACCGTGGATGTATGGCACTTGGCATAACGGCAGCCTATGCAGCAACCGATGAATTTCATCAGCTGTTTGTGCCGGGAAGAGCCGGAAGAGTGACGGATGTGCTGATTGATTCGGCAGGAGCATTTCTTGCATTGCTTGCTATTCATATTATTTTATATTATCATAAGTCTGAAATAAGAAATAGAAAGAGGTGATTCTGTGGTAGAATTGGATAATTTTAAGAGCCAGCTGCAAAGCTACAAGGCTCCACTGCAGGAAGTGAGGGATTCACTTTGACTTAGCTGGCAAAGAACAGCGGATTCAGGAATTGGAACGGGAGATGGAGGCACCGGATTTCTGGAACGATCCGGAAGTTTCCCAGAACAAGATGAAGGAAGTCAAAAGTTTAAAGGACGATGTGGCAACTTATGCGGCATTGTCGGCGCAATATGATGATATTGAAACCATGATCGAGATGGGATATGAGGAAAATGATCCGGAACTGATCCCGGAGATCGATCAGATGATGAAAGAATTTGTTCAGACCTATGAGGATATCCGTATGAAAACGCTTCTGTCGGGAGAATATGACAGGAACAACGCCATTGTTTCCCTGCATGCGGGAGCGGGTGGCACGGAATCCTGTGACTGGGCAGCCATGCTCTATCGTATGTATACCCGATGGGCAGATAAAAAGGGATTTTCCGTGGAAGTGCTGGATTCTCTGGATGGAGAAGAGGCCGGAATCAAATCCATTACATTTCAGGTGAATGGGGAGAATGCATATGGATATCTGAAATCGGAAAAAGGTGTGCACCGGCTGGTTCGTATTTCTCCGTTTAACGCGGCAGGAAAAAGACAGACTTCTTTTGTATCCTGCGATGTGATGCCGGATATAGAAGAAGATGTCGATGTGGAGATCCGGGAAGAAGATATCCGTATTGATACGTTCCGCTCCAGTGGTGCCGGAGGACAGCATATCAACAAGACGTCTTCTGCTATCCGTATCACGCATTTTCCGACCGGAATTGTGGTGCAGTGCCAGAATGAGCGTTCGCAGCATATGAACAAGGATAAAGCGATGCAGATGCTCAAAGCGAAACTGTATCTTCTCAAACAGGAAGAAAATGCAGCCAAAGCAGCTGGAATCCGGGGCGAAGTGACAGATATCGGCTGGGGAAACCAGATCCGTTCTTATGTTATGCAGCCGTATACCATGGTTAAAGATCACAGAACCGGTGTGGAAAGCGGAAATGTGGACGCAGTGATGGACGGAAACATTGATCCGTTTATCAATGGATATCTGAAATGGCAGAGCCTGGGATGTCCGAAAAATATGGACAGTGATGACGTGTAAATAAAAACAGGAATAAGGAGGAGCGTAATGGGAATTATTAAGGCAGTAACGCAGGCAGTTGGAGGTGCATTTGCAGATCAGTGGCTGGAAGTCATTGAAGCAGATAATATGGGGGATCAGACCGTTTTTACCAAAGGAACACTGATCCGCCGTGGGGAAAATAAAAAGGGAACGGACAATGTCGTGTCGAATGGTTCCATGATTCATGTATATGACAATCAGTTTATGATGCTGGTGGACGGAGGCAAGATTGTAGATTACACAGCAGAGCCGGGATATTACAAAGTGGATCATTCTTCCATGCCGTCACTGCTCAACGGACAACTGGGAGACTCCATCAAGGAATCGTTTGACCGTTTCCGTTTCGGCGGACAGACGCCGCAGAAACAGCAGGTATTTTTTGTCAATCTGCAGGAAATCAAAGGCATTAAGTTCGGAACAAGACAGCCAATCAATTATTTTGATTCGTTCTATAATGCCGAACTGTTTTTGCGTGCACATGGCACATATTCGATTAAAATTGTAGATCCGCTCAAATTTTATGCGGAAGCGGTTCCGAAAAATAAGGATCATGTAGAGATTGACGAAATCAATGAGCAGTATCTGTCTGAGTTTTTAGAGGCTTTGCAGTCATCCGTAAATCAGATGTCGGCAGATGGTTTCCGTATTTCTTTTGTTTCGAGCAAGGCAAGAGAACTTGGAAAGTATATGTCATCGGTTTTGGATGAGGAATGGAATCAGACCCGTGGTATGGAAATCCAGGCGGTAGGTATGACGGTTTCTTACAGCGAGGAATCGCAGAAACTGCTGAATATGAGAAATGAAGGAGCCATGCTTTCCGATCCGACGGTCCGGGAAGGATACGTGCAGGGAGCGGTAGCCAGAGGGCTTGAGGCAGCGGGAAGTAATTCCAATGGTTCCATGGCCGGTTTTATGGGAATGGGAATGGCTTCCAATATATCCGGTGGTATGATGGGAGCGGCATCAAATGTGAATCTGCAGCAGATGCAGATGATGAATGGAGGTGCACCAGCTGGAATGACGCAGGGGGCTGTACAGGGAGCGGTACCTCCTGCTGGGCAGGAGGCACCGCAAGCACCGCAGGCACCGGCAGGCTGGACCTGTGCATGTGGACAGCAGAATCAGGGAAAATTCTGTTCCAATTGTGGAAAACCGGCACCGAAAACCGAGTGGACCTGTAGCTGTGGACAGGTTAACAGCGGAAATTTCTGCTCCAACTGCGGAAAGCCGAGAGCGTAAAAATCGGGGACAGATCCCCGATACCTCTTGCAAGATTGATGTTCTTATGGTAGAATCTTTCAAGTGAGCACAAGTGTCGGTCGTAGACAGACAATACATAAGGGAGGAAATCAGGATGGGCGAGAAGGCATCTTTCTTCGTATTGCGGGCAAAAGCCGTGCCTGAGGTATTGCTCAGAGTTGTGGAAGCGAAGCGGCTGCTGGATTCCGGTAAAGTGGAGTCTGTGCAGGAAGCCACAGAGATGGTACAGATCAGCAGAAGCTCTTTCTACAAATATAAGGACGATATATTTCCATATCATGAAAATGCAAAAGGAAAAACGGTCAATATGGTGATCCAGCTGGATGATGAACCGGGGCTGTTATCCATGGTATTAAAAACAATTGCGGAATTTCATGCAAACATTCTGACGATTCATCAAAGCGTTCCGGTTAATGGAATTGCTTCATTGTCGCTCAGTATTGATGTGTTCCCTGCGACGGGCAATGTGGAGGATATGAGAAACAGTATTGAATCTGTGCAGGGGATTCATTATGCAAAAATATTAGCCAGGGAGTAAGAAAAATGAAGATTGCAGTTATGGGCTACGGCACCATTGGTTCCGGTGTTGTAGATGTATTAAGAATTAACAAGGAAAAGATCACAAAGCGTGCGGGAGAACCGGTTGATGTCAAATATATTCTTGATCTGCGGGAATTTCCGGGAGACCCTATGGAAGATGCCATTGTACATGATTATCAGACGATCGTAAACGATCCGGAGATCGGCATCGTAGTAGAGACCATGGGAGGCGTGGAGCCGGCATATACGTTTGTAAAGGCAATGCTTGAGGCTGGAAAGCAGGTTGCCACTTCCAATAAAAACTTGGTTGCAGCCAAGGGAGCGGAACTGATTAAAATTGCACGGGATCACAACGTGAACTTTCAGTTTGAGGCAAGTGTAGGCGGCGGAATTCCGATTATACGTCCATTGAATAAATGTCTGACTGCCGATGAGATCGAAGAGATTACAGGTATCTTAAACGGAACCACAAACTACATGCTGACAAAAATGGCAGAGGAAGGTGCAGATTTCGATGAGGTACTGAAAGACGCACAGGAAAAGGGATATGCAGAGAAAGATCCTACTGCGGATATCGAAGGACATGATCCGTGCCGCAAGATTGCTATTTTAACTTCTCTGGTGTGTGGCCAGCAGGTAGATTTTGAGGATATTCACTGTGAGGGAATTACAAAGATCACAGCAGATGATTTTAAGTATGCAAAGGTTTTGAACCGTTCCATCAAGCTTCTTGCATCCAGCCGTAAAGTCGGAAACAGTTACAGTTGTATGGTTGCTCCTTTCATGCTCAGCGCAGAGCATCCTCTTTGCGGAGTAAACGGTGTGTTCAATGGAATCTTCGTACATGGAAATGTACTGGGCGATGCAATGTTCTACGGCAGCGGAGCAGGTAAGCTTCCGACAGCAAGTGCAGTAGTAGCAGATATCGTGGATATGACAAAGCACAAAAATACCAATATTTACATTGACTGGTCACCGGAAAAACTGACACTGGTAGATTACAAAGACAGTGTAAACAGTTTCTTTGTACGCACTTCTTCCGGTAAGGAAACAATCGAAAATGCATTTGGCAGTGTAGAATATGCAGATGCCGGAATTGCAGGAGAGATTGGATTTACTACAAAAGATATGACAGAGGCTGAATTTGAAAAAGCGGCAGCACAGATTGAAGTTCGAAACCGTATCCGTCTTGGATAATTTTCTGGATTGTATATTTCCACCACGCTGTTTTGTATGCGACCGTCTGCTGGAAACGGCAGATATCCGCAGACAGCGAAATGTTCACGCAGCGTGCCGGAAAAAATTGTATCCCGTTGTGCAGCCGTACTGTTATCATTGCGGAAGCCCGCTTGCGGATACCGAAACAGAATATTGTCAGAATTGCAGAAAGCATCGTTCTTTTGTGGCAGAAGGACGATCGCTTTTTGTATATCGTGGGGCTGTGCAGAAATCCATGTACCGGTTTAAGTATGCAAACCGGAGGAGATATGCCCGTTTTCTGGCGGAGGAAGCCATGCAGCGCTGGGAAAACTGGATGCGGGAAAAAAGGATCGAAGCAATCGTTCCGGTACCGATGTATTCGAAAAAAGAACGGTATCGCGGATATAATCAGGCTGCGCTTTTTGGCAGGGCACTGTCAGAAAAAATGGATATTCCGTGTATTCCGCGTCTGATGATCCGGGTGAAAGATACACGGCCACAGAAAGAACTGAATGGCAGAGAAAGAGAAAATAATGTCAAAAATGCTTTTCAGAGTTCGGATAATGTAGTAAAATATAAGAGAATTCTGATTGTGGATGATATTTATACAACCGGATCTACAGTAGAAGCTGTAGCGGAGAGATTAAAAGAAGCGGGTGCGGAACAGGTTTATGTGCTGACTGCCTGCATTGGCAGAGGCTTTTAGGAGGGATACTATGGAAGTAAGAAATTGTAAAATGTGTGGCAGATTGTTTAATGTTTTGAACAATGAGCGTATCTGTCCGGCATGTCAGAAGAAATTGGAAGATAAATTTCATGAAGTCAAACAGTATCTCGAGGATCATCCGGGTGCTTCGGTAGAACAGACAGCAACGGATAATGATATATCAACCAAACAGATCCGGCAGTGGGTAAAGGAAGAAAGATTGATTCTTTCCTCGGCTACGGAAGCAGGGATTGTATGTGAAAAATGTGGCAAACCGATCCGCACGGGACGCTTTTGTGATAAATGCAAGGAAAGAATGGCAAACGAATTTCAGAATGCCTATCAGAAACCGGAACCTAAGATGGAAGACTTACGCTCTACCAGAGACAGGGACCGTATGAGATATTTAAAAAATGAATAGTGGACAAATAACCAGACCCCGGATATTTCCGGGGCTTTTTTCATGGAAACGGGCGATTGGAAAACAGACTTTGAAAAAAGAACTATCTATGGTATAATAGCAAATAATGCATCATTGTGTCCAAATTCCGGGATGCGTTCGAGACAGGAGTTATCTATGATCAGTGAAGAACGGGTAAAAGAATTATATCATCTTGCAGCATTTGATGAATATGAAAATAAAAAATATCATCAGGCGGGAGAATATACGATGTGGGACTATGTAGGAAAAGAAATTGTAAAAAGTTTCTTTTCGGGAACCATCGCATTTATTCTTCTGATCGTGTTCTGGGGACTCGGGGATATTGATACAATTACGAAATGGATCAATCGCGTGGATCTTACGACGTTCGTCCCGAAACTTATTGTTGCATATGCCGGATTTATGATCGTGTATCTTCTGATTACCGCACTGATCTATTGTGCCCGGTATGCAAAAGGCTATCGCAAGATGAAAGCATATGGAAATCATCTGAAGAGAGCGCGCAGATTACTGCGGGAAGAAAAATAAAGGATGGGGCATAACAGGGAGGATTTATGACGAAGTTGTTGGAAATAAAGGATCAGCTGATCCGGTTTTACAGTAAATATGAAACATATCTGTATCCGATCGTAAAATTTGCCGTTGCACTGGCTCTTTTTACCGTGATCAATACCAATATCGGATTCATGGAGAAAATCAGCCGGTTTCCGGTGGCGTTACTGCTGGCGCTTGTCTGTGCCATTCTGCCGACTGGTGCCATATTATGGATTGGCGCAATTGTGGTGCTTGCAGATATGTATGCGCTTTCCATGGAAGTAGCACTTACCGCACTGATTTTGTTTGCGATTCTGTTCTTTGTATATTTTCGTTTCGCACCGAAAGACGGACTGACGGTTGTGCTTACACCGCTGTGCTTTAAACTGCATATTCCGTATGTGATGCCGGTTGGCAGCAGCCTGCTGCGCAGTGCATATTCCGTGATCGGAGTGGTATGCGGTACGGTTGTCTATTATTTTCTGGACGGAATTCACCGGAATGCAGGAGCACTGATGAGTGCGGCAAATGCAGATGAGGAACAGTCTTCTTCCAAATTTGATATTTCGGTGGGGCAGTTTCTGGGAAATAAAGAAATGTATCTGGTAATCGTTATCTTTGTGATTACTGCCATTGTAGTTTATCTGGTACGCCGGATGGAAGTGGATAATGCCTGGACACTGGCAATTATTTCCGGTGCGCTTATTCAGATTGCCGGATTATTTGTAGGTTATATTGTTCTTGGAGTTACAGGAAAGACATTATGGCTGATAGCCGGCAATATTATTTCCCTGCTTATTGCATTTATCCTTCAGTTTCTGTTTATGAATCTGGATTATGCGCGGACCGAACGGGTGCAGTTTGAGGATGATGATTACTATTATTATGTCAAGGCTGTGCCGAAGAAAACGGTCGCTGTCCGTGAGGTTACGGTAAAACATTTCGGAAATACCGCAAGCATGGGAAAGCGGATTGACCATAGCAGATCCGTGCTGTCTCCGGAAGAGGAAGAGAACAGCCGGAAGGTTATTGCGAAAGAACTGGACATTGATGAGGATTTACTCAAATAAGGGGAACGAAGCATCAAAATAATGAAATGAAGAAAAGAGGAGCCAGATGCAAAATTTTCTGGGAACATTAAGCCAATTTTATGACAATGCAACAGGATTGTTCGGTATGCCGGATATCTCTTTTTCCTTTGTGGATATCGTGGAAATACTGATCATTTCCTTCCTGTTTTATCATATTCTGCTTTGGATTAAAAATACGCGTGCGTGGAATCTGTTCAAAGGAATCATCGTGATTCTGCTGTTTGTACTCGTTGCAGCAATCTTTCAGATGAATACCATCCTCTGGCTGGCAGAAAATACGTTGAGTGTCGGACTGACGGCCCTGGTGATTATTTTCCAGCCGGAACTTCGGAAGGCACTTGAGAATCTTGGCGGAAAAAATGTTTTGGGAAAGTTATTTGACTTTGGAAAAGTAGAGGAAAATAAATTTTCCGACCACACAATTGACGAACTGATCAAGGCTTGTTATGCCATGGGGAAAGTAAAAACCGGTGCCCTGATCGTAATAGAAGATGAAATCCTGTTAAATGAATATGTGAGAACAGGAATTGATATTGATGCAATTATCAGCAGCCAGCTGTTAATTAATATATTTGAAAAAAATACTCCGCTTCATGACGGAGCGGTTATTGTACGTGGAGACCGTGTGGTTTCCGCGACCTGTTATCTGCCGTTGTCGGACAGTATGACACTGAGCAAAGATCTGGGAACCAGACACCGTGCAGCTGTAGGAATCAGTGAAGTGAGCGATTCGCTGACGATCGTAGTTTCGGAGGAAACCGGTAAGGTATCAATCGCTATGCGGGGACAGATTTACCGGAATGTCAATGCGGATTTTCTGAGAGGCAAATTAAAGTATCTGCAGAACAGAAATCAACAGATGACCAAACTGGGACTGCTGAAAAGGAGGTTTATGAATGGCAAAAAAGATTCTGAAAACCTTGGTGAATAATCTGGGCTTTAAAATTCTGGCTGTAGTTCTTGCATTTATCTTATGGCTGGTTGTATATAATATTGATGATCCGAAAAAATCAAAAACATTTACAACAAATGTAACGGTAGAAAATGCGTCCGCAGTTACAGATATGAACAAGTGCTATGAAGTGCTGGACGGAACCAACACGGTTACCTTTACTGTGACCGGAAAACGCAGTGAACTTGAAAAACTTGATGACACCGATTTCTCTGCGGTGGCAGATATGAACCGCCTGATCATAAATGACAAGGGGAATAAGGCGAGTGTTCCGATCGAGATCAGTGCCAAGCGGACGTATACATCCGTGAGCATTAACAATAAAAACAAATATATGGAACTTTCCCTGGAAGATCTGATGAGCAGAAGATTTATGATTTCCGCGGACACCAGCGGAAAAGTGGCAGCGGGATATGCCCTCGGAGAAGTTTCCGTGACAAACCCGAATGTTTTGAACGTGTCGGGACCGGCATCTATTGTGAAAAAAGTAGATAAGGTTGTGGCTACGATTGATGTGGATGGAATGTCATCGAATCTGACGGATAATGTGATTCCGGTTCTCTATGATTCGGATGGAAATGAAGTGGATACCACCCAGCTGAAGCTGAGCAATACGACGGTGACGATTTCGGCAAAAATCCTGAGTGTAAAGGAAGTACCGCTTGTATTTTCGACAACAGGAACCCCATACGGGGAATACCGGGTAGTGGAGATCAGCAGCACACCGGATACTGTGAAACTGAAAGGGGCATCCAATGTACTCAATCCGCTTGTTTCACTTGAAATTCCGGCAAACGTAATCAATGTGAGCGGGGCAAGGGAAGATGTAAAGACAACGATTGATATTTCCGAATATCTGCCGGACGGCGTGGAACTGGTAGATTCTTCTGCGGCATCCGTTACGGTAACCGTCAGAATTGAAGCGTATGCGTCCAGAACCTATCATCTGCAGACATCTGATATCAGGGTGAACAGTCTGCCGGACGGCCTGAACTTATCTTTTGATAAGGCACAGGTTTCTGTGACGATCAGTGGGCTGCAGGATGATCTGAATAAGCTGAATGCATCGGAGCTGGCAGCATCCATTGATGCCTCCCAGCTGAGCGAGGGAACGCATCAGGTGGAACTTTCACTGAAACTGGATGAAGATCATTATGCATATCAGCCGATTACTGTCAGCGTTACCGTGAAAGCGAAGAATACACAGGACGGAGATACTTCGACAGACAGCGGTGAGGATACCGGCGAATAGTAAAGTATATAAAGGAGTTATAATTATTATGGCAAGAATGTTTGGAACCGATGGAGTCAGAGGAGTTGCGGGGACAGAGCTTACAATTGAACTTGCAATGAAGCTCGGTCAGGCGGGCGCTTATGTTTTAACAAAGGAACAGTCCCACCAGCCGACAATCATCATTGGATGTGATACAAGAATTTCCGGAGGAATGCTTGCAAATGCATTGATGGCAGGAATTTGTTCAGTCGGAGCAAATGCTATTTTTGTGGGAGTTGCCCCGACACCTGCAATTGCATATCTTACAAGGAAACATAAAGTAGATGCAGGGGTTGTGATTTCTGCTTCCCATAATCCGATGGAATTTAACGGAATCAAATTTTTTAATGGAGATGGATATAAATTATCCGATCAGCTGGAGGACGAAATCGAGGCATTGATCCGGAATGATATGGAAGACGTTGTTTTTCCGATCGGACCGGGAATCGGCAGGGTTGAGTATCGGTTTGATATTGTGGATGAGTATATTGCGTTTGAGAAAAAGACGGTTCCGGTAGATCTGTCTGCGTTGAAGATCGTTGTGGACTGTGCAGAAGGCGCAAGTTCCTATACTTCGGTTAAGACGCTGAAAGATCTGGGGGCAAATCTGATCGCTATTCATACCAATCCGGATGGAACGAACATTAATTCCAATTGCGGTTCTACCCATATGGACGAACTGTGTGCAAGAGTTGTTTCCGAAAAGGCAGATATCGGTATTGCATTTGACGGAGATGCGGATCGTATGCTTGCTGTAGATGAAAACGGAAAGCTGGTAGATGGAGATCAGATCATGGCGATTTGCGGAAATTTCCTGAAAGAAAACGGAAAACTTGCAAAGGACACCATTGTTGTCACCGTGATGACGAATCTGGGATTCAGTCTGATGGGAGAAAAACAGGGAATTCATGTGGAGAAAACAAAAGTCGGAGACCGTTATGTTCTTGAAAATATGTTGGAAAACGGATATAATCTCGGAGGAGAGCAGTCCGGTCATGTGATTTTTCTGGATGACAACACAACCGGAGACGGACTTCTTTCCGCATTACACTTATTGCAGGTGATGGTGGAAACCAAAAAGAAATTATCAGAACTTGCACAGATCATGGAGGTGCTGCCACAGGCATTGGTCAATGCAAAAGTGCCGAACCATAAAAAAGAAAGTTACATGGAATATTCAGAAATTGCAGAGGCAATCGGTGAACTGGAGAAAAAATTTGCCGGAGAAGGAAGGGTTCTAATCCGTCCATCTGGTACAGAACCATTGGTTCGTGTCATGATCGAAGGCAAAAATCAGGAAGTGATTCAGCAGGAAGCAAAGCAGTTAGCTGATCTGATTACCAAAGTTATGTTATAAGGAGGCGTTCTTATGGTATCCCAAAAAGTAAAAATTATTAATCCTACAGGACTGCACTTACGTCCGGCAGGAAATTTATGCAAAGAGGCAATGAAATATAATAGCAAGATTACATTCGAGTACAGCGGAAATACAGCAAATGCCAAAAGTGTGCTCAGCGTCCTGGGTGCATGCATCAAATCCGGAGATGAGATTACACTTATCTGTGACGGAGAAGATGAACAGGGAGCACTTCGGGAACTGGTCGCTTATGTGGAAAGCGGACTGGGAGAATAAAATTTTTGCGGGGTACAACCGGAAAACTACATGTTAGAGGAAAGTTTTAATGAAAGATAAATACAAGCATTTATTGAATTTTACGGCGAATATCATATCGCTTGCGGTGGAAGCGGCTATGTTCGGATGGGTATGGTATATGCTCTATATTCCGATGCTGGATAAAGCGAATACTTTTTTCAACAGAGGTAACTGGGCAGTGATTGGTATGTATGTACTCTTTGTGTTCTTTTTCACGAAGATATTTGGAGGATACCGGATCGGATATATGCGGATTTCGGATATTATATTATCCCAGATATTGGCAGTGATTCTTGCGATGATTGTTGCATATTTTGAGATCTGTCTGGTAGCCAACGATTATCTGCCACCACAGCCATTGCTTCTGATGACGGTAACAGAGATTATATTTATCGTTCCGTGGGTCGTACTGGTGCGAAAGGCATATACGCGTCTGTATCCGCCGCGCCAGATGCTCGTGATATATGGAAATTATTCGCCGGATGATTTGATTGCAAAGATCAATACCAGAAAGGACAAGTATAATATCTGTGCAGCGGAAAGTTACCGGATAGGTTATGAAAAGCTGTATCCGATGATTCAGAAATATAATGCGGTGGTTCTGTGTGACCTGCCATCGGAAGTACGCAACCAGATTATGAAATACTGTTATCAGGAATCTATCCGCACATATGTTACACCAAAGATTTCAGATATTCTGTTTCGTGGAGCGGATGATATTCATTTGTTTGATACACCGCTGTATCTGTCCCGGAATCAGGGGCTTGGCATTGTAGATCTGTTTGTAAAACGACTGATGGATATTGTGATTTCCCTGATCGGTATTGTAATTGCTTCTCCATTTATGATTGTGATTGCACTTTGCATTAAATTATATGATCACGGTCCGGTATTGTACAAGCAGGAGCGGCTGACAAAAGACGGAGAGCCGTTTATGATCTACAAGTTCCGCAGCATGACCACACATTCCGAGGATGCGGGAGCACGTCTTGCCGCAAAAGAAGATGCACGAATTACGCCGGTCGGTCGTGTGATCCGGGCCATTCATTTTGACGAGCTGCCACAGCTGTTTAATATTTTAAAGGGTGAGATGTCTGTTGTGGGACCCCGCCCGGAGCGTCAGATTATTGCGGATCAGTATACGGAAGAAATTCCGGAATTCGTACTCCGGCTGAAAGTAAAAGCGGGACTGACCGGGTATGCACAGGTATATGGAAAGTATAATACAACCCCATATGATAAACTGAAACTTGATCTGACGTATATCGAAAATTATTCGGTCTGGATGGACATAAAAATTTTGTTCCTGACATTTAAGATTCTGTTCCAGAAAGAAAACACGGAAGGTGTGGATCAGGATCAGACAACTGCAATCAAGTAAAACTGAATAAATAAAATAACGGCAAAATTTGAAATTTCAAATTTTGCTGTTGTTTTTAATAAGCAAATGTTAATGTCTGTTGGTCTTACTTGACAGGTCTTTAGAATCACCGGTAACAAGCTACTATAGGGGGAGTGAATAAACCACCGGCTTAGCCGGTGGTTCCTGATGGATATGTTTTTAATTGCTGAAAATTATCAGAGTTTTTTGACTATACCTTTAGAATTGCATTTGTATTTATGACCTTTCCATACGACTTTCCGGTTTTTTACTAATACTCCGTTTGAATCAAAGTAATATTTATGACCTTTAATTTTGACGATGTTTTGTTTGACAATAATACCATTGTGATCTACGGCATATAATCTTTTTTTCCAGGATACAAAATCGTATTTTACTCCATCAGCTGTCATAAGTGTGCCATCCGTATCGAATAGATAGGATGTATTTTCTATGGTGTAGAGACAGTCATAAACCATTTTTCCGTCTTTTTTGAAGAAGTAATAGAATCCATCCTGTTCTAGCCAATCATCTGACAGGAGAGTTCCGATACTATTCATTGCATAATAGTCTGCTCCGATTTGGGTAATTATCATATCATCCTCATCTGTCTCATCATTGGCATATGATGGATCAATATACAGGTAACCATTTGAGTTGAAATAATATAATGAGTTACCTATTTCTTTGAATCCGACAGTAAGATAAGCATATTTACGGTCGTTTGTAAGAGTGTAATATTGTTTGCCTTCTTGTGAAGTGAGCCAATGATTATATGTATTATTGGAAGTAAATTTGCCATATTGCATTAATCCGGTTTTGTCAAAAAAATAGTAGTGCTTTCCAATTTTTTGAGTACCAATAAGCGGTTGACAATTTTTGTCAAAATAATATGTATTATAATTCATGTTTACACCATCGGAACCGAAGAAATGTTGCCATCCTTTCAATTGGTTATTAGAGGATATTTGAGATCCTTTATATAAGGTGATCTTATCGTTTACGATATGATAGATTAAGGTCTTTTTTTCGGTGCCAACAGCATAACACATTCCGTATTTTGAAGCACGGGTGGAAGCTTTGTATATTTTCCAGTATCCGGTATCTTCTGCTTTGTCATCATAATATATATTTGATGCGAAAGAATATTTTGGTTGAACAGCGTTAATAAGCCGCTGAGTGTTTCCACTAGTTGTACCATGATGACATAATTTCATAATGTCACATTTTAATGCATCGCCATAATAATTACAAAGCGCTTCTGCTTCATCCTTATAACAATCACCAGCAGTAAAATATCTGGTATTGCCACAACTGAAAATCATTGCAAGAGAAGTGTTGTTTTCATAGGTTGTGTAACCATTTCCGTTTGAATCAATATGTGGCATATAATCTACAGGGTTTACAGGACCGATTACTTTGCCTGTAATATCGCCGATTGTTAATTGGTCGTTTACACGTAAATAGTGTATATTTGTGTATGCCGATACGGAATTTTGAATTTCATCAAATTTTTTTTGATATCGTTGGCTATATGCAGAGTAGCTTCGGGAAGGAAGATACAGATTGTCGACAGTGATGCCGGAGTTGATGAGAAATTTTAATCCCGCAATGAAGTCTCCGGAAGTTCCACCGGTATGATCGGAATGCAAATGGCTAAAACATATATCGACATGGGTTAAGCCAAGCGTCTGGAGCTGATTGAGAATGGTTGGTGCATGACTATAGCGACCGATATCAATTAATAAAGCATGTCTTCTAGATTCAAGAAGAACGCAGTCTCCTTTTTCTGGGGAATCAAGGTAGATGGCGTAAATATTCATTTCCGAAATTGGAGATGCTGATACAGTCAGCGGTGTAAAAAAAGATAAGATAAAAATAAATGCAATTAATATAATAGGTAGTTCCTTTTTCATATTGTCCTCCTGTCTATTGTATTATAACAAATTTTAAGAGGAATTTCAGCATTTTTTAGGAATTAAACAGATTGCCTTTACTCATATTTATGTTATACTAAAGATAAACTGCTGTTTTTAGCTTTTGTTTTGCATGATAAAATATAATAATGAAACAAGGAGTTACACATGAGAGATATTAAAATCAGCGTTATTATGCCTGTATATCGGGTGGAAGAATATGTTGGGAAAGCAATTGAAAGCATATTGGGACAGACCTTTATGGATTTTGAATTTCTTATTGTGGACGATGGAACTCCGGATCGGAGTGGGGAAATTTGTGATGAATATGCCAAGAGAGACTCGCGTATTCAGGTAATCCACAAGGAGAATGGTGGGGCACCGAGTGCAAGAAACACAGCCATTGATCTGGCACAGGGAAAATATGTTTATTTTCTGGATTCAGATGACTGGGCAGAAAAAACGATGCTTCAGGATATGTATGATATGGCTGAAAAGTATCAGGCACAGCTTGTGGTCTGTGGTTTCTACATTGACACGTATTACGGAAACAGGCATTTGAGTGAGAAAATATATGTAGATGATAGGGTTTTTACAAATGCACAATCTTTCCGTGAAGAGGCATATCGGTATTATGATAGAAATATGTTGTATACTCCGTGGAATAAATTGTATCGATTGGATTACATAAAAGAGAATGGATTATATTTTCCGCAGACTTTGTGGGATGACTTTCCGTTTAATATTAGTTATATCCGAAATGTGGAATCTGTTGTGGTTTCAACGAAAGCTTATTATCATTTCATCAGGGCGCGTGCAGAGTCAGAAACGGCAGCGTATTGTGCCAATATGTATGAAAAGCGGGAGGAAGAACATGGTTGGCTTTTAGATCTGTATAAAGAGTGGAACATAGACAGTATGCCTGCAAAAGAAATGATTGCGAGACGTTATATTGAGCGGATGATAGGCTGTGTCGCGAATGTAACGAGTTCAAAGTGCACATTATCCGGCAGGGAGCAGCGAAAACAAATCAGGAAGATGCTTCATAATCCACGGGTAGATGAGGCACTAGGAATTGCAAAGCCACGTTCAAAATATATGAAGATTATGCTGATTCCGGTTCGTTGGAAGAACACCTATCTTACATGGCTTGAATCGGCTGTTATTACGCTCGTAAAAGAACACAATACGAAGCTTTTTGCAAAGTTGAAGGCAGGAAGATAATATGGCGATATTACAGACAAATGAATTGTTGAAAGAAAATTTGTCTAGGAAAATTGGACTACATCATCTGAATATTGGTGAAATTACAGAAATTAAGAAGATTGTATTGGAAATTGCAATCGATGTGATTACATTGTGCGAACAAAATGAGATACCATATATGCTTGGAGGAGGCTCAGCACTGGGGGCAGTGAGACATAGGGGGTTTATTCCCTGGGATGATGATGTGGATCTTAATATTCCAAGAAAATATATTCCAGAATTGCTTGCTGCAATTGAGAAGAATTATGCGGACAAGTATTATGTGGAAGCACCAATGTATACAGAAGGCTATCTGAGTTCTTTTATACAGGTACACAGAAAGAATACGGTCTTTCAAGAATACAGAAATCAGAAAAAGGAACAATGTGGAATCAAAATAGACATCTTTATTATAGAAAACACTTATGATAATCCGCTCCAGCGTCTACGACACGGAGTCGGTGTTCAGGCTGGATTGTTTTTTTTGTCCTGTTACAGAATGTACGCTTGGAGAGATGAGTTTAAGGAACTCGCACGCGGAAACCGTAAGGCTGGTTGTGTGATGTTTATAAAGCGTTGTATTGGTTGGTTGTTTGCATTGAATCCCAAGTATTTATATAAAAAAGTACAGATGGAAATGGCACGTTGCAGAGATGATGATTCAAAATATATTACCATTCCATCAGGCAGAAAACATTTTTTCGGCGAATTATACCCGAGGCATCCTTATATGGATACTGTAAAGATGGAATTTGAAGGAAACATGTTTTGTGTTACGAAAGATTATGATAATTATCTTTCCAGATTATATGGTGATTACATGACATTACCACCGGAGAATAAGAGAGAACATCACGTGCTTTATGATCTGAAACTTCTGGGACAATACAAGGAACCAAGATTGTTGGATAAGAAAGAAATACAACAGGTTTTGGTAGGAATGCTGGATGATTTTGCCGCTTATTGTGAAAAATATAAGCTGAGATATTATTTGGTTGGAGGAACCTTGTTAGGGGCAGTGAGACATAAGGGATTTATTCCCTGGGATGATGACATCGATGTTGGTATGCCGAGACCGGATTATGAGAGATTTCTGAAACTTGTAAAAACAAATCCGGTGAATGGGCATTTGCTGGCAATTTCCGGTGAAGAGGGAACACTCTCTAATCCGTATTGCGAACTGGTTCATACAGGAACGTATTTAGAACGAAACAGTTCGCAATACATTCGCGAAAAATGTCAGGTATTGCATTTGTTCATAGATATTTTTCCACAGGATGGATGGCCGGAAGACGAAAAAGAGGCAATACGGTTATCGAGGAAGATGAAAAGGATGCGTTATATGATCCAGAATGCAAGAGCTAAAATTGGCAAGGGAACATCAATTGGACATATTATTGCAAAAACACCTCTGGTTCTTATAATGCGATGTGTTGGTTATCCGAGAATTATCCGAAAGATGAATCAAATTGCTTCCAGATATGATTATGATACAGCGAAATATGTTGGGGCAATTACATATGGAATCTATGGGGTGGGAGAACGGTGCCTACATGATGAGGTAGTGCAGTTCACGCGAGTATTATTTGAAAATCACGAGTATTTTGCTCCCGGAGGATACGAAAAATATCTGACACAGATTTTTGGTGATTATATGAAATTGCCACCGGAAAAGAAACGGAGGGATCATCAGATGAAAGTATGGGTCGATTCCAGTATAGAGATTTAATTATTCAAATCAAAATAAGTGAGGTAATTATGAAAAAATATATAGAATCATTTGTTAATTATCGTTTTTTGTTATGGGAACTGGTAAAAAAAGGAATTAAATTAAAGTATAGACGATCCTATCTTGGTATTATCTGGTCATTGCTTGAGCCGTTATTGACAATGATTGTGTTAACAATCGTTTTTGGTACAATTTTAGGAACACGTACGAAAGAATTTTCTGTATATATTCTTTGCGGACGTCTTTTGTATAATTTTTATTCAACTTCAACTAAATCAGCGTTGACATCAATACGACGAAACGCGGCTATGATTAAGAAAGTATATGTACCAAAATATTTATATACTTTGTCAAGCATTCTATATAATTATATTATTTTCTTAATTTCGCTGATTGTTCTTGTTGTTGTGGCTGCTGTATTAAATGTTCGACCAACATGGTATCTGATGCAGGCACCGATTGCTTTGATTCTTGTATTACTTCTTTCGATTGGTTGTAGTTTTATTCTTGCAACACTTGGGGTGTTTTTTCGTGATATGGAATATCTTTGGGGAGTTGCTTTGATGTTGATTATGTATATGTGTGCGATCTTTTATCAGCCGGAGAAAATCCTTGATAGTAGTTTTTCATGGATTTTAAAGTTTAATCCGTTGTATAGCATAATCAGTATTTTCAGGGATGCTGTTTTTGGTAGATTGATGAATGTTCACTATTTTTTATACGCTTTGGGATTTAGTGTAGTGACAATGGTGGTAGGATTGATAATGTTTGTTAAAAAACAGGATGATTTCATCCTACAAATATAAGAATGGAGTGTTCTATGAGCAAAGAAGATGCTATTGTATTAAAAAATATAGGGATGAAATTTAATTTAAGCAAAGAAAAAGTTGATAGTTTGAAGGATTATGTAATCCAGTCGTTACGCCATCAGATCCAATATAATGAATTTTGGGCATTGAAAGATATTAACCTTACAATTAAAAAGGGAGAAAGGGTTGGCATCCTCGGATTGAATGGTGCTGGGAAAAGTACGCTATTAAAAGTAATTGCTGGAGTATTTAAGCCAACGGAGGGAACGTTGGAAAAACATGGAAAAATTGCGCCGCTGTTGGAATTGGGAGCGGGATTTGAAAAACAATATACGGGAAAAGAAAATATTTATCTGTATGGTGCAATGCTTGGGTATACAAAACAATTTATTGATGAAAAATATGATGAGATTGTCGAATTTTCTGAATTGGGCGAGTTTATTGATGTTCCAGTGAAAAATTATTCATCCGGAATGAAGTCTAGATTGGGATTTTCAATTGCGACTATTGTTTCTCCTAAAATTCTTATTTTAGATGAAGTACTATCGGTAGGTGATGCAAAATTTCGTAAAAAAAGTGAAAAAAAAGTTATGAGTATGTTTGATTCTGGGGTGACAGTTTTATTTGTATCACATTCACTGGATCAGGTTAAACGGATATGTAATAAGGCTATGATACTTGATCATGGAAAATTGATTGCATTTGGTGAAATTGATGATATTGCATCGGTGTATGAAAAAATGATAGAGGAAAGAGAAAAAGAAGTGCCGAAGAAGAAAATAAAAAAATCTACGGCAAAGAAAGAGTAGGAGTCTTAAGATGAATATATCAATAATTTGGAAATTGTCAGCCGATGAAAATAGTAATTTAATTACCTTACAATGCTTAAAGGAACAAATAATTGCTGCAGATTTAAATGTACAGGTTTTAATTTATCAAAAGGAGAATGATGAAAAGAACAGATTTATTTCTGAATTAGAAACGCTGAAAATTAAAGCAGATAAATATGCACTGATAAATGAAAACTCATTGTATGAACATGCACAAAAACATGTAACAGGTGATATTATTACCTATCTTAATGGAGGCGATAGATGGACACCAGGTACTTTGAGACAGGTGCAGGAGATTTCAGAAAAATATTCAAAAAATAATATATTTATGCTGCGTAAGGTAATGCCTGATGGAACAGGTGGTGCGTTTGCAATGGATGAAATGAATAAGAAAATAGTTGTGCAGGATGTGACTAAAGAATTTTATTGTTATCCATTTTATTTTGGAGGTACATTTCTGAGCAATAAAGTTTTTGTGGAAAATAAATTTGACGAAACATTGGGGATGGAGACGGAGAAAGATTTTTTCTTACGTTTAATGGCAAAAGAAAAGAAATTTATTTTTCTTAATTCGCAAATTTATGAGAGTGTTGAGGTACAAGAGGGCAACAGCACTTTTTATGAAGGAATTTACAAAAGGGAATGGTATGAGGAGTCATTTACAGAGTTCTGGATACCTTTTTTAAAGAATCTTAAAGAAAAATACGGAAAAGTTCCTAGTTTTATTCAGTATCATTTTATGTTTACAGTGAAAAGCCGAATAATGAGTAATTTAAATAATCGGAACAAACATGTAATTTCACAGGGACAGGAAAAACTTTGTTTGGAGAGAATGGGACAGGCGTTCCAGTATATAGAAGATGATATCATGTTTGACTGTCAGAAAATTAAGGAAAGTCATCTGACAGATTCTATGAAATGGTTATGTGGAATTTTGAAATATGGGGGGGATTTTAAATTTGAAAAAAGATATTTGTCGGGAAATGTTTATTATGGTTCAAAAAATACAGTATTCAATAAGATTACAAATTTAAAAACAAATATTCTTTTTATGAATTATGAAAATAATATGTTGAGCATTGATGGAACAATACATCCTATTCTATATTCAATGTCAGATGATATATTTATGCTGTTTAATGGGAAAAAATATTCTTTGAAATATAATGGAAGATACGCATTGACAAAAATTTTTGGTGTCAGTGTATACAAAGGTCATTCGTTCCATGCAGATTTTCCTTTGGATAAAGTGAAAGAGTGTGAATTGTTTTGCGTGGCAGATATTGGCGGAGAAAAAATAAAAATTAATTTTTCCTATGAATCTCATTTTAGCAGAATGAGTGGTGCTTTTGCAAACAGTTACTGGTGTTTTGGTAATGTACAAAAGTATATGGCAATAAAGAATGGAGAAGGTATCAGAGTTCTTGCCATAGGGAAAAGGGAGCAGAGAAAACAGGAACATAAGTTATCAAAAGAAATGTTTTTGTCATTTAATAAACGGGCATGGCTGTTTCTTGTAATTCGAAAAGTATATTTTATGATGCGACCAATTATGAAGCATAAGCCGATTTGGATGTATCTGGACAAGATTTATAAGGGCGGAGATTCTTCTGAATATTTGTATAGATATTCTGTTGACCAAAAAGATGGGAATAAACATTATTATCTGATTGATAAGCATACAACAGATTATAAGCGATTAAAGAAAGCAGGATATAAGCCGCTTGTAAGAGGAAGCATTAAGCATCGTCTTGTATTTCTTATGGCAGATATGATGGTTATTTCAAATTCAACGGTTTTTGCTTTTAATAATTACGGACTTCCGAATTCAAGTTATGTACGTGATCTTGTTAATTTTCATGTATGCTGTGTACAACATGGTATGTCTGTACAGAAGATTGCGGTTGCACAGAATCGTTTGCGTGATAATACCAGACTTTATTTTTGTGCATCGAAATATGAGATAGAAAATCTTTCTAAACCAATTTATGATTATGTAGGTTATGATGCGTTAAAACTTACGGGAGTACCACGTTACGATGGACTTAAAAATGATGATAAGAAGCAGATTATGATCAGTCCTACATGGCGCATGCAGGCAGCTGTACCGGTACGTACCAGTGAAGGAGAACAGAGAGATTACAATCCATTGTTTAAAGAAAGCACTTATTTTCAGGTATTTAATTCTTTGATCAATGACCCGCGACTGATTGATGCTGCGAAGAAATACGGTTATCGGATTAAATATGTACTGCATCCTATTGTGAGCGCACAGGTAAATGATTTTGATAGGAATGATTATGTAGATATTATTCCTGCGGTTGGGGACATGAGCTATGAGACGATGTTTCGCGAGTCAAGCCTGATGGTAACTGATTTTTCTGGTATCCAGTTTGATTTTGCCTATATGAGAAAGCCACTGGTATATCTGCATCATAAAGACATTCCGCAGCATTATGAGGAGGGAACGTTTTTCTACGATACGATGGCATTTGGCGAAATTGCACATGATAATGATGAATTGATAGAATTATTGTGTGAATACATGGCGAATGGATGTAAAATGAAAGATGAATATGTGCGCCGTGCGGATGATTTTTTTTATTATAATGATCATAATAATTGTAAGCGCATTTATGAGATAATGGTTGATTATCAGAAAAAGAAGGTATTACCTTATTGTCATATATAAATAATATAAAATAAAAAAT
>PPYF01171702.1_pt1 | contig 71100 bp, 66 predicted proteins | sample 1559871 | NCBI WGS metagenome assembly PPYF01 (sample SAMN08240021, study PRJNA423297) | Human gut metagenome, whole genome shotgun sequencing project.
GTAAGAACGTGATTCAGGAGTGCAAAATCCCATCGCCGAAGGCGATTTTAAATGGATTTTGCATGTAACGGTTCAGCAAAGCTGAACTGTTACACATCAGAGGTATTTTTTGGAGGATAATTGCAATGATATACCTGGAAAATTTTTGCTTTCCGGACGAAGAGAGGGAATCAGATTTTTTTTATCGCCAGAATGATCCGCGCCTGAAAAGAACGTGCTACGATTCTTTTTATCCGTTTCAGGTACTTTCCAGAAGAAAGTTCCGGAGGGTGGATTTTGAACCGATCACTGTTTTTTATGGAGGAAATGGATGCGGAAAGACAACAGCGCTGAACGTGATCGCTGCGAAACTGGGGCTGGAACGTGATACGCCTTATAACCGTTCTGAGTTTTTTGAAGATTATCTTGAACTCTGTGATGCTGAGGTCATTGGAAAACTGCTGAAGGGAAGCCGGATCATCACCAGCGATGATGTGTTCGACTATATGCTGAACATCCGCTCCCTCAATAACGGTGTGGAAGTGCGGCGGGAGGAACTGTTTGAAGAATACCTGGAAATGAAATATTCAAAGTTCCGGATGCGCTCCCTGGACGATTATGACCAGCTGAAAAAGGTCAATATGGCAAGGAGCAAAACCCAGTCCAAATATGTCCGTGCCAATACGCCGGGAAATGTCCGGGAATACTCCAACGGGGAGAGCGCCTGGTCTTACTTCTGTGAAAAGATCGGAGAGAACTGTCTCTATCTGCTGGATGAACCGGAAAACAGCCTTTCTCCGAAACGGCAGATGGAACTGATGAAATTTCTGGAGGATTCGGCAAGATTCTTTGGATGCCAGTTTGTGATCTCAACGCATTCGCCGTTCCTGCTGGCGATGCGGGGCGCAAAGATCTACGATCTGGACGAGGATCCGGTGGATGTGAAACGATGGACGGAACTGGAAAATGTGCGGGTTTATTATGAGTTTTTCCGTGAGCACGAAGGAGAGTTTGAGACGAATTTTCCGTAATGTGGGGCGTGCAGAATGCAGGAAAGCAACTTTCAAACATGCTCCGGGACAAGATTGAAAAGAGTGCTGAAAATGGGTGAATGTCGAAATATCACTGGTTTTTCAGCGCTCTTTTTTGTGTTTTTTCTCGCTTTGACAATGAGCTTTGACAGATGCACGGCACAAAATGAAAATAAATTTTCAAAAAGAAAATATTGAAAATTTATTTACATTTAACAAAAGTATGAAAGAAAGATTTACACAGGTTTGCTATAGTAGAGAAGGAACAAAGAGAGACATACAGATTTCGGAGCGGAGATTTCTGATATTCGGAATCGGTAGGTCAGAAAATCAATCTGGAGGAATTGAAAATGGAGACGATGAAAAGACCGGCTGCAACACAGTCGCAAAAACTGATGATTTTTGTTCTTACTATGGCACTCTACGGAATGGCTACCCTGTTTACAGAACTGATTCCGAGTTTTCAGGTGGGGGTTGTGGAGTTTTCCGTGGAATATTTTCTGTTCATCCCGCTGGTGCTGAGCATGCTGTTTGATCCGATCTCAGCAGCGCTGGGAGCGGCAACCGGAGAATTGGTATTCAGTGAAATCATGCTGGGGCAGTTCGGCGGACTTGGAGAACTGGAAAAGTTTATCACAGTGACCATCGGCGTGTATCTTGCGGGCCGCATGGTAAAGGATCCGAAAAACCATAAGATGGTAGGAATTGCCGCTCTTACAGGAACGGGCGTGCAGCTGTTTCTCGGTATGCTGGTTGATATTTTCAAAGTGCAGTTTGCCGTACAGGATTTTGAGGCAGTACCGGGACTGCCGGAAAGTGTGTTCGCAACGGAAGGATTTGCGTTTGCCAATGATCTTCTGTTCTCCGGTATTTTGTTCTGCATGCTTCCTACCCTTTATCTTGTGCCGAAATTATACGGAAAGATCGAGCCGCTCCTTGGCATGGAGCCGCGTTCGGAAAAGACAGCGCTTGGAGCCATCAATGGAAAAGTAATCCTTGTCTGTCTTGGAGCGTTTGCTGTAGCTGTGGCAGCTGAAATGCTGGCGGAAAGCGGAATGTCCCTGATCGACTGGGAAGCAGACTGGGCAGGAAGCGGCACAGCGCTTGCGGCAGGTATGGTAGTCGCTGCGGCTGCTGCGGTGATCGTTCTGGTCATCATGAAAAAAAGAGCAGAGGCAGGAAAACAAAACTGAGAAAAGCGTAACGGTTCAGTCAGCTGGACCGTTGCGGATCATTGCGGCGCTGGCCGCTGAAGGAGTTGCGAGATATGAATGTGATTGAAATCAGAGATCTGACTTATACGTATCCGGGTGCATCCCGTCCTACCCTGGACCATCTGAATCTGAATGTGGAAAAGGGGGATTTTCTTGCAATCATAGGAAATAACGGATGTGGAAAATCCACACTCTGCAAGACGATGAATGGTCTGATCCCACATTTTATTGCCGGTGAGTTCCAAGGAAGTGTCCTGGTAGATCAGCAGGATACCAGAACCATGGATGTGGGCAGGATTGCAGGAAAAGTGGGATATGTTTACCAGGATTTTGAGAATCAGATCGTGAGGCCTACGGTCCTGGATGACGCATCCTATGCCTGCATGAATTACGCGATGCCGGATTATCTGGAAAGGGGAAGGGAAGCGCTGCGTCAGTGTGGACTGGAAGGCAGAGAGCAGGAGTATATCTGGCAGCTTTCCGGCGGGCAGACACATCTGCTGGCGCTGGCCGGCGCCGTTTCCCTGGAACCGGATGTACTGATCCTGGATGAACCGATCGCCCAGCTGGATCCAAAGCATGCGGATCTGATTTACGGGGTACTGAAAAATCTCAATGAAACCTGGGGAAAAACGATTATTGTGATCGAGCATCACACCGAGTATATTGCGGACTATTGCCATCATGTGGCGCTGCTGAAAGACGGTCATACAGAATGGGTGCTGCCTTCTGACGAGGCGCTGCGAAGAGTGGAAGAACTTCAGGAGTGCAATATTTTCCCTCCGCAGGTGACGATTGCGGCACATCAGATGAAAAAAGAGGGAATGCTGGCGGAAGACACTGTGCTTCCGACGACCATCGAGGCTGGAAAAAAAGTGTTTGATCGTCTGCTCTACCGCGGGGAAATCTGTACGGAGTGGGAGGCACCAGGAGAAAAACAGAAGGAAACAGAATCTGTGGTTTCCTTCCGAAAGGTTTCCGTGTCCTATCGGGCGGTAAAAGGAGAGGCAAAACAGATTTTCCGAAACCTGAACCTGGAAATCAAAAAGGGTGAGAAGATTGCGCTGATCGGTTCCAACGGAGCCGGAAAATCCACACTGATGAAGCTGATGACCGGACTGATCAAACCATCCGAAGGAGAGATCCTTCTGAAAGGAAAAGGAATCCGCGACACCAAACCGGAGGCGCTTTCAAAAATGATCTCCCTGGTTTATCAGAATCCGGAAGAGATGTTTATCAAGGATTCCATTGAAAGAGATATTGCTTTCGCGATGGAGGCGCGCAATACGGAAAACTGGCAGGAGAGGACGAAAGCCCTCCTGGAACAGTTCCGTTTGACAGAACTGAAGGACAGGGACGGCAGGCTTCTGTCGGGAGGACAGATGCGCAGAGCCAGCCTGGCAATCGGTATTGCTCTGAATCCGGAGATCCTGCTGCTGGATGAGCCGACGGCAAATCTGGATATTGCTACAAGAAAAGAGATCATGCGTACGCTGAATGAAATGAAGGATATCACGGAAACCGTCCTGATCGCAACCCATGATATGCAGCTTGTCTGTGAGTGGGCGGAGAGAATTATCGTGTTATGTCAGGGGGAAGTCATTGCGGACGGAAGCAGAAATGAAATTTTCGGAAATCGCAGGGTGCTGGAACTGACAGGAATCCGGCCGCCGGAAATTTTTGATATGGGAAAAGTATTGAACCCGGGTGCGTTCTGCTATACGATTCAGGAGTTCCGTCAGCAGTTTGGCTGCGGCTGCCTGTAAAAAGGAGAGAGAAGTTTGGAAGTAAACTTCCAAATCTACCATGATGACGCAGCAAGTGCGTCAGGAAAGAGGAAATGATGGAAAAAATGATGCAGAAGCTTTCTGATAATATTCTTGATAAATTGTCGATGGATTTTCTGAGAAATCAGGTGCTGAAAAATGCTTATGGCAACGATGACACGTTTATCGCGAAACTGGATCCGAGAGTTTTGCTGGTCTGGTATCTGTTTTTTGCGCTGGTACCGTGGTTTGTGGATCGGCTGCCGTTTCTCCTGGGCGCCTTTTTGCTGGTGGCGGTGACGACCGTGATGGCAAGGGTGGCAGGTCTGGTTCTGCTGCTGTTTGTGGTCGGTGTCTTTTCACAGACCGGTTATCTGTTTGTGGTTTCCCTGTTGTTTGGCGGAAATGCGGAGACGATTGTTCCGCTTCTGATCCTGACGCTGAAAGTTGCCACAGTATCCCTTGCCTCCGTGACTGTCTTTTCCGGGCTGGATCCGGACCGGCTTTCCAATGGACTGATGTGGTTCGGATGTCCCGAACGGCTTTCTTTTTCCATTTCCTATGCTTACCGGATGCTTCCGATGCTGATGGAGGAATTTCAGAATGTGCTTCTTTCTTATCGTCTCAGAGGAAACGCACCGGACAGCAGTGGATTTACCGGCAAGGTCCGCTATCTGATCTATCAGATCCGTGTGATCATCCACGCATTCTATCCTCTGATGCTGAATACTGCCAAGCGTTCCCGCACGACGGTGGAAGCATTGGAGATCAAAGGATACCGGAACGCGGCAGTGAGTCCGGAGGTGAAGAAGCTGAAACTTGCTTCATTGAAAGTGGGATATGACGATATGCTGTTTGTGGCAGTATCATTTTTGTGGATGGCGCTGACCATACTTGCAACGACCATCCTGTAAGGAGGAAAAAGCGTGTACATTGATTTTCACACCCATGGAAAACTTGCAAAGAAGCTGCCGTTTTCTACAGAGTATACGGACTGGCTGTTCGATCAGGCGAGAAGGGCGGGGCTGGATGCCCTATGCCTGACAGAACATTTCAATACCCTTCAGTTTGAGGAAATCTACCGGTATCTGGAGCAGACGGGCGAGAAGGAAGGAGACACCCTGGTACTTGCGAACGGGCTGCGTATTTTTCCGGGGATGGAGACGGATATTGCGGAGGGCGGCCATATCCTGTCTGTCGGCAGCATGGGAGAGATTCTGGAACTGAACCGCCGTCTGGAGCCTTATAAAGAAAGAGGCAGCTTCCTTCCGTTTCGGGAGCTGATGAAACTTTTTTCCGAGTATCATGTGATCGTCGGAGGGGCACATCCTTTCCGGGAGGGCGGTCATATTCCGGAACTTCCGCCGGAAGATCTTGCCTCGCTTCAGTTTCTTGATCTGAATGGAAAAGATGTGGCTCTGAACCGGGAAGAAACAGAAGAGAAGACGTATGCACTTGCGGAACAATTACGGCTTCCGGTGGTCGGCGGCAGCGATACCCATCAGGCAATTCAGTACGGATGCATCCGCACCTGGATGGAAAAAGAGGTGTCAGAGATCTCTGATCTTTGGAAGGAAATGCAGGAGAAAAAACACAAAATCGAGATTGCGGACCATGCCAGAGATCAGGTTCAGAATGCGGCATTGCTGAAACGGACGCTGAAAACGGTTCATGAGCTGGGGGGAAATTACGTCTCTGTACTTTTGAACCGCTCTGTGATATCGTAAATAGGAACGTATGGCAGCCGTTCAGTGAGGGGAACTGCCACAAAGAAGGACCAGCCGGAGGAAAAGCGGTGTATGACAGTTGAATTACTAAAAAAGGAAGAAGAATTGACCAGGGCAGATCGTAAGATTCTGGAATTTATAGGAAGCAATACGGAGGAATTTCTGTTTTTGGGAATCGGACAGCTGGCAGAGCGTCTGGAGGTGTCGGAGGCGACCATTTCCAGATTTGCCCGTCACGCCGGATACAGGGATTTCAAGCACCTCAAGCAGAGCGTCATGCAGCAGAGCAGGGAGAAGGGGCCAGCCAGAAAGATCGCACGCACGCTGCAGAAAGAGGACAGTTTTCAGATTACAAAATGGATGGAATATCAGAAAGAATGTCTGGAGAAAACCATTGAGGAGATGGATCCAGAACTTTTCGAATCTGCAGCCAGGGAGATCGCCCGGGCGAACAGGGTTTTTATTTTTTCGAAAAACGCGTCGGACGCAATGGGAGAACTTTTGTTTTTCCGGCTGCGCAGAATCGGGATTCAGGTTGAGAAAATCTCTTCCGGAGGATCTGAGATGCTGGAAAGCCTGGCGCAGGCAGGCGAGGGAGACCTGGTGATCTTTTTTGCCTACTCCAAACTTTCTGCGCAGGGACGTGTGATCCTTGAATGTCAGAAAGAAGCAGGTTACCGCACGCTGGCATTTACCGGGAGAACGTATCTGATGAAAGAGGAGTGTGCGGATATCAATCTCTATGCATGCCGCGGAGAGGAAAAGGAATACCATTCCATGACAGCTCCGGCGGCAGTGGTAGATGCGCTTGTGCTGCTGGTCTCCAATCTGACGAAAGAAAAGACAGCGCAGAGTCTGTCAAGGCTTCACATATTGAAAAAAAGATATCCAGAACGTTTTTGACAGGAAAACAGCCGTTCAGCCGGCTGGAAGGTGACAGAGAAAGGACAGTAAGAAAATGAATCTTTATGATCTGCATGTGCATACCAGCGAAGTAAGCCCCTGCGGTCATCTGAATGTGCAGGAGATGGTGAGCAGATATGAGGAAAAAGGATACAGCGGAATCTGGCTGACCAATCATTTTCACCGGGAATTTGAAGAAATGACGCGGGGAATGTGTTGGAAAGAAAAAGCAGAGTTTTTCCTGGAGCCCTATCGTAAGGGGAAAGAGCTGGGAGGCAGCAGGCTGCTGGTAGGCCTTGGGATGGAGATCCGTTTTTACGAGGATCCCAACGATTATCTGCTGTATGGGATGACGGAGGAACTTCTGTGCCGGGAAGGGGAACGATGGCTGGAAATGAATCTGAAAAGTTTTTATGCCGCGTATGGGAATCGGCTGCTGATCATCCAGGCACATCCCAATCGGGAGGGAAGTTCCGCGCCGGCTCCGGTTCAGCTGCTGCACGGGATGGAGGCGGTCAATACCAGTCCCCGCCATGAAAATGGAAATGAAAAGACACAGCACATCCTTGCGGTTCACCCGTGGCTGATACCGACGGGCGGAAGCGACAGCCACAGGGAAGAGGATGTGGGAAGAGGAGGAATCGAGACGGAGCAGCCGCTGCAGTCCGAAGGACAGCTGATCGATCTGCTCCGCAGCCGGAATTATCGGATCATCGACGATGCCTGCGTCTCCGCCGGCGGGTGTCTCCGCCCAGCGCAATCCATGAAAAGAGGCGAACCAGCGTAATGCCGATCAACGCACCGATACTGTCGATCCCCACATCGGTTATGGAAGGCCCGCGGTTTGCCACCATGGACTGGTGGTACTCATCCGTGGCGGCAAAACCGACACAGATAATTCCGGCAAGCAGAAGAAGCGGAAAGCCTCTCAGACCGTAAACATACAGCGGAAGAGAAATGGTGATGGCAAGAATACAGTATTCGGTCATATGCGCCAGCTTGCGCACATAGAAACCATATTTTTCCACACGCACCTGGATATCTTCTTCACTCCAGCCTTTATCCAGGACATGATCCACAACGATCAGAGCGGATTCAGTCACCTTGTTGCTGAGGTTGGAAGACTCCGCTCCCGTCTGGGAGGAAAAGGTAAAGATCACATACATCATCAGCAAAGCCGGGACAAAAGACAGAGGTTTCAGTAAAGTAGCAATAATTCTCATAGTGAAAACTCCCTTCTGAGTCATAAACTGTCAAAAGTAAAATCGGGAACGAATTCCACGATTTCCTTACTATAGCACGCACTCTGCAATTTGTAAAGTGCCGCCTTTATGTGGGAACCGGCTAATCTGGTGAGAAAAGCGGACGAAAAACTCCCTGCGCGGGTGGCATACGTGTACGGCGTGCGGCTGCGGAGAGACAGAAAATCTAACCGTTCCGGAACCGCCCGGACCGGGTACCGGAGCGATTCGACAGGAATTTTTGATAAATTCCCATCTCAGCGCTCCTCAGGCTCCGGGATTGAAACCCTGCGCCTGCCCCGGTCCGGGCGGCTCCGGGACGCTAAGATTTTTTCGCCTCCCCGCAGATGCACGCCGTACACGTATGCCACCCGCGCAGGGAGTTTTTCTGCTTATTGGCACCGCAAGATTCAGATGTTTGCAAAGCCTTAGATTAAGGCGGTAATCAGAAGTTACGTATGATCACATCAGATTTTTATTTGAATACATTTGATTTGCTGCCCAATATTGAAAACGCAACAATTACCACGTTCATACAGAGTGCTTTTAGAATGTGCAGTTAGAAATACAGATGTATCTTGCTATAGTGTTTTTGAATTGTACGATTGGGAACGATGTAAAATGAACGCTGCGAATAACGTATGGTTATCGGATGTTTAGATGAATGCTGAGTTCAAGATGCGACTAAAAGGCTGATATTCTTCCGGTGCCAAAGACCAGAAAGCAGTCCGGGGCAGATGGGAGGCGTGTATGGCGGGCATCTGGAAAAGCGTGAGAAAATCTTAGCGTCCCGAAGCCACGGAGGACGGGACAGACGCAGGGTTACAAACCCGGACTGCTTTCGTCCGCTTTGTCACCCAAAAGCCCGCTTTGCCAAAAAAGAATTGAAAAGCAGAAAAGATTGTGATAAAATAGGCAGGCGCGTTTTTTGCGCCCCGATCGGAATAAAACAGCATCAGCTGACTATACTGAAAAGCATAGCCGGATGATGCTGATTTTTTTGCCGGAAGATATATCGTTTGAAAGGTTGTGTGACAAAGATGATGTTTAAAAACAGAGAAAGGATCTGGGTCGCCGGGGCCGGCGGACAGGTGGGCCGCGATTTTGTGCGGCTTTTGGAAAAAGCGGAGGAAGTAGAGCTGATTCCGACTGATATCGGGGATGTGGATATTATGGATGGGGACTCTGTCCGGCTGTTTATGGAAATGAACCGTCCGGAGATTATTGTCAACTGCGTGGGTATGACGGATATTCTGGCGTGTGAGGAGAATAAGGACGATGCGTTCCGGATCAATGCGCTGGGAGCGCGCAATCTCAGCGTCGCGGCGAGAAGTTTTCGCTCCAGGATAGTGCAGATTTCCACGGACGATGTGTTCGACGGAACCACGGAGCAGCCGTACGATGAATTTGATACGCCTGTGCCCAACAGTGTCTATGGAAAGTCCAAGCTGGCGGGAGAAAATTTTGTCCGGAGCATTGCGCCCAAATATCTGATCCTCAGAAGCTCCTGGGTATACGGGGAAGGAAAAAATTTTGTGACGGATGTGCTGAGAAAAATAGAAAATGGCGAAACAATCCAGGTAGAACAGGGTTACGCGTCTCCCACCAGCGCGCTGGAAGCAGCCAGAATGATTCTGCGGCTGCTGGAGGAGGAAGCTTATGGAACGTATCACGCAACCTGTCAGGGTGTGTGCAGCCGTTATGAATTCGCGCGGAAGATTGCCCAGCTTTCCGGAAAAGAAGCGAAGATTGAGGAGATGGCGGTGCGCCGGAATCTTCTGCGCCCAAGATATGCGGTTCTGGACAATCTGATGCTCAGGATCAGCGGGATCGAGATGATGCAGCCCTGGGAGGCGGCGCTGGAAGAGTATATCCGTGGAATCCGGCAGAATGGAAAGAAATCGTGACAGCTCAGCTGGCTGAACTGTTGCAGGAAATCATGAGACAAGGGAGGAATTGAATGAAGCATACGGAACAGATCATGGAAAAAGAAAAGAAAACCAGAAAGAAACCAGGACTTACTACATGGATTTTTATCAGCCTTCTGCTTGGAATCTGTGTGGGAAGTATTTTCCATTACTGGGTCCCGGCGGGATATGTGAGAGATACCATCTTTGTAAACGGTATTTTTTATGTGCTGGGGAACGGATTCATCCGCCTGATGCAGATGCTGGTGGTACCGCTGGTATTTTGCTCGCTGGTCTGCGGAAGCATGGCAATGGGAGATTCCAAGAGCCTGGGAAAGGTCGGGATCAAAGCCATCGTATTTTACCTTGCGACCACTGCGCTTGCGATCACCCTTGCCCTGGGAGTGGCGAATCTGATCAATCCGGGAATCGAACTGGATATCAGTTCCTTTGAAATGACCGAGCAGACAACGGCTGCGGAATCCCTCAGTTTTGCGGATACTCTTTTGAATATTATTCCGAAAAATCCCATAGAGGCGATGGCAAACGGAGATATGCTGCAGATCATTATTTTTGCACTGTTTGTCGGTGTGCTCCTGGCGAAAAGAGGAGAAAAGGCAGATACGGTCGCACAGTTTATCAGCCAGTTTAACGATCTGATGATGGACATGACGATGGCGGTGATGAAGGTGGCGCCGGTGGGTGTCTTCTGTCTGATCGCGAAGACGTTCTCCGGAATCGGCGTGGACGCTTTCGGCTCTCTGCTGAAGTATATGGCATGCGTGATGATCGCGCTGCTGCTCCAGTGCCTTGGCGTTTACCAGATTCTGCTGTATCTGTTCACCAGACTGAATCCGATGCGGTTCGTGAAAAAATTCCTTCCGGTCATGGGATTCGCCTTTTCCACCGCAACTTCCAACGCGACGATCCCGATGTCCATCGAGACACTGGATCAGGAGATGGGTGTCTCCAGGAAAATCTCGTCGTTTACCATTCCTCTGGGAGCGACCATTAACATGGACGGCACCGCGATCATGCAGGGCGTTGCCGTGGTGTTTGTGGCACAGGCGTTTGGTATTACGCTGACTCCGTCGGATTATCTGACGGTGATCGCAACGGCGACGATCGCCTCCGTCGGAACGGCGGGAATTCCAAGCGTCGGTTTGGTCACGCTCTCCATGGTGTTCGTTTCCGTGGGACTTCCTGTGGAGGGAATCGGTATCATCATGGGCATTGACCGTGTACTGGATATGGCACGTACCGCGGTGAATATTACCGGCGATGCTGTGTGTACGACGATCATTGCGTCCAGAGAGAAGGCGCTGAACAGAGAAGTTTTTATGAAAAAATGATCCGTGGATGAAAATGAATGTTCTGTTTCAGAAAAAAACTCCGGGTGCGGAAACCGTTCAGAAGTTTCCGCACCCGGAGTTTTTACAATTCAGTATCAAAAGTTACTGTACGAATAGATGACGGATGCCTTGCAGCGATTCAGCCGGCTGAACTGCCGCGATACTGTTCATCAGTCATCCAGGTTATGATTTTTTTCCTTGTCCTGATCGCGCATACTGCGAAGCAGCTTTTTGAAATAAATGGAGAACAAGGTGACGGTCGTCAGGACGGCGATGATATCTGCAATCGGTTCCGCAAGAAAGACTGCCAGTACATTGTCTTCCATGAAAATCGGAAGTATGTAGATCAGCGGGATCAGTACGATGATCTTACGGAACATTGCAAGGAAAGCAGAAATCTTGGAATTTCCGAATGCGATAAATGTCTGCTGGCAGCCGATCTGTGCCCCGAATACCACAAGTCCTGCCATATAAATGCGCAGCGCCCAGGTAGTCAGTTCCGTCAGTTCCGGATCGTTGGTGAAGATTGCCACGAACATTCCAGGAAAAAGTTCAATCAGCGCCCAGAGAGCGGCTGAGTAGATCAGACAGCAGGTCAGCATCAGCTTAAACGCTTTTTTTACACGTTCCGCGTTATTTGCACCGTAATTGTAACTGATGATCGGCTGACCGCCCTGAGTCAGACCCTGCAGAGGCAGCATTGCGAACTGCATGACACTGGAAAGGATTGTCATGGCTCCGACCGCCAGGTCTCCGCCGTATTTCAGCAGAGAAGAGTTGAAGCAGAGTGTCAGGATACTTTCTGTCGCCTGCATGATAAACGGAGCAATGCCGAGTGCGATACAGGGAAGAAGCACGGAGGGCTGGATCCGGAAATTCTTTTTGCGCAGTTTCAGCACCGTCGTTTTTCCGGAAAGGAAACGGATCGCCCAGACGGCGCTCACCGCCTGGGAAATGATCGTAGCCAGAGCCGCGCCGCTGACGCCCATATGGAAACCGAAAATGAAGATCGGGTCCAGGACGATGTTTGTCACAGCGCCGATGACGACTGTCAGCATACTGATCTTGGAAAATCCCTGAGCGGAGATAAAGTTGTTCAGTCCCAGGGTCATCTGTACGAAGATGGTTCCGAGGGCATAGATACTCATGTAATCTTTGGCGTATCCGATAGTGTTGCTGCTGGCACCAAACAGCATAAGCAGCGGTTCCTGGAAGACCAGTACCACAATGGTCAGGACAATGGAAGTCAGGAACAGGGCGCTGAAACAGTTTCCGAGGATCTGTTCCGCTCCCTCATTATTCTTCTTTCCCATCAGGATACTTGCGCGCGGCGCACCGCCCATTCCCATCAGGGCGGCAAAGGCTGAGATGATCATGATGATAGGAAATGCAACGCCGACGCCCGTAAGAGCTGTCGCGCCTATTCCCTCGATGTGACCGATATACATACGGTCTACCATATTATAGAGTACGTTTACGACCTGAGAGGTGATCGCAGGAACGGCAAGGGTGAACAAAAGACTGCCGATCGGTTCTTTGCCAAGGTCTACCTCTCTGGAAAGTTTTGAAGCCATGATTTATTCTCCTTTCGCTTTTTTCACAAACCGTTCCAAAATCCGGTTCATGGTATCTTCCATCTGGGCAATCTCTTCGGGACTGATTCCCTGAAGCAGTTCTTTGTCCATGGATTCACAGACACAACGGATCTGATCGATGATCGGGCTGGCTTTCGGGGTCAGCAAAAGATGCTGGATCCTTCGGTCGTTCTCGTCCGGACGGCAGATCAGCAGCTCTTTACTGCTCAGATTGTCCACGCTCCGGCAGATCAGCGCCTTGGAAACATTGAGACAGGTACAGAGCTGGCTGGCGGTGTTGATCGAGGGATTGTTGGACAGAAAAACCAGAATATCCAGTTCGTTGGGAGAAAAAGTTTTCTCCTGAAAGCGCCTGGTAAATTCATTGATGTAGACCTTGCGGATCTGAGAATAGAAATTCAGCATATTCTCTACCGTGTTCTTCAAAGAGGGCACCTCCTTCTGGAAGACATTGTTTACTTGTAAACTATTACATAGTATAGGAGGATGTATACAGTTTGTCAAGAATAACCGTGCGGTCATGAAAAATGTTGTGCAAAAAGGGAATCTGTGGTATATATAAGGAAAGAAACCGCGTCAATTCTGCGGTAGATGAACAGAAGAGGAAAAGGAGAGCTGCCCAATGGCAGGAAGAAAAAGTTTATGTATGGTATTTTGAATGACTTTATGACAACCAATCAAATAGGAATGCTTGGAATCCTTGTGACATTCCTGATCACGTTTCTGGCGCTGCGGTTTCCGCTGCCGTTTCTGCCACGGGATCAGGGCAGGGCATTTGCGGTGAACGGCGCGCTTTCCCGTGGAAAAACAAGGGGCGTCGGGCTGCTGTTTGTGATCTGTTTTCTGATCGGCGTCGTGCTTTTTGTTCCGGTGGATACGGAGCTGATTGTTTACGGGATCCTGCTGGTCTGCATGATGCTCAGCGGGTATCTGGATGACGCGTCAGACAAGCCCTGGAATGAATACAAAAAGGGACTGATCGATCTGGTCATCTCCATCGTGACCGTGGTGACATTCCTGAATTACAATTCTTCCACGATCTATTTCGGTTCCATGGAAGTGGAGATCCCGAAGATCGTGTACGGAATTCTGGGAATCATCCTGATCTGGGTTTCAGTCAATGTAACCAACTGTTCCGACGGAGTAGACGGCCTGTGCGCCAGCCTCTGCATCGTGGTGCTGGTAGCGTTCAATGTGATCTTCCCGGAGACGCTGGGAAAATACGCAGTGGCAGATTTCCTGTTCGCGGCTGTTCTGCTGGCTTATCTGTATTTCAATTCTTCGCCGAGCAGTATGCTGATGGGAGATGCAGGTTCCAGAGCCCTTGGTTTTTACATAGCGATTATTGCAATGAAGTCCCAGCATCCGTTTATTTATCTGCTGGTGGCGGCAGTGCTGATCATTGACGGAGGTCTTGGACTGATCAAGGTTTTCCTGCTCAGATTTTTGAAGATTGCGATTTTGAAAAATACGAGAACGCCGATCCATGACCATATGAGAAAAAATAAAGGATGGTCAGACACCCAGGTGGTGGCAAGATTTGTGATCCTGCAGGTGATGGCTGCAGCCGTGGCGTATCTGATCGTTCAGATATAAGCGGCGGAAAAGCGGGGCGGTCACGCAGCGGCTTGGAATGAAATAACAGTATACTTGTGAAAAAAAGTGGCAGTCTAAATTATTATCATAGAAACAGAGGTGTGACAGATGATGGGAGTGCTGCAGGAGATCCTGCATCTTATTGTGGAGTTTGCGATTCTGATTTTTGAGTACATTGGTGTGGGAGTAATCCTGTGCGCTGGCATCCGTGGGATCCTTAATTATATCCGACGAAACCCGAGTACCCGCCTGGATCTCGCCAAGGGACTTGCCATGGGACTGGAATTTAAACTTGGCAGCGAGATCCTACGTACCGTTGAAGTGCGGGAAATGGAGGAACTGCTGTTTGTAGGAGGAATCATTGCTCTTCGTGCGGTACTCACCATTTTGATCCACTGGGAAATTAAAAACGAAGAGATGCAGAATCAGAAAGAAGGTGATTCCCATGTACAACCCCCAACTTGACACCTTTCTGTGCGTGGCAGAAGCCGGCAGCTTCAATAAAGCGGCTGAGAAACTGTACATTTCTCCTCCGGCGGTCATCAAACAGATCAATCTGCTGGAGGAAAATATGGATCTGCAGCTGTTCGTCCGCACCCACCGCGGTCTGGTGCTGACAAAAGCCGGGCAGTCTCTGTATCAGGATACAAAGTATATCATTCAATACTGCAAGGACTCTGTGACCTAAGCTGCAGGCTTACTGTCCGAACATTAAGTTTCAGCTGATCCCTTTCGACAACACACCGGAAAATGCCAGGGAGATCCTTGGAAATCTGGGACAGAACATTGATGTGGTCGCCGGAATTTTTGATGAGACGATGCTGAATCTCCGTCAGTGCAAAGGACTGGAGATTTCCAGGGAGCCGATCTGCTGCGCAGTTTCCGTCCATCACCGCCTGGCGCAGAAAAATAGTCTGACGGTGCAGGATCTGTATGGAGAAAATCTGATGCTCATGCGCCGGGACTGGAGCCATTATGTGGATCTTCTGCGGGATGATCTGTGGAAAAATCATCCCCAGATACATATTGTGGATTTTGATTTTTATGATGTGGCTGCGTTCAATCAATGTGAGAACAATAATTGTGTACTGATGGCAGTGGAGAACTGGAGATATGTGCATCCGCTGCTGAAAATCCTTCCGGTGGACTGGGGATATACGATTCCTTTTGGACTTCTGCATTCTCCAAATCCATCTTTTGCCGTAGCGGAATTTCTCCGCGCGGTGGAAAAGGCGGTAAAACAGTGAATGGTCAATAACCTGCTACTGTTAACCCCCAGGTATAAGCAACATAACGAAACGAGACTTCTTTGGAAGTCTCGTTTTTTTTATAATAAAGCCAGAAAGAAAAGGAGAAGAAAAGATATGAAGAATACGGTTTTTATGGCTGTGTTCCTTTGCCTGATCCTCTGTCTTGCCGGCTGCGGTACAGAACGGGAAAATGAATATGCGGAAGCATCGGAAAATCAGAACACAACAGAATGGTTTACGGAGGACACAAAGATTTCAGAGGTGATCAGCGATCCGGCGTTCGGATCTTACGGCAGGCTGATCTTTCCGGTGGACAGCTGGTATTACAGCGGGGATACGCTGGGAGATCTTCAGCTGACCTGGTACAACAATATGATTTTTCAGGAAAAACGATCATTCCGTTCAATGTACACAATGGAAGCCGCTTTTCCGGAACCATTGAGACAATCCAGGAACTGGAACCGGATGCGGAAGTTGTGGAAGACGGATTCACCATCAATGAACGGGATGTACCCGATGCCGCAGGAGATGTGGCTGACTGGATAGAGGAGATTGGTTATCCCTGCATCTGGGCTTCCACTGGAACATGATGATGGGAATGGCAGGCAGACTCTGCAAAGAACCTTCCCGGCCGCGCAGGATCATCCTGCGGATCCTCGGAATCTGCATTGCGGTCTATGGAGTCTATGCCTTCATCCGCCGGGGACTTCCGGGATACATGTCTTTGCAGAATCCCTTTGTCTTCTTCGATTTTGAAGAGCCGCTGATCTTCTTTTTCCTGGATTATCTGGCGGTCATGGGACTGTTCGTCTGGGCGGGGCATTATCTGGCAAAACTGGTGAGAAAGATGCAAAAAGGAAGAGTATAAAATTCGTCTTGACAAAAGAAAAGAAAGTGTATATACTTTGATTGTCAAAACAATCGAAAAACAAGGAAAAGAAGGAAGCGCATTTGAAAATGAACTGAGACAGCAAAATTTCCAAATGCGTTTTACAGTGAGGCAGGAAAAAATGATAGGTAAGATTTGCGGAACCGGTTCCTATGTGCCGGAGAAAACAGTGAGCAATGACGATCTGGCGAAAATCGTTGACACCAGTGATGAGTGGATACGGGAAAGAACCGGAGTTGCAAGAAGACATATCGCCGAGCAGGATACCGTGGTATCCATGGGAGCGAAAGCCGCTGAGAAGGCCCTTGAAAACGCAGGGATTTCTCCGGAAGAAGTGGACCTGATCCTTGTGGGAACTTCCACTTCCAATGTAATCTTTCCGTCAGCGGCCTGCTCGATCCAGAAAGAGATCGGAGCGGTTCATGCCGCAGGCCTTGACGTATCGGCAGCCTGTACCGGATTCCTGTCTGTCTATCAGATCGGCCAGGCATACATTCAGTCGGGAATGGCAAAAACCGTGCTTCTGATCGGCGCGGAATGCCTGAGCAGACTGGTGAACTGGAAGGACAGAGGTACCTGTATTCTCTTTGGAGACGGTGCAGGGGCAGCAGTCCTTCAGGCGGATGAGACAGCTTCCTGTCTGCAGACCGTGCTTCATTCCGATGGAGCGAAAGGCTGGACGCTGACCTGCGACAGCCGCCACAAGGAAGGAGACAAAGATCTGTCTCAGGATCCATCCACTTATATTCAGATGGATGGAAGGGAAGTATTTAAGTTCGCGCTTACGAAGGTTCCGGAGGCGGTGCGGGAGGTACTGGAAAGAGCAGAGATTTCTGCGGATGATATTTCCTGGTTCCTGCTGCATCAGGCGAATATCCGTATCATTGAGGGCGTTGCAAAACGTCTCAGGATCGGTATGGAACGTTTCCCTTCCAATATGGAAGAATACGGCAACACCTCTGCGGCAAGCATTCCGATCCTTCTGGACGAAATGAACCGGAGCGGAAAACTGGAAAGAGGCCAGAAGCTGGTGATGTCGGGTTTTGGCGCCGGGCTGACCTGGGGCGCATGTGTTTTTGAGTGGTAATTTCCGCTGTGTCGGATTACACATAAATCAAATGGAAAATCAAAAGGAGAAGAAAGCAAATGTTAGAAAAAGTAAAAGAGACCGTAGCAGAATCACTGGGAGCAGATATCAACACCATTACAGAGGAAACATCCTTCAAAGATGATCTGGGGGCAGATTCTCTGGACCTGTTTGAGATGGTAATGTCTCTGGAAGAGTCCTGCGGCGTAGAGATTCCGACTGAGGATCTGGAGCAGATGAAGACTGTCGGAGATGTTGTGAAATATCTGGAAGACCATCAGTAAAAAGCGTTATAGAGCAGAGACATAGAATCCCGAAGAAAGAGAGATGATGTTCCCTCTTTTTTCGGGATTTATAAGAAGATAAGGAGTATGGACCATGAGCCAAATAGCATTTATTTTCCCTGGACAGGGCGCACAGGAACCGGGGATGGGAAAAGATTTTTATGAGAATTCCGCCAGTGCCAGAGAAGTGTTCGATCAGGCAGAAAGCCTGTTGGGACTGGATATGAAGAAACTCTGTTTTGAGGAAAATGATGAACTGAACATTACGGAATACACACAGATCGCCCTGCTGACTGCGTGTATGGCGATGGAGCGCGTGGTGTGTGAACAGGGTGTGGCTCCGCAGGTGACGGCAGGATTGAGCCTTGGCGAATACTGCGCGATCGTGTCCGCAGGAGGAATGGAACTTTCCGATGCCATGCGGCTGGTTAGAAAAAGAGGAATCCTGATGCAGGAAGCTGTTCCGGCAGGACAGGGAAGCATGGCGGCAGTTCTTGGCATGGACGGTCCTTCCATTGAGAAGGTTCTGGAAGGCCGTGAGGGCGTATGGATCGCCAACTATAACTGTCCGGGACAGATCGTGATCACCGGTTATAAGGCTCCGGTGGAGGAAGCGTCCAAAGCGCTTCAGGAAGCCGGCGCAAAACGTGTGCTTCCGCTGAATGTCAGCGGCCCGTTCCATTCTCCTCTGATGCAGCCGGCGGGAGAGGGACTGAAGGAAATCTTCGCGGGAATGAAAATGTCTCCGCTGAAAGTACCTTATGTAACCAATGTGACTGCAGAGTACGTTGACGATATTGCACAGACAGAAGAACTGCTGATCCGTCAGGTTTCCTCCTCCGTGCGCTGGCAGCAGAGCGTGGAGAAGATGATCGCAGCCGGTGTCGATACCTTTGTGGAAATCGGACCTGGACGCACATTGAACGGATTCCTGCGCAAGATCGACCGCCAGGTAAAAGGATACAACATCCGCACATGGGAAGAGATGCAGAAGGTTTGTGAAGAGCTTGCACAGGCATGACGGCAGAAATGATGCAGAGCAGAAAGGGAAAGATATGTTGGAAGGAAAAGTAGCAGTAGTTACCGGCGCTTCCCGCGGAATCGGAAGAGCGATCGCTCTCAGACTTGCGCAGGAGAAAGCGGCGGTTGTGATCAATTATAACGGCTCCAGAGAAAAGGCAGAAGAGGTGGTTCAGGAAATCGAAGCGGCGGGAGGAACCGCCTGCGCGATCCAGTGCGACGTTTCTGATTTCTCCGCCTGTGAGGCATTTTTCAAGGAAGTAACCGAGCGTTACGGACGGGTAGACATCCTCGTCAACAACGCAGGCGTAACAAGAGACGGTCTTCTGATGAAAATGTCGGAGGAAGATTTTGATAAGGTGGTGGATACCAACCTGAAGGGAACATTCAACTGCATCCGTTTCGTCACCAGAACGATGCTCCGCCAGAAGAGCGGACATATCATCAATATGTCTTCCGTGGTAGGCGTTGCCGGAAATGCAGGACAGGCGAACTACGCGGCATCCAAAGCGGGCGTGATCGGCCTGACAAAGACAGCGGCAAAAGAACTGGCATCCCGCGGCATCACAGTCAATGCCATCGCACCGGGCTTTATTGAGACGGATATGACTGCCGTACTTTCCGACAAGATCCGGGAAGCGACTGCGGCACAGATCCCGATGGGACATTTCGGAGCGGCGGAGGACGTGGCGAATCTTGCCGCATTCCTGGCATCCGATCAGGCAAAATATATCACAGGCCAGGTCATCCATGTGGACGGCGGAATGGCGATGTAAGAGTTATAAGCCCGTTTGAAAGTGTCGTACCGGGCGGTGCGATATATGGGAAAGAAACGGCGCGCTGCAGGAAGGAAAGGTAAGAAATGAAAAGAAGAGTAGTTGTAACCGGATTGGGCGCAGTAACCCCGATCGGAAATAATGTAGATGAATTCTGGAAGAGTGTAAAAGAGGGAAAATGCGGGATCGGACCGATCACCCGTTTTGATACCTCAGAATATAAGGTACATCTGGCGGCGGAGGTCAAGGACTTCAACGCGAAGGATTACCTGGATTTCAAGACAGCAAAGAGAATGGGACGTTTTTCCCACTATGCCATTGCGGCATCCCGTGAGGCTTTCGCGGACGCAGGGCTGGATATGGCGAACGAGGATCCTTACCGCGTAGGCGTGATCATCGGTTCCGGCATCGGTGACCTGGAGACCAGCGAGGCGGCAGAGGCAAAGATCCAGGCGGGAAAGCCGTCCAAAGTAAATCCGTTCACGGTTCCTATGATGATCGCCAATATGGCGGCAGGAAACGTTGCCATTGACCTGGGAGCGAAAGGTAAATGTACCAGCGTTGTGACGGCATGTGCCAGCAGCACCCATTCCATCGGAGACGCATTCCGCGCGATCCAGTACGGGGATGCGGACGTATGTGTGGCGGGAGGTGCAGAGGGCAGCATCTGTCCGCTGGGCGTGGCAAGTTTTACCAGCCTGACTGCACTGTCCGATTCGGAAGATCCGGCGAGAGCTTCTATTCCGTTTGATAAGGACCGCAACGGTTTCGTGATGGGCGAAGGCGCAGGAATCGTTATCCTGGAAGAGCTGGAGCATGCAAAGGCAAGAAACGCGAAAATCTATGCGGAACTGGTAGGATACGGCGCAACCTGTGACGCCAATCATATTACCGCCCCCATCGAGGACGGAAGCGGCGCTGCGAAAGCGATGGAACTGGCAATGAACGAGGCGGGTATCCAGCCGTCGGATGTGACGTATATCAACGCACACGGCACCAGCACACATCTGAACGATCTGGTGGAGACCAGAGCAGTCAAAGCAGCCTTCGGCGACGCGGCAAAGGATGTTGTGATCAACTCGACAAAATCCATGATCGGTCATCTGCTGGGCGCAGCCGGCGGTGTGGAATTTGTCACCTGCGTAAAATCCATTCAGGACGGATTTATCCATCAGACCATCGGTTCCGTGGAATCCGAGGAAGAATGTGATCTGAATTACGCGATCGGCGCTCCGGTGGAGAAGCCGGTGGAATATGCGATGAACAATTCCCTGGGATTCGGCGGACACAATGCGAGCCTGCTGATCAGGAAATATGAGGAGTAATGGTATGGAATTTGAACAGATGATCAGAATCATAGAGACAGTTTCCAATTCTTCCCTGACTGCTTTCCACTATGAAGCAAACGGAGTGAAGATCGATATGGAACGTGAGGCGGGGGCGGCTCCGGCAGGTGTTTCTCCTGTGGCTGCAGGTAATGTGACAGCCGGCGCTGCAGCAGCTCTTCCGGCAGCCGGAACAGCAGCGGCAGCTGAGACAACAGTTCCTGCGGGCGTTTCCGCACCGGCAGGAACGCCGGCGGCAGTTTCCGCGGCAGCAGTGGCTTCACCGGCGGGAGCGGCAGTGGCTGCTTCTGCGGCAGCAGATACCGTTCCGGCAGGGACAGCAGTGGCTGAGGAAGCTCTGAAAGAGGGAAATATGGTCACTTCTCCGCTGGTGGGTACTTTCTACGCAGCGCCGGCAGAGGACGCTGAGCCGTTCGTCAAGGTCGGTGACCATGTGAAGAAAGGACAAACTCTTGGAATCGTGGAAGCGATGAAACTGATGAATGAAATTGAAAGCGATTATGACGGTGTCGTAACCGCCATTCTGGTACAGAACGGAGATACGGTAGAGTATGGAATGCCTCTGTTCTGCATCGCCTGAGGAGGTAATGGGATGAACAGCCTGAATACAAAGCAGATCATGGAGATCATTCCTCACCGCCATCCGTTCCTTCTGGTGGACGAAATTGAAGATTTCGTGCCGGGGGAATACGCGGTGGGTTATAAATGTGTAACTTACCGGGAAGATTTCTTTGCGGGACATTTTCCGCAGGAACCGGTGATGCCGGGCGTGCTGATCGTTGAGGCGCTGGCACAGACCGGAGCTGTGGCGATCCTTTCTCTGGAAGAGAACAAAGGGAAGATCGCGTTCTTTGGCGGGATCAACAAATGCCGTTTCAAAGGAAAAGTAAAACCTGGGGATAAACTGCGTCTGGAGACGAAGATCATCCGCCGCAAAGGTCCTCTGGGCGTTGGAGAAGCCGTTGCAACTGTTGATGGAAAAGTGGTGGCAAGCGGAGAACTGACATTTATGGTAGGAGATGCAGAATGATTAAGAAAGTACTGATTGCCAACCGCGGGGAGATTGCCGTGCGGATCATCCGTGCCTGCCGTGAGATGGGGATTGAGACCGTCGCTGTCTATTCGGAGGCAGACCGTGAGGCGTTGCACACTCAGCTTGCAGACGAAGCCATCTGTATCGGGCCTGCACCCTCCAAGGACAGCTATCTGAATATGGAACGTATTCTGAGCGCTACACTGGTGTCCGGAGCAGACGCGATCCATCCGGGCTTCGGTTTCCTGTCCGAGAACAGCCGGTTTGCGGAACTTTGCAGGAAATGCCATATCACCTATATCGGGCCTGCGCCGGAGGTCATCGAAAAGCTGGGCAATAAATCTGAGGCGCGCAACACGATGATGGCGGCAAATGTTCCTGTGGTTCCGGGCAGTAAAGAACCGATTTACGAGGTGGAAGACGGACTGAAGATCGCAGAGAAGATCGGCTATCCGGTGATGATCAAGGCTGCTCTTGGCGGCGGCGGCAAGGGAATGCGGACAGCGGAAAGCGCAGATGAGTTTGCGTCATCCTTCGCAACCGCACAGAAGGAAGCGATGATGGCTTTCGGCGATGGAACGATGTATGTGGAGCGTTTTATCCGCCATCCCCGCCATGTGGAATTCCAGATCATGGCGGACAGCTTTGGAAATGTGGTGCACCTGGGCGAGCGTGACTGTTCGGTTCAGCGAAACCATCAGAAACTGATCGAAGAGTCTCCCTGCGTGGCGCTGGACGATAAGCTGAGAAAGAAAATGGGCGACGCTGCGGTCCGCGCGGCAAAAGCGGCGCATTATGAAAATGCAGGAACCATCGAGTTCCTTCTGGAGCCGGACGGAAACTTCTACTTTATGGAGATGAATACCCGTATCCAGGTGGAACATCCGGTGACTGAGTGGGTGACCGGGATCGACCTGATCAAAGAACAGATCCGTGTGGCATCGGGCCTTCCGCTGTCTGTGAAACAGAAGGACATTGTACTGAAAGGACATGCCATCGAGTGCCGGATCAATGCGGAAAATCCGGAAAAGAATTTCCGTCCCTGCCCGGGAACCATCACGGATGTATACCTGCCGGGCGGTTTCGGCGTGCGCGTGGATACGGCAATTTATAACGGTTATACGGTGCCGGCATATTATGACTCCATGCTGGCAAAACTGATCGTACATGGAAATACCAGGGAGGAAGCCATCGCAAAAATGCAGACGGCCCTTGGGGAAGTGGTGATTGAAGGAATCGATACCAACGTGGATTATCAATATGAAATCCTCAATCATCCGGACTATATCGACGGAAAGATTGATATTGAATTTATAGAAAGGCTGGGTTAAGGCATGAATCTGGAAAGATATTTTAAAAAGACGAGGTCAAAGGCCGCCGTCCTTTTCGATGGCGATGGTTCAAACGAGGCAAGACGGCCGGAAGCGCCGCAGGGCATCCTGAAAAAGTGCAACGCCTGTAAGTCTGCCATCTTTACGGAGGACGTAAAGAGGAATTATTATATCTGTCCAAAATGCCATAACTATTTCCGGGTCCATGCCTGGAGAAGAGTGGAGATGATCGCCGACGAGGGCAGTTTCGAGGAATGGGATCATGATCTGCAGACCTCAAATCCCCTGCAGTTCAAGGGATATGAAGAGAAAGTTCACGCGCTTCAGGAGAAGACCAATCTTGCGGAGGCGGTGCTGACAGGCAAGGCGAAGATTCAGGGAATGGACGTGGTACTCGGCATCTGTGACGGACGATTCATGATGGCGAGTATGGGAGAAGTAGTCGGAGAGAAAATTGCCCGCGCAGTGGAACGTGCCACAGAGGAAAGGCTTCCGTTGATCCTCTATGCATGTTCCGGCGGTGCGAGAATGCAGGAAGGAATCGTCTCCCTGATGCAGATGGCAAAGACTTCCGCAGCCCTGAAACGTCACAGCGAGGCGGGACTGCTGTATATTACGGTTCTGACGGAACCGACCACCGGAGGCGTGACCGCCAGCTGGGCGATGCTGGGAGACATTATCCTGGCCGAACCCAATGCGCTGATCGGATTTGCAGGTCCCCGTGTCATCGAGCAGACGATCGGGCAGAAGCTTCCGAAAGGCTTCCAGCGGGCGGAATTCCTTCTGGAACATGGATTTATTGACGCAATCCTGGAGAGAGAGACGTCCAGGGAGACGCTGGCGGAGATCCTCCGGCTCCACGGAGCGGAACAGGATAACGCCGCAAACGCAGAGAACACATCGGAAGAACTGCATGAGAAAATGGAAGGCGGAATTCCGGATGAACTGAAAGATACAGAAAGCGGTCTCACCGCCTGGGAGCGTGTGGAAAAAGCGCGGAAAAAGGACCGTCCTGTGGGGACAGACTATATCCAGGCGCTGTTTGAAGGCTTTCAGGAGTTCCATGGAGACCGCGGCTTTCGGGATGATCCGGCAATCGTGGGAGGTATCGCCTGGTTCCATGACCGTCCGGTAACGGTTATCGCTGAGGCAAAGGGAACGACGACCAAAGAAAATGTCAAGAGAAACTTTGGAATGCCATATCCCGAAGGATACCGGAAAGCGCTGCGCCTGATGAAACAGGCGGAGAAATTCCACCGTCCGGTCATCTGCTTTGTAGATACGCCGGGAGCGTTCTGCGGCATGGAAGCCGAGGAACGGGGCCAGGGCGAGGCGATTGCGAGAAATCTTTTTGAGATGTCGGATCTGAAGACACCGATTCTGTCCCTTGTCATCGGCGAAGGCGGCAGCGGCGGCGCACTGGCGCTGGCGGTGGGAGACGAGGTATGGATGATGGAAAATGCCATCTATTCGGTACTTTCCCCGGAAGGGTTTGCGTCGATCCTTTGGAAAGACAGCAAACGTGCGAAGGAAGCGGCTCAGGTTATGAAGCTGACCGCTCAGGATCTGAAGCGTCTGGGAATTATCGAGAAGATTATTGACGAGCCGGAACATCTGACACGGGAAAACTTCCCGATCGTATGCGACGCGCTGGAACAGGATATCGAAGGATTCCTGGAGAAATATACAAACTGTAATACAGAAGAACTCACAGAACACAGATATCAGAGATTCCGTAAGATGTGATCATCGCTCATGGAAAAACTGCAAAGCTTTCAGAGCGTGCTGTGAGTGAAAGCAAGATGCCCCCGGAAGAGAATGCGGACAGAAAGTCCGCAGACTCATCCGGGGGTATTTTTTTCGAGAACAGCGTGTGACAAATCCGCGTTTTCAAGAATGTCAGATAAGAAAAGTTAATCCAGAATATCCTTCACTTCCGATTCCGTTATCTGGCAAATTTTCGCAATTTCCGTGATGGTTTTTCCCTGGGCATTCAGTTGAAATATACGTTTCGCTTTTTCTACCCCAGCCTGCTCGCCTTTCTGGAACCCAGTTTGTTCTCCCTTTTTGAACCCAGCATTCTCCGCACTTTTCATCTGAGACTGATAATCCCGGAGCGCCTTTTCACGTGCCTCATATTCCATTTGCTTTTTTTCATCCGCACTCATCTGCACCAATGTGTCATATGCTTCCTGAATATATTCATCTGTACCAGCCATATGTTCAAACTCCTTTCGGCTTTTGCCATGCAGAAACCGCATCCAGCGCAGAATTCCCTTTTCCGACTGCGCTTCCGGCGGCAGTTTTTTCAATTCTAGGAACTGTAATTCCAGGAGATCCGAATATCGTTCTTTTGTCCCGTCATCGTAAAGATGGATGGTGTGATAGTACAGGTCATCGTCAAACCAGGAAAAATCCAGGATGCTGACGTGGATACATTTTCTGAGTTTTTCGTAGGAATCCCAGGTTCAGGTGCCGCCCGTCCCGCATCCGGACATGGACGTCCAAAATCCCCAGTTTATCCTTGGGATAATCACGGGGGAGTTCCGTTGGGACGATTTCAGTATCCTGAATTTCGTCAGGGGAAAGATCCAGTAAAGCGGCGATAAACCCTGTCCTCACTTTGGGATTCATCATCAGTTCCTTAAAACAGAAATCTACAGTGGGCAGCATAATAAAGTTTTCATCAGGTTTCTTCATGCATTTTCTCCTTTCTGTGTGCAGAAACGGATCATGGAACCGTCCCGGCAGACTGTCGGACACACAGAAAAGAGCACGACTGTATAGTAGTATTTTATCATAAACTTTACTGCAACAAAAGCTGTTTTCCGTACGCTCTGCAAATTTGTTTGAAGTATTGGGTTGTTTCGGCGATATGCCGTTGAATAATGGAAAGAACGAATGTTCTTTCGAGTGTGAATGAAGTATAACATAATTCATTCTTATTTTCCAGAAAAAGTGATTAAGAAATTTATTTGAAAGCATCCGGTTTGTCACTAGTTGATGGTTATTCACATTGTTCTCGCAAGGCGGATTATCTTTCTATTTTTTATAATATCGTCTAAAATAGGAAGAAAAAAGCAATACTAAAGGATGGTGTATAGGAACAAGAAAGAATATATCATAAGAGAATCTGTGGAAATCAATTTTCCGTAAACAGAAATCTTAAGTCATATGGGAAAGGAAGCAATAATGAATCAAAAGGAAACGGTAATGCTTACGTATGAGAAAATCAATGATTTCAGAACATATCTTACAGAGAGGGAAAGTGCTCCGGCGACGATCGGAAAGTATGAGACCGATGTTCGGACCTTTTTTTCTTTCCTGGAAGGTAATCTGGAGATTACCAGAGACAGGGTGCGTCTGTACAAAACGTGGCTGATTGAAAATTATTCTATGAGCAGTGTAAATTCTATGCTTGTTTCAGTCAATCAGTTTCTTGTTTTTCTAGGGCTTGGAAGCTGGAGAGTAAAACGGCTGAAACTTCAGAAATGTGTTCTGGAGAAGGAAGAAACGATGCTGACGAAAGAAGAATATTTCAGGCTTCTGGATACTGCAAGGAAGAGTGGAAAATATCAGCTTGCAATGATGATGGAAACGATCTGTGCGACTGGAATCCGGGTCAGTGAGCTGAAATTTTTTCGGGTGGAAGATCTCAGGAACGGTGTTGTTCAGATCATGAATAAAGGGAAATGCCGCGTGGTTGCAATTCCGGAAACACTGCGAAAAAAATTGCAGATGTATGTACGGAAGCATAAGATTACCTCCGGAATGATTTTTACCACTTCCACCGGAAAAGAAAAGAACCGTTCAAATATCTGGAGGGAAATGAAGAAATTGTCCAAAGCGGCAAATGTCCGGGCAGAAAAAATTTTTCCTCATAATCTCAGACATCTGTTTGCAAGAACTTTTTATCAGACAACCAGAAATCTGGTATTTCTTGCGGATATCCTTGGACACAGCAGTATGGAAGTCACCAGAATCTATACAGCGGACGGAGTAGGCGAATGGAAAAAATGTATGGACAAACTGGGGCTGATACAGAAAAGCTATGTCTGAAAAATGGAAAAACGCTGGATTGCAGCGGAGAATGGTTACAACATAATGTTAGTTATGTAGTATTTATTTAGAATCAATTACATATGAATTCTGTAATTCCTATACTATTCTACACACAAAAAAAGGAAATGTCAACATTAAGCGATTACTTTCTAAGACCGCAAAAACAGCCAATAAAAAGAAAATGTTTTCCGGGCACAAAAAATAAGCCAGGCAATCAAACAAAAGAAAAACTATTTTTCTTTTGGTTGAACATGTCGGCCTCTATTCCTTATTTATTCTAAAATCCAATCTGGTATTGCAATAATATTATATTTTTTCTAAAAAGTCCGCTCTTTTCTTACTGATTTCTGCTGTAAGACAGTATAAAAAAACTGATTTGAAGCAGAGGTTTTCTTTATATACCCTTTTTTAAGAAAGTTTCTCAAAAGTCGAAGCAGAGGAACTACGGATTTCCTGTATTTTTTTTGCAAAAATCTTTCAAAAAGTCAGTAAAAAAGTATGAGTCTTTTCCGAAAGCAAGGTAAACTACATAACTAACATTATGTGGTAAGACAGGAGGTATCGGCGGATTGGAAATATCATTGCTGGAATACCTGGCGTTCCGCTCGGGCAACGAATATGTTTCCGATTTCAGAGGACGTTTTTTTCGGCGGGTGAAGCTCGGTTATGTTCTGAAAAATAAGCTGCAGATTTCAGATTTTCCGGATCAGGAATGGATTGACGCATGCAGTTACATCACCGGACATACAGCCCGGACGGCAAAAGAGGCGTGGGAGATTCTTCTCCATTTCTGTGAAGAGGGAAATCTGCCGGTTACTGATCCGCCGCAGTTGTTCAGCGAAATGGACGGTTATGATTCGTCTGTATCGAAGGAAGGAGGCGACAGAACTTGAAACTGAAGGATGGTTTGATTCTGCGCGAGGTCGCAGGACAGTACGTGATCGTTCCCACCGGAAAACGGGTACGGGAGGTTACGTCGATTGTTTACATATCTTCATCTGCAGCCTATCTGTGGGACTATATGAAAGATCATGAATTTGAGAAAGAAGATCTGGTGCAGAAAATCCTGGAGCATTATTCCGGTGTTACGGAGGAAAAAGCCGCCCAGGATGTGAAAAAATTCCTGAAGACACTGGCAGACAATAATATTCTGGATGATGGCATGATACGTGGGAGGGTTTTGGTGCGGATTCCGGAAGGCTTTCGCGGAAAGGAACCGACATGAGTTATGATTTTGAGCCCGCCTGCCGCCGAATGGAATGGCTGGACCCTTTTTATAAGGAAGTTTGGGAAAAGGCTTTTGCGGATGCGATTCCTATTTCCGGTACTTTTGAGATGACGCCCAGGTGCAATTTCAACTGCAGGATGTGTTATGTGCATATAAAAGATGATCAAATTCCTCAGTACGGAAAGGAATTGACAGCTTCACAGTGGCTGAGTATTGCTTCCCAGGCAAAAGAAGCAGGAACGGTCTGGTTGTGTATTACCGGCGGCGAACCGCTGATGCACCCGGAATTTGAGACCATTTATCGAGAACTGACGCAAATGGGATTTTTTATTACCCTTCAGACGAATGCTTCCCTGATTAGGGGGAAGATGGCACAGTTGTTGGAACAGTATCCGCCCAGAGGGGTGAAAATCACACTGTATGGTTCTAACGATGCGGTTTATGAGCAGGTGTGCCAAGTGAAGCACGGATTTTCCCAGGTGAATGAAGGAATTCGGACACTTCGGGAACTGAAAATTCCAGTGCAGCTGATCAGTACAGTAATCAGGCAGAATCTGGAGGATGTGCCGAAGATGGCGTATTACGCATATCAGAATCGTCTCCCGTGGCTGGCGACGGGAGGGGTCAAAGATTCGGCGAGGATCCTTGGCAGCGAAGCAAGAGAAGTACGGGTATCCGAACGATTAGAAGAACAAAAGCGAAAGCAGATTGAGTACTTAAAAGAACATCCGTTGAATCCGGAGCGAAAACCCTGTACCTACTGCAAGGATTACCGGCTGGGATACTGGGTGATGTGGAATGGAGAGATGAGGTTCTGCAGCTTTATGAACGAACCGCATATTTCTGTGACGGAGCAGACGTTTGCGGAGGCGTGGAGGCAGCTGATTGCTTACGAGGAAGCTTTGGAGTGGCCGGAAAAATGCAGGGCATGTGAATGCAGGACTGTGTGCATGAAATGTGCTGGAACGTTGGCGGCGGAATGCGGAAGTGCAGAACGGGTGACGGATAAGTTTTGTGAGAGAGTGAAGAAATATTTTTATGATGAGAAAGGTATGTGAATAATATGGGAGAAACAGTGTATATTGAAGTTCAAGCTAATTCAGTATCAACATACGCAAATGGATATTCAGGTTATGATACAACAAGCGGATACTATATATCTTATGTTACAGTTGCTGGTGAAGGAGGAGGTTTTACAGGAACAGGCTGGTATCTGGAAGAAAATTACACAAATGATCCATTCCAAAATTATCAAGGAATTAGTTCAGAAGAAGATATTATTGCTTTATATAATCAGTCTGGTGGAAATCTTACAAGTGTATTTAGTACATGGATAAATAGAGTTGGAGAAGTAGCAGTTTCTGATTTCTGCAATATGTTAATGCATAACCAGACGGCTTATGACAACGGATGTATTACTATGCTTAATCCAGGAGCATAGGTATGAATTATTTATATAAAATTATCGACATAGTTTTGGAAAGTGAAATTGATATTCCTTTTCTAAATTTGAAGTTTAGAAAAGAATTAAAACAAGATGAAAAATGTTATATAAGTATTTTAAATAGAGGGTATTCGAATTCTGAGTTTCAAACTTATCCTATAACAGCTGAAGAAAAATATTTATTGAAATATAAAGATTGTTTTGTTTTATGTGACCGAAAATGGAGAAAAGTTACCATACATAATGGAGTAGGGTCGTATTTCGAAATTCTATTGCTATATGTATTTAGAAATTATGCTGTCCAAAACCACATCATTCAATTCCACAGTTCCCTCATCTCCCACCAAAATTCCGGCGTAATGTTCCTCGGACCCTCCGGCATCGGAAAGACCACCCAGGCTGAACTGTGGAATCAATATCGGGATTCTCTGATCATCAATGGTGACATCGTTTTCGTCCAGGAGACGGAAAAGGAATTTCTCGGCTGGGGGACTCCATGGCATGGCTCCTCCCCATACTGCGAGAACACGAGTGTTCCTCTGCGGGCGATGGTTGTTCTGAAGCAGGCGAAAGAAAATTCGATTCGGGAGTTGACCGGATTTGAAAAAGTATCGGAGGTTTCCAATCACGTCTTCTATCCAAAATGGCTGGAAAATGGTATGGAGCTTTGTCTGGAGACGCTGGATCATCTGCTCACGGCAATCCCGGTCTACGAATTGTCCTGCCGCCCTGACGAGGACGCGGTAAGGCTGACCGAGGAAACAATTTTTGGTACATAATCCATGATTGGAGAAATACAGACAATTATCCGGAAGATCCGGGAGGGAAAACTGAAAAAGCTGATCGCAGAGCTTCTTTGGATGTACCGTTATGTCCGGCGGTACTGGCTGATGATAGTGATTTATATTCTACTCGGTGCATCAGGTTCGGTTCTCAGCCTTGGAACCTCGATGGTGAGCCGTGACCTGGTGGATGCGGTCACCGGAGTCAATTCAAAAGAAATTATCCAGGTGGCAGTGGTTTATGTGGGAGTCGGCGTTTCTCAGATTCTGATTAATATGGTCAAGAGCCGGCTCTCTCTCCGTGTCCGCCTAAAAGTGGTCAATGAGATCCGGGCGGATATCTATGAACAGGTGCTAAGGACATCCTGGGAATCTCTTGCAAAGTTCCGCTCCGGAGATCTGCTTTACCGTGTTAACGGTGATGCAGGTTCGGTGGCAAACAGTATTCTGACGTTTCTGCCCAATGTGGTGACAACGCTGATCAGTTTTGGCGGCGCCTTTGTGATCATGATCCAAAATGATCCTGTCATGGCAATGATCGCGCTTCTCGGAGCGCCGCTTTCTTTTATCAGCACCCGCTACTCAGCCAGAAAAATGAGAAAATTTCAGAGAGAAAATCAGGATCTTGCCAGCGACCGAACGGTATTTGACCAGGAAACGTTTCAGAATCTTCAGTTTATCAAGGCATTTGGGATGCTGGATCAGGTGACGGAGAAATTTCACCGGATTCAGCAGGAGACGGTCAACATTGCACTCCTGCAGAACAAATTTCAGTCCTGGATGTCGGTATTTACATCATTGGTGGGTCAGGTGATTGGATACGCCTGCTATGGATTTGCCGCTTATCGGCTCTGGCAGGGGGAGATCAGTTATGGAACCATGACGATGTTTGTCAGTATGGCAAGTTCCCTGCGTGGTTCCTTCAGCAGTATCCTGAGTCTTTTTCCGACACTGCTGCGGGCGCGGATCAGCGCCGAGCGGATTATGGAAGTCACGGAACTTCCCCGTGAAAAGATGGAAGACCGGGAGGAGGCGGAAGATATCCGCAAAAAGGCTTCTTCACAGGGAGTCTATGTGAAGATGGATTCCGTAGCCTTTGCCTATGAGGAAGACAAATGGGTGTATCAGGATGCTGACCTTATTGCCAATCCGGGAGAAATCGTCGCACTGATCGGTCCGTCCGGACAGGGGAAAACCACGACACTGAATTTGATACTTGGTCTGTATCATCCAAAGAAGGGTGAAGTGCGGGTGGGAAACCCTGGAGGGAATTCTCTGAAAGCGTCGTCTTCCACTCGCTGCCTGTTCAGCTATATTCCGCAGGGCAATACCATGTTTTCCGGAACGATCGCGGAAAATATGCGGATGGTAAAGCCGGAGGCTACCGACGAAGAGATTCAGGCCGCGCTGGAAGCTGCCTGTGCCTGGGAATTTGTTCAGAAGCTGGAAAAAGGAATCGATACACAGGTACGGGAGCGTGGCACACGGTTCTCAGAAGGGCAAAAACAGAGGCTTTCTATTGCCAGAGCGCTGTTGGCTGACGCTCCGGTGATGATCCTCGACGAGGCTACCAGCTCGCTGGATGTGGCGACAGAACGGAGGGTGCTGCGCAGCATTATCCGAAAGGAGCCCAATCGTACGATTCTGGTCGCGGCTCACAGACCCAGTGTCTTTTCCCTGTGCAGCCGGGTATACAAGATTCAGGACGGGCAGGTATCCGTTGTCAACGAGGCGGAAATTGAACAGTTTCTCAATGATTTTTAGATAGAGATAAAAAGAAAGCAGAAAGGAAATTTACATGAAGTTTGTAAAGAGAGCAGTCATAGCGATATTCGTTCTGGCTGTTGGAATATTTGGAACGGCAAAGGTTCTGGCGTATACGGAGCGTGATCCCTCGCCGCCGAAGATTACCAGTGACCGGGAGGTATTGGAGATTCCATGCAGTTACACACAGGAACAACTGGTGGAAGGACTGACGGCACATGATGATACCGACGGCGATCTCACTTCACAGATTCTGACCGGCAGTTTCAGCCGCTTTATCGAAAAAGGATTGTGCAATGTGACTTATGTGGTTTTCGATTCTGCAAATCAGCCGGCGTCTCTGACACGGCAGGTACGGTTTACCGATTACTATTCCCCTCGTTTTACACTGACGGCTCCTCTGATTTTTTCTGAGGGAGAGGGCAGTTATGATGAAGCGATGAGCCGGATCGGAGCAACGGATCTGCTGGACGGCGATCGGAAGGATTGGGTGACGCAGACGGATACGGACGTCAATTATCAGAGAGCCGGCACCTATCATATCACAGTGTCCGTAGACAACAGCTATGGTGATCGTTCGGAGGTATCTCTTCCGGTGCATGTCACATCCGGCAGTCTGAACAATGGTCTCCGTATTGAACTGTCCACCAGTCTTGCCTATTTGCGGGTAGGAGAGGAGTTTCAGCCGGCACAGTGGATTTCCGGAGTTTACGACGGACAGGGAAATATGGTGGATCCGGGCATTGTAACAGCAGACGCGCAGGTAGATGTACAGACACCGGGAACCTACGAGATTTCTTATCAGGCAGCTGACGAAGCGGGAAATACTGCGCAGACATGGCTGACCGTGATCGTACAGGAATAGGAGGCAGATCATGCAGAAAAAATTTGACTTCAAAGATATCAGCGTCCGCGGCGTCTGTATGGAACTGTTTCGCTATTGCTGGATGATCCTTCTGGCTGCTGCGGCTGTCTGGTTTGGCGCGACGGGCATTGGACAACTGACTTACACGCCTCAGTTCACTTCATTCTCAACGTTGGTGGTAAGTGTCAAGGGGAGCAGCAATGCCTACAGCTCTCTGACAACGGCAAATCAGATGGCGGATGTGTTTCGTGAAGTGTTTCAGAGCGATGCTCTGAGAGAGACGATTGCCGCGGATCTTGGTGAAGAGATACAGGCATCCATTTCCTGCAGCCTGATCGACGAGACAAATCTTCTCGTCCTGAGTGCTTCTGCTTCAAATCCCCGGCAGGCATATCTGTATATTCATTCAGCATTGGAGCACTACGAAGAGGTTTCGGAATATGTATTTGCCAACGCATCGCTGGAGATTGTCCAGGAACCGAATGTTCCCTCAGAACCATCCAATCAGTCCATGCTTATCACCCGGAGAAATGAGTTGGCGCTTCTTGGAGCGGCTGCAATGGCGGCGTTGATCTTTCTATTATATATGTGCCGTTTCACCGTCAAAAATGTGTCCGCGGCACAGCGGCTTCTGGACGGAACGATCAGGGGAACGATTCCTTATGAGAATCTATCGAAAAAAAGAAAAATACGGAATGGAAAAGGAAAACGTGTCAAAGAGGCGCCGCTTCTCTCGTCGCCTCTTGTCAGCATGGATTTTGCCGAAGCGGCGAGAAAGACGCAGGCACAGGTGGAACACCATATGCGCCGGAAGGGGCAGAAGGTTTTGCTGATCACCGGATTTGGAGAGAATGAAGGAAAAACCACGGTCGCGGCAAATCTTGCCATTGCGTTGGCGGAAAAACATAAAAAGGTGCTGTTGATTGACGGAGATTTTCGGAAACCTGCTCTGTACAAGTTATTTGGCAAAAAGGACAACAGAGAACAAAAGGGCAATTCCCTGGAATCTGTCCTGCTGGGCAAAACAAGGTGGCAGGATGCAGCTGTTGTACAGAAGCCGTACAGTATTCAAGTGTTATATCAGTACCGACCGTCACAGAATCCTTCCGGTGTGCTGACAATTGCCAATCTGAAGCGTCTGATGGAAGAATGCAGGGATGAGGTGGATTATGTGATTGTAGACTGCCCTCCTGTTTCTGTCACCGCTGATGCGGAAGTATGGATGCAGGCGGCGGACACGGTTCTTCTGGTAGTACGTCAGGACTGGTCGGATGTGCGGGCAGTCAATGATACGGTGGATCTGGCGTGGCAGAGCTGCGGTGACTTTACAGGATTTGTTCTCAATGCGTTCCGGGAAGAATGGAACAGCGGAAAAGGTTCTTATGGGTACCGTCCGTATACGGGAACAGTCAACAACTAAGGAGAGGATAAGAAGAGATGAACAACCAGGGAAACAACAGCACAGCGCAAAGACGGGAACAGGATACGATCGATCTGGCTGCGCTTCTTGCTGATTTCTGGAGAGGACTGAAAAAACTCTGGTGGCTGGTACTTTTGCTGACGGCTGCAGGTGCGGCGACTTTTTGGATATATATTTATATTGTTACGGAACCGGTGTATGAATCCAGTGCCACATTCACGGTGGGAACCGGTAATGATGAAAACTACAGCTTTTACTATTCAGAGAGTACAGCGGATCAGTTGTCAAAAACGTTTCCTTATATTCTTGAAAGCAGTTATTTCCAGAGCGTTCTTTTACAGGAACTGGGGACGGATACGCTGAACGGGACAATTACCTCCGAGACGGTTACGGGCTCCAATATGGTGACGATGACCGTTCAAAGCCCTGAGCCTGAGGATGCACTGGCAATTCTGCGGGCGGCACTGGAGGTATACCCAAATGCCGCCCGATACGTACTCGGAACCATACAGTTCCATATGATCGACGAACCGGAGCTTCCAGCCTCACCGGCCAATCAGCCGCAGATATGGAGAACACTTGCACGGGGAGGTCTGGCGGGGATATTGGTGAGCTGTGGGATTTTGTTTTTGCTGGGATTGATGCGAAAGACTGTACGTACCCAGGAAGAACTTAAGAAAATCACAAACCTCCGCTGCCTGTCTGTGATGCCTGCGGTTCATCCGAAGGCAAGAAGGAAAGAGAAGGAAAATTATCTGTCTGTTCTGGACAGAAAGACACCTTTTGAGTTCAGTGAAAGTATCCGTGCACTTCAGCTGCGTCTGGAACGGGCGATGAACCGGGAAGGAATCAAAGTGCTGATGGTGACCAGCGTGGCGTCTGGAGAGGGAAAATCTACAATTGCTGTGAACCTGGCGGAAGCATTTGCGGCGAGAGGGAAAAAGACACTTCTCATTGACGGTGATCTGAGAAAGAATGGAGCTTCACAGCTGATCCGGGCGACAGATTATCAGGAAGAATCCGGGCGGAAAGGTTCCGAAAAAAAAGAAACTGAGGAAAATGAAAAAAAAATCGGCGGTTTTCAGCTTCAGCATATGAAAAAGAGCGGAATATGGCTGCTGAGTTCCGATCAAATATCAAAAAACCCGGCTGCGGTTCTGAGTCATGAAAATTTTGCAAAGGTTGTGAAAATGACAAAAGAAAAGATGGACTGCGTGATCATTGATACACCGCCCTGCGGCATTTTTCAGGATGCGGCGATTCTTGCAGAATACGCGGATGCCGTTCTGTTTGTTTTGAAATATGATTTCCTTCCAAAACAGAAAATTCAGGAGGGACTCTCCTTCCTCAGAGAAGACGACGCGCAGTTTCTCGGGTATGTATTTAATCAGTGCCCACAGAAACCCAATGAGTATGGGTATTCCCGTTATGGATATTATAACAGCTATCGCTATACCGGAGAGTCTGGAAATGGTCCGGTGCAAAAAGGAAGACAGGCATCGGGGCAGCAGGAAGGTGAAAACCAATGGGGATCATAGACCTGCATATACATATTCTTCCAGGATTGGACGATGGCGCCTGTGATATGGATGAGGCGCTGGAGATGGCAGTATGTGCTGTGGAAAACGGAATGGAAGCGGTAGCGGCGACCAGTCATAGCAGAATGCATTCTCAGAAACCGAGATTGGAAACGGAAAAGTATTTTTCTGTATTGTCTCAATTTCGGAAAGAACTTCGGAGCAGAAATATTCCACTGGAGGTTTTCTCCGGAATGGAAGTGATGGCTGACCATTCCACCATCGAGAGCCTCTGGAAACACTCTCTTCTGACAATCAATGAAACCCGGTATGTGCTGGTGGAAACTCCTTTTGACATACCGGGAAACCAGATTTCAGAAATACTCGGAGAACTTCAGCGCAGCGGATATTCCCCGATTTTAGCCCACCCCGAGCGTTACTTCTGTGTAAAATCAAATCCGATGCTGCTGGAAGAGTGGAAAAAGAATCGAATCGTACTGCAGGTCAATAAGGGAAGCTTGTTGGGAGAATTCGGCCAGAAAACAAAACAGACTGCAGACTGGATGCTGCGCCGCCGTCTGGCAGGGCTTGTTGCAACAGATGCTCATGATACCGCTCTTCGGACTGTGGAACTGGATGATTTACTGGATTGGATGGAATTTGAGTATGGATATGGAAGTATTGAACTGCTGATGGAGGAAAATCCACGGCGAATTCTGGATGGAATGTGGATTGGGCAATAGTATGGCAAACGAAAAGGAAAGTGGTAAGAAACGATGGAAAGAATCAAGAGGATCTTGAAAAGAAAAAAGCTTGAACATTGGGAAATGATTGCATTATATCTTCTTATTTATGATGTGATCATGATGAATGCCTCTTATTTCATAGGGCTGCTGCTCAGGTTTGATGTAAGATATTCCAGCATACCAGAGGAATATCTATATGCTTTTTTGAAATTTGCACCGTTTTACACTGTGTTTTCGGTGACTGTATTCTTTTTGCTGCGTCTCTACAACAGCTTATGGCGTTTTGCCAGTTTCAGTGAATTGAATCGTATTTTGCTGGCATCGGGCATTACGACAATTTTTCAGCTGATCGGAATCACTGCTTTTGTACACAGAATGCCGGCATCTTACTATGTTTTCGGAGCGATTGTCCAGTTCTGTATGGTCACTGCAGTCAGATTTGCCTACCGTTTTATCACCCTGGAGAGAGCGAGGAGAGAAAAAAATCAACATGCGGTACATAACGCAATGATCATAGGAGCCGGCGCTGCCGGTCAGGTGATCCTGAAAGAGCTGAAAGTTTCCAATGACGCGGCTGCAAGACCGCTCTGCGTGATCGATGATAACCCCAACAAATGGGGCCGGGCATTGGAAGGTATTCCAATCGTGGGCGGACGGGACAGCATTCTTCAATCGGTGGATAAATACCATATTGATCAGATTTTGTTTGCGATTCCATCTGCATCCGCAGAGCAGAAAAGGGACATTCTGAATATCTGTAAAGAAACAGAATGTGAACTGATGACGCTTCCGGGAATTTACCAGCTGGCAAACGGGGAAGTCTCTCTGAATAAGATGAAACCTGTGGCTGTGGAGGATCTGCTCGGCAGGGAGACGATCCAGGTAAATATGGAAGAAATTTTTCAGCATTTAAAAGGCAAAACGATCCTTGTTACCGGAGGAGGCGGTTCCATTGGAAGCGAACTTTGCAGACAGATTGCCGGACATGAACCGGGGCAGCTGATTATTTTCGATATCTATGAAAATAATGCATATGCGATCGAGCAGGAATTGAAGAGAAAATATCCGGAACTGAATCTTGCGGTGTTGATCGGCTCAGTCAGAGACAGCAGAAGAATCGACTGGGTATTTGAACATTATCGGCCGGATATTGTGTACCATGCCGCTGCCCATAAGCACGTGCCCCTTATGGAGACAAGTCCCAATGAAGCAATCAAGAATAACGTGTTGGGTACCTATAAGACGGCGTATGCAGCTTTGAAATACGGAACAAAACGCTTTGTACTTATCAGTACAGACAAGGCTGTGAATCCGACCAACATTATGGGAGCCAGTAAACGGCTCTGTGAAATGGTAATCCAAAGCATGGATGCGATCAGTAAGGCGGGGAGAATCGATATGCTTCCGTTTCTGCATGCACATGCGGACATGGATATGGATATAAATCCAAATTTCAACCGCTGTCTGTACACGGATTCAGAAATCAATATGGGAAACATTTCTTATGAAAGCATAAAGAATCGGGAACGTAAAGGAACCCAGTTTGTTGCCGTTCGATTCGGCAATGTACTGGGAAGCAATGGATCTGTGATTCCACTGTTTAAGAAGCAGATTGAGGAAGGAGGACCTGTGACGGTCACACATCCGGATATTATCCGGTATTTTATGACAATACCGGAAGCGGTCAGCCTTGTTCTTCAGGCAGGCACGTACGCTTGGGGCGGAGAAATTTTTGTGCTGGACATGGGTGCGCCGATGAAAATTGATACGCTTGCAAGAAATCTGATTAAGCTGTCGGGGTATAAGCCGGATGTGGATATCAAGATAGAGTATGTCGGTCTGCGGCCGGGAGAAAAACTCTTTGAGGAGAAGCTGATGGCGGAAGAAGGAATGAAGAGGACTGAAAACGAGCTAATCCATATTGGTAAGCCGATTCCTTTTGATACAGGTGTTTTTCTGCAGCAGCTGGAAGAATTGGCGAAAGCAAGTTATGAGAACTCGGAGGATATTGTGCAGATGGTGGAGGCAATGGTACCGACGTTCCATCCGGCGGGAGAGGAGTCAATGGCAGAGATAAAGAGGGCGCTGGATGAAGCGGCGGTTGCTTCAGCAGACAATTCATTGGTGGCTTGTATGGAAGAGTAATGTTGAATACGAAAGGTAGATAAGAAGAGATGATATGAAAACCATTTGAAAATAAAATCTGGCTTTCATCGCCTGGTGAAACTTGTTGGTGAAGCAATGTATGGTTACCTGTGCTAGGAAAGGGAGAATTATTAAAAAAGTGATAGCAGTATAATAGGGACAACCAAGAAAAAGTCTTGAATTTACAAGGGTTTTCAATTCTAAGTCAGTCCCATTATTTGAAATTATCTACGAAAACTGGAGTAGGTCAGAGAATCCGAGAGGTGAAGATGAATTTTTGGATACTCATGCATTGCCCAACAATCCAAAGTAGAAAATCTTGTAAGGAGGAACTGACTTAGCCCATACGCCATGTCTGACAGCGGGCTATTTGTCGTTCATAGGAGAATCGAGGTCTGTTTTTGAACAGATTGTTTCTATATGGATGTAAAAAAGATAGATGTACACAGATATTTTGGTACAGCAAAGAGGGAACGAGAGATGTTTAATATTGATAACAATTATGAGAAATTTGAAAATAAGGTCTGGCTGTCCTCACCAACCATGTACCCGGATTCTATGCGTTATGTGATGGAAGCCTATGAAACCAACTGGATGTCTACTGTGGGGACGAACATCAACGAGGTAGAAAAACAGATTTTCGAGAAGGTGGGTTGCAAATACGCCGTTGCGCTTTCGGCAGGTACTGCTGCGCTGCATCTGGCTATGAAGCTTGCAGGTGAAAAGGTATATGGCAAACAGGCTCCTGGGGTTGGCGCTCTTAACAAGCATCTGGTAGCGGCGAGCGATATGACTTTCGATGCCACGGTGAACCCCATTGTCTATGAGGGTGGTATTCCCGTATTCATCGACACCGAGTATGACACTTGGAATATGGACCCGGTTGCGTTGGAAAAAGCCTTTGATCTGTATCCTGAGATTAAAGTGGTCGTGGTGGCGCATCTCTACGGCACACCCGGCAAGATTGATGAAATCCGAGAAATCTGCAGCCGACACGGTGCGGTAATCATCGAGGACGCTGCGGAATCTCTGGGCGCATCCTACAAGGGTGTTCAGACTGGTGTGTTCGGTACATACAATGCAATTTCATTCAATGGAAACAACTTCTTTGAGACGGTAAGTCAAAGATTTGATTTGTAATAAATATACAAAAATGAGGGCGAAAATGAGTGGTTTTGGAGGATGTTTTTGTATAGTTATTACAAAAATGAACGTCTCAAAGAGATGTTCTGCCGAGAGGTAGAATGTATAAGTGTATACGAGATGGGTTGAACCGTTGGATGAAAATAATAGAAGCATCTCTAAGAGACGAGTTCCGAGAGGGATGAGGGAGAGGATGAGATGGTGGGATTTATTGAAATTATACAATAGAAGTGCTTGAAACAGGCGAAAATGGGAGTTGCTTTTGTATAGTTATTACAAAAACGAGCGTCTCGAAGATGGGTTGAGCCGAAGAATAGAGTGGTTGAGCGTATAGAAGAGATGTTTTCCGTTGGATGGGTAAGATGAGCGTCTCGAATAGACCATTTCCGAGGAAAATGGGTGAGCAGAGATGAATATGGAAATTAGAAATGAACCTAGGGTGTGGATATCGATTATCACTGATTATCACACTGCCCTCTTTATATAGGAGAAGCAATATTGACAATATTATGAGGTAACACACGCATGCAGCACATAGAACTAATCAACAAAAAAATATTAGTCACGGGAGCTGCCGGATTTATCGGCGCCGGTCTTGTGAAAGAGTTATTGGAGACAGTCAGCCCGGTTACTGTGATCGGTATCGACAACATGAATAACTACTATGACGTCTCCATCAAAGAGTACCGTCTGAAGGAGATTGAGCAGTTATCTTCTAATCATCCGGAATCGTCCTGGACCTTCATTAAGGCTGACATCTCTGACAAGTCTGTGATCGATGTTCTGTTTCAGATCTATAAACCGGAGATTGTGGTCAATCTGGCGGCGCAAGCGGGCGTCCGTTACAGCATCACAAATCCTGATGTCTATATCAGTTCGAATCTGGAAGGGTTCTATAATATACTGGAAGCCTGCCGCCATTCCTATGATGGCGGGAATACCGGTGTGGAACATTTGGTTTATGCCTCTTCATCATCTGTTTACGGCGGTAATACCAAAGTCCCATTTTCTACAAAGGATAAGGTGGATAATCCAGTAAGCTTGTACGCTGCTACGAAGAAGAGCAATGAGCTACTGGCACATGCTTATAGCAAGCTCTACAACATACCGAGTACAGGACTCAGGTTTTTCACAGTCTATGGTCCTGCAGGGCGTCCGGATATGGCCTATTTTGGATTTACAAATAAGCTATTGGAGGGTGAGAAGATCCAGATATTTAACTACGGAAACTGTAAGCGGGATTTCACCTATGTGGATGATATCGTCCTCGGCGTGAAGCTGGTTATGCAGGGAGCACCAGAGAGGAAAAACGGCGAGGATGGTTTGCCGATTCCACCGTACAGCATTTATAACATTGGAAACAGCAATCCAGAGAATCTGCTGGATTTCGTGCAGATATTAAGAGAGGAACTGGTAAGAGCTGAAGTGTTGCCAGCGGATTATGACTTTGAGGCTCACAAGGAACTGGTTCCCATGCAGGCCGGAGATGTGCCGGTGACTTATGCGGATACAAGTGCGTTGGAGAGAGACTTTGGGTTTAAGCCGAATACGGATCTGAGAACTGGGCTGCGGCGATTCGCACAGTGGTATAAGAAATTTTATTTGAGTTAGGACGAGCGTGGCAGGGCGCATGACTGGTGTGTAACAGGTTTGACCGGTGTGGACGATTATTACCGGTGAACCCAAAACACATCACACAGAACGCTCAAGCGTGCTATATTCTTGAGACTTTAAAGAGGAGCAATGACTATGGATGAATTGAAAGATTTAAAAATCGCAGTAGCGGGAACCGGTTATGTGGGATTATCGATTGCCACATTGTTGGCACAGCATCATCAGGTTACCGCTGTGGATATCTTACCGGAGAAGGTGGAGCTGATTAATCAGAGAAAGTCACCGATTCAGGATGAATATATAGAAAAATATCTGGCAGAGAAGGAACTGAATCTGACAGCCACACTGGATGCTGAAAAAGCCTACACAAACGCGGATTTTGTGGTTATCGCTGCTCCGACAAACTATGATCCTAAGAAGAATTTCTTTGATACGAGTGCGGTAGAGTCTGTGATCAAGCTTGTGATTCAGTACAATCCAGATGCTATTATGGTGATTAAGAGTACCATTCCTGTTGGCTTCACAGCATCCGTAAGAGAAAAATATCACTGCGACAACATCATTTTCAGCCCGGAATTCTTACGTGAGTCCAAGGCGCTGTATGACAACTTGTATCCGAGCCGTATTATCATCGGTACCGATACACAGAACGCAAGACTGGTGAAGGCTGCAAATATGTTTGCTGGGTTTCTTCAGGAGGGTGCGATTAAAGAGAATATTGACACACTCATTATGGGATTCACAGAGGCGGAAGCTGTAAAACTGTTTGCCAATACATATCTGGCTCTTCGAGTATCATATTTCAACGAGCTTGACACATACGCTGAGATGAAAGGCTTGAATACACAGGAGATTATCAATGGTGTTTGCCTGGATCCTCGTATTGGTAATCATTATAACAACCCAAGTTTCGGATACGGTGGATACTGCCTACCGAAGGACACAAAACAGCTGTTAGCGAACTATGAGAATGTACCTGAAAACCTTATTGAGGCGATTGTACAAAGCAATAGAACTAGGAAGGACTTTATCGCGGATAGAGTACTGGAGATTGCGGGTGCATACGGAAAAAATGATGAGTATGACAGCAGCAAGGAAAATGAGGTGGTTGTGGGTGTTTATCGTCTTACCATGAAAAGCAATAGCGATAACTTCCGCCAGAGTAGTATCCAGGGAGTTATGAAGCGGATCAAAGCGAAAGGCGCAGTTGTAGTGGTATATGAGCCGACTCTAGAGAATGGTAGTACGTTCTTTGGTAGTAAAGTGGTGAATGATTTGGATGAGTTTAAGAGAATAAGCTATGCAATCATTGCTAACCGGTATGACAGCTGCCTGGATGATGTCGCTGAGAAGGTGTATACGAGGGACATATACAGGAGGGATTGAGCACACAAAACAATAGCTTGAGAATATGAGGAATATGCAGTTATGAAAAATGATATGCCGGACTTGAAACCAGCAAGTCCATTTTATAGAGATTGTGTCAAAAGAATATTAGACTTGGCTATTGCTATTCCAGTTCTGGTTGTAGCAGCTGTTCCGATGACAATCACGGCAATAGCAGTAAAGTTGGATTCTCCTGGTCCGATTCTATTTAAACAGGATCGTTTAGGTAAAGACGGAAAAGTATTTAAAATGCTGAAGTTCCGGTCTATGTGTGTGGGAGCTGAGAAAACCGGTTCCGGGGTATACTCCGGAAAAGGAGATAGTCGCGTTACCCGTGTTGGAAGATTTATTCGTACTACAAGTCTCGATGAGCTTCCACAGTTGATAAATGTGATCCGGGGGGATAGAGGTATAATAGGGACAACCAAGAAAAACATTGATTTTTCAAGCGTTGTCACGGCATAAGTCAGCCCCGTTCTTAGGTTTTGTGCGAATTGGGTAGAATAGCGGTCGAGAACGGTGAAAAGTCAAAATGGCTTCTTGATTGCTTATTTTGACCCAATCTTATAAGCGTACAAAATTTGATAAGGAGGTTGACTTAGCCGAGGCATGGTAGCTTTACCATTCTCGGCTAATTGTCGTGTTATAGCTCAGATATGAACCTGTTAATTTAGATGATATTGAATGCGAAAGGTAGAAAAAAGAGATGTTGATTGATCCGTTTAAGCACAAAATTTGGCTGTCGTCGCCCACAATGCACGGTGACGAATTGAAGTACGTTACCGAAGCGTATGAAACAAACTGGATGTCCACGGTAGGAAAGAATATTAACGAAGTAGAGCGATTGATTGCTGAACGAGTTGGTGTCCGATATGCGGTCGCATTATCGGCAGGAACGGCATCTCTCCATCTTGCCATGAAGCTTGCCGGGGAAGCCATGTATGGTCAGCCGGAAATTGGAAAAGGTGCACTGAGCAATAAGAAAATTTTCTGTTCTGATGTAACCTTCGATGCCACGGTGAACCCGGTTATCTATGAGGGTGGTATCCCTGTTTTCATTGATACCGAGCGTGACACCTGGAATATGGACCCGGTGGCGCTGGAAAAGGCATTTGAGATTTACCCGGATGTCAAGGTGATTGTAGTAGCTCATCTGTATGGAACACCGGGCAAGATTGATGAAATTAAGAAGATAGCAACTGCCCACGGAGCTGTGATCGTTGAAGATGCAGCGGAGTCCCTGGGTGCTACATATAAAGGAAAAGAAACTGGCAGCTTTGGCGATTATGGCTGCATCAGTTTCAATGGAAATAAGATCATTACCGGTTCGTCTGGTGGAATGTTCCTCACCGATTCCAAGGCAGATGCGGAGAAGGTACGTAAGTGGTCAACCCAAAGCCGGGAAGCAGCTCCCTGGTATCAGCATGAGGAGCTGGGATATAACTACCGCATGAGCAATGTGATTGCCGGAGTCGTGCGTGGTCAGATTCCATATTTGGAAGAACACATTGCGCAGAAGAAAGCCATCTATATGCGCTACAAGGAAGGATTGAAAGATTTGCCGGTGCAGATGAATCCTTATGATGAGAAGAACAGCGAGCCGAACTTCTGGCTGTCTTGTTTGCTGATCGACAAGGATGCCATGTGCCAACAGGTTCGTGGGGAGCAGAAAGCACTCTATATCAGCGAATCGGGCAAGAGTTGCCCGACAGAGATTCTGGAAACGTTGGCGAAATACAATGCAGAAGGCCGTCCAATCTGGAAGCCAATGCACGAACAGCCAATCTTCCGTATGAATCCGTTTATCACAAGAGAAGGCAACGGCAGAGCCAAGACCAATGCCTATATCGAAGGTGGCAGTGAGGATGTGGGCATGGATATATTCGAAAGAGGTCTGTGTCTACCAAGTGATAACAAGATGACTGCTGAGGAGCAGTATCAGATTATCGAGATTATAAAAAGTTGTTTCATGTAAGGAGTATCAATATGGAGCATAAAAAAGGCTTTTATGAAAAGTACATAAAGCGTCCGCAGGATTTTCTGTGTGCATTGCTTGCGTGTATCGTTTTAAGTCCGGTCATGCTGGTTATTGCGATTCTGGTAAAAATTAAGATTGGCTCCCCTGTCCTGTTTGCTCAGGAAAGACCGGGATTACACGGAGAGATATTCAAGTTATATAAGTTCCGGACAATGACCAATGAGAGAGATGAGAACGGTGAACTATTGCCGGACGAGCAACGCCTTACGTCTTTTGGTAAACTGCTGCGCTCTACGTCTTTGGATGAATTGCCTGAATTGTATACGATCCTGACGGGACGGATGGCGGTTTGCGGACCTCGGCCGCTCCTCGTGAAGTATCTTCCAAGATATAATGCACATCAATCAAGAAGACATGAAGTTAGACCTGGTTTTACCGGACTGGCACAGGTGAATGGGAGAAATTCCATCAGTTGGGAAGAAAAATTTGATTTGGATGTGGAATATGTAGATCATATTACATTCCTTGGAGATTGGAAGATCATCTTTAAGACAGTTTGGACTGTATTGAGACGAGATGGTATCAATTCTGAAACCTCCGCAACCATGGAAGAATTTTTGGGGACAAGAGAGGAGAATGTATAATGAACTACTTAATGTTAAGCGTAGGAAGACGTGGCGAACTTTTGAAGAATTTCAGAAAATCAATTAGCGAAGGATCTAGAATTATTGCTACTGATTTAAGCCCATATGCACCAGCATTGTATTTTGCGGATAAACAGTATCTTGTTCCACGAATTGATGATCCGGCATATATTGATGTGATATTAGATATCTGTAAAAAGGAATCCATTAATGCAGTAACGACTTTTATTGATCCTGAAATTGAAATTCTTGCGCTGAATAGAGACAAGTTTGTAGCGTTAGGCGTTGAAGTATTAGCTCCATACGAAGAAACTGCAAAGCTTTGTTTTAATAAATACTTGATGTATCGACATTTATTTGAAAGTGGTATTCCTACTGTGACGACATGGGGGACACTGGAAGAGTTTGACGAAGCATTTAGGGCGGAAGATGTATCTTTCCCTGTTTTTGTAAAACCGAGAACGGGTAGTGGAAGCGTTGGAGCACGAAAAGTGTATAATTACGAAAGCCTTGCTGAATCCATGAAGGAAGATCCTAGTCTTATTATACAGGAGTTCATGGATTGCTTAGATTTGGATGCAGATGTGTATATTGATACTATTACACATGAAGCGGTGTCAGCTTTCTCAAAGAAAAAGGTCGAGACACGGATTGGTGGTGCAAGTAAGACTATATCTTTTAAAGATGAGAAGTTATTCGATTTTATTTCTCAAATCGTCAAGACTCTAAAGTTTAATGGTCCGGTTGATATGGATTTCTTTTATCGTGATGGCCAATACTATCTTTCTGAAGTAAATCCGAGATTTGGCGGAGCATATTTGCACGCCTATGGTGCCGGCGTAGATTTCATTAAATTGATTGAGAACAATCTGAAAGGAATAGCCAACAAGCCGAGCTTTGGAGATTATGAAGAAGGTGTCGTCATGATGATGTATGATAGCGTTGTGATTAGAAAACCAGGAGAGTTAGCTGAGTGAGATGAAAATATTATTTTTAACACTGGCAAATGTTTATGATGTTAATGATCATGACATTTATCAGGATTTGATGAGATTTTTTTCAAATCAAGGACATGATGTTTATATTGTCACTGGAATCGAAAGAAAAAAGGGACTCAAAACGGAATTGTACAATTCTTGTGGATGCAACATTCTTCGTGTGCAAGTGGGAAATCAATCTGATGTAAGTCTAATAGAAAAAGGAATCTCAACAGTCTTGATACAAAGTCATTACATGAATGCAATAAAAAAACATCTCAAGGGTATTCACTTTGACTTGATCTTGTATGCGACACCGCCAATTACGATAATGTCTCTCGTGAATAAGTTGAAGAAGAAGCATCAATGCACTACATATTTAATGCTTAAAGACATCTTTCCTCAAAATGCTGTTGATTTGGGGATGATGAGAAAAGGAAGCCTGATTCATAAGTATTTCCGAAATCAAGAAAAAAAACTATATGCGGTTTCGGACTATATTGGTTGTATGTCTGACGCAAATGTTCAATATTTATTAAAGCATAATTGTGTCCAGAAAAATAGGGTTGAAATCTGTCCAAATTCACTATTACCAAAAGAGAAAGTTCAGTTGCAGGAAGTTGAAGAGTTTACACTTAAACGTAAGTATAATATTCCAGATGATAAATTGATTCTAGTGTATGGTGGAAATCTTGGTAAACCACAAGGAATTCCTTTTCTTATTCAATGTCTGATAGCGCTTAAAGATGATGAAGAAGTATTTATTCTTATTGTTGGCGGGGGATCAGAATACAAGAAAATAGAGAGTGCGATATTAGATAATAACTTAAAAAATGTTCTGCTCTTAGAAAGATTGCCACGAGCGGATTATTTTAGAATTAGTAGTTTGGCAGATGTGGGATTGATTTTTTTGGATTATAGATTTACTATTCCCAATTTCCCATCCAGAATTCTTCCCTACATGGAAAATGAAATACCTGTAGCTTGCGTTACTGATGATGCAACGGATATAGGGGACGTAGTGCAGCAGAATAACTTTGGGTGGAAATGTAGCAGTAATAACCTTGAAGCTTTTATACACATGGTGAATGAAATAAAAACTTCCGATTTAAAGACGAAGGGTAAAAACGGAAGGAAGTATCTTGAGGAAGTATATAATACAGAATTCTGTTATCGGAAAATAATGGAGAAAATGCTGAGGAAGAGTATATGAGCAAAATTTGTATTTTAGGAGCATCCAATATAAAACATATTTCCTTGATTTCATTATATACAAAGTATTTTGATAAGCGAAAAATTCCATATGACATTGTTTATATGGATCGTTACGCGATTGAGGAAGAAACGAATGCCCAGAATCAGTTTTGCTATAAATCAGATAAAATATCTAGTAAATTTGATAAAATAAAAGCTTTTCTGGGTTTTAGACGCTTTGCGAAAAAAATATTAGAGAAAAACAAGTACCAGTGTGTAATCACTTGGCAGACTACATCAGCGTACTTGTTTGCAGATGTTTTGCTTGCCAAGTATAAACATAAATATATTGTAAATGTTAGGGATTATGTTGCCGAGAATAATAAGATAATCCGTGTAATCTTAAGGAAGCTGGTTAAAGAAGCTGCTATGGTGGCAATTTCATCTGAAGGCTTTAAAGAGTTTTTGCCGAAAGGAGATTATACACGAGTTAACAGTATTAATGATAATATTCTTGATAACTGTACCCCTGTAGAAACATTAGATCATGTGCATCCATATAAAATTGGATTTGCAGGAAACTGTCGATATTTTAGAGAAAGTTATAAGTTGGTTCAGGCACTTGCTAATGATCCTCGATTTGAAATTTGGTATTGCGGTACAAATTCAGAAGTTCTATCAAAGTATGCTGCAGAGCAAGACATTAGTAATGTGTATACCATGCCTGCATTTGCGCCAAGTGAAACATTGGATATTTTTTCGCAGTTCGATATTGTTAATAGTGCGTTTGGTAGTGATGCCATGGATAATCGAACATTAATGCCAATTCGTTTGTACACAGCAATAAGTATGCATCTTCCCATGCTTGTCAGCGAGGGAACACAGCTAGCAAAAGAAGTAAACCTTTGGAAAATAGGATTTGTGATTGAAGATTATTCAACATTAGCAGATGATCTTTATAATTATCTTGTTTCACAAGATAAAAAAGAATTTGCCATGGCGTGTGATAAATATATTGAACAAGCCAGACGGGAAAATGAGTTATTTTATAAAAAGTTAGGAGAAATAGTCGAGGAAACGCTATGAAAGAGATGCAAATATATTATTTTTCAACGGCACTTTCAGATGATATTTATAATAGCATAGTAAAGGATTGCAATTCATTTAAACCTACATTTTCAGGCGTAGGGTTCGATCGTAATGTTGCCGTTGGACTTTCAAATTATGCAGATGTTCAAGGTGTTTCGTTATATCCTATACCAAGCTGGCCAAAATACAAAAGATTACTTAAGAAATCGGAGCAGTTTCAAATAGAAAATTTTAAATGCTTTATTCCGAGCATGATTGATTTACCTGTTCTAAAAGAGTTTAGCTATTATTTTAGAACAAAAAGGTTTATTGAGAAGCATATGAATGAAAATAAAAACACGATTATCGTAATTAGCGGATTGTATAGAAGTTTGCTTCGACCAGCTCAATACTTGAAAAAAAAGTATGGATTAAAGGTATGCGCAATTGTTCCTGATCTTCCGGAATTGATGATTACATATAGAAAAGACTATTCAAAGTTGAGGAGATTTCTAAATAAGCTTGATGTAAAGAAATCACAGAGATACAGAGCATGTGTTGATGGATTCATATTTCTGAGTAAATATATGGATGAACAGGTAAATCAGAAAAAGAAGCCTGTAGTCATTGTCGATGGACTTACGGACATTGCCTCATTTCCTAATAGAAATGATACAGAAACAAAAAAATTTGTTTTATATGCCGGAAAGGTGAGTTCAACTTTCGGGGTTGATAAGCTAGTAGAAGCGTTTTTACAATCAAATCTTTCTGATAGTGTACAGCTTTATATTTGCGGAGATGGCGATTATGCAGGTGAGTTGAAAAAAATTGTAGCAGAAAACTCATCTATTCATTATTTTGGATCTGTTCCACATCACAAAGTCCTGCAGATGGAAGTTCAGGCTTCGTTATTGGTTGATCCAAGACCATCTAACATAGAAATTGTAAAGATGTCTTTTCCGTCAAAGATTATTGAATACATGGCAAGTGGAACACCTGTATTGACTACAAACTTGCCTTGTTTTAGTGAAGAGTATAGGGAGTACCAGTATAGAATTGATGATGAAAGTGTTGATGGTATAAAAATAGCATTGGAGGACGTGTTTTCGTTAAGTGATTTAGAGCGAAACACAAAAGGGAAAAATGCAAAGCAGTTCATCATGGAGAATAAAACCATGGAGAAGCAGTGTGAAACAATAATGACGTTCCTAAATCAGATTGAGGGAAAGTAAGTGGAATTTAAACTTGGAAAAAATCAATATTTATTGTCCGAGCGTGATGATATAGCTGGGTACAGATGCAAAATACATATTGCTCAATACTATATGTATTTAGGGGATGCGTGTAATTGCTATGAATATAAGTCCAAGATATATGTGGTAGGGTATGCAGTTGATGTTGAAAAGCCAGATTACACCATCGAGGAAATGTGTGCTGAATTAGATAATAAACTTGCTCAAGGATTGATCGGCCCAGAAGCTACTAGGGATTGGAATGGAAGATGGATTATCCTAGTCTTAACTGAGCAAGGGATTGCAGCGTGGGGTGATTGCTGTGGCCTGAAACAGTTGTTTTATGATGTAGGGGAAGGTATCTTTTGCATAGCTTCTCAGGCAAGGTATATTGCTCAAATTTATGGTTATGATGAAGATCCGGTTGCAGAAGCATATATAAAACAGGCGGAAGAAATGGATAAGGAATACTCATGGCCACTATATAAAACTGCCTATGCTGATGTTAAAAGGCTTTTGCCGAATCATTATATATTGGGTGGCAGGGTTAGTCGAGCATCATTGAATAAGGAAAAAGGTTCACCCCAAAGAGCAGCAATGCTGATAGCTAACTCGTTGAGTGCTGCAAGTAAGCTTGCACCGCTTGCTGTAACATTGACTGCAGGCTGGGATTCCAGATTGGTGCTTTCGGGATGCTCTAATATAGATAACTATTCAGCGGTCACATTAAAATATGACTGGATGGAGTTGGATCACCAAGATATTAGAATTGCGGAAGCTTTGGCGAAGAAAAAGAAAATAGAATACAGCCTCATTGATTGCGGGAATGTTTCAAATGAGTTTCGAACTGAATATATGCAACATTCTGAATATGGGCATGAGTACTGGACCCAAATGGCACAGGCAGTCATAGATGGCGGATTTAGCAAATCTATTTGGGTTAAAGGTTCCTGTAACGAAATAATTCGCAATTCATTCGGTGTGCTTTATAATTGGCAGGTGAATGCAAAGATTCTTTGCAAATTGTTTAAGCTGCCATTCGTGCCATATGTGATAGAAGCGTTGAATGATTGGCTTCCAGAAGCAAAGAAGTATTGCAAAACAAATCAGATTTCGGTATTGGACTTGTTTTATTGGGAACATAGAATGGGCAGTTGGCTTGCTGCGTGCTTAAATGAAGCTGATATAGCAAGTGAGATGTTCTCTCCATTCAATAGCAGGACGTATTTGGAAAATGGGTTGTCTGTGAAATGTAGAGATAGAATTGCGCCTCAATATAGATTTTTTGATACTATCTTAGAGAAGGCTGATTTAAAAAATAATATTTCTGTTAATGGAGAACGATATCAATCTCTAAAAGCAAGAATGAAGATTATTATTAAAAATCATCTCCATTTGTTGTACGGAATTTTACTTAGATTTTAAAGCTTTGGATTGTGTATGAGAGGATAACAGGTGCAGAATATGGTGAATATTAGATATATTAGGAAACCATCGTTGGGAAGTCTAATGGCTGCAATGGTTATCCTTTGGTTAAATGCAGGTATGTACTCATTTGTACAGAGATATATCCCTGGAATTGTCATGTATGGTGTATTTTTACTTTGGTTTGTATGTGCATTTCAAGATAAACAGTATAGGATTGAATTTACAAGTTGGTTTATAAAAATGATTCCAACAATTGGATTGTTGGGCTTAATGTATGCTATAAATAGGAGTTCATTAACAAAAAGCTATCTAATGTTCTCTGTATACGTATTTATGATAGCAGCAATAGCAATATATTATCAGCATGACAGCCGGGGACGAAGTATGATTCTAAAAGTATGGACATTAGACGTTGTGGCTGTTGTAATAAATACTTATATACAGATAAGACGAAACCCTTTTGTAATAAGGAATATGTCAGCAAATGCTTCAGTTTTTGAAAGCTTATTTGGTGGAAGACTGTATGGTGTTGCTGCTTTCAGCAATGTTTTATGTTATAGCGTTGTGATGCTGTTTTTATATTCTAGGATAGTAAATAAAAAGGTAAAATCCAGAACAATTGATGTGATTGGGGTATGCGTCTTACTTCTGCTAATTTTCAAATCACAGATCGCACTACTGATTGCATTTTCCTTGGCAGGTATCTTATTAATAACTTTAGCTAGCTTTTTTGAAGATTTAAATAAACTAATTCTTTTTGGTGTGATCTCGGTAATAGTATTTGCAATACTATATAAGTACTTACCGGATATCTTAAAATATATTAGTACGATTGAAACTCTACCAGAACTGTTGCGGGTGAAAGCTTCGGATGCGAGTTTAATTATAAGTGGTACAAGCAATAACTTAGTAGATGCAACGGTAAGAATGCAACAATATGAAAGCGATATTGCATGTTTTCTTGGAAATCCGCTTGTTGGAACATTGGGGGATAATACAAATATTGGAGGTCATTCGACATGGATTGATTTCCTTGGTATGTATGGATTGTTGTCTATTGTAGTGATAATCTGGCATATTGGCTTGATGAAAAATGTAGTAAAAGCTTCGGCACCTGAGGAGAGAATAATGGTTGCGGTAATTGCAATTGTATTTACCGCAATCGGAATCGTAGACCCAATAATATTTCAAAATGTATATATGGTATTCCTTTTGGTTATTCCATATATGTCTTATCCAAAAGAAGAATATGATGGGATTATAATGTAACGGAGTATTAGATGAAAGTAATTGAAATAAATATATGTCCTGATTTGAGCACTGGAATGTTGATGAGGGATATTGCAAATCAGCTAAATAAAAATGGAGATATGTGCATCACTGCATCAGCACCAAAATATAGGGATAAAAGAGATTGCGAGTATACTATTGGTACGATGTTTGAGCGTCATGCACATATTGTATTGGGACAAATAGTTGGATCAGAAGTTTCTTTTTCAAGGCTAGCTACTCTTAAATTGCTTAGATATATAAAACAATTTGAGCCAGACATCATTCACTTGCATAATATCCATCAGTATTATTTAAATTATAGTATGCTGATGAATTACTTGAGAACTTATAAAGGGAAAATAGTTTGGACATTTCATGATTGCTGGCCGTTTACAGGCGTTTGCCATCATTATACTGAGGAAAAATGCGACAAGTGGCAAAAAAAGTGCTATGATTGTCCTTATATAAAAAAGAAAAAATGGAAGCCTATTGTTGATCTTTCTACGAAGCAATTTTGTATGAAAAAGAATGCTACTAAACAGATTAATGAGTTATACATTGTGACGCCTTCGGAGTGGTTAGCTGATGAGGTCAAGAAAAGCTTTTTAAAGAATCGCCCAGTAACGGTAATTTCGAATGGAATTGACACAGATATTTTCTGTTATAGGGGATCTTCACTTAAAGAAAAATATGGAATTCTTGAAAAGAAAGTTGTTTTAGGAGTTGCAAGTCACTGGACAGAAAATAAAGGATTACATGATTTTGAACTGCTATCTGAGCTATTAGGCGATAAATATCAAATTGTACTTATTGGCGTTGATGCAGATAAAAGAACAAACAATAAAATTCTGTACTTACCGAGGACTGCAAATAAAGAGGAATTGGCACAATGGTATTCTTCGGCTGATGTTTATTGCAATTTGTCGACAGAAGAAACATTTGGACTTGTTGTTGCAGAGGCAATGGCCTGTGGAACACCTGTGGTCGTATATGATTCTACAGCATTACCTGAACTGGTAAGAGAAACTAATTCTTATATATGTATGCCGCATGATTTGACTGATGTTGTACAAAAAATAGGATTAATCTGCACGAATGGAAAGGATACCTATAGCAAAATGTGCAGAGAGAAAGTGATACGTTCTTATTGTAACAAGGATACTGCAGAAAAATATATAAATTTTTATCGAAGTATATTGGAGAGTAAAAATGATTAAGTTAATGATTATTTCACATACATTCGCACGACCTTTGTTATGGAAACGCTGGAAAATGATGGCGGATATGTTTGCTGATATGGATATCACATTGATTGCACCAGAACAATGGATAGATGGTAAAAACAAGAATTATACATTTGGGAAAGAAATGCATAGTTCTGGTTCAACATATGAGTCTGAAAGATTTCATGTCCATTTGATTGATATGGTTACTAAAGGACCGTTTGGGTGGATATCAAAAAAACTGATTAGAGAAATAAAAGATATAAAGCCGGATTACATATATCATATTGGAACACATCTTCAGGATTCGCTACTTGAAGTAATATTAATAAAACATTTTTTTTCTCGCAAGTCAAAAGTGTTAGTGTTTAGTATGCGTGGACCACAACATAATATTACGAAACCTACGTGTAGGAATCTAAAAACAAAAATGAATTATGCATACAGACAGCTCAAATTAAATATTGTAAAGAGAAATGCTACAGCTGTTTTTTGCCATTATCCTGATGCCAAAGATCTATTTTTAAAAGAAGGTTTTAAGGAACCAATTTATATACAGACTCAAGTTGGTGTGGATACAACTGTATATAAGCCAATGGAATCAGAAAGAGTACAAATTAGAGAAAAATATAATCTAGGAGATGCATTTGTTTTTGGCAGTGCCATTAGACTCAGTGCTGATAAAGGTGTGTTTGAAATATTGGAGGCGCTACCACCTGATGGTAACTATAAGTTCCTTTTAATGGGAGCCGGAAGCGATGAAGATGAGCATAAGATTCAGAATACTATCGAAAAAAGAGGATTGTCTGATAAAGTTGTGTTGACGGGATTTATTAGCAATGATGAAATGTATAAATACTGGAATGCGGTAGACTGTGCAATCCATGTGCCTCGAACAACCGACAATTGGGTTGAGACATTTTCGCTTGCGTTAGTACAAGCAATGGCAACGCAGATTTGTGTTATAGGGAATGATTCTGGATCTGTTCCCTATCAGATAGGCTCGGACGGAATTGTTGTTCCGGAGGGAGATATTACTAGTTTGCGGAACGCAATGATTCGTGTAATGAATGATAACTTGTTCCGAGAACAGGTCGCAAAGAAGATGCGAAATAGAGCTGAGAATTGTTTTGACATTGCGCATTTGACTCGATGCTTATATTTGGTTATTAAAGATTTGGAATGTGGAATAGTTGATTCAGATCATTTTGATATGACAAAAATGTAGAAGGGGCGAGTATGACCAGAATTACTGATAAAATAAAAAAATCTGATTCTGCTGCTGCAATCCTATCATTGATGAATAGTAATCTACTGGTTTCATTTGTTGGAGCTGCGGCATCAATTATTCAAGCAAAATTTGTAACAGCAGAACAATTAGGCTATTTTAGACAATTTGGTATTATAACAAATTACCTTTTTTTCCTTCATTTAGGAACATACCAAGCGGTTGAAAGATTATATCCATTATATATTGGAAAAGGGGAAAACGAAAAAGCAAGGCGCTTAGTAGGGGTTGCTGAAGCATGGATTTTTTTTGTTAGTATCCCAACTTCCTTAATTTTTCTTGCTTTAGGAATATTTAGCCTTTTGCGTGGAAATTGGATGGCAACTCTTGGCTGGATAGCACAGGCTGTTGCCATGTTCACAACTGTATACGGAGGATTTATCAAGGCGACGTATAGATCTGGCCAGGATTTCAAGAAAATGGCAAGGGCACAATACTTAACACCAATTCACACAGTCCTAGTTATTCCGATCTATTTTATTTCTCCATATGTTGGATTATTCTTAAAAAATATAAATACATTAGCAATGACAATTGTAATGTATTTGAAAAGACCCATCAAGAGCAAGAAAAAGTTTAACATCACTGATTTTAAAGTAATTATCTCTAATGGTCTACCTAGATTTAGTAGTAGTTATGCTATTACTACCGGAATAGAGGCAATTAGATCAACAATGGTGTTACGTTTTTTAGGTCAGACAGCACTTGGATATTGGTCTTTTACTTGGACAATTTATGGCTTAGTGCGCCAGATTCCTCAGTCTGTTTCTGCTGTATATGCACCAAGAGTAACACAAGAATATGGAAGAACGGGGGACTACAAACAGTGCTTGAAGCTTTGTAAAAAACCGATACTTGTTTGTATGGGATTAGTTGCTTGTCTTATTCCTGTCGGAATATTTGGATCAATGGTATTAGTTCCATTGATTTTGCCTAATTACACTAATGCTGCAGGGATTTTAGCTGCTACAATTGTATGCATTTTACCAACATGCATTCTTGATTTGCCATGGCAGATTATAAACTCGATGAATAGACCAGGAACCTTAAATTTATTTGCATTCACAGATATGCTACTTCAATGTGCAGGAATGATTCTTGCCTTAAAAACTAATTGTGCAATTTATAGTGTGGTAATTGGGAGTGTTGCCGGAAGCATATGGAGAATGATATGTATTGGAGTGTTCTTCCAACGGCTTCACAGAAAAGAGAGGAAAAACAATGGATGATATTGTGTTAAGTGCTTATGTAAAACAAGCCTACATTACACCAGAAAATCAAAGCTTTTGGTTCGGTTATTACAACTATTCACCAGAAAATGCTAATGGTGATAAGTTGTTGGCACATCATGTTGAGTTTGACGGGCGAAGCATTACACAAGAAGACAGGGCGCAGATAGGCTGGATTGATTTGAATTCTGGAGCATGGAATCCTATTGATTTAACGAGTGCCTTTAATTGGCAACAAGGGGCGATGCTACAGTGGTTGGGAGAAAGCGATTGTTTTATTTATAACAATGCAGACAATGGTGAGTTTATTTCAAAGGAATACAATATCTCAACAGGAGAACAGTGTGTTCATCCGTGGCCTGTTTATGGAGTGTTAATCAATCCCAAAATATCATTAACGCTTCAATTCAAAAGAAGTTATTGGTGTAGAGCGTACCATTATGAGACAATAAAGGATAAAGCGTGGGATGGACCTCTGCCCCAAAACGATGGCATTTTTATGTTGAATTTGGATAGCAATGAAGTAGAAAGAATCATCTCAATTGAGGATATTATTCGTATTGATCCAGATGACTCATTTAAGAAAGCTAAGCATTGGGTAGAACATATCATGATAAATCCATCAGGTACAAGATTTGCGTTTTATCATAGGTTTACTCATTCTGCTGGATTTACAACACGGGTTTTTACTGCAAATATAGATGGTACTGATTTGCGCATCATTTCAGGATGGCGTGAGTACAGTTGGTCACATATGGGATGGATTGATAATCAGAAATTTGTTATTTATGGAATCAAAAAAAACTCAACTGTACAAGCATACCGTAAACTCACGGAAGAGCATGGAAAGTGGGGGCAAATATTACGGAAGATATACAAGAAAACATTGTCAAAACTGATTACAAAACAGGTGCGAAAGAGGACACAGATCCCGGGAAGCTATCAGATTTGTGACTCAATTGAAGGAAAAATAACTGAAGAAATTCCACGTGGTCTTTTTAATTTGGATGGACATCCTAGTTTTACAAAAAATGGAAGGTATATGTTGACCGATACTTATGAGGATGAAGAATCTTACAGACATTTGTATATATATGATTTATTAACAAAAAAGAGGGTTGAGTTGGCAAAATTCTATTCGCCGTTTAATTCATGTGATTATAGAAGTGATTTACATCCAAGATTCAATTATGCCGAGAATAGAGTAATTGTAGATTCGGCTCATTCTGGGTATCACAGAATTGTTGGAGTAGATGTGGATTGGGATAGAATAAAGCATGATTTGGAGGAAACATGAGAAAATTAAAATATTTATGCTATTATGATACTCCCGATAACATAAAGGATAATCGCAGATATACATTGTCTGCAGCTAATGTTGTTACATATATTGCTGAGGTAATTGCGGATTATAATGTTAGGAATATCGAAATAGTATCAATTGCAGGGTCAAATAACCGAAATGGTTGCAAGGGTGGTAGAAGAAAAATTGAAAAAGGTATAAGTTTACGAAGTTTTTCATCATTGGGTTACGGTGGAAGGGTACGTAATAAGATTGATTTTTGGCTTATGCAAATTCAGACTTTCTTCTATCTTGCTTTACATCTTTCGAAAGATGATGATTTGCTGGTATACCATTCTATTTACTACATGAAAATGGTAAGTATTTTGAAAAAGATACGCAAGTTTAATCTTATTCTTCAAGTAGAGGAAATCTATGCTGATGTCGTAGGTGATAATTCATTAAGAAAAAAAGAACTCAGTTTTTTTAAACTGGCAGATTCCTATATCTTCCCAACAGTGCTTCTAGATAAAGAAATAAATCAGACAGGGAAGCCAGCAGTATTCATCCATGGAACATACAAGGTTGAGCCAATGAGAAAATGCAATTTTCAAAGGAAAAAAATTCATGACGACTTGGAAAAGGAAATACATTGCGTCTATGCGGGAACGCTTGATCCACAAAAAGGAGGTGCTGCTGCTGCTGCTGCTGCTGAGTTCTTGCCTTCAAATTATTCAATACATATCTTGGGCTTTGGAACACCTAATGAGATTGAGAGTATGAAAGATACTGTTGCTAAAATTGCAAATAAAAAACGGGCAAAAGTATCATATGATGGTGTATTGTCTGGCGAAGAATATATTCGTTTTATTCAAAGCTGTGATATTGGATTAAGTACTCAAAATCCCAATGCAGATTTCAATAATACATCTTTCCCGAGTAAGATATTATCATATTTGTCTAACGGGCTAAGAGTTGTTACAGTTGATATTCCAGCGATTCGTACTTCAGCAGTTGGAGATATATTGTTTTATTATGATGAACAATCAGCTGAGAATATTGCGAAAACCATACTTAGTATAGACTTGACGGAAAAATATGATAGTAGACAGTTAATTGAACAGATTGCGATTGACTTTTCAAATAACTTATTAAAATTGTTGTGATTGTAAAATAATAGGAGGAATAATTATGTCTTTATTCAAAGAGAAAACCCTAATGATTACCGGTGGAACCGGTTCTTTTGGAAATGTGGTTTTGAACCGTTTCTTGAAAACAGACATCGGTGAAATCCGTGTTTTCTCTCGTGACGAGAAGAAACAGGACGACATGCGTCACGACTTCCAGGTCAGAATGCCAGAAGTAGCAGAGAAGATCAAGTTCTACATTGGAGACGTAAGAGATCTTCAATCCTGTAGAAATGCGATGCATGGAGTGGATTACATATTCCATGCTGCCGCTCTCAAACAGGTTCCGTCTTGTGAATTCTTCCCTATGGAAGCGGTTAAGACCAACATTATCGGCACGGATAATGTGCTGACCGCTGCTATTGAAGAAGGTGTAGAGGCTGTAATTTGTCTTTCTACAGACAAGGCCGCTTATCCTATTAATGCGATGGGCAAGTCTAAATCCCTGGAAGAGTCAGTGGCGATTGCAAAGAGCAGATACAGCGGAAAGACAAAGATTTGTTGCACTCGCTATGGCAACGTAATGTGCAGCCGTGGTTCCGTTATTCCTCTGTGGATTGACCAGATTAAAGCTGGCAATCCTATCACCGTTACTGAACCGAATATGACAAGATTTATCATGAGTCTCGAAGAGGCGGTTGACCTTGTTCTTTACGCATTTGAACATGGCGAAAACGGAGATCTTCTCATCATGAAAGCTCCGGCATGTAAGATTGGACTCCAGGCAGAAGCTGTTTGTGAGATGTTCGGGGGAAATCCGGACGACATTAGAGTCATTGGTATTCGCCATGGTGAGAAAATGTATGAGACTTTGCTCACTAATGAGGAATGTGCTAAGGCTATTGACCTCGGTGGATTCTACCGTGTGCCAGCCGATAACCGTGGCTTGAACTATGACAAGTACTTCAAGGATGGAGATGTAGAACGTAACACTCTGACAGAGTTCAATTCCAATAATACAAGATTGTTGGATAAGGAAGAGATAAAAGCCAAGATGATGGAACTTACATATATCCAGGAGAGACTGGCGGAGGAGTAAAGAAACAGGAAGGGGATTGGCTGATGAAAAGACTTGTAATTCTAGGTGCAGGAGGGTATGGTAGAACTGTAGTAGATATTGCACAACAACTGAGCTACTCCACCATAGTCCTCGATGATGTCGATCAAGCCCATACTCTTTCAACCTTTACATCCTATATCTCGGATGATACCACTTTCATCCCTGCCTTTGGAAATAACGCTTTCCGTATGGAGTGGATACACAGGATAGAGGAGAGTGGTGGACAACTCGCTACGCTGATTCATCCCACAGCCTATGTTTCTCCAACTGCTACCATCAACCCTGGTACTGTCATCCTTCTACACACCATCGTCAACACAGATGTTGTTGTGGGTAAAGGTTGCATCATTAACCTCGGAGCCATAGTTGACCACGGGTGTATACTGGAAGAAGGAGTTCATATCTGTCTTGGTGCAATCGTGAAGGGTGAGAATAGAGTAGAGAAATGTAGTAAGATTGAAGCCGGTGAAGTTGTGGAAAGAGGACCGTACCCGCTTTAAAGAGAGTTTGACTATGTGAATATCGTAGTAGGCAATAACATATCTGTCATTTATTTGTATTGTGCCAATTTGGTTGTGTTGTTTGACCGTGACCTTTAAGCGTGAATTTCTTATTCATAAAAAGTCTGTTGAGTTATCAATTGATGGAGGTAAGGTTATGAAAGCTATTGCTGAGACACTTGTGTTGATTTGGATGGGGCGATTCGTGGGTGAATGTGCGGTTTACGACCATCGAACAGCATAACAGCTATCAAAGGACCACAATACGCTAAATATATGAAACAAACACTCGGAGGTCGTCCCTCCAAACCGCACCAATTTGATATTAACCCCACCTGTGGCAAAGATCCACAGAGAAAAGTGGTCAACTATAACTTCTCGGAATCTCAATAAATGAGATTCCAACCGAAACTTGACAACTAAATATCGTGCAGGAAAAGAAATTTACGAGAAATGGACATAAACATTGGACATAGCGGGTACTATGTCTTGAAAAATCTTATGAATTCGCTTAAGATATCATTATTAGGCGGCTAATCCTAATAATGATTTTTGAAATGCCTCAACAGATGGCATTTCCCAGGCATCAAGATGTTGGAGCATCATGATGCCGTAGAGGCGGCAGTACCACATCTTCGTAGAGCGGTGCCTGCCGTCTTCTAATTTATAGTCCTCTTTCTCACGTTTGTTGGAGCGTTCCACGGAAGTTCTTCCGTCATATTCCTTTTCCCATGCTTTAGAGTCCCTTGGCGGTATGTTAAATAACCTTGGATTGTCATCGGTAAAGATATGTACGGTCCTTCCATATTTCGCCGGTGAACAGGGATGTTCACAAAAGCAGCCACGTTTTCGGTTTGCTTTTGGGCATCGGTATTTGGCCCGATGCTTGGCAGCCTCATATCCATCTTTATGCATACGTAAGCCCATCTTACAGATTGGGACGCCATCCTCATCAATGGTGAAATCGTCCTTATAAGTGAAATGTCCGGTATGGCCGGGATTGAGGTCGATAAAGGGCGTGATATTTTCCCGTCTGCAGTATTCATAGACAGCATAAGCGTCATGGGCGGAATCCAGAAGGAGTTTTTCAATACGGAACTGCGGAAGGTATGCTTTCATGGTGAAAAAGGAATGCAGAAACGAAAGCATGTCATGCCGGGAAGCCCGTTCCAAAAGCGGAAATACAGGGAGGTCGCTGTGGGAATCGGAGACCACATACATGTAGAGGTGGTAACCAAAAAAGTAGCAATCCCGATGGGAATCCCATCCCCAGTTGCAGTCCGTCTGAGAATAATGGCGTTTGCAGCTGCAGGAAGGACAGCCGTTTTTCTTACAATCGCAGATCCGTTTTTTCCGTTGCTGCGCAGCAGTACGGACAGGGGTGCCGTCACCGGCAAGAGCCAGATGGTCTGGATCGATCAAACCTTTCTGAATAGAACGATCCAGGAATTGCTGATGATAAAGCCGAAAAATGAGAAAAAAGGGATTCTCTGGTTTCAAATTCCAGCGTTCCAGCAAAGGAAGAAGTTTGGAAGCGGTACTGGAAGAATCACAGGGAGTTTTCTCACCTTTCTTTTTCCCTTTGGGTGGTTTCATTTTAGGGAAACGGTCTTTGGGGGAAAGATTGTCAGAGTCAGCCTGCCAGATGCGGGAAAAGAAATCATAAAAAGTCCCGACACCGGGAGTATCCCCGAAAGAGAATCCGCTGAGGATGGCATAAAGGGGAGTTTCCCGGAGCATACGGCACCAGACGGTGATGGAAGTTACCTTCAGCTTCAAAGCAAGCAGATAGGAGCGCAGCATGCAGGAAGGAAGTCGGGGTTCAGGACCAAAAACAGAGTAGCACTCCTGCATAATGGAATCTGTCAGGGAAAGATCCAGATACCAGAACTGCACGATATAGTCCCAGGTGCTTTTGGAAAGCACAAAGGGATCCGGATAAAACTTAAGGAAATCGGATACGAAAGTATCCTGATAGGCGGCATGACCGCCAGGATTAGTAGGTAACAAAGAAATCGCCTCCAGTCGATTGAAATAAAATATAATCAATCGGCTTCGCCGCAAATTTTGAGCGAATTGTCAAGGGCTTTTTGAAAAAAAGTGGGTGATTTTTTTGAGATAGGGGTCAGAAAGCCTTACAAAATCAGGGCTGAAGATTCCGAGAAGTTATAACTGACCACAGGAGGATAGATAAGATGAGCGTTGAACACAATTTTAAGTGGAAGAATAACGGTAGAACTAAGGTTATGATCGGCTGCGGGACCAGACCCGAGATTATAAGGCTAGCTGCCGTAATTAAAAGATGCAGAGAATACTTCGATACCTGCGTTATCTACTACAATCAGAATTATGATAGAAATCTGAGTACCGTGTTCTGGGAAGACTTTGAACTGAGGAATGAGAAGGGAGAATTTGGCCCTGACATTCTGGTGCCTGTTGTCGGCGAGAATCTTGGTGTGACTTGTGGAAATATTCTGGGCAGAAGTTATGAACTCCTCAGTGAATTGAAACCGGATGGTTATTTGGTGCTTGGTGATACGAATAGCTGCTTATCAGCTATTAGCGCCAAGAGATTACACATCCCACTCTTCCACATGGAAGCAGGCAACCGCTGCAAAGATGAATGTCTGCCGGAAGAGACAAATAGAAGAATTGTGGACGTGATAAGTGACGTCAACCTATGTTACTCGGAATTTGCGAGAAAGTACCTGGCAGATACAGGCCTTCCTAAAGAAAGAACCTATATGACCGGTTCTCCTATGGCTGAAGTGCTGAGGATGAACTTGGAGAAGATTGAAAAGAGCGATGTGCTCGAGAGGTTAGGACTAGAGCCTGACAAATATATATTGTTAAGCGCTCACAGAGAAGAGAACATTGATACAGAAAAGAATTTCATCTTTCTTTTCACTGCCATTAATGCTCTGGCTGAGAAATATGACATGCCTATTTTATATAGCTGTCATCCACGTTCTAAAAAGAGATTGGAAGCAACAGGATTCAAACTGGATCCTAGGGTAAGGGTCAATGAGCCTCTTGGCTTTAACGACTATAATAAGCTTCAGATGAATGCTCTGGCGATCGTATCTGATTCCGGTACGCTGCCGGAAGAGAGTAGCTTCTATCTCTCCATCGGCCATCCGATTGCAGCAGTATGTATCCGCACCTCTACAGAACGTCCTGAAGCACTGGAAGCTGGGGATTTCATCCTTGCCGGTATTACAACTAATGAGTTGCTGAATGCCACGGATATGGCTATTGAGATGAAGCAAAAAGGTGTTCTGGGCAAGCCTTGTCCGGACTATATGGACGAAACCGTGTCCATGAAGGTGGTACGAATCATCCAGGGCTACGTCAACGTAGTCAATAAAATGGTGTGGAGAAAAGATCAGAAATAACGAAAGAGGGAAATAGATGAAGATATTGGTTACCGGAGCAAAGGGTATGGTAGGAACAGCTCTTTGCAATAACCTTAAAAATATTAGTGATGGAAAGAATAGAACCCGTCCGGGGATAAAAATAGATGAAATCTACGAATACGATGTGAATTCCACGCCAGAAGAGCTGGACGAGTACTGCTCCAAAGCAGACTTCGTATTCAACCTCGCCGGTGTGAACCGCCCGGAAAATCCCGAAGATTTTATGAAAGGAAACTTCGGCTTTGCCAGCACGCTTCTGGACAACTTGAAGAAGTATAATAGCAAAGCCGCTATCATGCTGTCTTCTTCCATCCAGGCCACTTTGGCCGGCCGCTTCGGCGACTCGGAGTACGGACGGTCCAAGAAAGCCGGCGAGGAGCTGTTCTTCTCCTATGCAGAGGAAACCGGAGCAAAGGTCGCGGTTTACCGCTTCCCGAACCTGATGGGCCATTCCAGGCCGAAGTACAACAGCGCTGTCAGCACCTTCTGCTGGGCTGTGGCTAATGATGAAGCGTTCCATGTAAATGACCGGAGCACCGAACTGGAGCTTCTCTATATTGACGACCTGGTGGAAGGGATGTTCGATCTTCTGGAAGGAAAAGAAGTCCATTGTGAGTTTGACGGCGTGGATACGGTCATAGATCCAAAGGGACGCTACTGCTGTGTTCCGATTACCCATAAAGTAACGCTGGGCGAGATCGTAGACCTGCTGGAGCAGTTCAAACAGCAGCCGTCTACTCTGATGATGCCGAAGATGCCGGATGGCTCTTTCGCGAAGAAGCTGTACAGCCTGTATCTGACGTACCTTCCGGCGGAGAAGTTTAAATATCCGCTGAAGATGAACGTGGACGACAGGGGCTCTTTCACGGAGCTGGTACACACCGCCGACTGCGGCCAGGTCAGCATCAACATCAGCAAACCGGGCATTACCAAAGGCCAGCACTGGCATAATTCCAAGTGGGAGCTGTTTATTGTGGTGGCAGGGCACGGGCTGATTCAGGAGCGGAATATCCACACTGGCGAGACGGTAGAGTTTGAAGTGTCCGGCGATAAGATTGAAGCTGTCCACATGATACCGGGCTGGACCCATAATATCATCAACCTGAGTAAGACGGAAAACCTGGTGACGGTGATGACCTGCAATGAGATTTTCAACCCGGAGCGGCCGGATACTTTTTTTGAGCCGGTGTGATAACGATTTAGGCAGAGACAGATACCGGCGTACCGGTTTGCGGGATTCGAAGACACAGAATGGAGCGTAAGAAACGATGAGCGAAATCAGAACAGACTATTCAAATATTCATTTTAAAGACAACGGGAAGCTGAAGCTTCTCATCATTGTCGGCACTCGCCCGGAGATCATCCGGCTGGCGGCAGTGATTAATAAGTGCCGTAAATATTTTGATGTAGTGCTTGCCCACACCGGCCAGAACTACGATTATACCCTGAACGGGATATTCTTCGAAAACCTGAAAATTGACAATCCGGAGGTCTATATGGACGCGGTAGGGGACGATCTCGGCGCGACTGTGGGGAATATCATCAACTGTTCCTATAAGCTGATGACCCAGATCAAGCCGGACGCGCTGCTGATCCTGGGAGATACCAACAGCTGTCTGTCCGCCATTGCGGCAAAGCGCCTGCATATCCCGATTTTCCACATGGAAGCGGGAAACCGCTGCAAGGACGAGTGCCTGCCGGAGGAGACAAACCGGCGGATTGTGGATATCATTTCCGATGTGAACCTGGCGTATTCCGAGCATGCCAGAAAATATCTCCATGAGTGCGGACTGCCAAAGGAAAGAGTGTATGTAACGGGCAGCCCCATGGCAGAGGTGCTGCACCAGAACCTGGCCGAGATTGAAAAGTCGGATATTCTGGAAAAACTGGGACTGGAACCGCAAAAATATATTTTGCTTTCCGCTCATCGGGAAGAGAACATTGACACGGGAAAGAATTTCCTGAGCCTGTTTACAGCAATCAATAAGATGGCGGAAAAGTACGATATGCCGATCCTGTATTCCTGCCACCCCAGAAGCCGGAACCGCCTGGCCGCTTCCGGATTTGAACTGGACCGGCGCGTGATTCAGCATGAACCACTGGGATTCCATGATTATAACCATCTGCAGATGAACGCCTTTGCGGTGGTATCCGATTCCGGCACGCTGCCGGAGGAGAGCAGCTTCTTTACTTCTGTGGGGCATCCCTTCCCTGCAGTATGCATCCGGACTAGCACCGAGCGCCCCGAGGCGCTGGACAAGGCCTGCTTTATCCTTGCCGGCATCGATGAAGTAAGTCTGCTGCAGGCGGTGGATACCGCGGTTACGATGAACCTGAATGGGGATTATGGGATTCCGGTGCCGGACTATGTGGAGGAGAATGTAAGCACAAGGATAGTTAAGATCATTCAGAGTTATACGGGTGTTGTGAATAAGATGGTGTGGAGGAAATGAATCATCCCGACAGGTAGTCATTAATAAAGTATATGACAGATGGTTAGATGGTTTAATCACAAGAGGAGAAACAAATGGGAAAATACTTTGGAACAGACGGCTTTCGCGGTGAAGCCGGCATAACCTTAACCGCGGACCATGCATTTAAGATTGGCCGGTTTCTCGGCTGGTATTATGGAGAACGGAAGCGGCAGGCCGGTGATCCGTCACCGGCAAGGATTCTGATTGGAAAGGATACACGCCGCAGCTCTTACATGTTTGAATACAGCCTTGTGGGCGGTCTGACAGCCTCCGGCGCGGACGCTTATCTGCTCCACGTGACCACAACGCCCTCGGTGGCCTATATTGCCAGTGTGGATGAGTTTGACTGCGGTATTATGATTTCTGCCAGCCACAATCCTTATTCCGATAACGGGATCAAGCTCATCAACGGCCATGGTGAGAAGATGGATGAAACCACCATCGGTCTGGTGGAAGAGTATCTGGATGGTCATTTAAAGGCCTTCGGAGAAACCTGGGAGGAGCTTCCCTTCGCGTCCCACGAGAGGATCGGCCGTACGGTGGATTATGTCTCCGGGCGGAACCGCTATATCGGTTATCTGATTTCCCTTGGGATTTATTCCTTTAAGGGCGTGAAGGTGGCCCTGGACTGTGCCAATGGTTCCGCCTGGAACGTGGCCAAGGCGGTGTTTGACGCCCTGGGAGCCAAAACGCTGGTGATCAATGCGGAGCCTAACGGAGTGAACATTAATACCAATGCCGGTTCCACCCATATCGAGGGGCTTCAGAGGTTCGTGGTGGAGAACCAGTGCGATGTGGGCTTTGCCTATGACGGGGACGCGGACCGCTGTCTCTGTGTGGACGAAAAGGGAAATGTGGTTACCGGCGACCATATCCTGTATATCTATGGGCGATACATGAAGGACCGGGGAAAGCTGATCAACAACACGGTGGTTACCACGGTAATGAGCAATTTCGGCCTCTACAAGGCCTTTGACGAGTGCGGGATCGGCTACGCGAAAACGGCGGTGGGTGATAAGTACGTCTATGAATATATGACGAAAAACGGCTGCCGCATCGGCGGGGAGCAGAGCGGCCATATCATTTTCAGTAAGTACGCCAGCACCGGGGACGGCATCCTGACCAGCCTCAAGATGATGGAGGTGATGCTGGCCCGTAAAAAGAAGATGTCCGAACTGAGTGAAGGCTTTACCGTCTACCCACAGGTGCTGGAAAACGTTCGGGTGAAGGATAAGGCTGCGGTGCAGGCGGATCCGGATGTTCAGAAGGCCGTGGAGGAAGTCACGGAGAAGCTGGGGGATACCGGACGGATCCTGGTGCGGGAATCCGGAACAGAGCCGGTCATCCGTGTGATGGTCGAGGCGGAAAGTGAGGAGATCTGCCGCGGGTATGTGGAGGCTGTGATCTCTGTGATCCGGAAAAAAGGACAAGGTATTTGAAGAAACATTTTTGGAGGTACTTTTTACATGTGCGGAATCGTAGGTTTTACCGGCCATCAGCAGGCAGCGCCGATCCTGCTGGAAGGCTTATCAAAACTGGAATACAGAGGCTATGACTCGGCCGGACTGGCTGTGCGGGATGGAGAGAACCTGGCTGAGGTGGTGAAATTCACCGGGAAGCTGCGGAATCTGGCGGAGAAGACGAACGATGGGCTGGCGATCCATGGCACCTGCGGGATCGGCCATACCAGATGGGCGACTCATGGGGAGCCCAGCCAGACCAATGCCCATCCCCACGTCAGCGGAAACTGTACGCGTTCCGGCTCCGGCCCGGTGGAGTCCGGGGTTGTGGGCGTACATAACGGGATTATTGAGAACTACCAGGAGCTAAAGGACAAGCTGCTCCGCCATGGCTATACATTTTACAGCCAGACAGATACAGAGGTTGTGATTAAGCTGGTGGACTATTATTATAAGAAATACCAGGCCGGTCCGATCGACGCCATCAACAAGACGCTGGTACGCGTGAGAGGCAGCTATGCGCTGGAGGTGATGTTCACCGACTATCCGGGAGAGATCTTCGTGGCCCGGAAGGACAGTCCCATGATCATCGGCATTGCCGGCGGCGAGACCTATGTGGCTTCTGATGTGCCGGCGATTCTGAAATATACAAGGAATGTATACTATATCGGTAACCTGCAGCTTGCCAGGCTCCGGCCCGGACAGGCTATCTTCTATGACCTGAACGGTGATGAGATCGAGATCGAGCCAACGGAGATCACTTTCTCAGCTGAAGCCGCGGAAAAGGGCGGCTATGAGCATTTCATGATGAAGGAGATCCATGAGCAGCCGAAGGCAGTATCGGATACCCTGAATTCTGTTCTGAAGGAGAACCGAATCGATCTGAGCGAGGTGGGGCTCACGGATGAAGAGATCCAGAACATTTCCCAGATCTATATCGTGGCCTGCGGCTCAGCCTGGCATGTAGGGATGGCGGCTCAGTATATTTTCGAGGATCTGGCGGAGCTGCCGGTCCGGGTGGAGCTGGCGAGTGAGTTCCGCTACCGCAGGATGCCCCTGGATTCCAATGCCCTTGTGGTGATCATCAGCCAATCGGGCGAGACGGCGGATAGTCTGGCGGCTTTGCGTGAGGCGAAAGCGAAGGGATTGAAGACCATGGGGATTGTAAATGTAGTTGGCAGCAGTATCGCCAGGGAGGCGGACCGTGTATTTTACACCCTGGCCGGTCCGGAGATCGCTGTGGCTACCACAAAGGCGTATTCCGCCCAGCTGATCGCCTGCGATACATTGGCGGTGCAGTTTGGAAAGGTCAGAGGGAAGCTGACGGAGGAACAGTATGGGGAACTGATCGCCAAGCTGCGGCTCCTGCCGGAGAAAATGAGCCGGCTGCTGGAGGAAAAGGAGCGGATCCAGTGGTTTGCCGCGAAGTTTGCCAGCGCAAAGGATGTATTCTTTGTGGGCCGCGGAATCGATTACGCCATCGGGCTGGAGGGCAGCCTGAAGATGAAGGAGATCAGCTACATCCATTCCGAGGCTTATGCTGCCGGGGAGCTGAAGCACGGGACGATTAGTCTGATTGAAGACGGCACGCTGGTGATCGGCCTTCTGACCCAGCAGGACCTGTATGAGAAGACCATCAGCAATATGGTGGAGTGCAAGAGCAGAGGCGCCTACCTGATGGGCCTGACCACCTATGGGAATTATGGGGTGGAGGACACGGCGGATTTCACGGTTTATATCCCGAAGACGGATGAACACTTTGCCGCTTCGCTGGCAGTGATCCCGCTGCAGCTGCTGGGATATTATCTCAGCGTGGCGAGGGGCCTGGATGTGGATAAACCCAGAAACCTGGCGAAAAGTGTGACGGTGGAGTGAATACTGTTTTTACGGGGGATAGCAGAATCTTCCTTAATACTCTGCTAATTTCTTGTATCTGCTGGATTGATGTGGTATGATAATGGCAGTTTAAAATTTTCTGGTAGTGTAAAGTAGCCTATGAAAAACCGGGGCCATAAAAATTGGCTCCATTGGAACCTTGAAAATTGCAGATATGTTCTTTTTTGGCATCGTCCGCCACCCTTGACGGCATGACAAAGCAATGCTCTGGCAGTCTTACCGACGGCGAAGAACTCAAGAACAGTCAGTTGATCTCCGTCAGATCCACAGCATTGTAGCATTGCTTTGCCGTGCCATCAAGGGCACAGCCGAAACCGTTGGTTTCGGTGGCTGTATATTTACCTCGGGCTCGGAATCTAAGAACAGCCAGCAGGCTGCGCCTTCTGTTGTTGAAGGATGGTCTGCTGACCAAGGTAAATCAGCAGCTGCCATTTGCCGGGCATGTTCCCGGCGCCTTCCAGCAGATCGACTTTGTTGAGCGGCTCTTTGCCGCCGGTTTTCTCATGCGGGCGTAGGAAATTATAGTCTGAATTTTGCATAAAAGTTACACTAAAGGTTTCAAATCATTGATTTTATTGAATTTTTCTACGTTTGTTAGTGTAACCTTGGTTCCACTAGCAAATCGTAAAAAATCCAGTGTTTGTGCAGCTTTGCGAGTTTTAGTGTAACAAATTTGCAAAGTTCAGATATAGTAAGCGACCCAGAGGGATACACTGTGACAGGCACCATCTTCCGTACCATAGCCGCAGGTGATGCGGTAGGACTCTTTAAATGCTAACTTTGCATGCGAGTTACACTAAAGTTCTGTTTTGAACGTAAAAAGTCGCTTAAAGCCTTATTTTACGCGAT
>PPYF01114030.1_pt1 | contig 71039 bp, 60 predicted proteins | sample 1559871 | NCBI WGS metagenome assembly PPYF01 (sample SAMN08240021, study PRJNA423297) | Human gut metagenome, whole genome shotgun sequencing project.
CAGCATGTCTCTATTGTATCATGCTTATGTGTATTTGGAATTTCTCATTTTGGCTTGTACTATTTATATTCTAGCACCAAAACAATCAAGTCCAATGTGATTTCCAGACAGAGTACTTCTGAAATTGATACTGTAAGTGGGGCAACATTTTCTTCAAATGGAATTCTCGGAGCTTTATCCCAGGCTCTTTCAAAGGCTGATCAATCAGGAACTACAGACTCAAAGGAAGAAGATATAACTCCAACCCCGACTACTGTACCTGATGAAACTGTAACACCAATTCCAACGGAGATTCCACAGCCTACCAAGACTCCGGATAATCCGTCAGATGAGCAGCCGGTTGTAAATCTTTTGAAAGATGGCACCTATACAGGGTCTGCAATGGGATATTCCGGACAGGTTAACATAACACTGACGATTAAAGATGGAAAAATTACGGAAGTAACAAATACAAACTCAGATACCCGAAGCTTTTTCAATAAGGCATGGAGATCCATACAGCCTAAAATACTGGAAAAGCAGAGTACAGAAGGAATTGACACTGTAAGTGGTGCAACATTTTCTTCTATGGGAATTCTGGATGCGTCCAAAATAGCACTGGAGCAGGCAAAAAATACAGAGGTACAGCCTTCAGTAACGCCAGAGCCCACTGAGGCGCCGGATTCCACCGAGAAGCCAGAACCCACAAATACGCCAAAGCCGACTTCTGTTCCGGAACCAACGACTGCACCGGAGCCTACAGCTGTACCAGAGCCTACTGAAACGCCAGAGCCAACTTCTGTACCGGAACCGACGGATACACCAGAGAATTCTGTAACGCCGGAACCCACAGCTACGCCAGAACCCACGCCTGTGCCTGCTGGTGCATATACAGATGGAACCTACACTGGTATTGGAGAAGGTAATGACGGACCAGACAGTGTACAGGTTACCGTAACAATATCCGGAGGACAGATTGTGGGAGCAACCTATTTTTCCTATGATGATGAAGAATATGTAGATACAGCCTGGGCAGGAATTCTTGGACAGGTTATGGGAAAGCAGTCAGCAGACAGTGTAGATACAGTATCTGGATGCACATATTCTTCCCAGGGAATTATTCAGGCATTTCGAAATGCATTAAATCAGGCAAAAGGAGCATAATCCATGAAATACCAGAGTTTTATTATGAGAGTTTTATGTCTGCTTCTGATCGTTGGCGCCGTCCTTGGCTACAACTCCATGCAGAAAAAAGACAGTGATACCGAAAAAGACCAGCAGATCGCCAGTCTGACAACCAGAGTGGAGGCCTTGGAAAAACAGCAGGATGAGATATTAAGTGCCCTTGAAGAGGTTGCAAAAGCGCAGGAAGAGGCGAAGAAAAAAGCAGAAGAGGAAGCGAAGAATCAAAAAGCACAGGAGAAAGAAATATCTTCCGGGGATGCTTCCGAGGACGCGAAAAAAGATGACGAAAATACAGATGAGACAGAGGCTGAGAACGCTTCTTCTGAGGAAGAAAGTGAAGATCTTGTCTACAAAAACGGAACCTACACAGGAGACGGCCAGGGCTTTGGCGGCAACATCCAGGTTCAGGTTACACTTGAAAATGACACGATTACAGACATTCAGGTGGTAAGTGCACCAGGCGAAGACTCTGCATACCTTTCCCAGGGACAGGGCGTGATCAGCACCATTCTGGCTTCCCAGAGTACAGACGTTGACACCATTTCCGGCGCAACCTTCAGTTCCACTGGAATTATCAACGCTGTAAATGATGCACTTGGAAAGGCGGAAAATCAATGAAAAAGAGACAGAGAAAAATCCGGCTGATCCGCGCCGGCATCCAGCTTCTGTTTTTCATTTTTGCTCCGGCACTTTTTTCCACGGCATTCGCAGGCGTGAAGTCCATTTTTCAGGCAATCGCAGCACATCAGACAATCAGCTGGAATTCCTTTCTGGATGTGACTGCCGTGCTGCTGGTGGTAACCTGCCTGTTCGGACGGCATTTCTGCGGATATGCCTGCGCATTTGGTTCCCTTGGGGATGCATTGTATGAGCTGACTGTGTTTATCCGCCAGAAGGTTTTTCATAAAAAAGGCCGTCACGGATATTCAGAAAAAGCCATTCGTATTTTGCAGAAGGTGAAATATATCTGGCTTCTGGTGCTCCTTGTATCTATCCTTACCGGCTGGTACAGCAAGCTTCAGGGCATGAGCCCCTGGGATGTGTTTTCCATGCTCACCGCTGGCAGACTTCCCGGCGCCGCCTACAAGGTGGGGATTGTGCTGCTGCTTCTGATCATGATCGGAATGTGCACCCAGGAAAGATTTTTCTGCCAGTTCCTCTGCCCAATGGGCGCGATTTTTGCTATAATGCCTATAGCACCCTCTGCACTGTTCAACCGTGACAGAAGCACCTGTCCGGCGAAATGCGGAGCCTGCAAAAAGCGCTGTCCTGCTCATCTGGACATTGACGGTGATACCCTTCTCTCAGGAGAATGTATCTGCTGCCACGCCTGCCAGGGAATCTGCCCGAAGAAGAATATCCGGATCGGGATTCCGAAGATGAAAGATGAGAGCTCTTTTTAAACACGCGCTTGGAAAAGATGGGCGAAAGCTATTGGAAAGTAAGAGAAAATAAAATCAGAAAGAACAGGATATGAGTAAAAAAAGAAGTAAAGTAAGATTTCAGAATGAATTCGATTTAATTAAGGTACATTATAAAAAGCAGTCCAGAGGTCAATCACTTACCTGCTTGGATATGTTTAATGGGAGAAGGCATTTGAGAAAGAGAAGTGCGGCAGGAATCCTCTGGGGCAGCCTGCTTCTCACTGTCATTTCTGCAATAGTACTGGGAAAAACAATTACAGTTGTTTATGCATCTGACATAGAAAAATACACCAACGCAGATTTCGCAATGGACACGGTAGTTTCCGAAACCCTTTACACCTCAGGCGCGGACATCAATACCCAGATTGGTGAAAAGCTCCGCGAAATGGAAACCACCCTCCTTTCCTGGACAGAGGAAAACTCCCAGATTTCCCAGCTGAACAATGCTGATGGCAAGACCATGGAAGTTTCTGATGATCTTGCCGCCGACCTTGAGAAAATCCGCCAGCTTTCCCAGGATTCCAACGGTGCTTTTGACCCCACCCTTGGAAAAATTATCCGCCTGTGGGACATTGCCGGCGAGAACCCTCATGTCCCAGATCAGTCCGAAATCGACACCCTTCTTCCCGAAGTGGGCTACGAGAAAATTCAGGTGGACGGAAACAATGTAACCCTTCTTGATGGCTGTACCCTGGATCTTGGTGCCGTTGGAAAAGGCATGGGCTGTGATTTGATCATGGATTACCTGCAAACCCAGCCAGATGTCTTCGGTATGATCCTGAACCTTGGCGGCAGCAGTGTCATGACCTACGGCGAAAAGCCCGACGGCTCCTCCTGGAAAGTAGCCCTTACCGATCCCCGTGACACGGAAGGCGACTATCTTGGAGCCATCACCCTGGACGCCAACCAGTTCCTTTCCACCTCTGGTGACTACGAAAAATACTTCATAGAAGATGGAATCCGCTACCACCACATTCTGGATCCAAAGACCGGCTATCCTGTACAGAACGGTCTCACCTCCGTCACCATCGTCTGCGACCAGGGTTACCTGGCCGACGGCCTCTCCACTGCCTGCTTCGTTCTGGGTCTGGACGCCGCGAAACCTCTTTTAGAGAAATATGATGCAGAAGCCGTATTCGTTGATGAAGACAAAAATGTGTATGTGACAAGTGGATTGATGGATAAATTCGAATTAATGAAAGACGGATATGTAGTAAACGAATTATAAGTTGTCCATGATAAATTCATAGAAAATGATAACTTATGGAATAGCAAGAAGAGCTCCCGACGATAGTTCAAAACTATCGTCAGGAGCTCTTTTTCAATCAACAGCATTTGGGCTGAATATATTCCTAAGCGGGGCATTCAAGGCGCGCCTTTAATGGAGCGGAGATCCACTGCTTACGAAGACTTAACATCGAAGGCTCTCCTGAGATGTTTAGTCGCAGTTAGCAGTTAGCTCCGCGGAATGTTGCGCCTCCCCGCGTGGAATATATTCAGCCCAGATGCGTACGGTGGTAACATATTACGGAATCCTCTTAAGCACTTCCTTCGTCAGCACTCCAATCAGCAGTCCTGTAATCACTCCCGACACCATCAGCGCCGGAGCATAATAATACAACAGTCCCACCGTATGCGTTGCCGGAATCGCCACCAGCAGCTGACCGATGTTATGGGAAACGCCACCAGCCACACTTACACCCAGCTGCCCGAATCCAATCTTATTTTTCACAAAAACCATCACAATCAAACTAAGGGTCGCCCCCGCCAGGCTATACATAATACTGGAGCCGCTTCCAAACATAAAACCGATAATAAAAATTCTCACAATGGAAACCAGCGCCGCTTCTTTCCACGTATACCTCTCCAGCACAAAAAGCACCGCCAGATTTGCAAGCCCTAGTTTCATTCCTGGAATTCCCGCAAAAAACGGAATCAACGATTCCACATACCCGAAAATAATGGCAATGGCTGCAAACAGCCCAAGATACGCTGTCTTTTTCTGATTCATCACTTACACCACTGCGTCAAATCCACTTTCGGAATCCTGTGAATCTGAATCGCCCTCTCCCTGAATGACTACTCTGTTTGGCAGGCACACAATATATCCGCCTGCACTGCCCACTGCCGGCTGCTTCATGCAAAGATGATCCGGGCAGTCCGCCTCTGTCATCTTTACCTCGCCGTCCTTAATTTCACACACATTGGTATCCCCAATCTGGATCACCTGATCCTCCGCCAGTGAATAAGTCCCATAAAGTTCCCCATCCACCGTAATCTGGATCGACCCATGAGTTCCATGTGGAACCGCATAAACAAAAATACAAAGCACCACTGAAATAACCAATAGTGCACCAATAAATACCGCTTCTTTCTTCTTCAAAAATGATACCTCTTCATTAATAGCTTTAACCAAAATCATCATATCATAGAACCATGTTCCACAAACGAACCATTAGTTTATGATATAAGAAATACAGAGATTTTTCAACCTATTCTAAAATCCATTTTTGAGAAAAAATCGCAACAGAGAGAATGACTGTTATTCACAGAGGAAACGGTAACGGGTGGCTGTTCCTTTCCACACCGCTTTTTATTGTAATTTCCCACGGAATATGCTATTGTATAGTTTGAAAGTCTGTGTGCCGTGCGGATCGCGGGAATGATTTTTCAAACACGTTCCAGGCCGGCGGCATTGTTGAAGAAATGTAACGATTCAGAAAACACTGGACAGTTACACAGAAATATTAGAAAGAAGGTGAAGCTATGGTTGAATTAGACCAGTTCAAGAGCATTCTTGCAACATACACAGAACCATTAGTGGAAGTGAGGGATTCACTTTGACCTGGCTAACAAAGAAAAGCGGGTTGAAGAATTAGAGCGTGAAATGGAAGCGCCTGATTTCTGGGACAATGCAGAAATATCCCAGAAGAAAATGAAAGAATTAAAGAGCATGAAGGACGACATGGAAACCTATCAGAATCTGGTAACCCAGAAAGAAGATATGGAGACCCTGATCGAGATGAGCTATGAGGAAAATGATCCGTCCATGATCGAAGAAATCCAGGAAATGCTGGATGAGTTCCAGGCACAGTTTGACAGTATCCGTGTGAAGACACTTCTTTCAGGAGAGTATGACGGCGAGAATGCCATTATCAAACTGAATGCAGGAGCTGGTGGAACAGAAGCCTGCGACTGGTGCAGTATGCTGTATCGTATGTATACACGCTGGGCTGAGCGCAAGGGCTTTTCAATTGAAGTTCTGGACTATCTGGACGGCGATGAAGCTGGTATAAAATCTGTTACGTTCCAGGTAAACGGAGAGAACGCATACGGACTTCTGAAGTCTGAGAAAGGTGTTCACCGTCTGGTACGTATTTCCCCGTTCAATGCGGCTGGAAAGCGCCAGACCTCTTTCGTATCCTGCGATGTAATGCCGGATATTGAGAAAGATCTGGACGTAGAAGTCAATGATGAGGACATCCGTATTGATACCTACCGAAGCAGTGGTGCCGGCGGACAGCATATCAACAAGACCTCATCCGCTATCCGTATCACTCATTTCCCAACAGGAATCGTGGTACAGTGTCAGAATGAGCGTTCCCAGCATATGAATAAAGATAAGGCTATGCAGATGCTGAAAGCGAAGTTATATCTTCTGAAACAGCAGGAAGCAGAAGCCAAGCTTTCCGGAATCCGAGGCGAAGTAACGGATATCGGCTGGGGCAACCAGATCCGTTCCTACGTTATGCAGCCATATACCATGGTCAAAGATCACCGTACCAATGAAGAAACCGGAAATGTAGATGCAGTTATGGATGGTGCCATTGATATCTTTATTAATGCATATCTGAAATGGATCGCACTTGCGAAGAGACCTGCAGAGCAGCAGTAAAAGCATGCTGCTGTTCACGAAGTAACGGTAACAGGGCAATGCCAGTTTCCGGATTATGTCTGGATACAGCGGCTGTAATGGCAGAGATTTGCAGGGCGCAGTGAAAGTGGAAGGAAATGCAGGATGCCAAAGACAACAGATAAGAATAAATATTTTGTAGTAAAAGAGCGGGCTGTGCCGGAAGTGCTTCTGAATGTAGTTGCAGCGAAGAAGCTTCTGGAATCAAAGCGGGCAGTTACAGTTCAGGAAGCTGCAGACGCTGTGGGAATCAGCCGAAGCTCTTTCTATAAATATAAAGATGATATTTTTCCCTTCCACGAGGAAGCCAAGGGAAAGACCATCACTTTTATTATACAGATGGATGATGAGCCGGGAATTTTATCCAATGTTCTTCGGGCTATTGCGGAAAATCATGGCAATATTCTGACTATACATCAGAGTATTCCCATCAGTGGTATTGCCACTCTTACCTTAAGTGTGCAGATCCTTCAGGGAGAAGGGGATGCAGAGGCAATGGTGGATGACATTGAACAGATGGAAGGAATCCATTATTTAAAAATTTTAGGCAGGGAGTAACGGACAGATGATAAATATTGCAGTGTTAGGATATGGCACAGTTGGAAGTGGTGTAGTAGAAGTCATCCGCACCAATCATGAATTGATTAACAAAAGAGCCGGGGAAGAGATTAAGATCAAATATGTACTGGATCTTCGTGAGTTCCCGGGAGATCCGGTAGAAGAGATTCTTGTTCATGATTTTGAGCAGATCGTAAATGATCCGGAAGTTAAAATTGTAGTAGAAGTAATGGGAGGAACCGGTGCTGCCTATACTTTTACAAAAAGAGCACTTGAAGCCGGCAAGAGTGTGTGCACCTCAAATAAAGCTCTGGTTGCCAAATACGGTCCTGAGCTTATGGAAATTGCAAAAGAGAAAAAGATCAACTTCCTTTTCGAGGCAAGCTGCGGCGGTGGAATCCCGATCATTCGTGCCATCAACGGTTCTCTTACCGCAGATGAGATCGATGAGGTCAGCGGAATTCTGAACGGAACTACCAACTATATGCTGGATAAGATGATCACAGAAGGTGCTGATTTCAATACTGTTCTGAAAGAGGCTCAGGAAAAAGGCTACGCAGAGGCTGATCCTACCGCTGACGTGGAAGGACAGGACGCATGCCGTAAGATTGCCATTCTTTCCTCTCTGGCATATGGAAAATTCCTGAATTTTGAAAATGTTTATACAGAAGGAATTACAAAGATCACACCAGAGGATATGGAATACGCAAGAGAAATGGGCAGAAGCATCAAGCTTCTTGGCACAAGCAAGAAATTGGGAGACGATTCCTTCTACGCACTTGTAGCACCTTTCCTTGTTGGACAGGATAATCCTCTTTATGGCGTAAAAGGTGTGTTCAACAGTATTTTTGTACATGGAAATATGCTTGGCGATGCCATGTTCTATGGAAGCGGAGCTGGCAAGCTTCCTACTGCCAGTGCAGTTGCAGCAGACGTTGTGGAGGCTGCAAAGCATCTTCATGACACCATTCCGAATAACTGGAGCAATGAAGAGATGACCCTGATGGAGCCGGATTCTGTAGAAGGCCGTTTCTTTGTCCGTGTGAAGGATACTTCCCTGGATGAGGTGGATAAGGCTTTTGGTAAGGTTGAGGCTGTGATCGAGCCGGATTCCCTTCCGGAAGAATTTGGTTTTATTACCAGACTTATGACACAGGGCGAGTACAAAGCGCGTGTGAAAGCGCTTGGAGAGAATGTTCTGGGCATGATCCGCGTGAAAGACTGATAACATGAAACCGCAGTTATTCAGGTAATGGGCAGCTGCGTGAAACTGTCTGTATGCGCAGATAAAAAATAAAACTGACAGCGTGAAAGGAAAAACTATGCTGATAGTTAAGAAATTCGGCGGTACTTCCGTTGGGGACAAACAGAGAATGTATAATGTTGCCAACCGTTGTATCGAGGAATATAAAAAAGGAAATGACGTGGTGGTGGTTTTGTCCGCCATGGGAAAATATACAGATGAGCTGATCCGTATGGCTCATGATATGGACGACAAGCCTCCGAAGCGTGAGATGGATATGCTCCTTACCATCGGTGAGCAGATGTCCGTATCTCTGATGGCCATGGTAATGCACAAGCTGGGCGTTCCGGCGGTTTCCCTGAATGCTTTTCAGGTGACCATGCATACCACAAGCAGCCATCAGAATGCAAGATTGAAAAGAATTGACACAGAGCGTATCCGCCGTGAGCTGGATGCCCGCAGGATTGTCATCGTTACCGGATTCCAGGGAGTGGATAAGTATGATGATTATACCACCCTGGGACGAGGCGGTTCTGATACCACTGCCGTGGCACTGGCAGCAGCGCTTCATGCAGACGCCTGCGAGATTTATACAGATGTGGACGGCGTTTATACAGCCGACCCACGTAAGGTTCCAAATGCCAGAAAGCTGAAAGAGATCACATACGATGAGATGCTGGATCTGGCAACATCAGGAGCGGGTGTACTTCACAACCGTTCTGTGGAAATGGCGAAGAAATACGGAGTGCCCCTTGTGGTCCGCTCCAGCCTGAATAACAGTGAAGGAACGGTAGTTAAGGAGGTAGTTAGCGTGGAAAGAATGCTGATCAGCGGTGTTGCGCTGGATACAGACGCTGTGAGGATCGCAGTACTGGGACTTCGTGATGTGCCTGGTGTTGCATTTAAGGTATTTGATACCCTTGCAAAGAAAAATATTAATGTAGATGTTATCCTGCAGTCTATCGGACGTGCAGGAACAAAGGACATTTCTTTTACCGTAAATAAGGATGATCTGGATGATGCAGTTGCCACTCTGGAGGAGAGCCAGGAGCGCCTTGGCTTCAAGGAGCTTCACTCTGAGCGCAATATCGCCAAGCTTTCCATTGTTGGCTCCGGTATGCTCAGCAATCCTGGCGTGGCTGCCAAGATGTTTGAGAGCCTTTACAATGAAGGCGTAAACATTAATATGATCTCCACATCTGAAATCCGTATTACCGTCCTTATCAACGAAAAAGACGGAATCCGGGCTATGAATGCAGTACACGATGCTTTCGGCCTTGCCGACTGATCAAATATACATTCTAAGGAGGAATTTCTGTATGAAAAGAAAAGTATTGGGAGTGCTTTTTACAGCAATGTGCCTGTGTGCGGTTCCGTCCGCGGCTTATGCAGAGGCACAGGAAGCCGAAACTACAGAGGCAGCAGGAGAGGCTGCTGATGAGCCTGAGGCTGGTGCAGAAACGGTTACAGAGCTGTCCGACAGCCTGTACGATTTTCAGGTGAAGATCGGGGATAAGGTTTACCAGTTCCCTATGTATTACCAGGATTTTGCAGCAGACTGGACACTTGGCAAGAACGAGGACCCGGAGATGGGCGTTGGAACCAATTCCTATGGTTCCATCAGTTTTTACAAAGGGGACGACCGCGTTTCCGTAGATGTGATCAATCTTGGAATCAACCAGCTGCCATTAAACCAGTGTCTGGTAGCAGGAATTGATATTGATGCAAGCTATGATTTTGATGTGGCGGCTACTCCTGTAGAACTGCCTGGCGGAATCGTAATGGGAAAATCCAATTTTGATGATATCAAAGCTGCTTATGGTGATCCAAGCGATACTTACGAGGGAGACCTGTATACCAAGTATTCCTACTCGAAAGATTATTACGAGGAAGTTCATTTCTATGTATATAAGGATGACAATACTCTGAAGCAGGTAGATATGCGTAACTTCGTAGAGCCAGAAGGATATGACAAGGGAAGTGTAAGCGAGGAAGTTCCAGAAATCGTATCTTCCTATACCGCTCCTACTGAGCTGGGAGATGATCTGCTGGCTCCACAGTTGGAATTCTGCGGAGATCTTTATTCCCTTCCGGCTCCGGTGTCTGCATTCCTTGAGAATGGCTGGGAGCTTCAGGATGTGGAAGATGGCGCTTATGTGGCTGGCCGGGATCTGGAATTTGTAGACATGATGAAGAATAACCAGAGTGTGCATTTCAGTGTTTACAATTTTACCCAGGATGCAACTGCCATCGAGAACTGTTTTGTACGGGAGCTTGAGGTAGGCAATTACGACAGTGATGCTCTTACCCTTACTCTTTCCGGTGGATTTACCCTGGGTGCGAAGAAGGCGGACCTGATCGCAGCTGCAGAGGAAAAAGGCTATGCGTGTGATGAGGACGGAGATTACCTGAATATTTATAAGACTGCAGATACCAAGATTGACAACCGGGCACAGTTCTGGTTTAACAAGGATGAGGATCCGGATACAGTGGCAAGTGTTGCGTACAGAAATGAAATTCTTCCAGAATAAGGGAGAACCCGATCTGGAGGTTTTGCAAAATTAGTAACAGGAGGGAAATATGAGCGACTATGTGATCAGCTGCTGTTCCACAGCAGACCTTACGAAAGAACATTTTGAGAAAAGAAATATTTCCTATATCTGCTTTCATTATGAACTAAATGGAAAAGAATATGCAGATGATCTGGGACAGTCTATGCCATTTGACCAATTTTATAAGGCCATGCAGGATGGTGCATCCACCAAGACTTCCCAGGTAAATGCAGATGAATTCGAAGAATATTTCGAAGGATTTCTGAAAGAGGGAAAAGATGTGCTCCATGTCTGCCTGTCTTCAGGAATTTCTGGCGTTATCAATTCAGCTAACGTTGCAAAAGCGGATCTGGAGGAAAAATATCCGGGGCGTAAGATCCTGGTGGTGGATTCTCTGGGAGCATCCTCCGGATATGGGCTTTTTATGGATAAACTTGCAGACCTTCGGGATGAGGGCAGACCCATTGAGGAGGTTCATGCCTGGGCGGAGGAACACAAGCTGAACCTGCATCACTGGTTTTTTTCCACAGATCTTACGTTTTATATCAGAGGAGGCCGTATTTCCAAGGCCAGCGGCTTTTTCGGCACGATGCTGAATATCTGCCCGCTGCTGAATATGGATGATCAGGGAAAACTGATCCCAAGATTTAAGATCCGTACCAAGAAAAAGGTGATCCGGGCTGTTGTAGACAAAATGGAAGAGTACGCTGAGGGCGGACTTGACTATAGTGGGAAATGTTATATTTCCCAGTCCGCATGTATAGAGGATGCCAGGGAAGTGGCAAGGCTGGTGGAAGAGCGTTTCCCGAAATTAAATGGGAAGGTTGAGATCAATAACATCGGAACTACCATCGGAAGCCATACAGGTCCTGGTACGGTAGCGCTGTTTTTCTGGGGAAACAAGAGAACGGCGTAATTAAAAAATTACAGATGTCAGATGGAAGAATGCTATATTGGGAACAACTGGCATGGCTTAATGGAGCAAAAAGTGAAAACAGCGAAATGGTGCTGCAATATATCTGGCCGGGATGCATCAGAATCCCGGCCTGCTGTTTCACTGCAAAGGAGAATGATGATTATGAAAAAAAGAAGTACGAAGGAAATCAAACTGCAGGCAAAAAAGGCATTGCAGGGACATGTTGGAACTGTGATCCTTGGGCTTCTGGCAGTGTATGGTCTGAATACTTTAGGAACAATCCTTTCTACCAATTTATTTTCTGGCACATCCGCGCTGGATCTGGTTCTCAGTGAAGTATTTATGCTGGTGGTGTCACTGATCGTGGGGATCATTTCCGCTGGTCTGGGGTATATGCTTTTGAATATTTCCAGGGGAAAGGAGTTTTCTCTGGGAGATCTGGGCTACTTTTTCAAAAACCAGCCAGACAGGGTGATCGTTGCAGGCTTTGTGCTGGCGCTGATCCAGCTGGTCACAGCAATCCCTTACTATTATGTGAGCTTTACCACAGATCCGGGACTGACTGTGGATTCCCAGATCCAGTGGCTTTCCATGACTCTGGGACTGCTGGCTGTAAGCACTTTGCTGAATTTTCTTATTTCCCTTCCATTTGCCATGACCTACTTTCTCATGGCGGATGACACAGAGCTTGGAGGAATCCAGGCACTGAAAGAGAGCGCAAGGCTGATGAAGGGAAATATCTGGAGATATGTGAAGCTGAATCTCAGCTTTATCCCGCTTTTGTTATTATCTGTGTTCACGTTCTATATTGCACTTTTCTGGATCATGCCTTATATGGAAATGTCCATGGTGGCATTTTATCGGGATCTGGATGGGGAACTGGACTACAGACTGCCAGGAGATGGAACTGCTGACGGCGGCTTTCATAACTGGACCAATGATTCTGGAAACGGATATGATACAGAAAATAATGACGGTTACAGAAATTAGAAATACAAGCAACAAGAGGAGATTGAAAAAATGGATATTTTACAGGTAATCACCCAGGAACTTGGGGTGCAGAAATGGCAGGTAGAAGCTGCTGTTAAATTGATCGATGAGGGAAACACCATCCCTTTTATTTCACGATATAGAAAAGAAGCTACTGGAACCTTAAATGATGAGCAGCTTCGTAACCTGAACGAGAGACTGACTTATCTTCGAAATCTGGAAGACAAGAAGAATCAGGTTCTTTCCAGCATTGAGGACCAGGGAAAACTGACAGAAGAGCTGAAAGCACAGATCCTGGCAGCACAGACACTGGTAGTGGTAGAGGATCTTTATCGTCCGTACCGTCCGAAGAGACGTACCAGGGCAGCAATTGCCAAGGAAAAAGGTCTGGAGCCGCTGGCAAATATTATTATGCTTCAGATGACAGGCAAGTCCATCGAGGAAGAAGCAGAAGCCTTTGTTTCCGAGGAAAAAGAGGTTGCTTCTGTGGCAGATGCCATTGCTGGTGCAAAGGACATTATTGCAGAGCATATTTCCGATGAGGCAGATTATCGAATCCACATCCGTGATCTTACTGCAAAAAAAGGAACCATCAGTTCTACGGCAAAAGATCCGGAGGCACAGTCTGTATACGAGATGTATTATGAGTTTGAGGAGCCGGTGAAGAAGCTGGCTGGACATCGTGTGCTGGCGCTGAACCGTGGTGAGAAAGAGAAATTCCTCACTATCAAGGTAGCTGCACCAGAAGAAGATATTCTTCGTTACCTTGAGAAGCAGGTGATCACCCGAGACAATCCATTTACTACACCGATTCTGAAAGAAGTGACAGAGGACAGTTACAAGCGTCTGATCGCTCCTGCAATCGAGCGCGAGATCAGAAGTGACTTGACTGAGAAGGCAGAGGACGGAGCCATCAAAGTATTTGGCAAAAATCTGGAGCAGCTTCTCATGCAGCCTCCAATCGCCGGACAGACTGTCCTTGGATGGGATCCGGCCTTCCGTACAGGCTGTAAGCTGGCCGTTGTAGATCCTACTGGAAAAGTTCTGGATACCACAGTTGTTTATCCAACTGCTCCTACTAACGAGAAGAAGATTCGCGCTGCGAAGGATACAGTAGAAGCTATGATCAAGAAGTATGGCATTTCCCTGATTTCTGTTGGAAATGGTACTGCTTCCAGAGAGTCTGAGCAGGTTATTGTTGATATGCTGAAGGAGATTCCGGAAGCGAAGGTTCAGTATGTGATTACAAATGAGGCAGGTGCTTCTGTTTACTCTGCAAGCAAGCTTGCTACAGACGAATTCCCAAATTTTGATGTAGGACAGAGAAGTGCTACCTCCATTGCAAGACGTGTGCAGGATCCTCTGGCTGAGCTGGTTAAGATCGATCCGAAATCCATTGGTGTAGGGCAGTATCAGCATGATATGAACCAGAAGAAGCTTGGCGAGGCTCTGACAGGTGTGGTTGAGGATTCTGTAAATAAAGTAGGTGTGGATTTAAATACTGCTTCTGCTTCCCTTCTTGAGTATATTTCCGGTGTTTCCAAGGCTATTGCAAAGAACATTGTAATTTACCGTGAGGAGAATGGCCGTTTCACAAGCCGAAAAGATCTTCTGAAGGTTGCGAAGCTTGGACCGAAAGCATTCGAGCAGTGCGCTGGTTTCATGCGTATTACAGGCGGCTCCAATCCTCTTGACGCGACAAGCGTTCACCCGGAGAGCTATGAGGCGGCTTCCAGGCTTCTTGAGAAACTGGGATATTCCGCTGAGGATATTGCAGGAGGCAAGCTTGCCGGACTTTCCAGACAGATCGGGGATTACAAGAAGACTGCTGATGAACTGGAAATTGGAGAGATCACTCTTCGGGATATTGTAAAAGAGCTGGAGAAACCGGCACGAGATCCGCGTGATGAGATGCCGAAGCCGATTCTCCGCACAGATGTACTGGATATCAAGGATCTGAAAGAGGGTATGATCCTGAAAGGAACTGTCCGCAACGTAATCGATTTCGGAGCTTTTGTTGATATCGGAGTTCATCAGGACGGACTTGTTCATATTTCCCAGATGAGTGAAAAATTTATCAAACATCCGTTGGAAGCTGTAAGCGTTGGAGATGTTGTGGAGGTTCGTGTTCTCGGTGTGGATGAGAAGAAGAACCGGATCAGCCTTTCTATGAAGGGATTAAATAAATAAAGAGAAGAGGGAAAACATTATTTCTCTTGCCATTGCCTTGTAGAAAGCCTTTTTCAAACACGCTTTATAGCGTGTTTGGCAGGGAAATTAGAGAGTTGGATTAAAATGTTAGAAAATATTCTTGTTGTATATCTGGTTTTCGTTAATATTGCAGCATTCGGGATGTATGGCATCGATAAACAGAAAGCCATCCGGAAACAGTGGCGCATCCCGGAAGCCCAGCTTCTTGCGGTGGCTGCCATTGGCGGTTCCGCTGGAGCTCTTCTTGGAATGCAATTTTTTCATCATAAAATCAGAAAATGGAAATTCCGTCTGGGTGTGCCGTTAATTCTGGCAGCGCAGTTGATACTGTGGAGAGTCTTGCAGTAGACGGTGGATAATTTGTTTCCAAAATGAATTTCCGGTGGAAAACAGGACGAAATTGTTTTTGGATAGCAAGAAACAGAATTGTTTACGGGAAAGGACTGAAAAAAGGAGATGGGAATTTGGAAGGACAGGTTATAGAGAATGCAGTTCAGGAGACTGTCCAGGAAACAGTGGATAAAGTAAGCTCCAACTGGGATCAGATCAAGGCTTACTTTAACGGTCATATTCCGGATTTGATCAGCTTCGGAATGAAAGTGGTTCTTTCTATTGTAGCTTTTTATGTGGGAACAAAGCTGATCAAGTGGCTGCTGAAAGTTGCGAAGCGTTCCATGGAAAAGGCCGGCATAGACATGGGGGTTGCCCAGTTCATCTGTTCTTTTGGAAAATTTTTGCTGTATCTGATTCTGATTTTTAATATAGCTACTAATTTCGGTGTGAAGGAATCTTCAGTAGCAGCTCTTCTGGGAACTGCCGGCGTTACCATTGGTCTTGCTTTGCAGGGCGGTCTGGAGAATCTGTCTGGCGGCGTTATGCTACTTTTGTTTAAGCCATTTCAGGTAGGAGATTATATTATACAGGATCAGGCTGGTGGGACGGAGGGAACCGTATATAAGGTTGAGATGTTCTATACGACCCTGATCACCATTGACAATAAGCATGTAATCATTCCAAATGGAAAATTATCCAACAGCACCATTATCAATGTAACTGCGCAGAATTTGCGTAACCTGGAAATCAAAGTGGGAATTTCCTATGATTCTGATATTAAGAAAGCAAAAAAGCTTTTGCAGCACATTTTACAGGAAGATCCCGGAACCAAATCGGACAAAGACATGCTGGTCTTTGTAGACGAACTTGCTGACAGCGCCGTAGTCATGGGGCTTCGCGTCTGGGTTCCCACCGATAAATACTGGAAGATCAAATGGCGGCTGAATGAGAAAATCAAAGAATCTTTTGATGCCAACGGAATTTCTATTCCGTATCCGCAGATGGATGTGCATGTTGTGGAGGCAAATAAAGACAAATGATAATAGATATATAATAGAAAATATGAAATAAATGTACAAATAGATTTCCTATTGAAATTATCCTATTTCTATTGTATAATCCACCATGAAAAGAAAATTTCTTCGGGGCAGGGTGATCGAAATCCTTGGAAATCGAAATTCCCTACCGGCGGTATAGTCCGCGACCCGCTTTGGCGGCTGATTTGGTGAAATTCCAAAACCGACAGTAAAGTCTGGATGAGAGAAGAACGCGCAGAATATTTAGATCGGTTGATTTTTTTGTACGTGCTCATTGCCCCGGAAGAGATTTCGGGGCTTTTTATGTGGTGATTTTAACGTTACTGGTGAACAGTAACCGTTACTGTTTACTGGTAACATTTTAATCCCATACTTGCAGAAATTTTCTTTAAATATTATAATTTAAGGAGCAATGAGTATGAGCGAACAAGTAATCAAAAATGGAAATGTAATGGAGCGAAGCCGCACCAGAACCATTGCCCAGGTAGCAATGTTAGGCGCTGTGGCAGGTGTGTTGATGAATTTTGAGGTACCGCTGCCATTTCTGGCACCGTCCTTTTATCAGTTGGATTTCTCTGAGATTCCAGCACTGATCGGTTCTTTTGCAATGGGACCTGTAGCAGGTATACTGATCGAACTGGTGAAGATTCTGGTACATCTGGTAACTAAGGGAACTATGACAGCAGGCGTTGGTGATGTGGCAAACTTCCTCTTTGGCTGTTCTTATGTAGTTCCAGCCGGACTGATCTATCGTTATCAGCATAAGAAGACAAGAACACATGCAGTGGCAGGTATGGCAGCTGGTGTAATTCTTACCACAGTGCTTGCATGCTTTGTAAACGCATTTGTACTTCTTCCTGCATACGGCAAGGCATTTGGAATGCCGGTACAGGCATTTATTGAAATGGGTGCAGCAGTACACAGCGGTGTAACCAACCTTCTTACTTTTGCAATTATGATCCTTGTACCATTCAATTTATTCAAATACACATTAACCTCAGTGATCGTGTTCTTTATTTATAAAAGAATTCGTGTGATTCTTCGCGGTGACTGATTCTCTGTTCCTTGGTGAGATCTAGATAGACCTCTGACCAGAACAGCAAGAACTGACGAAAAGAGGTTCCTATGGGAAAAATCAACAGCATTACCAAACAGACAGATAATCGTTATGTAAACCTTTATAATGTAAAAGCCACCAGTGTGCACAATACCCCGGTAAACTATTTTGTGTCTTCCCGTGCAAAAGATGTAGACAGCTTGAAAATGGTGACACATAAGAACAATCCGGACGGTGTGATCATTTATAGCATTTATGGCGAAAAACATGACAAAGTGGTGTTGATTCGCCAATATCGTTATACATTAGGCGATTATATTTATGAATTTCCAGCTGGTCTGGTAGAGCCGGATGAGAATTACCATGAAGGCGCAATTCGTGAAATGTACGAGGAAACCGGACTGAAGCTTGATCCCATTCCGGTAGCAGAAGCTTACCAGAAGCCTTATTTCACTACTGTAGGAATGACAGACGAGTCTTGTGCGACTGTATATGGATATGCCAGCGGCGAAATCAGTTCCAAGGCACAGGAAGATACGGAAGAGATTGAAGTGATTCTGGCGGACCGCGAGGAAGTGAAGCGGATTCTGAAGGAAGAGAATGTAGCGATCATGACGGCATATATGCTGATGCATTTTCTGGAAGATAAGGAACCATTTGGATTTTTGAATAAGATCAGATAATAATAAAATCCCCGGAAATCCGGGGATTTTATTATGTAGCAGGAAATTCTGTTGGAATTTCCAAGCCCTGCCGGGCAGGATTCTTTTTATTCATAGTATTCAATATCCTGATCGGAGGTATCCTCCGTATAGTTTCCTCCGTTATCGGAACCAGAACCATCTCCATTATCAATATAATCCCAGTTCTCATCGTTATCTTGTCCGGAATCATCGGAGGTATCTTCTGTATAATCCGGAATATCGGAAGTGTCACTTCCTGAGCTATCTCCAGAATCCTCAGTAGGATAAGTGATCTGGTCGCTTCCTGAAGAATCACCGCCAGAAGAATCATAGCTGTTATCGTAGGAACTATCTCCCTGGCTGTAATCGTAAGTCTCGTCATAATTACTGTCCTGACTGTAAATTGGAAATTCTTCCTGCTGTGCAGCTTCCGCTTCTGCAGCTGTTTCAGGAGCCTCTGTTAATGTGGTCTTGGCAGTTGGTACTCTGTTTTCTTTGGGAACGACTACGGAAATTCCCACCATGGCCACACTGAGCAGAATCGCAGTGGATGCAATGTGGAACTCATCTCTGTATTTCATAAGCTTTACACCTCGTAAGTATCTTTTCATTAATGCTTTAATGTTCTATGCTGAATGGAAGCATAATATTTCTTTTAACGATATTCAACAGATACTCCCATTATAACATATCTGTAGATGATTTTGTAAAAATAGTGTTGGAAATATTTCAAACATGCTCTGGTATCGTTTTTTACAATACATATCCATTTACATAAACTATAATACGAACAACTTAAGAAAAAGAATCAACAACGTAAAAGACAAAGGCGTCTGCAATTTATTTTGCAGGCGCCTTTTTGGCGATGAAAGTCCCGGACAGCAGATTTGTCCGTCTATCAAAAAGGGGGAAATACCATGGGTACACGTATTACAGAGCATCCGATTTTAGGAGTACCGCAGAAGGGAAGATTAGTAAATTTCACATATGATGGTCAGAAGATTCAGGGGTATGAAGGGGAACCAATCGCAGCGGCATTAAAAGCGGCGGGAATTTTGATCCACCGTTACACGAAGAAGGAGCATACGCCTCGAGGAATCTTTTGTGCGATCGGACGCTGCACGGACTGTGTTATGGTTGTGGACGGAGTTCCAAATGTGAGAACCTGTGTAACCCCGCTGAAAGCAGGAATGAAGGTTCAGACACAATATGGTGTATCGGCAGAACCGTTTGAGGAACAGAAAACAGGAGGACAGACAAGATGAAAAGATATGATTTGATCGTAGTTGGCGCAGGCCCGTCTGGTCTGTCAGCAGCAATTGAGGCAGCAAAAAGAGGATTGAAGGTAGTTGTATTTGATGAGAATGAAAAGCCTGGCGGACAGCTGTTTAAGCAGATCCATAAATTCTTCGGTTCCAAAGAGCATAAGGCAAAGATCAGAGGCTTCGTCATCGGAGAAGAGCTTCTTACAGAGGCTGCCAAGGCAGGTGTTGATGTAGAACTGAATTCCACAGTCATTGGAATGTATCAGGATAAAGAAATCGTGGTAAAAAAGGGAGAAGAAATTTTCCATTATAAAGGAGATGCCATTATTATTGCCACAGGAGCTGCAGAAAATATGGTTACCTTCGACGGCTGGACTCTTCCGGGTGTGATCGGAGCAGGCGCAGCACAGACAATGATGAACCTTCACGGTGTAAAGCCTGGCAGCCGGATCCTGATGCTGGGAAGCGGAAATGTTGGTCTGGTTGTCAGCTTCCAGCTGAAACAGTGTGGCTGTGATGTGGTTGCACTGGTTGACGCGGCACCGAGAATCGGAGGTTATGGCGTACATGCTGCAAAGGTTGCCAGAACGGGAGTTCCATTTTACCTTTCCCATACCATTGTGAAAGCAGAAGGAAAAGATCATGTGACAGGTGTAACGATTGCGGAAGTTGACAATCATTTTCAGTTTATTCCAGGAACAGAAAAGCATTTCGACGTGGATACCATTTGTCTGGCAGTTGGTCTTTCCCCAATGTCACAGCTGTTAAAAATGGCCGGCTGTGAGATGGAAGACAATCCGAAGCGCGGTGGCCAGGTGCCAATCGTAGATGAGTATGGGGAGACCTCCATTAAAGGAATTTTCGTAGCGGGCGATGTATCCGGAATCGAGGAAGCAAGCTCCGCCATGATTGAGGGAAGAATTGCTGGAATTGCAGCTTCCAGATATCTTGGCTACATAGAGGAGGCAGAACTGGAAGAAGGGGCAAAGGTAAATGAGGCAGCCCTTGACGGACTTCGCCAGGGCATGTTTGCCCCTAAGAACAGAGGCAGGCTGATTGAAAAGACAGAAGAGGGAATCGATGTTTCCATGAATCTTCTCACAAAAGGCTATGTGGCAGATGAGGAGATCGAGCGTTTCCCAGGTGTTACCCACAGAGCTGGTGTTCATCCGGTGATGGAGTGCACACAGAACATTCCCTGCAACCCCTGTCAGGATGCATGTCCAAAGCACTGCATTAAGATTGGGGCACATATTACCTCCCTTCCGGCTGTGGAGGAAAACGCCACATGTGTTGGCTGCGGAATGTGCGTAGCCTCCTGTTCAGGACAGGCCATCTTCCTGGTAGATGAAACCTTTGAGCCTGGTTTTGCCACAGTCACCATTCCTTATGAATTTCTTCCTTTGCCGGAAAAAGGGGAAAAGGGACTGGGACTTGGAAGAAACGGCCAGCCGGTTTGTGAGGCTGAGGTGGTATCGGTAAAGAGTGTGAAAGCCTTTGACCATACCAATCTTCTTACTATAAAGGTTCCAGCAGATATGGCAATGAAGGCCAGATTTTACAGAGCAAAATAAGGCGGAGGGATTGTATGATGGAAAGTATTTATGATAGAACCGTTCAGCTGGGAGAATACGTCCCGGAGCCTGACGATGACAGAATTATATGCAGATGTGAGGAAGTAACAAAAGGAGAAATCAGACGGGCAGTTCATGATGGAATGTTCACCATCACGGAAATCCGAAGATATCTACGCTGTGGAATGGGGCTTTGCCAGGGACAGACCTGTGCCAAACTGGTAAAAAGGATCGTGGCGGCAGAGCTTGGAGTTTCCCCGGCACTTCTGGAACCGGCAACCTCAAGAGCTCCTATGAGACCCTTAGAGATGAAAATTTACGCAAAGGAAGGTGAGGACGATGAGTAAGACAGCAGATGTGATCATTGTGGGAAGCGGCGTAATTGGATGTGCCGCAGCCTATTATCTGGCCAAAAAGGGGACTTCCGTAATCGTCCTTGACCGTGATGAGAGTATTGGAAATGGTGGTTCTGCCAGAAATGGAGGCGGTGTCCGTCAGTCAGGCCGAGATCCAAGGGAGCTGCCACTTGCCATGTATGCAGTGAAAAATATGTGGCCGGTTCTTTCCGAGGAGCTGGGAATCAATGTGGAATATCACAAAGAGGGCAACCTGCGGCTTGGAAAAACAGCTCGTCATATGGAAATCCTCCAGGGGCTTACAGACCGGGCAACTGCCTGTGGGCTGGATGTAAAAATGATCGATGGAAAAGAGGTTCGGGAAATCAATCCTTTCTTAAGTGATGAGGTAATTGGAGCCAGCTGGTGCGCTACAGACGGACATGCAAACCCTCTTCTGACCACTCTGGGCTATTACAGGGCAGCAAGGAGACTGGGCGTTCAGTTTTTCACCGGGGAAGAAGTTGTGGAGCTTCAGAAGGTGAAGGGAAAGCTGAGAAAGGTTGTTACGCAGAAAAACGTTTACGAGGGCGATAAGGTAATTGTGGCGGCTGGTTATGCCAGCAGGAAGCTTCTTGGTACTGTGGGAATTGATGTTCCAATGTCAAATGATCTGATCGAGGCGCTGGTTACAGAGGCAGAGCCGAAAATGTTCGGTCAGATGCTTGGTACTGCGGATGCAGATTTCTACGGACACCAGACAGACCATGGCTCTTTTGTATTCGGCGGAGCTTCCGGATTTGAAACAGTGAATAAGGACAATGGACATAATATGACTTCGGGGATTACAGCTCCTTGTATCTGCCGTGGAATTATGAAGTATATCCCGAAGCTGGCAAATGCAAAGATTGTAAGGACCTGGGCTGGTTATGAGGATGTTTGCATTGACGGTGTACCGGTTCTGGGAAATGTGGACGAGGTACCGGGGCTGATCGTGGCCTGTGCATTTACCGGACATGGATTTGGAATTTCACCGATTGTGGGAAAATTGCTGGCGGAGACGGCACTGGAAGAGGAGACAACGTTGGATCTGTCAGCGTTCAGGTATGATAGGTTTCATGCCGCAATTTAAAATAAGCTAAAAATTTCACACGTTAAAATGCTAGTGTACAAAAATAAAAAGATGTGCTATACTCCATCCTAGCGAAGCCAAGCGAAATAAAGCGGCTCCTGGATGAGTATATATTTGACAGCTACAGACTCAGAAGGGAGACATGGATATGGATGCTAAAATTGATTTTTTATATTTAAGTGAACCGGATATGATCAAAGCAGGTGTGAAGGATATGAAATCCTGCGTGGATGTGATGGAGGATCTTTTGATTACATTATATAAAGGCGACTATGTAATGGGAGGTGCTAATCATAATTCCCATGGCTGCATGATCATGTTCCCGGATGATCCACAGTTTCCAGGAATGCCGAAGAATGCAGATGACAGAAGATTTATGGCAATGCCGGCGTACCTGGGCGGCAGTTATCAGATGGCTGGAATGAAATGGTATGGTTCCAATGTAGAGAACAAGAAAGTGGGATTGCCCAGATCTATTCTTATGATGATGCTGAACGATAAGGATACTGGTGCTCCACTGGCGCTGATGTCAGCAAATCTGGTAAGCGCTTACCGTACCGGTGGAATTCCTGGAGTTGGCGCGAAATATCTGGCGCGTAAAGACTCCAGGGTAGTGTCCATTATCGGACCTGGTGTTATGGGAAAAACATCTCTGGCAGCTTTCGTCAGTGTCTGCCCGAACCTGGATACGGTAAAAATAAAGGGAAGAAGCCAGCGGTCTCTGGATGCTTTTACCAGGTTTATCAGGGAGGAGCTACCTCAGATCAAAAATATTGAGATCTGTGATTCTGTGGAGGAAGCAGTAAAGGACAGTGATATCATCAGCTTTACCACAACTGTCCGCGATGATGTTTCTTCCTTCCCTTATATTAACGGAGACTGGATCAAAAAGGGCGCGCTGATCAGTATGCCGTCAGCTGCAAGATTTGACGATGATTTTCTTGCAGGCTGTAAGCTGGTGGTAGATAACTCCAAGCTTTATGAGGCCTGGGAGGAAGAGTATCCTTATCCTACCTATCCGCAGGTTCAGATCATCGGAACCAAGTTCACAGACCTGAAGCATGATGGAAAAATTGAGGCAGAGGATATTATCGACATTACAGACATTATTGAGAAGAGACATCCGGGAAGAACAAGTGATGACGAGATTATTGTATATTCTGTAGGAGGCATGCCAGTTGAGGACATTGCCTGGGGGGGAACCGTTTATCGCAATGCAGTGAAGCTTGGCATCGGAATAAAATTACCGCTGTGGGACAAACCGGAGATGGCGTGAGGAAAGGCTCCATAGCGGTGAATTTCAGGAGCTGAGCCTATGGAAGACAAGAAAATCGTAACCCCGGTGCAGCCTTATCTGACACTGGATGCGGAAGATTATCAGGAATTATTGAACAGAAGAATGGGAATTTCCAGTTTTTATGAATTTAATGTAAAAAATGGAAACTCAGGGAATTTTCGGGCAGTTCCAGATGGGAGCACAGATCTTGTTTTTGGAATTGGAGAAAAAGATGTAAAAGTTCTGGTTGGTGGAACGGTGCTGAAGGCAAAGAACTGGGAGTTTGATGATGGTAGATATTATTTTGGGGCAAGATTTTTGCCAGGAAAATGTATTTTGCCAAAATCTCTTTCCATAAAAGAAGTGGTAAATGCAGACATGGAGATCGACCGGAATGAGTATGGAAGCGGACTTACGGAGTGCCTGGCGGAGGCGGCGGATGTGAAGCAGAGGGCGCAGATCCTGATGCAGTATCTTTCTAGCAATCAGGGAAATCATTCAAAGGATTCTGCACATGTTCTGGAAGAATATATGCGGCAGAGGATTTACGCTACAGATGGAAATATTTCCATTCAGATGCTAAGCCGTGAGACAGGATATTCTGAGTGTTACATCCGCAGAGTGTTTAAGGAAATCCATGGGATCTCGCCCAAAGAGTTTGAGCGGTTTATCCGTTTTCAGGCTTTTCTGGGAGAAATTACCAAGTCGCCAGAGCAGGCGGGAAGTGAGGAGACGGCTCTGAACTGCGGGTATTATGACCAGTCTCATATGCTGAAGGATTTCCGGGCTTTTGCAGGGACCACACCGGAGAAATATAAAAAGTATCTGGCGGCGAAGGACAGAAGTAAGAACTTAGCAGCGGGGAAAATAGAATAGAGAGTTTAAAATTCCAATTTTAGGATGAAAGATAACGGGAATAGAGGATAAAGATATTAATCTGGCTGGAGGATGATTGTTATGGAATTATCAAGAATTGAGATTATCACAGGAATGTCAAAATTTAACGGATTGAAATCTGCTTTGAGCAAGGCTGGCGTTCGCGGAATGACAGTGACACAGGTGCTGGGATGCGGTATTGAGAAAGGCACTAAGGAATATGAAGTGGATGAAAACTATGAGATGGAGCTGCTTCCGAAGCAGCAGATTGCGGTGGTTGTAGAGAAGTCCAGGGTGCCGGAGATCGTGGAGCTGATCAAACAGGAGCTTTATACAGGACATATTGGTGACGGAAAGATTTTTGTTTATGATATTACAAACGTGATCCGTGTGAGAACTGGCGATGAGGGAATCGATGCACTATAGAGCGTGTTTGAAAAAGGCTTTCTGCAAGCTATTCAGACAAAGCGCCAGCGTTATTCCCCTCAGACCGGTGCAGCGCGATATTTGATCAGTAATGAAGGAGAGTGATTCAGGATGGAAGAAAAGGACAGAACTTTGGGACTGCGAAGTGTGGTTTCCATCTCAGTGGGACTTGTTATTGCGACCAGTTGTCTGGTTTCTCTGGGACAGGGAGCCGGAAGTATTGGTGTGGTATTTATCGGGGCGATGGTGATTGCCTGTCTTTTAAATATGACCACGGTGGCATCGCTCTCTGAGCTGAATGCTCTGATGCCAAATACCACAGGAGGTCTGGCTCAGTATACCCTGGCCTGTATGGGACCTTTTCCGACACTGATTTCTATGGTAGGCGGATACTTGATCTGCAATATCATGTCATCAGGTGTTGAGGCTTCTATTTTTGCTTATGCTATGGCATCTACCATTCATCTGCCGATTCCAAGCCTGATGTACACCTTCATTATGACAGTAGTGGTTATGATAGCCAACCTGTACGGTGTGGATATGTTTGCCAAGATCCAGGATCTGGTAGCATTTCTTCTGGTCGGTTCCATGCTGATCCTTGGAGTGATCGGTATGCTGGGACTTGGTACTGGGGAAGTGGTGCATCAGCCTTACAGTATGGCTACGGATTTTAAAGGTGTTGTGTCCACCATAGCAGTGGCATTCTGGCTGTTTATCGGAGCGGAATATGTAATACCGGTATCTAAGAATGTGAAAAATGCCAGAAGAAATGTCCCTCTTGGAATGATGATCGGACTTGCCCTGATCTGTCTGGTGCAGTCTGTGATGGTTCTTGGTTTCCATAACTATACACCCTGGGCGGAACTGGAAAATTCCGCTGCACCACACCTGCTTTATGGTGGAAATCTTCTTGGTAATGCGGGAAAAGTGTGGATGACGTTTGTCTCGGCACTCGCAGTTGTAAGTACCCAGAATTCTACAGTAAACGGTCTGGCAGGAATCTGTCAGGGAATGGCGAAAATGAACATGATGCCTCGTGTTTTTGCAAAAACAAATAAACATGGGGTTCCGTATTTCGGAGTTGTATTTGTAAGTGCATTTATTTTCGTATTCGCAGCCCTCAGTGATGGCTCATCAGATGCCATTTCCTTCCTGATCCTGGTTGGCTCTGTTTTCTGGATGATCTCTTACATACTGGCTCATATTGATGTACTGATTTTGCGAAAAAGACTTCCAAAGGCACCTCGTTCCTTCAAGGTTCCCTGTGGTCCTCTTTTCCCAATTATCGGAATCTGTGGAACAGTATATATGATTCTGAATATTTCTACAGATCCTGTAGAGCGGAACATGATCTGGCTGGTAACCGGCATTACCTTCCTGATGCTTGGTATTTACTCCTTCTTCTGGATCAAATACAAGATGAAAATGCCCGTATTCAAAAGCGTGCCTCTTCAGAAGGTTATGGCCATGGAGAACAGTATGTATTATACCATTCGGAAAAGGCGGGGAATGTGGCGGTAATGCGTAGAATGCGGTAACAGATAAATAGTTTATAAAGAATGAGACGTTTTCTTTTCTGGCGAAGAAAGAGAACGTCTTTTTTGGCTTTTTAGAATTTTTGTAGATAATTTGAAGGCAGAATAGTCACAAAGACTGGATAAAATAGTCAGTTTGTGTTAAATTATAAAGGAAAAACAGTAACTTATTTATCTGCTTTTATAAGTTTTTTTGTGGAGGGAACGGATAAGAACAGATAGTATAAGAATATAATTTCTATTATAAGGAAGGTGAGCAATTGGAAAATTATACTAAGTACAAGCTGAAAAGCAGTGATGAGCTTGCATCAGTGCTGAACGGCAAGGACAACCTGTTTGTGATTGCCTGTAATAAGTGCTTTAAGGAATTTGAGACGGTTGAGGAACCGGATTGCGATGAATTCCTGAAGTTTGCCAAAGAACAGGGAAAGACGGTCACAGGTAATGCGAAAGTTGATTTCTTATGCAATAAAATGCACACAGAAAGAAAATTGCAGGACCTGCTTCCGGAAGGAACAGAGAATGTGGTAGTAATTTCCTGTGGCCTTGGTATTCAGACTGTTGCAGATCTGGCAGGTAAGCCGGTTGTTGCTGCAAGCAATACCCTTAACTACAGAGGTCATCATGGCATGGCACTTACCAAGAAGAGCTGTGATGCATGTGCACAGTGTTATCTGAATATTACCGGTGGTGTCTGTCCCATCGTTGACTGTTCCAAGAGTCTTGTGAATGGTCAGTGTGGAGGAGCAAAGAATGGAAAGTGCGAAGTAGATCCCAATAAGGACTGTGCATGGGAGAAAATTTACCAGAGACTGGCGAAACAGGGACGTCTGGAAGAATTCCTTAATCAGCCCGTACAGGTTCGTGATTTCTCCAAGGTTAATTTCAAGGTGATCAATGATTATGTGAAATCAATCAGAGAAAACAGACTAGATGGTTATTATGGTGGTGTTCATCCGTCAGAGCGCAAGGAATTCAGTGAGCACATTGCTCTTAAGAAGTTCCCGGATCCGAAGACGGTTGTAATTTCCATGTCTCAGCATCTGGGTGCTCCGGCGAATCCAATCGTTCAGGTTGGTGACACTGTAAAAGTCGGTCAGAAGATCGGCGAAGCTGCTGGATTTATCAGCGCTCCTGTACATTCCAGCGTAAGCGGAACGGTAGTTGCTGTTGAACCTCGTATGCACGGCACAAGAGGCAGTGAAGTGATGGCTGTTGTTATTGAATCGGATGGAAAAAATACTCTGCACGAATCCGTACAGCCACATGGAGACCTTGACAAGCTTACTCAGGATGAAATCATTGATATCATTCGTGAAGCAGGAATCGTTGGTATGGGTGGTGCAGGTTTCCCGACCTGTGTCAAGCTGAAACCGGCGAAACCAGTTGATACCATCCTTCTCAATGGATGCGAATGTGAACCGCTTTTGACAGCAGATCACAGAGTACTTCTTGAGTATGCAGATGATATTATTTTTGGTCTGCGAGCAGTTCTTAAGACAACCGGTGCCCAGAAGGGTATCATTGTTATTGAAGATAACAAGCAGGATGCCATTGAATTAATGCAGGAAAAAGTTGCCAATATCGGAGATATGGAAGTATTTGTTGCCAGAACCAAATACCCACAGGGCGCTGAGAAAACTCTGATCAAGCGTGTTATGGGCAGAATTGTTCCAAGCGGCGGTCTTCCGGCAGATGTTGGTGTTGTAGTAGATAATATCAGTACAGTAAAGGCAATTTCAGACGCAATCCAGACAGGAATGCCTCTGATTGAGCGTGTTGCAACTGTTACAGGTGAGAAGATCAAGAATCCTGGAAACTTTATCATCAAAATTGGTACAAGCGTAAGAGAGCTGATCGACTACTGTGGTGGATTTACAGATGAGGATGTTCTGGTTAAGATGGGCGGACCTATGATGGGATTCCCTCTGAATACACTGGATGTACCTATGATGAAAGGCTCCAACGGTATCATTGCAATTGATACAGATGAGACCAAAGAGCAGCCATGTATCAAATGCGGACGCTGTGTAGATGTCTGTCCGATGGAACTGTCTCCGCTGTACTTTGTAAAATATGCCAAAGACGAGAACTGGCAGGGCATGAAGGACATGAATGTTATGGATTGTGTTGAGTGCAGATGCTGTCAGTATATCTGTTCTTCCAAGATTCCGATCATCGACAGTATTAAAGCCGGAAAAAATGCAGTAAGGGGGATGAAGTGATATGTTGATTACCCAGTTAAAAGCAAAAGAAGCAATCACATCACTGACAGCCGGAAAAAAAGTTTTCATTATTAACTGTCATGGATGTAAAGAGGTTCATTTTCCGGAAAAAGAAGCTGTTGAACTTCAGAAGGAGCTTTCCGCTGAAGGAAATGTGACAGGAATTATGACTACTGATTATATTTGTAATCCGGAGAACATGGAGCTGCGTCTTCAGAAACATATGAGCAAAATTCAGGAAGCAGATCTGGTTCTTGTATTTTCCTGTGGTGTTGGCGTGCAGACAATTTCTGAATATCTGGAAGATAAGATGGTCTGTGCTGCCTGTGATACATATCCGGTACCTGGTTTCCAGGGAGTGACACCATTAGAATATAAATGCGATCAGTGCGGTGAGTGTTATCTGAATCTGACAGGTGGAATCTGCCCGATCACAGCATGTTCCAAGAGCCTTGTGAATGGCCAGTGCGGCGGTTCCAAGAATGGAAAATGCGAAGTGGACAGCGAAATGGAGTGTGGATGGGAACGTATTTACAGACGCCTGAAAGAGATTGGACGCCTTGATGTGCTGAAATGCCCGACACAGATCCACAATTTTGCTACAGATGATGAAGTGAAATAAAAGGTTAATCCTAAATTTTTAATGATTGGAGCAAATATAATATGAAAATGAAAGAATTATTCGATCGTGGTGAATTTGCAGTTTCAGCAGAAGTAGGACCACCGAAAGGAATCCATGTAGATGAGCTGGTAGAAGAAGCCAAAACATACCTTACAGGTGTTCATGCAGTTAACGTAACAGATAACCAGTCTTCTGTTATGCGTCTTGGATCTCTTGCAATGTGTAAGGTTCTTAAAGATGCAGGCATGAATCCCATTTTCCAGCTTGCATGCCGTGACAGAAACCGTATCGCTCTGGAGTCTGATCTTCTCAGCGCAGCTATGTTCGGTATTGACAATATTCTCTGCCTTACCGGTGATCATACTAAGATGGGCGATCATCCTCAGGCAAAACCGGTCTTCGACCTTGATTCCGTATCCCTTCTTCACACAGTGAAGCTTCTGGAGTCCGGTGTGGATCTTGGCGGAAACCAGCTTGTTGGAGAGCCTCCGAAATTCTCCAAGGGTGCTGTCGTGTCTCCATGCAGTGATTCTGTTGATGCACAGCTTGCGAAGATGGAGAGAAAGGTTGCAGCAGGCGCTGACTATTTCCAGACACAGGCTGTATTTGAGCCGGAGAAATTTATCAAATTTATGGAAAAAGCAAAACAGTTCGGAAAACCTGTACAGGTTGGAATTATTATTCCGAAATCCGCTGGAATGGCGAAATTCATGAATAATAACGTTGCCGGCATTCATGTTCCGGATGAGATGATCGAGGAGCTGAAGGCTGACAAAGAAAAGACAAAAGCTGGAATTACCGGTGTTGAGATCGCTGCACGTATTATCAAAGAGTGTAAGCCATACTGCCAGGGTGTTCATATCATGGCACTTGGCTGGGAGTCCAAGATTCCGGATCTGCTGAAATTAGCCGAAATCTAAATTTCGGAACTGTTGGAATTAGCTGAAATCTGAATTTCGAATTTGCTGGAAATAGCTGAAATCTGAAATTCGGATCTGCGAAAAGCAGCTGAAATCTGAAAATTAAAATTACACGGGCCGTCTGAAACATGAACGCAGGAATCTGCGTTTGTGGAGGATGGCTCGTTTTTTTTGTAATTTGAAGAGAACTTGCCCGTTTTGTTTCGTAATTGGAAATTATGACGCAATAGAAATAAAAATAGAATTGTTTTAAGGGGAAAGAAACGATATAATTTTATTATTGGAAAATGATGGGGCAGGAGGAAAATTATATGGAAACAAACTATGCCAAAAGTGCATACAGAACCTTTTTATTCTGGGGAGTATGCTCTTCTCTTGGGGTTACCGTATCCACCCTTGTGGACGCAACCTTGGTAGGAAATTTTATAGGCAGTACCGGATTGGCTGTGGCGAACATTGCTACACCGGTATTTCTGCTTTATTTACTTATGGGAATCACCCTAGGCGGCGGTGCAGGCGTCTTAATTGGGAAAAAACTTGGTGAAGCAGATCTGAAAGGTGCAAATCGGGTTTTCGGCTCCGTATTAAGTGCAGGCCTGATAACAGGTGTGCTTTTCGCAGCAGTATCTCTCGTATTTCGCAGCGCATTATGCAGTCTGCTTGGTGCCACACCGGAGCTTTTGCCACAGGCCCTGCAGTATCTGACTGTGGTATTTGCTTTTGCCCCGATTTATGTAGTGTATAATATTCTTTCCATAGCAGTGCGTACAGACGGCGCACCAAAGCTGGCTGCCATTTCTTCAGCTGGCGTTATTGTCACAAATTTAAGCCTGGATCTGCTGTTTATGAAAGTGCTGAACTGGGGACTTGTTGGGGCTTCGGCGTCTTTATGTATTGCGGAAACAGTAGGAACTCTGATTCTGCTTACTCATTTTTGGAACAAGCAGGCGCTTTTAAGCTTTCATTTTCACATTCCCACCTGGAATCAGATCAAAGAATATGTGGAAAATGGATTTGGCGTAGGCTCTGCATTTATTTTTCAGGCAGTGGTTATGCTGGTGTTTAATACCATGCTGTTAAAGGAAAATTTTGAAAATGGCACTTTTTCTGTGGCTGTATTTGGCGTTATTTATACCATGAGCACTATTCCGGGAGCCATGTTTGACGGAGCCGGAGCTGCAGCCTCAACGGTTATCTCTATTTTAGGCGGTGAGAAGGACTGGAAAGGAATGCTGGCAGTGTACCACGATGGACTGCGGATCGTTGCAGCTGCAGGAATGCTTATGGCATTGTTTTTTGCTGCCGGCGCAAAGAATATTCTGGTTTTCTTTGGTCTGAATGATGGCCAGGCATTGGAAACAGCAACAGTGGCGTTTCGTATTTACGCATTAAGTGTGGCTCTGGCAGGAGTGAATGTGGTAACTACATCTTTCTGGCAAACAATAGGAAAGACAAGGTATGCTTCCGGGTTATCTGTTTTACGCAACTTCATTCTCATGCTGGTGGCCGGATTTTTGCTGATTGAGAAAAAGGGTATTGTAGGGCTTGCGCTTGTGTATGTGATAAGTGAGGGAATTTGCCTGCTGCTGGTTTTGGCAATACAGATATTTGGAAAAATAAAAGATTACATAAAAGAAAAATACAGTTTTACCAACCGGGTTTTTGAGGAATATTATCCCATCGAGGAAGGCAGCATGGAAAAAATGTCCCAGAATCTGGAAGGGTTGTGTGATGAATGGAACTTGGATTTTAAGCAGTCGTTTTTTATTCATCTGATCGTGGAAGAACTGCTTCTGAACATTATGAAATTTGGCATCGGCGAAACAGATAAGAAATATTATGTATCTGTAAAAGTAATGGACAACAATGGCGAATGTATACTTCGGATTCGGGATAATGTCAATTCTTACAATCCCTTCGACCTCCGCGGAGATGAGGTTGACCGTGCGGTAATGGAGATGATCAAGAAAAAGGCGAAGTATTATGAGTATCAGAGAAAGCTGGTGTTCAATTATCTTTATGTGACGATATAATTTCCCTGATCCAAAAGGGAAATATTTAAGTGTTACAAATCGGGAAGTCCGAATGATGTTTGAAAATATGATAAGAGACTGGTTTTCAGACGAAAATGTACCATATAATGAATTTGTACGCGCATTGCTACGTGGTGATGTGAAAGAAATGAATCATTATAGGAATGATATTTCTATGGCAACCTTCAGCTTTTTCAACGTAGGCAGTTCCAAAAGTACTTTAAATGCAAAGGCAGACAGGCCAGAGCGCTTCAGTATGGACAGCACCCTTGGTGAGACTGTGGCAGAACCCCTTGCAGTAGAAATGTTCAATCAAATGGAACCGGGAATGCTGGATGGTTCGATGATCCAGTTTGTGTATGGAATGACACTGGCAGAGCTGATTGGAGCTGCACCGCAGGCGAAACCGATGTATGAAGCTGTTGTAAATGCATTGAATGCGGAATGTAAAATTAACAAATAACAGCTATTTATCCCACTTTTCTTTCCGATATTCTCCAGGTGTCACCTGGTAGTGTTTTTTGAAGGCTCTGCAAAAATAATCTACATTGTGAAAACCGGTTTCGGCTGAAATGGTGCTGACTTTTTTCTCTGTATGGGAGAGTAGGAGGGCAGCCTGTTTCAGCCGATAGTTTATTAGATAGTTAACCGGCGTGATGTGAAGATAGCTCCGAAAAAGATTTAAGGCAGAGCTTTTGCTGATCATAGACTGTGCAGCAATCTCATCCAGGGAAAGATTTCTTCTGTAATTTTCGTGAATAAACTGCATCATCAGCTGGAGTCTTGCGCGGTTTACAGAGAATTGTCCAGTGATTTCCGGTATAGTGGAAAGGTCTGTATGCTTGTATATTTCCAGCCAGAGCTGCTGCATAAGGGCAGAGGTCAGAAGATGGCAGGAAGAACCGGAAGTCTGCGCAGAAATAATCTGCTTCATAAGATCAAGAACTCTGGCCTGCCAGGAAATCTCCCTGCGAAAAATCCAAAAAGGAATATTCGATGAAATGATAGGCTTCACATAATTCTGGTAAATATAGCTGTCTGTAGCTGCAAGGAAAGAGGGCATGCAGAGAAAGTTTGGGATGACAGCATCCACAGGAGAGGAAAAACGGTGAAGGAATTTGGAATTAATAAAAATGCCGCTGTCAGATGGCAGCTCCAGTTGCTTTTCCCCAATCCAGACAGTTACGGTTCCGGATTGAACATACACAAATTCCAGCTCCGTATGCCAGTGCCAGTCTATGCAGTTAAAATCAAACTGGGCTAAATGCTCATAATAGTAGCGAAAGGGATAGTCCTGGCTTCCGTGGGGAATGGTCTCCATTAAATTTTCATCGGTAATAATTTTTGTATATACGTTGGTTTCTTTCATGTCTTGTTTATCCTCAAATCGAGACCTGGAGCCTGTTTGAAAATCATTCCCGCAATCTGCTCGCTCCACTTTGCGGTATATTTTGCAGAAAACCTTTTTCGAACATGCTCTGAGAAGTGCCCCGAAAAATAGAAAATTATTGTTTTTACGATATTATACAATAAAAATCATAAATAATCCAATGAAAAACACAATCAAATATAATATAATCCAATAAGACAAAAATCTTCTTTAAAGAAGAAAAAAGGAGAACCAATCATGCAAAATTACCAGAAAACCAAACGAGCCTGTTATATGGGCTTTATCACCCAGGCCATAGCAGCGAATTTTGCACCTTTGCTGTTTCTGAAATTTCACACAGATTATCATATTTCCCTTGGAAATATTGCACTGATCTCCACCTGCTTTTTCTTTACCCAGCTGCTGGTTGATTTGTTTTGTGCCCGATTTGTGGACAAAATCGGATATCGCGTGTGCATTGTGACCTCTGAGATCAGTTCCGCTTTAGGACTGGTGGGGCTGGCATTTCTTCCGGAGCTTTTGCCAGATCCTTTTGTGGGAATTATCATCAGTGTTATTGTTTATGCTGTTGGAAGCGGACTGATTGAAGTGCTTTGCAGTCCTATTATGGAAGCATGTCCTTTCAAAAATAAAGAGGCGACCATGAGTCTTCTTCATTCCTTCTACTGCTGGGGCTCTGTGGGAACCATTGCAGTTTCCACCCTGTTTTTCGCAGTTTTTGGAATGGACAGCTGGAAGTGGCTGGCAGTTTTGTGGGCAATCGTTCCGGCAGTTAATGTTTACAACTTTGCCACCTGTCCCATCGAACATCTGGTGGATGAAGGGGAAGGCATGAAGATCAGGGAACTGTTTCGTAAGCCTGTATTCTGGATTGCCGTGTGTCTGATGGTGTGTTCAGGGGCATCAGAGCTGTCCATGTCCCAGTGGGCATCTGCCTATGCAGAGGCGGCACTTGGACTGTCAAAGACCATCGGAGACCTGGCCGGCCCCTGCATGTTTGCCATTACGATGGGAATCAGCCGTGTGATCTTTGGAAAATACGGAGATAAAATGGACTTGATGAAATTTATGGCAGGATCCGGAATTTTATGCGTATTCTGCTATCTTCTTGCATCTCTGTCCTCAAATCCGGCAGCAGGACTGATCGGCTGTATTGTCTGCGGATTTTCCGTTGGAATCATGTGGCCTGGAACCATCAGTATTTCCTCTAAGAAATTCCCGGCAGGCGGAACTGCCATGTTCGCTCTTCTTGCCATGGCAGGAGATCTTGGAGGCAGTATAGGCCCTGGAATCGTTGGCCGTGTCACACAGAATGCAGGAGATAACATCCGCGTGGGTATGGGCGTAGGACTGATTTTTCCAGTTGTGTTGCTGGTGATGGTTTTTCTGCTGAAAAAGGTGAAAGTAGAGGAAAAATAACTGGTATTTGAACGCAGATAAGCATCCCCCTTACCCCCCCCCGCTTCAAGTGCGCGGAGCACTAAGCGGTGGGTAAGGGGGATGCTTATGTCAGTGGGAGTTGAAAGCTCCCACTGACAGGTCGCGAAGCAACTGCGTTCATGAGCAAGTAGCAAAGCGGACCTGGAATGTCCGCTTTACAATCTGATAAGAAGGCTCTGAGGCATTATTTAAAACGGGTTGGCGTAAATTAAAGATAAGTATATTCTGTGTATGCATATGCTGCAAAATGGAGGGAATATGCCAGATCAGAAGCTGGATAATCTTTTAAACCTTGCAATGGATGCTACAGAAGAGGAAAGAGAGAAATCCCGGAATCTGAATGTGGGGTATGAGAAGCAGACACGAAAGTGGGAAATTATTGTGAAGTATAGTGAAATGGGTGATTCTGTTAAGGTGTTGCTTGGTGGACCCGAAATCTCCGTGGTCCCTCTCCTTGGCAGGTATGCCATTGTGACGCTTCCTGAAAGTATGCTGGATGAATATTCTCGGCGTCCCCAGATAGAATTTATAGAAAAGCCCACCCGTTTGTATTTCGAAGATCTTTTTTCGAAAGAGGCAAGCTGTATTACCCAGGTACAGCGCGATGAGCCGGGAAATCTACGGCTGACAGGGCACGGCGTGTTGATCGGAATTGTGGATTCCGGGGTGGATTACAGGCATCCTGCATTTTTCACAGCAGATGGAAAGTCCAGGATTCTGCGTTTGTGGGATCAGAGCATTCCCGGTAATCCCCCGGAAGGCTATGCAACAGGAACTGAATATACTAACGAGGAAATCAATGAGGCGTTGTCCCTTTCTGTGCAGGAGGGACGGCGCCTTGTTCCGTCTGAAGATGTAAGCGGTCATGGAACCGCTGTGCTTGGAGTGGCAGCTGGCAGCGATTTTTCCCGTGGGGCAGTGAACCGGGGTGTGGCATATGAAAGTGACCTTCTGGTTGTAAAAATGGGAATTCCAAGACAGGATTCTTTTCCAAGAACTACAGAGCTGATGCAAGGCGTGGATTATCTGGTTCGGCAGGCCATACGGCTTGGAAGATCAATTGCGATCAATTTAAGCTTTGGAAATAATTATGGCTCACACAGAGGCGATTCTCTGCTGGAAACTTACCTGGACAATGTGTCCGGCATGGGGAAAAATGTGATCTGTGTAGGAATGGGCAACAATGGAAATGATGCTCTGCATACCGGAGGCATGCTTTCGCCAGGTGAAATCCAGGAAATTGAACTTGGTGTTGGTGCCTTTGAGCCTACCTTAAATGTGCAGCTTTGGAAAAATTACGAAGATGAGATGGAAATTTATCTGGAACATCCAGCCGGGGAGCGTGTTGGTCCACTTTTTGAAACACTGGGCGCCCAGCGTTGGCAGGCGGGAAATACGAAACTTCTGATCTACTATGGAAAACCGGCACCGTATCATGTGACGCAGGAGATTTATGTGGATTTTCTGCCGCAGGATGAGAAAACCCCCTATGTAGACAGCGGTGTGTGGAAAATAATCTTAGCAGCAAGAAATATAAAAAACGGGGAATATTTCCTGTGGCTTCCAGGTGGCAAAACGCTAAACCCAGGCACAGCCTTCTATCTTCCACGTCCTCAGGGAACCCTCACAATCCCTGCCACTGCCAGGCGCGTAATCAGTGTCGGCGCCTACGATGCCCGCCAAAACACCTATGCCGATTTCTCTGGCCGCGGCTGTCGTGCCCTCCCCTATCCAAAACCCGACCTTGTCGCTCCCGGTGTTGATATCTATGCTCCCCGCTCTGGTGGAGGCTATGCATCCTTCACTGGCACCTCCTTTTCCACGCCTTTCGTTACCGGTGCAGCCGCCCTCCTTATGGAATGGGGAATCACCCGCCGAAACGATCCCTACCTCTATGGCGAAAAACTAAAAGCCTATCTCCGTCGTGGTGCAAAAGCCTTGCAAGGATCGGAAAAGTTGCCAAATGACTTAATCGGGTGGGGACGACTCTGTTTGGAAAGTAGCCTGCCAGAATAGGATAATTAATGTACAAGATGTAGCAATTTAAAGTGTTCCAATCTGAACATTTTAAAAAGCAGGTCGGATTATTGACTTTTACACCAAATGTTTCCGAATGGATTAATAAAACGAATGCCATAAAAACTACCGTTTATGTAAAAAAAAGAACCGTTTATGTAAAAAAAGAACCGTTTATGTAAAATACAGCAAAATCTGCTGAAATCTGATAAAATACTCCTGCAAATAACAAAGGGAGGAAATGATTATGACAGGATTTTTAGTAAACTTACTGAGCCCGGTTTTCAGCAGTCTCGGTGTAAGTCAGGCTGACCTTACATCCTATATTGAGAAGCTGATCGGCTACGTTATCGCAATCTTTGCTTTACTTGTTGTGATGATCGTAGTAATGGTTGTGGCTCATAAAGCCAAAAAGGGATTCCGCCATGTGATCCGCTGGCAGGCTGCCATTGCATTTATTGCAATTGTTGCAGTGCTTGTAAATGTAATCTGCTACGGACCGATGTACAACAACGTATCAAGTGTTTTAAACGCAAAGAAAGTAGTACTTGCACAAGAGACTACAGACCAGAGCCGTGCAACCATTCAGAAGGTTGCTGAAGAAGGAATGGTATTACTGAAAAACGATGGTATCTTACCTCTTTCCTCAGATACAAAGAAACTGAATGTATTCGGCTGGGATTCTACAAACCCGCTGTTTGGCGGAACAGGATCAGGATCTTCTGATTCTTCCACAGCAATCGGTATCCTGCAGTCCTTAAAGGATGCCGGATATGAGACAAACGAGTCTCTTACCAAGATGTATACTGACTACAGAGCTGACCGTCCTACAATTGCTATGGCACAGCAGGACTGGACACTTCCTGAGCCGACAAAGGATTATTACACAGACAGCCTGATGGACGAAGCAAAAGAGTATTCTGACACAGCTGTAGTTGTAATTGGACGTTCCGGTGGAGAGGGTGCAGACCTTCCAACCGATATGAAGTCTGTAATTGATGGAAGCTATGCAAAGATGGCAGAGGAAGTATCGGTTTCCCCGGATAATTACGGATATGTAAAAGGAAGCTACACAAACAATGGAGACTATGATGACTTCGATGAGGGAGAAAGCTATCTCGAGCTTTCCAACACAGAGGAAGATATGCTGGATACAGTATGCTCCCAGTTTGATAATGTTATTGTAGTTGTAAATGCAAATAATGCAATGGAACTGGACTGGGTTGACAAATATGAGCAGATCGGTGCTGTTATCTTTGCTCCTGGAGCAGGTGCAACAGGCTTCGAAGCACTGGGCGAGATCATCAATGGTTCTGTAAACCCATCTGGAAAAACAGTAGATACCTTTGTAAAGGATCTGACAGAGACTCCATACTACAACAATATGGGTCTGAATGCTTATACAAACGTAGAAGATCTGAAAGAGCAGATCGCAGCAAATGATCCGGCTTACGAAGGAAGCATGGGATTTGTAAACTATGCAGAAGGAATCTATGTAGGATATAAATTCTATGAAACAGCAGCTGAAGAGGGTCTTATCAAGTATGAGGATATGGTACAGTATCCATTTGGATATGGACTCAGCTATACAACCTTTGACAAACAGATTGAGAATTTCAAGGATAACGGAGATACCGTCACCTTTGATGTAACAGTAGAGAACACAGGCTCTGTTGCAGGAAAAGATGTTGTGGAAATTTATTACACAGCACCTTACACAAACGGTGGAATTGAGAAAGCAGCAGCAAACCTGATCGCTTTCGAGAAAACAGATTCTATTGAGCCGGGAGAATCCCAGACAAAATCCTTTACCATCAACAAAGAAGATATGGCTTCCTATGATTCTGAAGGTATTAAGATTTCCGGAGGCGGTTATATCTTAGAGGCTGGCGAATACACAATTTCTCTTCGTTCAGACTCTCATACAGTTCTTGGTGAAGAGAAGTTCACCGTTGATGAAGATATTGATTACAGCAAAGATGGCCGTTCTTCCGACAAAACTGTTGCAACAAATCAGTTTGAGGATTATGCGAGAGGCGACTTTGAGCAGCTTTCCCGTGAGGACGGTTTTGCAAATTATGACAAAGCATGCGGTGTGCCGGAAGAGGATGCTTATGTAATGAGCGACGAGACAAGAGCAGCCGTAGAAGAGAATGTATTTGGTATTTATGATGGAACCAAATATAACAATGATTCTGATGAAATGCCGGAAATGGGAGCAGACAACGGACTTCAGCTTGCTGACCTTACCGGAAAAGATTATGACGATGCAGACTGGGATAAGCTGTTAGACCAGCTTAGCTTTGAAGATATGACTACTCTGATCAATGTTGGTGGATGGCAGACTGCAGAAATCAAATCAGTAGGTAAAATTGCCACATCTGACTGTGATGGACCTGCAGGATTAAGCAACTTCATCACAAAGACATATGGAACTGCTTATCCATCTGAAGTTCTTATGGCTCAGACCTGGAACAAAGAACTTGCAAATGAAATCGGCGTTTCTATGGGACAGGAATATGTAGATGCTGACAACTACGGATGGTACGGACCCGCTATGAACATCCACCGTACAGCGTTTGCAGGACGTAACTTCGAGTATTATTCAGAAGACAGTCTGTTGTCCGGATACATGGCAGCAAATGAAATGAATGGAGCAGCCACCAAGGGTGTTTATCCATACATGAAGCATTTTGCATTAAATGATCAGGAAACAAACAGATGCTCCTTCCTTCTCACATTTGCTTCTGAGCAGACCATCCGTGAAGGATATCTGAAAGCATTTGAGCTTGCAACAAAGGGCTTTGAAGGAAAAGCAATGGCAGTTATGTCCTCCTTCAACTGGATCGGTACAGTGCCAAGCTGTGCAAACAACGAGCTTTTGAACAACGTGCTCCGTGGAGAATGGGGATTCGTTGGAATGGTAGAAACCGATTATGACGGTTCCTATGGTTACATGATCACTGATCATTGTATCAGAAACGGAAATGATCTGATGCTTGGATTTAACAGTGCAGAGTCCAACAAACTGACAGACGAGAGCGCAACAGCAGTTCTTGCAATGCGTCAGGCTTGCAAAAATATCCTTTATACAGTAGCAAACAGCGGATATTATGCAGATGGAAATCCGGCAACCGGAATGACCAATATGACAAAACTGTTTGTAATGATTGATGTGATTCTTGCAGTTGTTCTTATTGTAGTTGATACAATTGTAATTGTACGCTGGAGAAAAAAGAAAAAACAGGCTGTAAACGAATAATTAAACAGTAATCTGGAGACATAAGTCCCCCTTTTAAATCTGGAAAAAGCAGAGCAAGGAATCTGTAAAAGTTTCAGAGAAAAAAGGGGGATTTTTTTATGTGATTTTTGTCTTGCAGAGTGAGGGAAAATTATTTATTATGAAAGGAGTTGTAATAACAGGAAAAAAGGAGGACTGGTATGATCAGCATTGCGATTGTGGAAGATGAAGAAATGTATGCAAAGCAGCTTCAGCAGTTTCTGCATCAATATGAAAAAGAGAACAAAGAGATGTTTGACATTACAGTCTATTCAGACGGCGATCAGATTGTAAATAAATATAAATCCCAGTACGATATTATCCTGATGGATGTGGAAATGAAATTTATGGACGGAATGTCTGCTGCTGAAGAAATCCGCAAAATTGACACGGAGGTTGTGATCATTTTCATTACGAATATGGCACAATATGCGATCAGGGGATATGCAGTGGATGCGTTGGATTATGTACTGAAGCCGGTGTCCTATTTCGCATTTTCCCAGAGGCTTAACCGTGCTATCAGCCGGATGAAAAAGCGGGAAACGAAGATTATCATGGTGAATATGAAAGGCGGTATGGTCAGAATCAATGTTGCAAATATTTATTATATTGAAAGTCAGGGACATACTCTGATACTTCATACCATACTGGGAAAATATGAAACAACAGGGAAAATGAAGGAGATGGAGGAAAAGCTTTCGGAGATGAATTTCTGCCGTGGAAATAAGGGATATCTGATCAACCTCCAGCATGTGGAACGGATCCAGGATGGATGTGCTTTGGTGAAGGGAGAAAATCTGACATTGAGCCGTGCACGAAGAAAGGTCTTCATGGAAGCCCTGACCAGATATTGGGGTGAGGTGATAAAATGACAGAATATTATCTGCCCGATATTCCAAGACTTTATACGGCACTTGCAGAGTGGATGGCTTGTCTGATTTTTATTTTGCCTTTCAAAAAAAGATTTTCACCGGCTGTAACAGGCTGTCTTGTGGCAGGCGCATTTGGAATACAGAGCGTATTTCTGATTTCTACCGGTGGGGTAAGACTGATTTTTTGGATCCCCTGTATGATATTTGCGGTTTTTCTGATGGTTGCTTTTGTTTTTTGCTGCTGTGAGATCAGGCTGACAGATGCGGCATATTTTGGAATGATTGCTTTTGTAGCAGCTGAATTTATGGCTTCTGCCGGGTGGCAGATCCTGTGTTATACAGGGAAAGAAGCATGGATGTCCTGGTGGCAGCAGGGAATGGCAATTCTTCTGATCTATGGTGTGCTTGTAGTGATATTATACAAAATTCTCCATGTTCATCTGCCAAAGGATGGACAGATGGAAATCACCAGAAGGGAATATTTTTCCGGACTCCTGATCAGTATTGCTGTATTTGCTGTCAGCAATATGAGTTATGTGAATGTGAACACGCCATTTACAGGCAGATATTCTTTTGAAATGGGGAATATCCGTACTATGGTAGATGTTGCAGGAATTGCAATTTTATATGCACATTTGATACAGTGCTGTGAGCTTCGGGTGAGAAAAGAACTGGAGGCGGTACAGAATGTGCTTCAGAATCAGTATGCGCAATACAAGCAGTCAAAAGAAAGCATTGAGCTGATCAATTATAAGTATCATGATCTGAAGCATCAGATTGCTGTGTTAAGAAGTGAAGCTGATCCTGGAAAAAGGGAAGCATTTCTGGATAAAATGGAAGCAGATATAAAGAAATATGAAAGTCAGAACAAAACAGGAAATAAAGTGCTAGATACTGTGCTGACTACCAAGAGTCTTTATTGCGCAAAGAATAACATAACCTTTACCTGCGTTGCAGATGGAACCCTGCTGGATTTTATGGAGGTTATGGATATCTGCAGTATTTTTGGAAATGCATTGGATAATGCCATTGAATGTGAATTGAAGATTCCGGATAAAGAAAAAAGATTAATACACGTCAGTGTCTCAAAACAGAAAAACTTTCTGCTTCTCCGGTTTGAAAATTATTATGATACCGAACTGAAATACCAGGGCGGAGCGTTTATCACAACGAAGCGGGACAAAGAATTCCACGGTTATGGACTGAAAAGCATTCGCTATACGGTAAATAAATATGATGGCGCTGTTTCCATTGACACAAAGGAGAATTGGTTTGATCTGAAGATACTGATACCGGTCGGTGAAAATGCACAAAAACAGATTGATAAAATCGTATAATATATACAAAAAATGTATTGCAATTTTCTAAAAAAAGTAGTAAAACTTTAGTTAGATAAAGAAAAATGCATTGAACAGGACAAATTACAAAAGATAACCGGAACACAGAGAGCCGCAGACTGGTGAGAGGCGGCAGAAGGTATTTTGTGGTATCACCTGGGAGCATCCCGCTGAAAAAATAATAACTAATTTCAGTAAGCCGGGACGTAGTCTTCACGTTACAGAAGAAGCTGTTTATACAGACAGCAGTGAGTGGTCGTGTTTAGTAATAGATACGATAATGCAAAGTGGTACCACGGAAATTCCGCCTTTGTTATCCATTGGATAGCAAGGGCGTTTTTTATATATATTAACCACTTGACTACAAATGAAAGACGAGGAGAAAGATTATGAGTGGAATTATGATGATGGTAATCGCTATCGTAGTTCTGGGCGGCGCCTATCTTCTGTATGGCCGTTACCTCCAGAACAAATGGGGAATTGACCCGAAAGCAAAAACTCCGGCTTACGAAATGGAGGATGGAGTTGATTATGTACCGGCTGATACCAATGTAGTATTTGGACATCAGTTCGCATCTATTGCCGGTGCCGGCCCGATCAATGGACCAATCCAGGCTGCCATTTTTGGATGGCTTCCGGTACTTCTTTGGATCCTGATCGGTGGTGTGTTCTTTGGAGCAGTTCAGGACTTTGCATCTATGTATGCCTCTGTAAAGAACAAAGGACGTACAATTGGATACATTATTGAAGCGTACATTGGAAAACTTGGAAAAAAATTATTCCTTTTATTCTGCTGGCTGTTCTGTATTCTGGTTGTTGCGGCATTCGCAGATGTTGTAGCCGGAACCTTTAACGGATTTGCTACAAGCGAGGCCGGAGAAGTTACAAAAGTGGCAGCAAACGGAGCTGTTGCAACTACTTCAATGTTATTCATTATTGAAGCTGTCGGACTTGGATTTTTCCTGAAATATACAAAGTTCAATAAATGGGTTAATACTGTTTTTGCAATTGTGCTGTTGGTCGCAGCAATTGTGCTTGGCCTTCAGTTCCCAATGTATGTACGCCTTGGAACATGGCACATTATTATCTTTGTATATATTCTGATTGCCAGTGTAGCTCCTGTATGGGCACTGCTCCAGCCACGTGATTATCTGAACAGTTATCTTCTGATCTTTATGATCGTTGGCGCTGTTATCGGTGTATTTGCAGCGAACCCGGCATGTAATCTTCAGGCATTTACAAGCTTTAATGTAGAGGGACAGTACATGTTCCCAATTTTATTTGTAACAATCGCCTGTGGTGCAGTTTCCGGCTTCCATTCCCTGGTATCCTCCGGTACTGCTTCCAAGCAGATTAAAAATGAAAAGAACATGCTTCCAGTTTCATTTGGTGCAATGCTTATGGAAAGTATGCTTGCAATCATCGCATTGATCGCAGTTGCATCCTTTGGACAGGGCGAGGCAGCAGCACAGGGACTTACCACCCAGCCACAGATTTTCGCAGGTGCGATTGCAAACTTCCTTTCTGTGATCGGTTTGCCTCACTCCCTTGTGTTCACTCTGATCAACCTTGCAGTATCCGCATTTGCGCTTACATCTCTTGATTCTGTAGCCAGAGTAGGACGTCTGTCCTTCCAGGAATTTTTCCTTGATTCCGACACAGATGAGAAAAATATGAGTTCGTTCCAGAAAGTGGTAACAAACAAATACTTTGCAACCATCATTACACTTGTACTTGCTTACCTGCTTACAAAGGTTGGATATGCAGAAATCTGGCCACTGTTTGGTTCTGCAAACCAGCTGTTATCTGTACTGGCACTGGTAGCCTGCGCAGTATTCTTAAAGAAAACCAAGCGTCAGGGCTGGATGCTCTGGGTACCAATGGTATTTATGATGGCAGTTACCTTTACCGCACTTGGAATGACAATTGTAAAGCTTTCCAAAGCATTTGTAACAACAGGTCTGGATCTTGGAAATTCTTTACAGCTGATATTTGCAGTATTACTGTTAATATTAGGTGTGCTGGTTGCAATCCAGGGTATTAAGAAGCTTTTGGAAAAACCGGAAACTGAAAAGAAAGCAGAACGGGTATAATAAGAATAACCCCGTCACAAAATAAGTCCCCAACGCAGTACATTTTACAGACTGCGTTGGGGACTGTTTTTTTACTTATTGCCTGTTATTGATTTTTTTGTTGAAGTACAGAAAGAAAATTACATTAAGCAAAATGCCTACCAGTGTGGAGGCAGGTGCTGCCAGACCGATTTTTGTCAGGCTGGCAGCAGGCTGAATGCTCATATAATATGACATTGGAAGACGCACCAGAAGTGTCTGGAACAATCCCTGAAACATAACCCATAAGGTCTGATTATTTCCGTTAAAATAACCAACCATACTAAACATAATTGCTGTTAAAATTGTTTCAGGCGCGAAGCCCTTCAGATACTCAAAGCCTTTCTGGATAACTGCTGCATCAGTTGAGAACAGACTGGCAAGTACATCACCTTTCAATAGAATCAGAACAAAAACCAAACATCCGAATAGCAGTCCGACTCCGATTCCGGTGAACATGGACTGCTTTGCACGCTTCGGCTTTCCCGCTCCTACATTCTGGGAAACGAAGGATGCCATGGACTGCATCAGTGCGCTTGGAATCAGCATGGCAAAGTTTACAATTTTGCAGGCAACCCCATATCCGGAGGAGGCTTCCAGTCCCAATCTGTTTACAAATGCACAAAGTGCCAGGAAGGACAGCTGGGTAAGAAATTCCTGGAGAGCCAGAGGCAGCCCGATTCCCAGAAATCGTTTACATTGGGAATTAAAACGGAAGTCGGATTTTTGGATGGAAAAGGGCAGCTTCTTTTTCAGCAGGATGACGATTGCACATACTACACTGACCGCCTGTGCGAAAACAGTTGCGAGAGCTGCACCGGCGGCATCCAGATGAAGCCCTGCAACCAGAAATAAATCTCCGAAAATATTTACAATACAGGCTACCAGAACGAATAAAAGCGGCGATTTACTGTCACCAAGCCCGCGGAAAATAGCAGCAAGCAGGTTGTAAGCAACAATAAAGAAAATACCGCTTCCACAGATTCTTACATAGCTTGTGGTAAGTGAAACTGCTTCAGCAGGAGCCTGCATAAGCACGGAAATAGGGTGGGCGAAGGTAATCATTACAATAAAAAGTATGGCAGAGATAACAGCAAAAACAACTGCAGCACCGCCAATGACAGAGCCAATCCGTTCAGGCTTTTTTTCGCCAAGATAGCGGGCTATGAGGACTGTGATTCCCATAGCAAACTGTGTTACCACAAAAGTCACAAGGTTCAGTACCTGGCTTCCGGTAGAAACGGCAGATAATCCGGAGGTGGAGCCGAAGCGTCCAACTACCAGAAGGTCTACGGCACCATATGCTGCCTGCAGTACAAGCGCTCCCAGAATCGGCAGCATAAAAAGGGCAAGCTTTTTCAGAATGCTTCCCTGTGTAAAATCATTCTTTTCATTTGTCAAGGTCGATTCTCCTTTCACACATAATCTTATAAAATTTCTCCATGGTCCGAATGGTACATAGAATGTCTTCTTCCGGGATACTGTCTACATAACCGGACAGGATAGTAAAGTACTGCTTATTGTACTTTTCCGAAAGAGCTTTTCCGGCTTCTGTGACAGTAAGATAAGTAACCCGGCCGTCCTCTGCAGATGCAAACTTTTTCACATAACCTTTGGCTTCCATGTCCTTCACTGTACGGGTTACACCGGGACGTGGGAGGGAAAGAGCATCACTTACATCTGATACCTTCACTTGGATTCCCTGCTTTTCCAGCTTTTCAATGATATCCAGATATTGAATATAAGAAGATGCAACTCCATCTGGCAGAGGCGGCAGCATATCCCGGATCCGCTTGCCCTGATAACAGGCATCCATCATCCGCTTGATAAGTTCAATGTCCATAGGTCTTTCTCCTTACAAAAAAATAATTACCACAGTTAATTAACGATGGTAATTATAATAAGAGGATAAAATCTTGTCAAGAAAAATGTGTAATTACATATTTTGCATTGATTTTTTAGGTTACTGTTTATTGGTAACATTCTGCGAGGTGTTTTTTGTAAGCAAAGCTCACAGAAAAACCGAGAACCTCGGCGCGAAATCATGCGAATGCATGATTTCTGTGCATTCCGAAGCGTGTTGCTGGTCACAGAGTGAACAGTAGCTTTTTTAGTGTCAAACTGACTGGATAAATTCCTTCACATAAAAAAGTGCAGCCCCGATCGCAGGTGTATACTGTCCATGTGTGCCCACGAGAATCTGTTCTTCTTTCAGCTCAAATGGAGTCATGGAATTGATCTGCCGCAGCAGATAATCCGTGTCATCTTCCGTAAAATAAGGTGCCAGATATCCACTGATAATGATTGGTGCATCAATAACCAGATTCAGGTTTTTCATTGCAAAAGCCAGATGTTTCAGATAATCCTCCCAGATTTGTATAAGCTGGGGGGATTTTTTTTCTCTTAAAAGAGGAAAAAATTCCTTTATAGTCATGCCGCTGGCCTGTTCCAAGGAGTTGGCAGAGCAATAGGTTTCCAGACAGCCCCGGTTTCCGCAGTAGCAAAGCGGTCCGTCAGGGTTGACACATATATGCTCGATTGTTCCGCTGTGCATAGAACGTCCCTGGTGAATCTGGTGATTGGTGATAATGGCACCGCCAAGATTTCGATTCAATAAAAGGACAACAGCGCTGTCAAGCTCCGGATGATTCCACAATTCCAGAAAAGCAGCTGATTTGGAGTCATGCTCCAGATGGCAGGGATAGGGCAGATGCCTGGAAAAATCCTTTAGACGCATACCGGTGTTGTTCATAATGTTTCCGTAGATAACAGTGGTATTATCCGGGGAAGTAATTCCCTGGGTAGCGATGGAAACCCCCAGAATTTTATTCTCCGGATACTGGTTTTTGTCAATAAAGTCCTTGACTTTGTCAGTGATCTGCTGGTAATACGCAGCTGTGTTTGAGTAGGTAAGCGGAATTGTATCCGTATAGACCGTGTTTCCGTACAGATCAATGGCGGTGATATGAAACATATTTTTTAATATTCCAACACCAATGGAAATTCTGAAATCCGAAACAATCTGAATGGCATTGGCCTTTCGTCCTCCGGTGGAATCAAAGTAACCATTTTTCTCAATCAGCCCTTCATTTTCCAGAAGATTTAAATTCTGGCTGACAGTAGACAGACCCATCTGCAGATCTTGAACGATCTGTAGCTTTGAGGTCAGTTTGCTCCGGTAAATGTATTGGTAAATTTTGGAACGGTTTATTTTCTTTAAAGCAATGGTGGTTAATCCTTTTTCACTCATGATGGTCTCCTGGTTATGTCTTTAGTACAACATAAGGTTAGTGACTGCTAATAAATATTCAAATAGGTAATGTTACTGTCCATTGGTAACAAAGCTTGTATTGCAGACTATGAAGTGAACAGTAATCACGTAATCTTTACTTTATCAGATAATGTTAAGTCTTACTTGCATTTTAGTATAGAACAGTTAAAAAAGCAATAAGCAGAAAACTACTGGTAAAACCATACAAAAATTAGAAATAAAAATTAGAATTTCTGTCAATAGATTTTTTTGAAAAAAAGATATATACTCAACTTACAGTTAAGACATACACATAAGTTAAAACAAAAAGAAAAATAAAGAACAACAAAACAGATTGGGATTGAGAATCAGATCTGTACAAGAAGAAAATCGAGGAGGAACAGAACATGAAATTAACGTTAAACGGAATCAAAGATCGTGAAGCATGGGAAAAGGCAGGAATCCAGCTTCCTGGCTATAATGTGGAGAAAGTATCCGCAAGAGCGAAAGAAGCTCCAGTATGGGTACATTTTGGAATCGGCAATATTTTCCGCGTATTTATCGGTGGTATTGCAGACGGACTTCTGGAAGAGGGAATTCTGGACAGAGGAATCACCTGTGTGGAGACCTTTGACTATGATGTAGTGGATAAGATTTATGAACCATATGACAATCTTGGATTAAATGTAATCCTTCATGGAGACGGAACCCGTGAATATAAGGTTCTGGGCGCTCTGGCAGAAGCTGTAAAGGCTCAGTCTTCAGAACTGGCTCAGTGGAACCGTCTGAAAGAAATTTTTACCAGTAAATCCCTTCAGATGGTATCCTTTACTATCACGGAAAAAGGATATACATTACATAAAGCTGACGGAACCTGGTTCCCATTTGTACAGGCTGATATCCAGAATGGTCCGGATAAGGCCACAGGTGCCATGGCAGTTCTGGTGGCAATGCTCTACGAGAGATATAAAGCAGGCGAATATCCGATCGCTCTTGTATCCATGGACAATTGCTCCCAGAATGGTGCGAAGCTTCGTGAGTCTGTGCTGACTATGACAGAAGAATGGAAGAAAGCCGGATTTGTAGATGATGGATTTATAAGCTATGTAAGTGATGAGAAAGTGGTTGCTTTCCCATGGACCATGATCGATAAGATCACACCTCGTCCCAGTGAGCAGATTGCAGCTGACCTTGAGAAGCTTGGCGTAGAAAGCATGCAGCCTGTTATTACAAGCAAGAAAACATACATTGCACCATTTGTAAATGCTGAGAAACCACAGTATCTTGTAATCGAGGACAGTTTCCCCAATGGATGTCCTGCTCTGGAAAAAGGCTTCGGCGTATACATGGCAGACAGAAATACAGTAAATCTTTCTGAGAGAATGAAAGTAACGGTATGTCTGAATCCGGTTCATTCTGCAACTGGTCCTCTTGGCGTGGTTCTTGGATATGACCTTTTTGCCCATATGCTGAATACAAATGAAGACATGATGAAAATGGCACGTATGGTAGCCTATGGTGAGGGTCTTCCGGTAGTTGCTGATCCTGGAATCCTTTCCCCACAGGCATTTGTGGATGAGCTTTTTAACGATCGTTTCCCAAATGAATACCTTGGCGATACCAACCTTCGTCTTGCTGTGGATGTATCCCAGATGGTTGGAATCCGTTTTGGAGAGACTGTAAAGGCATATGTGAAGAGATTCGGGAATGCATCTAAGCTCACAGCAATTCCTCTTGGAATCGCGGGCTGGTTAAGATATATGCTGGCAGTGGATGATGCAGGGAATAAATACGAACTAGCACCAGATCCGATGAATGAAGAGCTTCAGGAACAGTTAAAGGATATTGTTATTGGAAAGCCTGAGACTTTTAAGGATCAGCTGAAGCCGATTCTTTCGAACGAGCGCCTGTTTTTCACAGATCTTTACAAAGCTGGTGTGGGAGAGAAGATTGAGAACATGTTCAGGGAAATGATCGCAGGGCCGGGAACTGTGAGAGCTACAATTCATAAATATGTTACAGCGTAATAAATTTATCTGGGATGCACTATGCTGATAAGTCCCGAATATAGGATAGCAAAAATGCGGGTGTTGTTATCTGTTTAACTGTAGACTATTGAATGAGAAATTTGGGAAGGAAATACAAAATGACAGAACCGGTATTTGTGGCAGAGTCAGCCAGACTGCTGATCGCGGCAGGGGCAGGCATTATATTGCTTCTGCTTCTTATCATTAAATTTAAGATTCATCCGATTTTATCACTGCTGATTTCAGCATTGGTTATTGGGCTTGGAGCCGGAATGCCGGTTCCAACCCTGGTAAGTACAGTGGAAAAAGGTGCGGGGGATACCTTGCAGGGAATTGTCCTATTAATTGGACTTGGCTCTTTGTTTGGAGGAATCCTGGAAGTATCAGGAGGTGCACAATGTGTTGCCCAGACTTTGATCAATAAATTCGGTGAGAAAAAATCTGGAATTGCATTGGGAATCACAGGGCTGGTAGTTGGTACAACCGTATTCTTTGAGGCTGGCGTGGTGATTCTCATTCCACTGGCATTCGGACTTGCAAAAAAGACAAAGAAATCTACTTTATATTATGTGATCCCTCTTCTGGCTGGACTTGCCACAGGCTTTGCATTTATTCCGCCATCAGCAGGCTCTGTCCTGGTGGCAAATATGCTGAATGTGGATCTTGGCATTATGATCGCAGTAGGTGTGCCTGTTGGAATTTTGTCACTGATTTTTGCCGGTATTTTATGGTCAAAATTTATCGGAAGTAAAATTGATGCAGGACTTCCTTCAAATATTCAGGAAGTTCGGGAAGCCGAAGAAGGAAATCTTCCGAAGTTTTCTACAGTGTTATGTATTATCCTTGTACCATTGGTACTGATTTTGTGTAACACACTTTCAACTTATATTCCTGGTATTGCTCCGGCGAGACCAGTGCTGGAATTTCTGGGAACTCCATTTGTAGCGCTGATCATTGCTGTGTTGTGTGCCATGTACTTCCTTGGAAAAAAACAGGGATATGATGGAGAGCAGTTAAAGAAAATTCTGGACCGTTCCCTGCGCCCTACAGGACAAATCCTACTGGTAATTACTGGCGGCGGAATTGTCCGCTGGGTGCTTCAGGACTGCGGAATGGGAAATCAGTTCCCTTCTTGAGATTGATGAGAAAACGACTTTGAAATCCTGAACCATGATGGAAACCATTATTGGAATTACAGGTCTGGTCTGTGCTATTGTGATTAGTCTGTTTGCGTAGGAGTGTGAAAGCGATGAAAATAAAAGTAACATTGGGAACTATGCAGAATGCAAGTAAATTGGTCAGTATTGCAGAATCAATTTCCTGCGATGTGGATCTTTGTTATGGACGCTATATTGTGGACGCGAAATCCATGCTTGGAGTCTTAAGCCTGCCGGATTTTGCATATGGAGAATTGCAGATTCCAGTTGAGACGGAAGAGGAAAAGAGGTGGATTTTAGAAAAACTGGCTGAAGCCGGGCTGTTATATGAGAAAAAAAGGAGGAGAAATAATGTTAAGGAAGCAGTTAAATGGAATTCAGCATGTGGGAATTCCTACAAATGATATAGAAACAACCGTTGAATTTTATAGAAGGCTTGGATTTGAGGTCGCTTTGCAAACTGTCAACGAGGAAGCAAATGAGAAAGTTGCATTCCTCAAGCTGAATAATCTGGTAATTGAGACATATGAGAATAAAGCTGCTAAAATGGAATCAGGCGCTATAGATCACGTTGCAATTGATGTAAAAGACATCGAAAAAGTATATGAACTGATCAACCATGCTGGTTTAAATACCACCAGGGATACGATCCATTTTTTACCATTCTGGGAAAACGGAGTCAGATTTTTCACAATTAAGGGACCGAATAAGGAAAAGATAGAGTTTAGCCAGTATCTGTGATACCCCGGCGGGAACATTCAATTACCCATCCGTAAATCAAAATGCCATCACACTTGGAGTATCCGGTGTGATGGCATTTTGAAATTGCACCTTTTCCCCGGGGAACAGAAGCTTTGTCAAGAAGTGCGAATACTTTAGTGAGTTCGGAACCTGGATTAGAGATTTTTTTGATTTCCAAAGGATTCAGCATTCCATCATGTTCCAGAACAATGTCAATTTCTCTGGCATCTTTATCACGGTAGTAATACATATATGGTTCTTGTCCACAGTTCAAATAGGTTTTTGCAATTCTACAGAAAAAACGGCTGATTTTATATTATATGCAAGATTAGCCGAAATATTCTTTCGAAAATAGAAGTGGAAATGTTAATCATATTAGTTATTGACGAAAAGCATAGCTGAATATATTATGAAAATAATGATGAAATATGTGATTTTACAGATGATATAAAGGGAATAAATAAAAATGAATGATAAAAATGAATTATATTATGCCAAGTCAAAGCGAGAAGATGGAACACAGGAATTATTGTATAATCATTTGAAAAAAGTTAGTGAAATGGCAGGGAAATTTGGCGCACAGATTGATAATAAAAGAGCAGCAGAATTATGCGGGAAATTGCATGATTTTGGAAAATATAGCGAAAGTTTTAAAGGTGTGTTGGAGGGAAAATGTACTCATATTGACCATGCGTTTTGTGGGGCTGCATTTTTGTTCTGTCTGCTTGTAGAAAAGATGGTTTCGTCTGGTTATCGAGCAGTTATAGAAGCAATAAACGGACATCACGATGGTCTTATTGGTTATGACTATTTGGAAACATATTTAAAACATAGCCTCTTGGAAGATAAGCCTGTGGTGTGCAACGGTGGAAAGAATGCGGCATTAGCAGGACAGAAACAATATAAACAAGCGTCAAAAGCGTTTTTCAATGATTTTCCAGAATTTTTATTAAAGGATATGAAAATTGAAAAAGTGCAGAAAAGGGAAGAAATTAATGAATCTATATATTCAATGTTACATACCCGTATGTTATTTTCTTGTTTGGTAGATGCTGATTATACCGTTTCATCGGAAAAAGAACTGCAAAAACCGTTAAATTTCGAAACTGCTCAATATTTGAATCGTTTATATGAGTATAGAAAAGAACTGAAAAAGGACGGAAAGGGAGCGGAGAAGGTAAACAAAATTCGTGATTTATTATTTGAGCGTTGTGGTGAGGCTGGCGAATTAAAAGAAGGTTTATTCACACTTACAGCACCTACGGGAACTGGAAAAACATTGGCGTTGTTGCATTTTGCGTTAAGACATGCGGTAAAATATGAGAAAAAACGGATTATACTTGTACTGCCGTTCCTTGCATTGACAGAACAGAGCTATGAGGTTTATTCAAAGATTATTCCGGAAATTTTACAGGACCATAGTCAAAGTGAACTTGATGACAGACAGCGTGAATTTGCGGAACGCTGGGAATCCCCTTTTATTATAACTACTTCAGTTAAATTTTTTCAGACACTGTTTGCACAAAAACCAACAGATTGCCGTAAACTACATAATATTGCGAATAGTATTATTTTGTTTGATGAGGCCCAGAGTTTACCATCAAATTTGTTGTCAGCAACTTTAAATGCTGTAAATACATTGTGTGCCAGATATCATTGTACTATGATTTTTTCTACTGCTACGCAGCCGGAATTTAAATATATACAGGGAGTATCCTGGATGCCAACTGAAATTGTGCCGGAATATTCAATAATGTATGAAAAGCTAAAAAGGACACAAGTAGAATGGATGGTTGAACGACAGATTTCACTGAGAAACATAGCGCAAGAAATGCAACAAGAAGAAAATGTTTGCGTGATTGTAAATCTTCGCAGGCATGCTGCTGAATTATTTAAATTCCTAAAAAGCGATAATTGTGATTCGGAGGAGCTGTTCTTCTTGACGACAGATCTATGTCCAAAGCATCGAAGCGAAATTATAAGAAAGGTAAAAGAAAGGCAAAGTAAGGGGCTGCCATGTAAAGTGGTTTCCACACAATGTATTGAAGCTGGTGTGGATTTAGACTTTGATGTTTTATACAGAGCATTGGCTCCTTTAGAGGCTATTATTCAGGCGTCAGGAAGATGTAACAGGAGTGGAAATCAGAAAGTTGGAAGAGTAATAGTTTTTGAACCAAAAGTGGAAGGAAGTTTGTATCCGCCAGATAGATGGTATCAGAATGCGGCAATTGTTGTAAAAGAGATTCTATCAAGAGAAAGCATAGATATTAATGATCCCAAATGTATATCAAACTATTATGAAATACTTTTTAGTGAGTATGCAAAAGATAAAGTGGCTTTAACAGAAGCAATTGAAGAGCGAAATTATGAGAAAATTGCTAAAGAGTATAAATTAATTGAGAATCAGGGCAAAAAAGTTATTGTTCCTTTTAATAAAAGCATGCCGTTATATAGAAATGTAAGAGAAGAGATGCTTAACGATAATTTAACGCCTGGACTAGTAAAATGTGCAGCGGAAATTACTGTCAATACATTTGAAAAAGATATAGAGAAGTATTGTGAGCAAATTTATTATTTTGACAGAAGGAGGAAGCAAAAAGTAGAGTCAGAATATTATGTTTTGCGTATGCAGTATGAGTATATGTATCGGGAAGATATGGGACTGCAATTTGAAGTGGGAGAAGATAATAATTGTGAGAAAAATTGTCTGATTTTCTGTTGACGAATTATGTGAGAATTGATACAATTAACACGACACCAATAATGAAAACCATATTGAAATAAGAAAATGATATGTAAAAGTTTATATTGCGTATGTGGATAAAATTGGTGAGAATAGAAATGTGTTTATTGTTACTGTGCGTGTATGGGGCTGATTTATCAGCCCCATATTGCCAAATAAAAGGAGAAGGAAGTGATTTGAATGGCGATATCAATTGAAGTTTGGGGGGACTTTGCATGCTTCACACCGCCTTATGCAAAAGTGGAACGTTTGACATATCCCTTTCCAACCCCATCGGCATGTAGAGGAATATTATCTGCTATCTATAGCAAGCCAGTGGAATTTTATTGGCAGATTGATCGGATTGAAATATTAAATCCGATTCAATATATTAGTTTTAAGCGGAATGAGGTGAAAACAAGAGTTAATAATAAAGTAATATATACTGACGAAGAAAGGACACAAAGACAGACTGTAGCGTTAAAGGACGTAAGATATCGGATAACAGCATCTATTTGTCCAAGACCTGATTTCAAAGGCAGAGAGCAGCAACTATATGATCAGGCTTACAGAAGAATAAGAAATGGAAAATGTTATTACCAGCCATCCCTTGGGGTAAGAGAGTTCACAGCTTATTTTGAGGAAAGTGATGGAAGTAAAGAGGCAATTGACATCAATATGGATGGGGGATTAATGGTTTATGATATTTTTGATCTTCATGATTGCGAGATAAGAAAAAAAGTTAAGCCACAATTGTCGCTGTATCACGCTGTTGTAGAACATGGCATTATAAATGTTCCGACATATGACAGCCCTGAAGTGTTGAAAGGGGGAAGAAAATGCTGAAGGCATTATATGATTATGCAATGAAAAATAATCTGGTTTTGCCTCCTGGTTATAGCAACAAAACAATAAAAGCGTATGTTTCGTTAAGCAAAAAAGGTGAATTTCTCGGAATTATATTAGGGGATGATACACCTGTTTTATGTCCGGATATTGGAAGTCTTGCAAATGGAAAAGAGAAATGTAATCCAATTGTAGAAAAGAGGTCAGTGATTTTTAAAGATCTTTTAGACCAGGAAGATAAGACAAAAGTAAAAAGAAATTTTTATTACCAGGTTTTGAAGGACGGAAGTAATAGGATCCCGGAATTTGAAGTATGTGTGAAAATGGCAGAGGATGAAAAAACGCTTTTATTAGTTACGGAAGCCTTAAATGAAAACAAAATAAAAGGATCAGATCGAATTTCTTTTATAGTTGATGGGCAAAAAATCGTACAGGCAAGGTGCTTAAAGGAGTGGTGGGATACATATCGAAAGAAGTTTTTCGATATAGAAAAAAAAGAAAGGGCTTTATGCTTGATTACTGGAGAAGAGACAGTTCCAATGGAAACAGTTCCTCCTGTTAATGGGCTTGCTGTAGTTGGAGGACATGCTCGTGGTGATGCTTTGATCTGTTTTGATAAAAGTGCATTTTGTTCTTATGATCAGAAGAAGAGCGTGAATGCACCAGTATCAGAAAATGCTTTTTTTGCTGTTAAAGCAGCTCTGGATCACTTATTAGAATATGCTCCGGTATTGGCAAATATGAAGTTTGTTCATTGGTATGAGCAGAATATTGAAGACAACAGTGATCCTATTCTGGGGGCTAATTTTCTGGAAATAACTATGGCAGAAAATGTTGATGTGGAAGAGGACATATCAGAGGATGATAGAACTAGAGCGGCTAGAATTGCAGAGATTCAAGCATCAAAATTAGTTAAAAGCGTTACAACAGGTGAAAAAATCCCATCTCTTTCGAATCAATATACTATATGTTTGTTATCTGGCGTTAATGGACGCGTTATGATTCGGCAGTATGAACGTGGCTCATATGTAAAATTGCAGAAAAACATTGCTCTTTGGGATGAACAGTTGGAATTGAAAGACTTGAATGGAATACAAAATGAAAAAAGTAAAAAATTAAATGCAAGATTATTATGTTTGCTGAAAAAACAAAATTCTGATAGTAAGATATGGGAAAGAGTAGGTAAGGAATTACCAGAAATCACGCAGGCAATTATTGGTGCAATTATAAACGGAACACCATTGCCAGATGTGGTTGCAGTTCGTTCTTTAGCATATATTCGTTCACAGATGTTGGAAAAAGAGGAAAATTCAACTAGCATACAAATTCCAGATGCAACTGCTTGCCAGTGGCTGAAAGTTTGGCTTATGAGAAGAAAGGGGGCTGAAATTATGTCAGAATACGATTCCACACATAAAAGTGCAGCATACCATTGTGGTGCCGCTATGGCGGTTCACGCTACAATACAGAATGTTGCAATGAAAAATGTAAATGCTACAATTGTACAGCGTTATTATTCAAGTGCAAGTCAGATGCCAGCATTGGTGTTAGGACAGATATCCAGATTATCAGCATATCATCTTGAAAAAATAGAAAATGAATGGCTGAGAAAACAATATGAAGATACTTTGAATGATGTTTATTGTGCAATCGGAAAAGAGATTCCAGCAACACTGACGTTGGAAGAACAAGCGTATTTTACGTTGGGATATAGACAGATGTGTACAAAATTGCAGAAAGATAAGAATGAAAGAATCGCAAAGAAGAAAAATAATGTAGAAGATTAATACATATAAGGGGGATTTTACTATGGCAATTAAAAATCGATATGAGTTTATTTATTATGTAGCATGCACAAATGCAAATCCTAATGGTGATCCTGATATGGGAAATACTCCGAGAGTAGATCCGCAAACTATGCAGGGATATATTTCTGATGTATCTACTAAAAGATTGATTAGAAATTATGTAACTATGTCAAGAGCGGGAGAACCAGGAATGGAGATTATCGTGCAGAAATCAACAAATATGAACCGGCATATTGCCAGAGCAAAAAGAGAGGCTGGGGTTGAAGATTGTGCGAAAGCAAAAGAGGCAATTTATGCAGGACGGCAGAAAGCCTGTGAATTGTTTTATGATGTACGTACGTTTGGTGCAGTAATGAGTACCGGACCGAATGCAGGGCAAGTAAGAGGTCCGGTTCAGATTACATTTGGAAAAAGTCTGGATCCGGTTTTACCACTTGATATTTCCATAACCCGTATGGCAGTAACAGATGGAGAAAAGGATTTGAAATTGGAAGATTATCAGCAGATGGAAAATGAGAAACCAGAAGATAAACTTCGGACAATGGGACGAAAACAGCTTATTCCTTTTGGATTATATGAGATAAGGGGATTTATCAGTGCTAATTTAGCAGCAGAAACAGGATTTGATGAAGAAGATTTAAATCTTTTATTTGAAGCGCTTATGAATATGTATGAGCACAATCGTTCTGCAAGTAAAGGAGAGATGGAAGTGGTTTCTCCACTGATTATTTTTAAACATGTGGGAACCGATTCTAATCTGGAGCAGAGAGTTCGTCAGGCAAAACTAGGATGCGCACCGGCACATAAATTGTTTGATCTGGTAGAAGTTAAGAAGAAAGAACATGTAGTTTATCCCAGAAGCTATCATGATTATACTGCAGCTGTTCATTTGAATCGTGTTCCAAAAGGAGTTGAAGTTGGTTTTAAAGAAGATGCATTCAGTGATATAGTGTGGAATCATCTTCCTGAAAATGAGGAATGGTTTACAAATGAATGATAAAGAGTATCTTCCTTTAAGTTGGCTTTCTCAGATATGTTATTGTCCAAGACGAGCTGCTATTCTTTTAAATGAACGTGTCTGGGTTGAAAATGTAGAAACTGCGAAAGGGCGTGTAGAACATGAAAGAGTTCATACACAAAGAATTGAGAAAAGAGGAGAATTTCTTAAACTTTATGAATATGAAGTGGTTTCCGAAGAATTGGGATTGAACGGGAAATGCGACTGTATTGAAGCGACAAGAGCTGATAACGGTTGTATAATTCCGGCTGTTGACTTTAAGGTAACTTTATTTCCAATAGAGTATAAGAAGAAAAGTTCTAAATGCTTGGCAAAAAAGAAAAAAGGAAACAATTAGACATCCTTTTCTGGATGAAAATATTGAAATTGGAATGATTCCATATGCTCAAGCAATGTTATTTGCCAGAGTTCTGCGTGGCGATTTGGATGAATATCCACCGTATTCCTGGAGGTGAAAAATGCTTGTTGTAATAACGTATGATGTAAATACAATGACTGTTGCAGGTGAAAAAAGACTTCGAAGAGTAGCAAAATTGTGCGAGCGGTATGGTGTGAGAGTGCAAAATTCTGTTTTTGAGGTTTTGGTAGATGCAACTCAGCTTACAGCTTTGAAACATGAGTTAAGCAAAGAAATAAATGAAGATGTGGATTCGATTCGATTTTATAGACTAGGGAATTCATATCATAACAAAATCGATTCTATGGGAAAAAAACTGAAAGTTGAAGCTGGGGAGCCGTTGCTATTCTAAGAACTTGCGCGTATATATCCCATACATAAAACTTCGGGAGACTGGCGCAATATAAAATTATATAAATGTAAAGAACTTTGCTGTTTAATTAGAGAATAATTGAATGAATATAACAAAGTAAACTAATTAAACAAAAATTGAGCTGAAATACAGCTATATATTGTCTGTTTTTGCTGTAGCCTCTCGCAGAGAGGCGTGAATTGAAATAAGGGAGGAAACGCAGATGAGTAATCCATTATTGTAGCCTCTCGCAGAGAGGCGTGAATTGAAATTTGCCAGAGGTGATACAATTGACCAAGGTGTTGTGGTAGCCTCTCGCAGAGAGGCGTGAATTGAAATTCGCCCTCTGCTAAACTGCCATAATCCACATTACTGTAGCCTCTCGCAGAGAGGCGTGAATTGAAATAATAAGTTTCTGCATATATATCCTCCTGGCCGTGGTAGCCTCTCGCAGAGAGGCGTGAATTGAAATATGATGAGCAGAGTACGAACCAGATTAGAGCAGTACGTAGCCTCTCGCAGAGAGGCGTGAATTGAAATACTGAAAGACTCATTTGATTTTACACTTGGAGTTGTAGCCTCTCGCAGAGAGGCGTGAATTGAAATTGAGAAGCCATTGCAGTTGTGAGAAGTGCACTCTGGTAGCCTCTCGCAGAGAGGCGTGAATTGAAATATCTAAGCAGAAGAAAGCTATACTGGCGGCAATGAAAGTAGCCTCTCGCAGAGAGGCGTGAATTGAAATAAGAAACGATATTGGGTTGACGCAGAGGAATTTAGTAGCCTCTCGCAGAGAGGCGTGAATTGAAATGGCGACGTTGCTTGGGAAGTTTCCGCTTGTAAATGGTAGCCTCTCGCAGAGAGGCGTGAATTGAAATTGGATTAAAGGCTCTCCCGATTGTGTTATCCTGCGTAGCCTCTCGCAGAGAGGTGTGAATTGAAATCTACAATATTCCTAAACAGGAATATGGTGCTCAGTAGCCTCTCGCAGAGAGGCGTGAATTGAAATAACGAACAGGGTGACACATATGGATATTCTTACCGTAGCCTCTTGCAGAGAGACGTGAATTGAAATAAATCTAGGCTTGTCAGGTCTCTGCAGCCATAGAACAGCAGCCTCTCGCAGAGAGGCGCGAATTGAAATGGTTCCGATAGTGATGTTGATGGAAACGGAATTGTAGCCTCGCTTAGAGAGAAATTTGAAATGTGCGTTAGCAGTTGTAATACTACACAGCAAAATAGAAATGAATAAAAGTAGGTGACAAAAGTTATGATTGATGATCCCTTTTCAGATTTACTGAAAACAAACAAGCGCAAAGAAAATATCTCCAAATTAAACGATAATCTTGCCTATGAGATTCTTTCCGTGGTGGAGGAAATTCCGGCTGGGAGAGTGGCAACCTATGGACAGATCGCGAAGCTGATCGGGCGGGAGAAGAATTCCAGATTGGTGGCGGGAGTGTTGTCACATGCAGAGAACTATGGGAAGTTTCCCTGTCATCGGGTGGTGAACCATATGGGGAGGCTGGCGCCGGGGTGGACAGAGCAGGAGTGGCTGCTGAAAGGGGAAGGAGTTACTCTGAAAGAAAATGGTTGTGTAGATTTGAAAAAATATTTGTGGGAATGTTGATTTTAGAAAGGGTGTATAACGATAAAGAAAAATTTAAAACGAATACGGAATATATTTTTATGGTTTTTACTTATTGTAGTACTGGTAAATGTTTTTGCACCGCTGTATTGCAGGAAGCCAGATGAAAAATTTGCGGAAACGCTGAAACAGACAGAATTTACTTCCGATACGTCAGGGGGCGAACGGATCCGCTGTATTGATGATAATGAAGAGGCACTTTTGTGGCGTCTGCGGATGATTGGAGCGGCGAAGAAGAGTATTGTACTGGCAACCTTTGATCTGCGGGCAGATGAAAGCGGAACAGATCTTCTTGCAGCATTGGATCAAGCTGCCAAAAGAGGTGTGGAAATCAAACTGTTGATCGATGGTATTTACCAGCAGCTTTTCTTGAATGGAAGTAAAGACTTTCAGGCGTTGGCAGCGAGGGAGAATGTAGTTGTTGGTGTTTACAATCCAGTGACTCCAGCAGGCTTATTTAAGCTGAATTACCGTATGCACGATAAATATGTGATCGTGGATGACGAAATGTATCTACTGGGTGGACGCAACAGCAATGATATTTTCCTTGGAGATTATACCACGGATATCAATGTGGACAGGGATATTCTGGTGTGGGATATCACAAAGGGCGAGGGAGAATCTCTGCAGGAACTGGAAGCGTATTTCCGGCAGATATGGAATGAGAACTGCGTGCAAATAAAGGGTGGAAGAAAAAAGAATAGTTCAGATATTTCTGTGTCAGAAGAAGCAGCAGATGACAGTGAGGATGCAGAAAGTAATTCGAAAAACTCAAATATTGTGAATGGAATACCGAATGTTGAAAATGAAATAATAGACGAGAAACAGGAAAAACTTTCAAAGTACGAAAAACAGTACCAGTCTTTAGAAATGCGTTACGCTTCCCTAAAAGAAAAATACACCGATATTGAAGATTACAGCTCCTGGCAGGAGGATACCATTCCGGCGAATAAAATTACGCTTGTCAACAACGGAACCCATGCAGGTCCCAAAACGCCCCTGGTACTTCAGACAATCCGCTATCTGGCGCAGAACGCAGAAAATGTAACGATCCAGACCCCATATGTGATCTGCAACGGATACATGTACGACACTTTAAATGAGATCGCGTCCCATGCCCAGTTAAAGATCATTCTTAACGCAGTAGAAAAAGGCTCCAACCCCTGGGGATGCACCGACTACCTGAATCAGAAAAAGAAAATTCTGAATACCGGTGCCGATGTATATGAGCTGATGAACGAGGTTCCAGTTCACACAAAAGCTGTTCTGCTTGATGACCGACTTTCTGTCGTCGGATCCTATAACCTGGACATGAGAAGTACTTATCTGGATACGGAATTAATGCTTGTTATCGACAGCAAAGAACTGAATCAGCAGATTCAGTCCACGGAAGGTACTTACATAGAAAAAAGTAAAGAAGTTCTGTCAAACGGACAAGAGACCAAAGGAGCACAGTACGAAACGAAAGTGCTGAACTGGCAGAAAAAGCTGTTCTATGGAGTATTAAGAATTATAATAAGACCATTGCGCCAGTTGCTGTAATTGATATCGTGTTGATTCTTTTGAGACGGCTTTTGCCGTCTCTCTTTTTCTATTTGCCCACAGAAAAATGACAGCTATGTAAAGAAATGGAAAGAAACTTGAAAAAATCAGGTAAATAGCAAAATAGGAATTGATTTTTTGTATAAAAGCAGTTAGAATGTCCTGTGGGAATAAAATATATTCCCACAAAATCTAAGAACAAAGGCAGGTGAACAGAATGGATAGTTGCGATTCTCATGGGCGAAGTAGTTGCATAGGATGGAAAAACGAAATGACAGATGAGCATCGCGCACATTCTGTTCTTCTTTTCATGTAAAAGGCGCATTGCGCTTAAGAACACTGTTTCATTTCTTTTTTCTATCCTATGAGTTCTTCAGAAGAATCCAATATTCCCTAGAACCTGTTTGAAAAAGCATTTCCGCAATCTGCGCTCCATTTTGCAGTATATTTTACCCGAATTCGGTTGCCGTAGCCCACTATGGTGCCCTCATTCTGGTGAAATCTCCCACAAATTGTGACGTACATCTTGCAGAAAACCTTTTTCAAACACGCTCAAAGAACAGAAAAGCTATACGCTTATATTCTGTTTAAATACGGATTTTACTGTCCGTAAAAATGGACTTTGTATAAGTCTGTCAAAAATACATAAGATAAACACCTGGAAATGGTGAACTGTCTTATTGTCAGATTGGAGAAAGTAGGATGGAGAAAAGAGTGCAGGACTACACCCAGGATATTCTGGCTGTAGTAAGAAGTAATACCTCTCCGGCAGCTATGAGCGATAAGCTGGGAGATTTTCATGCCAATGACATTGCAGATGCAATGCCGAGGCTGACTGTTCAGGAACGCTGCAAACTGTACCGTATTCTGGAACTGGATATGCTGTCCGATATTTTTGAGTATACGGACTCAGATAATGCAGCAGAATATGTGAAAGAGATGGATGTAAAAAAAGGTGCAGCCATTCTTTCACGCATGGAGACTGATGCCCTTGTAGAGGTTCTTCATAAGATTGATAAAGCCAAAAAGAAATTGCTGTTCGAATTAATGGATGATGATGTCCGCCACGATATTGAGATGATCGCTTCCTTTGATGAGGATGAAATCGGCAGCCGTATGACGACTAACTGCATTATCATTCGTGAGAACCTGACTGTGAAGCAGGCTATGAACAGCCTTGTAGAGCAGGCTGCTAAGAACGATAATATTTCCACAATCTTTGTGGTAACCGAGTCACAGAAATTTTACGGAGCCATTGATCTGAAAGACCTGATCATTGCAAGACAGGATAAATCCCTGGAAGATCTGGTGGCAACCTCTTACCCATATGTATATGCCGAAGAGGATATTGACGACTGTATCGAAGAACTGAAAGCGTATTCCGAGGATTCCATTCCCGTGCTGGATAATGACAACCGCCTTTTAGGTGTTATCACATCTTCCAATATCATCGACCTGGTTGATGATGAAATGGGAGAGGATTACGCCATGCTGGCAGGTCTTACCGCAGAGGAGGATCTGAAGGAGCCGCTGAAAGAGAGTATGAAGAAACGTATGCCATGGCTGATCGTTCTTCTTGGTCTTGGAATGGTTGTATCCTCTGTAGTAGGTGTCTTTGAGAACGTAGTAACCCAGCTCCCCATTATCATGGCCTTTCAGTCCCTTATATTGGACATGGCTGGAAATGTCGGTACACAGTCCCTGGCTGTTACCATCCGTGTTCTGATGGATGAGTCCCTCACCGGCAAGCAGAAACTGGAACTTGTATTTAAAGAAATGCGGATTGGTCTTTGCAATGGTGCGTTGCTTGGTATACTGTCCTTTGTACTCATTGGACTTTACATTTACTTATTTAAAGGAAAGACTTTGGTATTTGCATACGCCGTATCCGGCTGCATCGGAGTCGCCCTGCTCCTTGCAATGCTGATCTCCAGTGCCGTAGGTACCTGTATCCCTCTGTTTTTCAAAAAAGTAGGTGTAGACCCCGCCGTAGCCTCTGGACCATTGATCACCACCGTCAACGACCTTGTTGCTGTTGTGACATATTACGGACTTGGATGGGTATTCCTCATTGGAATCCTTCATCTGGCAGGTTAATAAGATTGTATATTGAAAGCTCTTTGGGAAGCAAATAAAAATTCCTAAAGGGCTTTTCTTATTGCTATTTAATTGGTTGGTCGTTATCCCGGACGCGATTTCACAATGTATATTTACCGCCGCGCGTCGCAACGTTCCGGCAAGCTAATGACTAACCTTTTACTGCACAAGTCAAAAAGTGCGTTCAAGTGTTTTTTAGAGAAACAAAAAATGAAACGAATCGACTTTGAAATAGAAATCTGCTTCCCGCTGATCCTAGACTCACTATTCATTTTTGTGTTTGGATTTGGTTTCCGGGGAGCTGCCATTGCAACTGTAATCTCCCAGTTTTTATCTGCAGCCTATGTACTTCTTTTCCTTGAGAAAAAGGCAGAAATGAAGGCACGGCTCCTGAAGAAAAAAGAACTTTCAGGATGCATGGAGAATGCAAAAATATTATCAGCCTGGGTACTGCAGGCTTTATCATGCTGCTGACGGTGCTGCCAGAGCTGAAAAGAATGGAAAATTAAAACAACCGATTTTTGGCCTCCTGTTTTCGATAAGCAGAAGGCGTCATCCCAGTATGTTTTTTAAACTGGCGGATATAATGTTCTGTGGTATCATATCCGATTGCTTCCGCAATATTTGCCACAGTCATAGTTGTATTTGCCAGGAAATCCTGGGACCGTTCGATTCGAACGGTACGGACCACTTCTGTATAGGTCATTCCCATCAGATCTTTAATTAAACGGGAAGTGTATTCATTGGAATAATGAAAACGCTTTGCCACAGTCGAAAGTGTCACATCTCTGTAATTATCCTGGATATACTGAATAATCGCATAACGCTGCACATCAATCTTGCTGTTGAAAAGAGGCATCTGCACAGATTCCGAGTAATTTCGTACCAATAGATAGAAATCCAGAAGCAGTACATTGGTAATGCACTGATAAGAGTATTCCTGTTTATTCATACTTTCCCATAACATCCAGCAAAAAGATTCCCGGATGTAAGAATCCATTCCTGAATGAAAAAGAATATAATCATTTGCTCTTTTGGCATAAATATTATTCAAAAAGAAAGAAGAGAGCTTATTTGGCGTATTCAAAAAATTATAAAACATACTATGCAGAGTGTTGCGGCGGAGCATGATGTTGATAATAATACTATCATCATAAACAGAAATAGAGTGCTCTACAGAAGGGGGGATTACGCAGAAATCTCCTGTTTTCATGGAAATGGTCTGTCCGGAAATCTCCTGTGTACACTTCCCGTCGTAAACATATACCAGCTCAAAAAATGTGTGGGAGTGAATCAGCGCCGGGCTATAGCGGTTATGCTTCTGTACCACAATGCTATCTTTGTCTGCCATATCAAAAAAGAAAGAGTCTTTAAATTCCGGTGGAATGGTTTCTTTCACTTCCGGAATCAGTAAGTGGCGGCGGATAACCTCCTGAATCTCCTGTTTTGCGATATAAGCATAAATCTGCCCGGCTTCCCGGGCTTCATACTGTTCTTTATAAAACAATTCTTCATCATTAAACTGATAAATCTGATGTCTCAGTTCTTCAACATCCATAAAAATCCCCCTTTTACAAAATCTTTTCACACAATCAAAATATTAAAATAAAGCGATTTATATGATGTATTTTAACATCTTAGATCAAATACATCAATAAAACTGAGCTAAATTGTGAATTTGAAATTTTAGGGGAAAGAATATAATAATCTCATAAACAGTTTTCAAGTGAACGGAGGGTAAACATGAGTGAACCGATTCTTGAAATGAAAAATATTTCCAAGAATTTTGGAAGCGTAATAGCACTGAAAAATGTAGATCTGGAGGTATATCCAGGGGAAATAAGAGGTTTGATCGGTGAAAATGGTTCTGGAAAGTCTACCATATCTTCTATTGCAGCTGGCATGCAGAAAGCCACCAGTGGAAGAATGACTTTCAAAAAGCAGAGTTGGGAACCAGTGAGTATGATAGATGCGCTACAAAACGGGATCGGAATGGTTGTGCAGGAGAGCGGAACCATTTCGGGGGTAACCGTTGCAGAAAATATTTTTCTGGCAGAGCTTTCCCAGTTTCGGAACAAGCTGGGGATGATCAATAAAAAGGCAATGAACCAGAAAGCGACAGAGGCAATGAGAGCCATTGGAGTAGAACATGTAACCGGCGATATGCCTATTGCTTCACTGGATTTTCAGACCAGAAAGCTGGTAGAAATCGCTAAGGTTATGCTGAAAAATCCAGACATTCTGGTAATTGATGAGACAAGCACAGCACTTTCACAGGATGGACGTGAGATCATGTATTCCCTGATCCGAAAGCTGCGGGACAGTGGAAAAGCAATAATCTTTATTTCCCATGACCTGGAAGAGATTATGGAAGTTTGTGATACACTCACTGTTCTCCGTGATGGAAACCTGATCCGTACGTTTAAAAAAGAAGAATTCAATGCGGATGAAATCCGTACAAGTATGATCGGCCGCGAGCTTCAGGGAGATTATTACAGAAGTGATTTTACCCCAAGCAGTCAGAAAGAAGCTGCCATAACAGCCACGAATCTGAAGTATAAAGAGGAGTTAAAATCTGTAAGCATTACTTTGAAAAAAGGCGAAATCTTAGGCATTGGCGGACTTGCCGCCTGCGGAATGCACACTTTGGGAAAAGCCATGTTCGGCGCACTTGCCCTGGAAGAGGGAGAAGTAACCACTTACGATGGAACGAAGATCAACAGTCCCCACATCGCAGTTGCAAACAAGATTGGTTATGTGTCAAAGGACAGGGATGTGGAATCCCTTTGCCTGTCCGCAAGTATCCAGGACAACATTGCAGTTGGCGGAATGGAAAAATATGCCGTAAACGGATTCCTTATAACAAATAAAAAGGAAAAAGAATATGTGGCAAAACAGATAAAAGATCTTTCTATTAAATGTTCTGATGGCGACCAGCTGACAAGCCAGCTGTCCGGTGGAAATAAGCAGAAGGTTGTATTTGGAAAATGGATCGGCTGTGGAAGTGAGATCCTGATCCTGGATTGCCCCACCAGAGGTGTTGACATTGGCGTCAAACAGTCCATGTATCAGCTGATGATGGAGCTGAAAAAAGAGGGAAAGGCAATCCTGCTGATCAGCGAGGAGCTTCCGGAACTGCTGGGAATGAGCGACAGGCTTCTGATTATGAAAGACGGAAGCATTACCGGTGAATTTATGCGAAGTGAAAGCCTGACAGACGCAGATGTAATTGGATATATGATTTAAGGGGGAACATCAGATTATGAAAAATAATATGAATAAATATAAAGCAGCCCAAACTGCGATAAAGGTTCTTCCATTTGCGGCTCTGGTGCTTTTATTCGGAATCTTCCTGGCAGTAGTCAGTGCAAAAGGCTATCGGCTGGATATGTATCTGCAGATTGTTTTTAACGAAGGTGTTGTGTTGGCGGTGGTTGCTACAGGAGCAATTTTCATTTACACATTGGGAACTTTTGATATCAGTCTTGGCGCTGCAACCTTGTTTTCTGCAACCATGGGTGTGGTTACTTACAATACTACACAGAATGTAGTGTTAATGATCCTGGCAATCTTTGTAAGCGGAGTTGCATGTTCCCTTGTAAATTCCCTGCTGGCTTCGGTATTTCATATTCCAGCATTTGTTACTACAGTTGCCATGATGTCTGTGCTTTCTGCGATTGCCTCACAGATCGTTACCACAAAGGGTGGTGCACTTGGTGGGATCAGTATTCCGGGAGTAGTGGTAAAGCCGTTTGACAATATGGTTTTTAAAATCGTAGTATTGGCAGTCTTCTTTATTATCAGTTATTTTGTTTTCAATCTTACAAAAGTGGGAAGAAGGCAGAAATTTATCGGAGGAAATCCGGTGTGCGCAGCTCTTACCGGAATTGAATCCAACAAATATACCATTATTGCTTTCGTAATGGCAGGCCTGGGCGTAGGGCTTGGAGCGTTTCTTACTCTGGTTTATACACCATCTGTAACAACCACTACGGCCTCCAGCATTGGTATGAATATTTTTATTGCAATTGTATTTGGCGGAATGCCTATTTCAGGCGGAGCACGTTCCAGAATTTATGCGGCACTGGTTGGCGGTTTTTCCTTTATCCTGCTCAATGACATTCTGGAGCTGGTGATTGACGGAAGTGCGGCTTATGGAATCACCCAGGTGATCAGTGCAGTATTTTTCCTGATCGTTGTATATGTAACAAGCATGAATTATAAGACAAATATACTTCCAAGATAATGGAGAATAAGAAATAACTGTCCGATATATGGGATTTTTAATGGTGAATTAGCGTATAACGCTGCAAATAAAAAGGAGGAAATTCTAATGAAACGAACAATGAAAAAAATGGTAAGCATGGCATTAACAGGAACTATGGCTGTAGCAGTTCTTGCAGGAGCAGGAACAAGGGAAGTAAAGGCTGCTGACAAGGCAAAGATTGGTGTGCTGGTTGCAGACGTAAGTGGCGAGGAAGCACAGGGCTTCCGTTCTTATTATGAGAATTATATCGCTGGTAACTATGACGTAGAATTTAACTACACAGATGCGCTGCAAAGTGCAGAAGATGAGAAAACAGCAATTGAGAAGTTTGCTTCCCAGGGGTGTCAGGCAATCATCTCTTTTTCCAGCAACGATCGTGTACAGCAGATTGAGACTTGTGAAAAATACGGAGTTTACTATGCGGTAGCTTCCGGTGTGCTGGATGACGCACAGTATGAAACTTACAAAACTTATGAATATTTTGCTGGTCAGGTAGGACCTGGAAATGATACAGAGTTTGAAGCTGGAAAAGATATGGGAGCTTACTACAAAGAGCAGGGTGTTTCCAAAGTAGCAATCTATGGAGCTTTTATTCCGAACCCAATGCATGTTTACCGTGTTGCTGGTGTCCTTAACGGACTGGGTTGCACCTATGGCGGAGAAAGCGATATGAACGCTATCGCTGGACAGATTTTCCAGGATCAGACAGTTGATTTATCTAAAGTAGAAGGCGATGTAGAGGTTGTTTCCTATCTTCAGGGATATGGTGACACCACAACGGATGAGTTAAACGCAGCAATCCAGAAAACACCGGATGCATTTATTTCCGTAGGTATGGCAACCACATTCTTTGCACAGTCCTTAAGTGAGGCAGGAATCTCCTTCTCAGATATTGATTCCTTTACTGAGACAAACGGAAATTCTATGAAAAATGGTACCCTTACTTATCTTGCTGGAAAATATTCTTCTTCTATCGGACCAGTTTTTGCACTGGTAATGAATGCAATCAATGGAAATGTGATCAGAGACGAGGACGGAAACGCTCCATCTATCAGCCAGGGATATCTGGTAGCAACTGACAGCGACACATTTGATAAATACTCTGTTTCTGACAGTGGTGATGCACCAATCTATGACAAAGAAACTCTGGACAGTATTATTGGCGATAACGTTACATTTGAGGATGTAAAAACATTAGTAGAATCTAAGTAATTGTTTTGCAGGTAACTGTGACGACATTAAACAGTTACGAATTTAAATAACTGGAAATTAATTTATGAAAGCTCTGACCGATAACCCTGGATGCCCATATCCAGGAAATTGGACAGGCTGGATGGAGGCTGGAATTTATGAGCACCCCTAAGAAAATAGCGGGAACATTTACGATCCCTGTACTGACCTTACTTATTTTGGAAGTGATCTGTCTGTCACATGGAGAAAACATCATAACAAATCAGAAGGGCTTTGATAATTTTGTGGTCTATACTGCAATTGTTATGATTACAACAATTGCCCTGTCCATTAACCTGAACAGTGGAAGATTTGATTTTTCACTTGGAGCCATGGCTTCTCTGTCTGCTGTAGTGGGAGCGAAGATAAGCTATGCAGTATTAGGCGGCGGCTCAGGAAGTGCAGCACTTATGCTGGTAATCACTATTGCGGCCGGCGCTGTGCTGGGAATGGTATCTGGTCTTATTTATGTGACTCTCAGGATTCCGCCCATCATAACATCTTTGGGTGTAACCCTGATCTATGAAGGTGTTTTGTACACCATTACAAGCGGAAAATATGTAATGACAGAGGTACAGAATTCTTCCATGTCAGGCTTTGTAGGAACCTGGATTTATGCGGCGATTATTATTGCTGTGGTACTGGTCCTTTCCATTCTTCTGTTTGATTATACAAGGTTTGGTTATGACTATAATGCATTGAAAAATGGGCAGAAGGTAGCAGTAAATACAGGAATCAAAGAGATTCCAAATGCCATTGGCTGTTATGGGATCTGCGGTGCGCTGATGGGAATTGTTGGATTTTTGAATGCGGCAAGAAGTACGACCATCAATGGAGGCCAGCTGAACTTTGGCTCTATTTCCATTATGTTTACAGCATTTTTGCCAATGTTTATTGGTTCTTACATAAGCAGGTATAGCAATGAGAAACTTGGATTTTTGCTGGCTGCGGTTTGCATGTCTTTGCTGAATTCCACATTTGCAGTTCTCTCAAATGTGGTGACCGCTTCCATGCAGTCTATTATCAATGCAGTATTGCTGATGGCATTCCTGATTTATCTGAATAATGAAAAATTACTGGTAAGAATTTTCACGGGAAAAATCAGACAATAACTTGAGCCTGTTTGAAAAATCATTCCTGCAATCTGCACGCCCCACTTTGCGGTATATTTCACCCGAATTCGGTTGTCGTAGC
>PPYF01026729.1_pt1 | contig 70872 bp, 65 predicted proteins | sample 1559871 | NCBI WGS metagenome assembly PPYF01 (sample SAMN08240021, study PRJNA423297) | Human gut metagenome, whole genome shotgun sequencing project.
AAACAGCTCATGGCAGGTGGCGGTGTTGCTCTTATTGGAACAACTCTTGTACCACTTCTTTCGGGCTTGTTTTAATCCTTGCTGCATGGTTCCAACTGGACCATGCAGTATTTCAGAAAGTTAGGAGGAAGTAGCGGTTGTTTGATTTATTTGAAAAGATCGAGGAGGCCATAAGGGATCTTCTCACCAATTTTGTATCGAGCAATCTGACTACCATGTTCACCGATGTAAATGATAAGACTGGGACCATTGCTGCGGAAGTCGCACAGACTCCGCAGGCATGGAACAGCAGCATTTTCAGTATGATAGAGAATCTGTCAAATTCCGTTATCATCCCTATTGCGGGAATGATCATCACTTTTGTTTTGTGTTATGAGCTGATCAGTATGATCACCGAGAAGAACAACATGCATGATATGGATACATGGATGTTTTTTAAGTGGTTTTTCAAATCATTTATTGCTGTCTATCTGGTGACAAATACGTTTGATATCACGATGGCGATATTTGATGTTGGCCAACATCTGGTCAATTCGGCGGCAGGAGTGATAGGTGGAAGCACATCCATTGATATTGCAACGACCATTTCAGCAATGGAAACTGCCATGGAATCAATGGAGTTAGGTGAACTGTTGCAGCTTTCGTTGGAAACAATGTTAGTTTCGATGTGTATGAAGATCATTTCTATCTTGATCACAGTCGTTCTTTATGGACGTATGATTGAGATTTATCTGTACACGTCAGTAGCACCGATTCCGTTTGCAACTATGACAAACAGGGAATGGGGTCAGATTGGAAATAACTATGCAAGAGGACTTCTGGCATTGGGATTCCAGGGATTTTTCATCATTGTGATCGTAGGCATTTATTGCGTACTGGTCAATTCAATGACGGTCGCTGCGGATATCCATTCAGCGTTGTTCTCCATTGCAGCATACACCGTGATCCTTTGTTTTGCATTGTTTAAGACTGGAGGTATATCACGCTCCATTTTCAATGCACATTGATAGCGGTATAAATGGATGATGAAAGGAAGTGAAAAAGATGGCATATGTGCAGGTTCCGAAGGATCTGACGAAAGTAAAGACCAAAGTGATGTTCAACCTGACTAAGAGGCAGCTTATCTGTTTCGGGCTGGCAGGTGTTACAGCAGTACCGGTCTATTTTCTTTCCAGAGGATTATTGGGAAATACAATGGCAGCAATGGCTATGATTGTGATAGCAATGCCATTTTTCATGTTTGCCATGTACGAAAAAGATGGAAGACCGTTGGAGAAGATTCTGATGAATATGATCCAGGTGAAATTCAAAAGACCTGGTATCCGACCATATAAGACTGAAAATTTCTATGCGGTCATCCAAAAAGAAATTTACGAGAAGGAGGTACTTGGTATTGGCAAAGAAGACTACGAAGGAGTCAGAAACAAACAGAAAAAACGTGCCGGTAAGAACAAAGGTTAAATCCGGACAGGAACATGGTTCTATTCTTTCGGGAGAGCAGAAGAAAAAGTTAGTGAAACAAAAACTCCGTGAAAAGAAGAACAGCAGTGTTCCGAGAACAGCACAGCAGAGTATTCCATATCAGGAAATGTTCCGTGATGGCATTTGCCGTGTAGATGATCGACACTATACAAAGTGTATCATGTTCGGGGATATCAATTATCAGCTGGCACAGAATGAAGATAAAACAGCAGCATTTGAATACTGGTGTGATTTTTATAATTACTTTGATCCGAGCATTTCTGTACAGATCAGTTGTATGAATCAGTATGTGAATGTAAGTGAAATGGAAGGAAGTATTGAACTTCCAGTGAAACAGGATGGATTTGATGAAATTCGTAAGGAATACGAAGGAGTATTAAAGACGCAGCTTGCCAAAGGCAATAATGGCTTGATGCGAAAAAAGTATGTGACTTTTGGTATTGAAGCAGAAAATGTGAAGGTGGCAAAACCACGATTGGAGCGTATCGAAACGGATATTATCAATAACTTAAAAGCAATGGGAGTTGCTTCCCATCCACTTTCGGGATTTGAACGTCTGAAATTGTTATATCAAACGATGAATCCGGATACAAAGGAACCATTTGTGTTTAACTATGATATGGTTGCGAGAACTGGACTTTCTACAAAGGACTTTATCTCACCGACCAGTTTTAACTTTGGAAATAAGGCATATTTTCAGATGGGAAATAACATTGGTGCGGTATCATTCTTACAGATCTTAGCACCGGAACTTTCCGATAAGATGCTGGCAGAGTTCCTTGATATGGATAACTCCATTGTGATAAATCTGCATGTGCAGAGTATCGACCAGGCAAAGGCAATCCGTCAGATCAAGATGAAGATAACGGACCTGGATAAAATGAAGATTGAAGAACAGAAGAAAGCTGTTCGTGCCGGTTATGATATGGACGTGCTTCCGTCAGACCTTGTAACGTATGGCGGCGAGGCAAAGAAACTTCTGGAGGACCTGCAGAGCAGAAATGAAAGAATGTTTCTTGTGACTGTACTCATTATGAATACAGCAGATACAAAAAGAAAACTGGATAACATTATCATGCAGACAGCAGGTATCGCACAGAAATATAACTGTGCACTGAAACGTCTGGATTATCAGCAGGAAGCAGGTGTCATGAGCAGCATCCCGATCGGTATCAATCAGATTGATATTCAAAGAGGGCTGACTACTTCGGCAACTGCTATTTTTGTGCCATTTACCACGGAAGAATTATTCCAGGATGGAGAGGCACTTTACTACGGAATCAATGCGATCAGTAATAACATGATCATGGCAGACAGAAAACTGTTAAAGAATCCGAATGGCTTGATCCTTGGTACTCCCGGTGCTGGTAAATCATTCTCGGCAAAAAGAGAGATGACCAATGCGTTTCTGATCACACAGGATGATATCATCATCTGTGATCCAGAGGGTGAGTACAGTCCCTTAACGCAGATGCTTAAAGGTCAGGTGATCCGTATTTCACCGAATAGTAAACAGTATGTGAATCCAATGGATATCAACTTGAATTATTCGGAAGATGAATCACCAATTTCATTGAAAGCAGATTTTGTGTTATCGCTCTGTGAACTGATCGTAGGGAATAAAGGCGGTCTGGAACCAGTGGAAAAGACCATCATCGACCGTTGTGTGCGATTGATCTACAGAAAATATCTGGAAAATCCGGTTCCGGAGAACATGCCGATTTTGGAAGACCTTTATAACTGTATTTTGGAACAGGAAGAGATCGAGGCAAAGCGTATTGCGACAGCCCTTGAAATCTATGTAAAAGGTTCTCTGAATGTTTTTAATCATCGAACCAACGTGGATATCAGCAACCGTTTGGTGTGTTTTGATATCAAGGAACTTGGAAAACAGCTTAAAAAGATTGGGATGCTGGTGGTACAGGATCAGGTCTGGAACAGAGTTACGATCAACAGAGAAGCACACAAATCCACGAGATATTATATTGATGAGATGCATCTGCTTTTGAAAGAAGAGCAGACGGCAGCATATACCGTAGAAATCTGGAAGCGATTTCGTAAATGGGGAGGAATCCCGACAGGTATCACTCAAAATGTAAAGGACCTTTTGGCTTCTCGTGAAATTGAAAATATCTTTGAGAACTCTGATTTTGTTTATATGCTCAATCAGGCAGGCGGCGATAGACAGATTCTTGCAAAACAGTTAAATATCAGTCCTCATCAGCTTAGTTTTGTTACCAATTCTAATGAAGGTGAAGGGCTGCTTTTTTATGGGAATACAATCATTCCATTCAAGGATAAGTTCCCAAAAGAAACAAAGTTGTATGCGATTATGACGACAAAACCGTCCGAGAAATTAGAAGAGATTTAGAAAAGGAGGAAGCAGGATGAAAGTGGATGTAAAAAATTGCAGCGGATATCATTGCGTGCCGGATATGGTTGTAAAACAGGTATTTACAGATATGGACAGCCTGGGAATGATGCTGGGTGAGCTTATCGGTCTTTATGAAAAAGAGAGCCGATTGAAGAAGCATCATAGAGCATATCTTCATGTCAGAGAATATGCAGATAAAGCGTGTATCCGTTACAAAGAGAATATGAAAGAGATTGCAGATCATTGGACAGACAGGAAACTCACATGTGAGGATATGGGATGCAAAAGTCCTACGGATGATCCGTATGTGGAAGATGTGCTGAACGAAGAACTGGCGGAAGCTCCGAAAGAGGAAGTGAAATTTTCCAAACTTCCAAAGGGAATGGTCCTTATGACCAGTGATTCTCTGGGTGTGATGCATGATGATGTGATCTGTCTTACAGAAGCATTGGATACGATGGTCGCCATGTTTAAGGCACTTGCGGCCGGCTGTCCGATGACTAAAGAAGATATGGAATCGGTAGTCAACATGACTTCCGCTATGTCGGAAGAAATCTTTCAGCGCTGGGAAGAAGCAGAAATGATTGAACTCGATTAGGGAAGGAGAAGGTGTGAATGCATGATGAATTGGAAGTAGGTGCAAGAGCACGTTTACCTGATGAGGAGAAACCTCAAAAGAAAACGGGAAAACGAAAACAGCTACAATTTGATAAAGAAGAACTGGAGGGAGTCAGCGAAGAACAATCTGCTGACTCTTCCTCTTTTTCAGGAGAAGAGACAAATACAGATCCAGGTGCTGAACCGATAAAAAGTAAACGTATGTCTCGTTTGGAAGAAAAATCAGAACGAGCCAATGAGCGACTGGAGAAGGAAAAAGAAAAACTTCCCACGAAGAAAAAAATCAAAAAGCAGCGTTTGTATGAGGAAGAAACCGGTAAGGCGAAGACCAGGCTCTATTTTGAAGATGAAGTGGTACAGCCAAAATCAGGAAAGGGAATGATCGTAAAAGCCGGTACAAAAGCAAAGAATGCTGCAACTCTTGCTGTAGGAGCAAAGGTACACGGTAAGGTCAGTGAAGTGGAAGATGAAAATCTCGGTGTGAAATCGGCGCATCAATCTGAAATGGTCGCTGAAGGTGCCGGAAGGGCAATTAAGGCAGGGATAAAACATCAGAAAAAGAAACCTTATAAGAAGATTTCTAAGCTGGAAATGGAGGCTGAAAAAGCCAATACAAGGCTCTTATTTGAAAAATCGCTGGAAGAAAACCCGGAACTAAAGAAGAGCAGACTCAGTAAATATTTTCAGAAACGAGAGATTAAGAAGCGATACGCGGCGGCTTATAAAGCAACAAAAAATGGTGCAGAAGCAGTTGCAGCAACCAGTACAGCAGCTGGTCAGAGTGCATCGGTTGCAGCAAAAGCAAAAAGCGTTGTAACAGCGTTTGCTAAAAAGAATACGGCCGCGATTGCAACAGGTGGCTTTATTCTTGTGGTATTTGTGATGTTTCTTTCCGGTCTTGGAACGATGGGAACTATGATATCTCAGACAGGTGGTGCAGTGGTGGAATCCACCTATTTAAGTTCTGATGAAGATATTTATGCAGTTGATGAAGCGTATGCAGACCTGGAAGCTGCTTTGCAGTCTCAGGTTAATAGCATTGAGACAACGTATCCTGGATATGATGAATATCGCTATCAGGTCGATGAGATCACGCATGATTCTTATGCTCTTATCTCTTATTTTTCAGCAAAGTATGGAGATTTACGAGCTGCAGATGTACAGAGTGAGATTCAGGGATTATTTGATCAGCAGTATTCCATGAGAGTCTGGGATGAAACAGAAACGAGGACAAGGACAGAGACAAGGACCGGGACCAGAGAGGTAACGGATCCGGAAACAGGAGCAACGACAACGGAAGAGTATGAATATGAAGTTGAAGTGGAGTATGAATACCACATCCTGAATATCCAGGTAACAAATAAAGGTCTGGATGCGATTGCTTACGAAAGTCTGAATGATGATCAGAAGAGATATTATCAGATTTATCAGGCAAGTCTTGGTAACCGTTCTTACCTGTTTGGAGATAGGATCTTAGCCGGAAATGTAGCAGGTGGCGGTATGTCTTATGATATTCCACCGGAAGCCCTTACTGATGCAAAATTTGCAAACATGATCCATGAAGCAGAAAAGTATCTTGGATATCCGTATGTTTGGGGTGGTGCAAGTCCATCAACAAGTTTTGACTGTTCAGGTTTTGTTTCCTGGGTCATCAACCATTGTGGAAATGGATGGAATTACGGAAGACTTACAGCGGAAGGCCTTAGAGGAATCTGTACGTATGTGTCTCCGGGAGATGCAAAGCCTGGAGATCTTATCTTTTTCCAGGGGACCTACAACACAAGCGGAGCAAGCCATGTTGGTATTTATGTGGGAGATGGAATGATGATCCATTGTGGAAATCCGATCCAGTATGCTTCGATTGAGACAAATTACTGGCAACAGCACTTTATGTGTTTTGGAAGATTAGATTAAGGAGGAATTGGATGAATAAGAAATTGGATAAAACCCGTGAAAATATCCGTAAAACGGAAAAACAGATGCGTGAACTGGATGAATACTTAAAAACACTCCGATTGCAGGAAAAGCAGCTGGAGGATGAAGAAATCATCAAACAGATCCGCAGCATGAACGCAAAGGATGGAGATGTTATGGATGTACTTCGTATGGTACAGAACATGAACACTCCTGTTCCGGCTGAACCGGAATATGACGAAAGTGAGGGTATGGAATATGGTGAATAAAAAGATGAAGAAAGTCTGGCTGATCTTAACGCTTTGCCTGACGTTGATATTTGGAAGCTCTATTAATGCCTACGCATATGTAGACGAATCTGCCACGACGGAAACATCAACCGAAACAGCGGTAACCGTGGAAGAAGAACTTTCTGCGGATACAGAAAGTGAGACAGAAGAAGGGGCGACTGAGGAAACAGAAAATAGTGGGGCTTTTTCTGAGGCAGGCAACTTGTCTCTTTTAGATGACGTTGGAAGTGATACCGCGAAAGAACTGGAATATATGACTGTTCAGACCAAAAGCGGTGCGGTGTTCTATCTGGTGATTGACCACAGTACAGATACCGAGAATGTATATTTTCTCAATCAGGTAGATGCTACTGACTTGATGGCGATTATGGATGATGCGGAAAAACAGGAATATGAAAATTCTTTACAGGAAGAAGTAACAGAAGTTCCTGAAACACCGACAGAGGAAGAACCGGTTGTCGAAGAGGAACCAGTGGAAGAAGAGAAGCCGGATTTACAGACCAACAATCTTGCATTGTTTGGTGTCATTGGTGTGATCGCAGTAGCTGTTATTGGCGGCTATGCATTTATGAAAAAGAAAGCAAAAAAAGATGGCGCTGATCTGGAAGAAGACTTGGAATTCTATGATGATGAAGAGTATGAGAATGAAGATGAAGTAGAGAATCAGGAAATTGAATTTGTAGATCTGGAGGAAGAAGAAAAATAAGATATCGAGTTTGTTTTATGGGAGTGCCACCTTAGCTTTCGTGGCTCTTCCTATTTTATTGTCAAAAAATCAAAATATTATGAAAGAAGAGGTAAAAAGAATGAAGTATTTGAAAGGAAAATTTAAGCGATTGATCGCTGGGGCATTAAGCCTTTTGATGTTGATTGGTGCAGTTCCAACAACTGCATTTGCGGCAGATAATACGATTTCCATGAGTTTCGGACCAGCCTATCAGTCCGATGGAACGTTGATCTGTTATCAGGATTCCTTCACTTCTCCAAATGGTCTAACAGATGGAAGTGCAGGAGGGACACAAAGAAGAGTTATCATTTATGGTGATGGAGAAGAAGCATTTTGTATTCAGCCAGGTGTACCACTTAATACCGGTGACCAGTTGACAGCAAATGCATCCGAAGCATGGAATGATTTAAGCAGTGCACAGAAAGAAGCAGTCAAACTTGCGTTAGCATATGGAAAACCAGGAAACAGTAGCGACTTATCCGGTTCCGGGGATTCCCAGTATATTGCAACTCAGATGGTAGTATGGGAGTTTGTCAATGGTTGGAGAAATACAAAGACTTATGAGAGAACCAATGACAGTGTTTATAATGCTCTCTGCAAAGGTGGTGCCAATGCAGAAGTAGCAAAGGTGTACAAGCAGATCATTTCTGGTATCCAGAAACATGATGTGACACCGAGTTTCGCAAATGGAAAGACTTATGATATGGATTTTGCCGATGGCCAGTATACACTGACATTAAAAGATTCCAATAAAGTGCTTTCCGATTATAAGATCACTTGTTCCAATGAGAATATCAAAATCGCAAAAGATGGGAATAGTGTAAAACTGGTTTCTAATGTAGTGATTGATAAAGATGTAAAAGTAACACTTACAAAATCATCTAAGATTTCTGCCAATGCAAAACTGGTGGCATACGGAAGTTCGACCAGACAGGATACCGTGATTGGTGTGGAAAGACCAGATGATGTGGTTGTAACTTTTAAGGTATCCACTCCTGCAGGCACTATGGAACTTGTGAAAACAAGTGAGGATGGTGTAGTGGAAGGTATCCAGATGATCATTTCCGGCAACGGTATCAATCAGACTGTTACAACGGGAAAAGATGGAAAGATCACAGTGCCTGGTCTTTATCCTGGTACTTATACTGTGACAGAAAAAGTGGCAGATTATTATGAACCACAGAAAGAACAGAAAGTAACGATCAAAGCTGGAGAAACTTCTACTGTGAAATTCTCCAATATCTTGAAACGTGGTGACCTTACCGTTTCCAAAACATCCGAAGACGGATTCAATGCAGATATGAAGTTCCGCTTGTATGGAACAAGTGCTTCCGGCATTGAAGTAAATGAGATTGTAAGAACAGATGAAAATGGTGTGGCAACATTTAAGAATATCCTGATTGCCAGTGAAAAAGGATATACTCTTGAAGAAGTGGACACAGCGGTAAGATATGTAATTCCAGATGATCAGAATGTAAAAGTATTCTGGAATGAAGTAACCAATACTTCTGTGCAGAATATTTTGAAGAAGTTCAATGTAACTGTAAAGAAATACGATGCAGAAATGACAGTTTCTCAGGGTGATGCAACATTGGCAGGTGCTGTCTATGGTCTTTACAAGGATGGCGAACTTGTGGAGAGCATGACTACCGATGAAAGCGGAAGTTTTACAACAGGCTATCATGTATGTGGTGATGACTGGACTATCCGTGAGATCACACCATCCGAAGGGTATCTGTTAGATGAAACGGTATATCCGGTAGGTGCAGAAGCAAAGAATTATTCCGTAGAATTTAACTCAGCTCCGGTTGTAGAATCTCCGGAACAGGTCATCAAAGGACAGATTTCTATTATCAAACATACGGATGATGGTTCTACACAGATCGAGACACCAGAAGTAGGTGCAGAATTTGAAGTATATCTGACAGCTTCCGGCTCTTATGCAGATGCAAAAGACACAGAGCGAGATGTGCTTGTTTGTGATGAAAATGGATATGCCATTTCCAAAGAACTTCCTTACGGACTTTATACTGTTCATCAGACAAAAGGTGCGGAAGAAACAGAATTCATGAAAGACTTTACCGTATTCGTAAGCCAGGAAGGTCAGACTTATAAGTATCTCATCAACAATGCTCCGTACTCTGCTTATATCAAAGTGGTAAAAGCAGATAAAGAAACAGGTGCAACGATTCCACTTACAGGTGCAGGATTTGAGATTTACAATGCATCCGGCGAAAAGATCTCCATGAGCTACACTTATCCGACACTTACTACAATTGATACGTTTTATGTGGGTGCAGACGGATATCTGATCACACCGCAGGTATTACCGGCAGGTGATTATACTTTAGTGGAAGTGCAGGCTCCTTATGGTTATGTACTCGACAGTACACCGATTCCATTTACAGTAACAATGGCTGAAAATGAAGAGATGGACGGTATCAATGTGATCACAGTGACTGCTTATGATATGGCCCAGAAAGGCAAGATCACGGTCAGCAAGACTGGTGAAGTATTCTCTTCCGTAACGGTATCTGGTGATGAAGCCATGAACAAACAGGGAGAGATGGAACTGATCAACTGTGTTTATCAGCCTGTTTACTCCGAACAAGGACTTGCAGGTGCAACTTATCAAGTAATCGCTGCAGAAGATATCGTAACAGGAGATGGAACACTCCGTTATGAAAAGGGAACGGTTGTAGATGAGATCACAACAGGCGAAGATGGCACAGCCACATCTAAAGAATTATATCTTGGAAAATATGATGTGGTAGAAGTGAAAGCGCCAGTAGGATTTGTATTAAATGCAACACCATCCAATGTTGAACTTGTCTATGCAGGACAGGAAGTTGCAGTTACAGATGCAGCGACAGCATTTTGTAACGACAGACAGAAGATTGAGATCAGTGCATTAAAGGCAATGGAACAGGACGAAACCTTTGGTATCGGTATGAATGGCGAGATCACTGCTGTATCTTTTGGGCTTTATGCAAAAGAAGAAATCGTTGCTGCTGATGGCAGTAAGATTCCGGCAGATGGTCTGATCGAGATCGCTTTCTGTGATGCAGAAGGAAATATAAGATTTCAGTCCGATGTTCCATTTGGCAGATACTATGTAACAGAAGTTTCTACAGACCCTCATTATATGTTAAATGGCAGAGTTTACTCTTTTGAGTTTGTTTATAAAGGTCAGGAAGTAGGAACAGTAACAGCAACATTAAACGAGGGAAAAGCCATTGAAAATGAACTGATCCGAGGAACTATCGAAGGAACAAAAGTAGATGGAGAAGATAAAGGACTTGCAGGTGCAACCTTTGGACTGTTCAATGAATGGGAACAGGAATATACCAAAGAAAATGCTTATCTGACTGTGGCATCGGATGAAAATGGTGCGTTTAAATTTGAAAATGTTCCATTTGGCGATTATGTAGTTGTGGAACTGGAAGCACCGGAGGGATATGTGAAGTCTGATGCAAGACATTTTGTATCCGTAACATATGACACTCAGGTGATCGGTATCAAGGCTATCAACTATCTTATCGTGGGAAGTATCCAGCTTACAAAAGTGGATGCAGAATATCCGGACAACAAGTTGGCAGGTGCCGTATTTGAAGTATTTGCAGATACAGACAAAGATGGTGCATTTGACGCAGAAAAGGATGAATGCCTTGGAACACTTACCGAAATCAATGAGGGTATCTATGAAATGGCAGGACTTCTCTATGGCAACTATTTTGTGAAAGAAAAAGCTGCTCCGGAAGGATTCCTGTTGGATGAGATTGTATATCCAGTATCTATCGTAAATGACAAAGAGGTTGTAATGGTGGAAAATGAAGCCGGTGTTGGTTTCATGGACCAGCCGATCAAGGGCAAAGTCACTATCTTTAAGACAGATGATGAATCTGGAGATAAGTTAGTTGGCGCAGGCTTCCGTATCTTTGATGCAGATGGGAATGTGGTAACGGAAGGTTACACAGGAGAGGATGGAACGGTATCTTTTGAACTTCGCTATGGAAACTATACGGTTGCTGAGTTTGAAGCACCGGAAGGATATGTTCTGGATGAAGCACCATATGCGTTTGAAGTAACAGAGCATGGTCAGGAGATTTCTGTTGATATGGCAAATACGAAGATCAAAGGAAAGATTGTGATCTCTAAGGTGGACGCAGATACAGAAGAACTTCTTCCAGATGCAGGATTTAGAATTTATGATGTAAATGGAGAAGTGATCCGTGAAGGTCGTACGGATAAGAATGGTAATGTGGAATTTGACTTAGAGTTCGGCACTTACTATTATCAGGAATTCGATGCACCGGAAGGATACGAAGTGAACGATGAAAAGTACGAATTTACCATTACAGAAGATGGACAGGTCGTATCTGTGATCATGACAAATAAGGCAATTCCGGAAGAAACTCCAGAGGAACCAGACGAACCAAAAGAAGATACACCAACAGAAACACCTAAGACACCAACATCTACAGAAGGTCCTAAGACTGGAGATGATGCAGAGGTTGCCTTATGGGCAATCCTTGCAGGAGTAGCTGCGGCTGCAGGAATCGGCTTAACAGCGGTATCCGTAGTCAGCAAGAAACGTAAAAAGGAAAAATAAAATGAAAGCATCTATTTTTAGATGGGCGACAATTATCTTAGCGATCATCAGCTTTGGAATTGCCGCCTTTTTTGTTGGAAGGATCTACTACACCGAAAAAGAATATGCCGAAGGGGATGCAGTTTATGAAAACATCCTGGCAGATGTAGTCATTTCAGAAGAGGAGGTTCTGGGCGTAAGCTCAGAGCCGACTTTTGAAACTGGAGAACAGGAAGAGGAAACAGTTGAAACGGTGCAGGAAGAGAATTCACTTGTCCCGGAGATTGATTTTGCCTCATTGAAAGCTATCAATGAGGACGTGGTGGGTTGGCTGTATCTGCCGGATACAGTTATCAATTATCCGGTTGTGCAGGGAGAGGATAACAGTTATTATCTGAAACGATTGGTAGATGGAAACTACAATGCCAATGGCACTCTGTTTGTAGATTATCAGAATGAAATGGACTTTTCTGACGATAATACGCTGATTTACGGTCATCACATGGACAGCGGAAAGATGTTTGCCACACTTGTAAAATATAAAGATCAGGAGTTTTATGATGCACATCCGATAGCCTATTTTCTGATGGAAGAGAAAAGCTACAAGATAGAAATCTTTTCCGGTTATGTAACAACACCAGATTCCGACAGTTATCTTCTGACAGCAGGTTCCAGAGAACAGACGATTGCATGGATGAAAGAGATGTTCCATAACTCTGATTTTTTTGCAGATGTAACTATCAGACCAGAAGATCACATCGTGACTTTTTCAACGTGTGATTATGAATTTCATGATGCCAGATACGTGGTCCATGGAAAACTGACAGCTCTGGAAGAGGGTGAGTAATGGATAGAGATATTTTTGAGGATTTCAGAGAACTTGTCGGGTGTGATTATATATCGGATCTGCCGTATAGAAAAGAAGAGGTATTTGATGCAATGGAGAGGGTAAGATTTTCCGATTATCCACCTGAAAAGGTAACGGAATTTTTAGATTATGTATTTTGAACGAGAGGAGGAAGATTTTATAACACAGGGAGAATTTAATTTGGTGTTTGAGAAGCAGGTCGTAAGATGTGCGGAAACACTACAAAGAAAAACAAAGGAATATACTGGAGATAATCCAGACAGACTAAGCGCTTTTAAAGTGGCAGCCGCAATGCAGGGATGCAGCCAGGAGAGAGCGCTTGCCGGAATGATGGCAAAACATATCGTATCACTTTATGATATGTGCTATGCCGATGATCAGACATTTGAAATGGCGGTCTGGGATGAAAAGATCACGGATACGATCAACTATCTGTTCCTTTTGAAAGGTATCGTAGAGGAGGGACAGAAACATGGATAAGATTGAAGTGAAGATCTTAAACTGCTCTGCGGTAGCAGAAGCAGAAAAGAATATGGTGTTTGCAGCCAGATTGACGCAGAGGGGACACAGCATTCATTCAATGGATGATCTGATGAATCTTTATGATAAATCATTCAGTGAAGAGACTCTGAAAAATATCGGCCATTTGCCACATCCGACAGTGCAGAAGTTTTCTGTAATTACGGTTGCGATTGTGGGGGCCAGCCGAAGGTTTCTGGCGCAGATCACAAGACATCAGAATGAAGTGAAGTTCATGAGTGCTTCTTTGCAGTATAGTAATTATTCGGGAAAAGCCGATTTTGCTGTTCCGTATGAGATCATGACAGCAGAAGAAAATATACAGGAATTGTATATGGAAAGCTGCCAGTCAGATATGGACTGCTATGAGAGATTGTGTCAGATGGGGATCGGGCACGATGCGGCAGGCTATGCCACACCACAGGGACTTAGAAATGTACTTATCATCAGTGCAACTCCTTATCAGTGGAAGCATATGATCGGACAGAGATCTTGCAGGAGAAATACAGATGAGATGCGTATCGTCATGCTGAAAATCTGGCGGGAACTCTATGAGTTAAGTCCGGTATTATTTGCATCAGAAGTGACCGGTCCGTTCTGCCAGAGAGGAAAATGTGAAGAAGGAAAGATGGCATGTGGGAAACCAATGGGAAAAAGTATGAAACCAGTGGATATTTTACTGGCAGATTATCCGGCACTTATGGAAGGAGGATGCCATGAAGATTAAGCTGATTGATTTTGGTTTAAAGGATGGTCATCATCCTTTCAGACCACATGGCAATGATGCCGGGGCGGATGTGTATATGCCATATGACTGTACCTTAAAGCCAGGCGAGATTGCTAAAATTCCATTAGGATTTGGTATTGAAGTACCGGATGGATTTGCCGGATATGTATTTCCGAGAAGCAGTATGGCAGTAAAAGGTCTTGTCTGTGAACTTCCACCTGTCGATTCTGGATATCGAGGAGAAATCCATGCGATTATCAGTAATGTAAGCAATAAAGAACAGACCATTAAGAAAGATACCAGAGTGGGACAGCTAGTGATCACACCGGTTGTGATTGCTGATTTTGTTGAAGATAAGGGCAAAGAAAGAGGAACAGGAGCCTTTGGAAGTACCGGAGAGTAAGGAAAAATAAGGGCAGTCTAAAAAGATTGCCCTTAATGAAATGTTTAGTTGTATGCGTACTGATTGGTGGTATAATTGAGTTACTGGGGAAAATATCTCAGAAATAATGAAAATGTACACCTACGGAGGGATTCAATATGAGTAAAAAGTTAGTAACATACTTTTCTGCAACAGGTACAACAGCACACGTAGCAGAGACACTTGCGGATGCAATCGGAGCGGATCTTTATGAGATCAAACCAGAAGTTCCATATACAAAGGCTGATCTGGATTGGATGGATAAAAAATCGAGAAGCACTATTGAAATGAATGATAAAGCATTTCGACCGGCAATTGTAAAAGATGATGCAGATATAGAAGCCTATGATGTTGTCTTTATTGGATTTCCTATTTGGTGGTATGTAGCACCAACCATTATCAACACGTTCCTTGAAAGCTATGATTTTGCTGGAAAGAAGATTGTGTTGTTTGCAACATCCGGCGGAAGTGGATTTGGAAAGACAGTGGAAGAATTGAAATGCAGCGTAGCTGATTCTGCGGAAATTATTGAAGGAAAACTTCTGAATGGAAAACAGACTTACCAGAGCATTACAGAGTGGACAGATACGCTGAACCTGTAGGAAAGCGAAAATTTGAATTTTACGGAGGTTAATATGGCATCAAGCAAAGAATATTTGGATTTCATATTAGAACAATTATCTGAATTAGAAGATGTAACATATAGAGCTATGATGGGTGAATATATCATATATTATCGTGGAAAAATCATTGGTGGTATATATGATGATAGATTCCTTGTAAAGCCTGTCAAATCAGCTATTACACTTATGCCAGAAGCAACCTATGAATTGCCTTATGATGGAGCAAAAGAAATGCTGTTGGTTGATAACATAGACAGTAAAGAGTTTCTAACTGAACTATTTAATGCGATGTATGATGAACTTCCTGCACCAAAGAAAAAGAAGTAAGCAAATTTCAGTCTTACGGAGAGACGGAAAAGCAATAGAAGATTTGAAGTTTAAGGAGTAGGAATGTGAGAAAATGAAAGAGATTATTGACGATAGTATTTACACAACCCTTGCTAAAAAGTACGATGAACTTCTTCTTGACTATGTTCTGCTTTCGTTTGACGAGGAGTATTTAGGAAAAGATTCTCATAAAAAAGCTGTAATCGAGGCTATATCTATACTCAATAAACGAGTAAGAGTTGGTAATAATTTGAATCATCCTCAGTTTTATATAGATGAAGATAAAATGCTCTGTACTAAATATGATATAGAAGACTTTTTTTGCGACAGCAATAGTAGTTGGGAAAACTCTGGAAGTGCGAAAGTTCGTGTAACCCCCTCTCATATGACTTATTGGTGTGCTTTCTCCGAGCCGCCTTATGGAGTACCATATTCCAAGGAGGATTTTCAAAAAATTAACCATGCACTTTTTCCTGTTCAATTCAGGTGTGATTTGGAGATTTACAGTTGGAATGATGATTTCTCGAATTATTTTGAAGATGGAAAAGAATGGTGGGGAACTGCTCTTTGGAGTGTTTATGATAAATGGATGAACAGATTTGTCATTATTGGGGCATCATTGACTGATTGATAACTTTCAGGTTTCACCAGAGATTACTTGTATTTTCTTTCCAAATTTCTCACCGATATGTTATACTATCGTGGGTTGGGAATAAATGAAATATTGGAGGCAACAAACATGAGTGAAGAAACTGTAAAAATTGAAGAAACAGTAGTAGAAGCTACTGAGGACGTGATCGAAGCAGTGGAAGAAAAAGAAGCTGCTATCGAAATAGAACCATTATTTGAGGAATATGTAGATTTTGAAACATTCAGCAAATCTGATTTCCGTGTAGTAAAGGTTAAAGAATGTTCCGCAGTAAAAAAGAGCAAAAAACTCTTACACTTTGTTCTTGATGATGGAACAGGAACAGATCGTATCATCCTTTCAGGAATCCACGCTTTCTATGAACCAGAAGAATTAGTAGGAAAGACACTTCTTGCTATTACAAATCTTCCACCTAGAAAAATGATGGGAATTGATTCTTGCGGTATGCTTATGTCAGCAGTTCACAATGTTGCTGGCGAAGAGAAGTTGAATCTCATCATGCTTGATGATGCGATTCCAGCAGGAGCAAAATTATATTAATCAGAACGATTACAACAAAATATTAAGAGCAGGATTGCCACTATGGAGTGTAAAAACTTTGTAGTGGCTATTTTTGTGCAAAAAATGGAGGTAAAAATGAGTAAATTAGTGATTGCAGAAAAGCCGAGCGTTGGAATGGCTTTGGCAAAAGTTCTGGGAGCTTATCAGCGACAGGATGGTTATATGGAAGGAAACGGATATCTTGTTTCCTGGTGTGTTGGTCATTTGGTTGGATTATCTCAGCCGGATGCTTACGATGAAAAGTATAAGAAATGGAGAAGAGAGTATCTTCCGATCATTCCAGAGCAATGGAGATGGGAAGTAGCATCGGATAAGAAAGCACAGTTCAAGATTTTGAAAGAATTGATGTTCCGCTCAGATGTGGATGAAATCATCTGTGCAACTGATGCCGGACGAGAGGGTGAGTTGATCTTCCGATTGGTATATTATCAGGCAGGATGTAAAAAGCCATTTAAGAGACTGTGGATCAGTTCTATGGAAGATGAAGCAATTAAAGAGGGATTTAATAATCTGAGAGAGGGCAGCGATTACAATAATCTGTATGAAGCTGCTCTTTCTCGTTCTAAGGCAGACTGGCTGGTCGGTATCAACGGAACAAGACTATTTACCACTCTTTATGATAAACGTCTAACAGTGGGTCGAGTTCAGACGCCAACGCTTGCAATGGTCGTAGAACGAAATCAACAGATCACACAGTTCCAGAAGCAGAAATATTTCAATATTCATCTGAAAGAGGACAATCTGGAAGTCCACAAAGAAAAGATTTTTGATGAAAAGGAAGCAAAAAGGATCCAGGAATTGTGTAGCGGTGCAGATGCTTTTGTGAAATCTGTAGTCAAGACGGAAAAGAGTGTAAATCCACCGAAACTGTATGATCTTACAACCTTGCAGAGAGAAAGTAATCGTTACTTCGGGTACACGGCACAAAAGACTTTGGACATCACACAGAGTCTTTATGAGCAGAAGCTGGTTACTTATCCGAGAACAGACAGTCAATATCTGACAGAGGATATGAAAGATACAGCAGAAAATATGGTGATGGCGGTACAGATGGCATTTGATTTTGGAGACTTTCCACCGAAAGACTATGATGTGAATCGTGTCATCAATAATGGAAAAGTAACGGATCATCATGCAATCATCCCTACAGCAGAGATCCAGAAACAAGACCTGTCAAAGTTGTCTCAGGAAGAAAGAGATATCTTATTGCTCATTTCACAAAGATTGCTTTGTGCAACAGGAGAGAAGCAGAAGGTTTCAGAAACAGAAATCAAAGTAGACTGTGCTGGAGAAGAATTCCAGACAAAAGGGAAAATGGTCTTAGATATGGGATGGAAAGCCTATGAAATGGAATTTAGAAGTAGACTGAAAAATAAGCAGAAAGCGGAAGCGAGGGACACCATTATTCCGTTAGTAGCTGAAGGAGATGTACTTCATAATGCAACTGTGTCAGTAACAGAACATTATACGAGTCCACCGAAACCATATACGGAAGATACACTTTTGTCTGCTATGGAAACTGCAGGAAATGAGGATTTTGATGAAGATACTGAAAAGAAAGGCTTGGGAACACCGGCTACGAGAGCATCCATGATTGAAAAACTAGTATCATCCAGGTATCTGGAGAGAAAAGGAAAGCAGCTCATTCCAACAGATGCGGGAACCAATTTGATTGATATCCTGCCTGAAAAAGTAAAATCTGCAAAGATGACAGCGGAATGGGAAAATGCACTGATGGAGATGGAACGTGGAAAAGTAAGAAGTAAAAAATTCCTAGAAGATATTGATGAATGGGTTCATCAGTTGATCAGGGACTATGGAGAGGTATCTGAGGAAGAAAAGAAACGCTTTGCTTCTGATCGAAAGGGAAAGGAGCAGATTGGTATCTGTCTACGCTGTGGTTCCCCAGTATATGAAGGTGAGCAGAACTTCTATTGTTCAAACAGAGAGTGTAAGTTCTGTATCTGGAAAGAGACTAAATGGCTTTCAGGAATGAAAAAGAAAGTAACAAAAAAAATGGCTGTGAGTTTGCTGGATAAAGGAAGAGTATCCGTGAACGGACTGTATTCCCAAAAGACCGGTCGTAATTTCGATGCAGATCTGGTATTGGAGGATACCGGAGAATATGTAAATTTCAAATTGGATTTTTCTAATAACAAAAAGAAAGGGTAAGTGTGAAGTAAATGAATTTTGAAGCATTTGTAAACAGAGTAAAAGAGGAGATTAAGGATTATCTGCCGGAAAAATTCCAGGATATGGAGTTTGTGGTAAATCAGCATGAAAAGTTGAATAACAGTTATGCTGCTTTGACTGTGGAGAATCAGAGGATCGCAACAGTAGTCAATCTGGAAGATTTTTATTGGGATTATACTCACGGAAGAAGTTTTGACAGTATCATGGGTGCGATTGCAGAAACCTTTGAAATGGAGAGGCCAGAGATTGATTTTGGTAAATTGACAGATTTTGAAAAAGCGAAAGAAGTGCTTTTCATTCGTGTAAGCAGCGCAGAAAAAAATGAGGATTATCTGAAAACAGTACCTCATACGCTCCAGGAAGATATGGCAATCACATATCATCTGAAAATGGATGAAAATGAGAACGGGGTGGCATCCACAACAATCACAAACCATATGCTCCATATGTTTGGTGTGAGTAAAGAAGAACTTCATAATGCGGCCTTGGAAAACAGTGAAAAGATGTTTCCGGCAAATATTTTTGATCTTCATGAGAAAATGCGTCAGAGTTTTATTGCTGATATGAAACTTGATGGTATGCCGGATGAAATAATCGAAGAAATGTTAAAGGATTTTCCAGAGGAAGGTGAAAACGCAATGACCGTGGTATCAAATGATGTAGGAATCAATGGTGCTGCGGTTATTTTTTATCCAGGCGTAATGGATAAAATGGCAGAGATTGCAGAAGGAGATTATTTTATCTTACCTTCGTCTGTGCATGAAACCATTATTTTACCTGACCGTGGTAATTTTACCCCAGAAGAATTGACGATGATGGTAAAAGAAATCAATGCTACACAGGTAGAACCTTGGGACAGATTAACGGATGAAGTATATCATTATGATCCGATCGATAAGGTGTTTGAAAAAGCAACTGCTTTTGAAGAAAGACTTGCAAAGAAAGCGGAAGCCGAGAGAAATGAGAAGAAACAGTCCATCATGGATAAGCTGGGAGAAAAGAAAGAAGCAGCAATGGCTATGCTGGGAGAAAAGAAAACACCGCTTCGTACTGCAGAGGCATCTTTATAGGAGGTTTACCATGGAAGAAAAGAAAATGTTAGAACGTTTGCGCAGATATGAAGAATACGTTTCCAGAGCGAGAAAGGAAAAGCAGAAGCGAGAAGATGAGGAAATGACTAGATCTGTTCTTGCGATGCTTCACTCCAATGAGCGTGGTCTTGGAACAGGTGGTGGCTGCCTGAGATGAAATTAAGCAAGTATGAGAAAGAAAGTATCATTTTGTTTAATGAAGAGGAAGATTATGCTGAGATTTATACTTTTAATGCGAAATTGAAACAGAAATTGCGTAAGCTTTCAAAAGAGTATCCTCAGGATTGTTCTTTTCTATGGAAGAATGAATGGGGTGCATACAAGTACAAGGTAAAGAAAAGCATGATCACAATTCATGTTCCCTATAGTGAAGAACGCAAACAAAAAGACCGGGAACGTGCATTAACAGAAGGTATAAAGCCTCCTGTACTTAAAAAGTAGGAGCATTTGCTCCATAAAATAAAATTGGAATTACAACAGGGATAAGTTGTCTACCGATTTGTCTCTGTTGTTTTTTTATGAGCATTTGCTCTGGAAAGGAGAAGAATATTGGCTGAAAACACACAGTATCAAAGGGTAAAGGAGATTACCGATCAGTTGGAGCAGGGGATACAGGATCTGTTCCAGTCTGAAAAATATATGGAATGGCTCAAGACGATGAGTAAATTCCATGATTACAGTTTGAACAATACGTTGTTGATTGCATTCCAAAAACCGGATGCAACGCTAGTCGCAGGTTATACAGCATGGCAGAAAGAGTTTGGGAGACAGGTCATGAAAGGGGAAAAGGCGATCAAAATCTTAGCCCCGGCTCCATACAAACAGAAAGTAGAAATGGATAAGATCGATCCTGTTACTCAGAAACCAGTTCTGGATGCAGAAGGAAATCCCGTAAAGGAAGTACAGGAAATTAAGAGACCGGCATTTAAGGTGGTAAATGTATTTGATGTAAGTCAGACAGATGGAAAAGAAATTCCATCATTAGGTGTAAATGAGCTTACCGGAGATGTTCAGGAGTATGAACTGTTCTTCGAAGCATTAAAAAGAACCTGTCCGGTAGCTATGGAGTTTGAGCAGATTGAAAGCGGTGCGAAAGGCTATTATCACCAGTTGGATCAAAGAATAGCTATTCAAGAGGGCATGAGTCAGATACAGACAATCAAAACTGCGATTCATGAAATGGCTCACCAGAGACTCCATGCAATCAGTCCGCTGGATGAAACATCTGAGGTTGTGAAACAGACCAGAAGCAGCAAAGAAGTGGAAGCGGAATCCGTGGCTTACACGGTATGCCAGCATTATGGGATTGAAACTTCTGATTATAGCTTTGCTTATGTGGCTGGTTGGTCACATGGAAAGGAAACACCAGAGCTTAAAGCATCTTTAAATACGATCCGTAAGACTGCAAATGAAATGATCACCGAAATCGATGGTCATATCGCTGAAATTAATAAAGAGATGGAACAGGAGAATAAAATCACCTGTTATTTAAAGATTACTGGTTCTATGGGTTCGGAATATGAGATTGATCGTATTGCAGGAACTGTAGAACAGATTGAAGCTGCCTTAAAGGAAGTATTAGAAAAAGAAATTGAGAATATTCCTGAATTTTTGGAAAGTAAGGGTATTCCAGTGTTAGCGATAGCAAGCAGTATTGACGATGAACCCGGTCGATATATACGACCAGATTACGAGTACGATATTGACCAAAAGCAGATCTACCGTGATGGAGTAGCGATTGGGCGAGAACTGACGAGAGAAGAGGCTGCAATTCGTCTTGCTGTAAAAGCAGAATCTTTCTTTAGAGAAACGGATAATTATCAGTATAACCATACGGTTGAAGACAGATATGAATTTATGGGCGAACTACAAAAGAATCTGTTGGAGGGAAATGAAAAAGCGGAAGATGTTTTGGGCTGGTTTGTGCAGGAAATGGATGCGGAAACAGATTATTCAGATCCGGCAACTGATTTATATGTTGAAATGAAAAATTTTGTAAAGGACGGAAAAGAGATATATAAGCAGGAACAGGCTACAAAGCTGGCAACAGAATTATATGATTATGCTGACGAAGTGGATCCATATGGTTCGCAGGACAGCGTTGAATACGTGGACGAGTTTATACGAGATACCACAAAAGATTTGCTGGACGCAGGTGAAAAGGCAGAAGGAATCATGAAATGGTTAAAAGAAACACCGGTTGCTACAGAAGAACTGGCACAAAGCGGAAAGGAACTGATTGAGAAGGTTTCCAACTTTACTGGCATTCCAATGGAACAGGAGGCTACCATTACTTTTTATGTAGCCGAGTGTATGGAATTTCCTAATCTGGGTGAATGCCATGAGAATCTGACACTTGATGAAGCTATGAAAATCTATGAGAAGATTCCAGCTGACAGAATGAATGGTATCAAAGGTATTGGCTTTGAACTGCATGATGGAAGTATTTATGATGGTCAGTTTCCGTTAATGCAGGCGGACAAAATTGATGAAGATATCATCAATATGGTGGAACATTACAAAAACAGTCCATTAGTACAACAGGCGATTGCAGACTGTAAGGAAATGATCGAGAGAAAACAGGATTTTGAGTTTGCAAAAGATTTGTATGAAAAGGGTTTTGTTTACGATGATTATGTGATCACCAGTACAGAAGCATATGATCTGCGTCAGGATGGCGTGGAACCATTGGAGTTTTCTGATGAACAGTTAAAAATCATTAAAAAAGGATTGAAGGAAGGATTAGATATCACACCGATCAATAACCCAGATCTGTCTGTAGACGAGATGAAAAAGGGTTTGCGAGAGATCCGCAAGGAGCATCGTGCGTATATAAAGTCTTTGACGCCTACAGAGGATGGAAAGCAGGGGAATGGTAATTATCGCTATTATTCTACACAACGACCTGTTATGCCAGGCGGCTATCCGAAACCGATTGGAAATGAGCCTGTGGAGATTGTAAATTATGACAACAGACAGGCCGTAGAAGATGGAAAGCTGCAAGCTTGGGGATATCTGGAGTATGCACTTCCTCTTAGTCCCAGAGAACGTGACGATTATGAGTTAAAAGCAGTTACTGCAAAAGAAGTAAGAACAAATGCTCAGGATAAAAGTCCTGAAAAGAAGAGGTCTGTATTAGCAGATCTTCATGATAAGCAGGAGAAGATTGCCGGAGCAAATGAACCAAAAAAGAGCAGAAGCAAAAAACAGACGAAGGAGATGGAACAGTAATGAGATTAAATGTTGAAGAAATGAATTTACTTTATATTTTTGATAATTCCAGTAGAAAGGCTGCGGTTCAGGATATCCTGGACCGTTTTCCATTTTTGGAGAATGAAGAGTTAAAAGAAATCTGTCAGCAGACGGTAAAGAAGTTAGAGCGTATGACAGATGAGGAATTTGCTGCGATTGATTTTGAAGGTTATGTAGAGGAGGATTTTGATGGAGAGATGTAGAATAGGAGCTTTTGTGACCAACCTGGGTAAGTTCAATGAAGGTGAGATTGTTGGTGAATGGATCAGTTTTCCGATTAAGCCGGAAGCATTCCAGGAGGTACTTAATAAGATTGGAATCAATGAGAATTATGAAGAATGGTTCTTTTCCGATTTTGATTCAAATATAAGCGGAATTTACCATGCATTGGGAGAATACGTCAATGTCAACGAGGTAAATTATCTGGCCGAACGTTTGCTGGAACTGGATTCGTATGATTATGAGAAGTTTTATGCATTGGTTGAAGAGGAAGCAGATCTTCCACAGAGTGGTTTACCAGGACTTATCAATCTTACTTTTAACATGGATCGATATGATCTAAATACGAGCGTATTTGATGAAGAAGAATTAGGTAGATATATTATCCAGGAGAGCGGAGAATATGCCAGATGGAAATTTGAAGATCTTTGGGACTATATTGATTATGAGGCGTTTGGTCGTGACAGATGCATCAATGAGATAGGAACTTTTACCGAACGAGGGTACGTTGTAGATAATCAGGAACATTGGTATGAGGAATATGATGGAACATTAGAAAGTATCCCGGAGAAATATCGATTAACGAAAGAGAAAGATTCTGTCGTTGATGCTGAGAGAGATTCTGTTCAGAAAAGCAAGTTAAAGGTTCTTGTTGTGGAACCAGATAAGGAGCCGTATGTGAAGTTCATTGAACCTGGATATAGAGCTCTACAGGCAGAGGTGGATGGCACCATTCAGGGAGTTTATCCATTTGCGGATCCGGTAGGGATTATCTGCAATGATGATGGTAAATGGATGGGAATGCCTCTTAACCGAGCATTACGAGATGATGAAGGAACTGTCTATGATATTGTGGCAGGAACTTTTGTGATTGCCGGTCTTTCCGAAAATGATTACTGTTCCCTTGATGATAATATGATTGAAAAATACACTCATATGTTTAAACATCCAGAGATGTTTATTCAGGTTGCCGGAGAAATCAAAGCATTGCCAGTACCGGACCATACAATCACAGCTGAGCAGTTAAAAGAATATGGTCATGATTCTTATATGATTGCCCCAATGAGAGAAAAGATGGCTCATAAATTGTATGATACAGGACTTCGAGTATATAACCTGATTCCCGGTGGGACAGCAGAAAGAACAGTATCCCATCAGGATATTGTGGAACATGCGGAAAAAGGTGGCTACTTTGCAATCGAAAAGGCTCAGTGGTTGATGTTTGTAGAGAAGAAGTCTTTGGAAAAAGTGGAAGAACTTTTAGAAGATGACTACAACATGGTTGATGGCATCATTAACAACGGCGACAGAACGAAAGAGAATGGTTGCGAGAAAAAGACTTCTGTTATGGAAAAGTTACAGGAGAAGAAGGTAGAGGTTTCCTTGATGAAAGAAGCAGCTCCAAAGCAGGAAAAATCAAAAGCACTAGAAATTGAGTAAAGAATACCCGGTGTGGGACTGGACTTGTGAGAGTCTAGTTCTGCACCGGGTCTTCTTTTTTGTGGTTTAATCTAAATAATTCGACTTGACGACATTACAATTATATGTTACTATGTGGATGAAAGGAAGTGAGTGATGTTGAATGAATTGATGCGAACATGGATTCAGAAAGAGATTCTAACACCACAAGAAGTTGCAAAGATATTAGGTGTAAGTAGACAACAGGTTTCAAATCTGGTAGCCCAGGGGAAACTTGTGCCAGCAAAGACAGTACCAGGGTGTAATTTATTTCTTTTAGAAGATATCGAAACTTACAAATTTGAAAAAACGCGTGCTCAAACACTGTTGCCTAAAAAAATATTAGGTGGTGGAGTTACACGAAAATGTACTGAATTTGTAAAAAGTGAGTTAAAGGACCTTGATAGAATAATTGCTATTTACATATATTTTGATGATTATGACGCAATATTAGACGGATTTTATACTACGGAAAAAATTGCAAAAAGAGATAAGCTAATGAGTATTAAGGCTCCAACTTTTGTGATAAAATATGACGATTTAGAAGAAGTTTGGATTCGTGGTTATAATTGCGGATATGGAGGGGCTGGACCTACGGGTAGCGAAGAATTTTTACAATTGATAAATGTTCCGAAAGATATTGCAAGGTTGGTTTACAGTAGTAACACCATTAAATATTATAAAGAAGGCAATACATGGGATTTTACAGCTGAAAGTAGATATGACGATAATGGAGTTGTTAAGCCTTTACGTAGTTTTAATCGTCCTCATTATATCTATAATAATAATTTGGTCATTGTACAAGAGAATTGCGGTATATTCTGGAGAGGCAGAGACCCCCTTTCTTTTTTCAAGAATAATGAAGACTTTATCCCGAATCCTAATCAAGTTGTGATTTATTCTAAGTCAAAGGCTTTCGAGACGGGACATTATATCTTGTCTGACGTTGAAGAACAGTATTATAGGGTCATTATTAAAGATAAATCGGGAAGAGAAATCTGGTTAGACTGTCCGGTTGATGAACGGAAGTGTATTATGAGACAGATTCACCTAAAAAATTTGTTAGAATACTTAGACGTAGACTATTCAACTCATGAGAGCCTGCTTGATTCCGCAAAAAAGATGTTGGGTATAAATCTTACTGTGCAAACTTTTGGCATTGGAAAGTAGGTGTTAAAGGAGTATGGTAATTGACAAATCAAAAGAAATACAAATCCCGTGTCCAGTATGTGGTAAAGAAAAAAATTATGCATACGATGCAAGTGGCAAATCCTCATCGAGATGTGCGAAATGTAGACGATTAATTTTATGGGATTATGATCAACAAATGGCATTTTTAATGAGAGATGTAGTAATAAAGAATATGTAGTGCGACTGAGCGCCCGGAACTAAGAGTTACCTAATAAGCCAGAGCAATAGAAATGGCAAGAAGGTGATTTTTTTGGGAAGGGAAAATACAAGAGTAATGACATATATCAATATTCAGTTTGAAATATTGGGTATTAATAAACAATCATCATATAAGAAAACTACAGAAATATTATCAATGTACAGAGAATTACGTTGGTTTACAGGAATGCGCGCAAAAGATGTTGTAGATGAAATATTTGAAATAGGGAATAGTGACTTGGAAAATTCCTTAATTGTTTTGGAAATTTTTGCTTCAGCGGAGAAAAGACGAAAAATGAAGGACAATGTGAATTCATTGTTTTATACAAAAAGGTTAATAGATATAGTGGATGAGGCGTTAGTAGAATTGAAGCATTTTCCACGTGATGGAGAAAAATATTATGCAATAATTGAAGATAATTATTTATCATCATTCATGTTGCCTCAGGAATTGATTGCAGAAAAACATCATTATGAAAGATCTGAATATTATCAGAAAAAGAGAGAGGCTATATATCTAATTGCATTAAAGCTTTGGAAATAAATATAGAGTACCCGGTGTGGGACTAGACTTATAGAGGTCTGGTCCTGCACCGGGATTTTTTTGTATCGGTTCCCAGAAAGGGAAACAGAAAACATCTGAATATACATTATGGTTCGTCGATAGTTTTATCACTATTATAGCGTTCGATTATATCGTATATAGGAGCTGATTTGGAATCAGAAGGTTCCATCTGATCAATTAGGTCCCTGATTTTTTGCATTTCTTCCTGAGTGATTCTTTCGATTTCTTCTGGTGTATGGGTGTAATAGAACGAAGGAGGAAAAAAGCTGTAACTGGACTGTCCTGTAAAATAATAGAAGTCGTCCATTACTCGAAGCTTGTGTTTGAAACGTATCTTTTCGATGAATTTTTTGAATTTATTAAGCATGTGATGTATCTCCTGATTAGACTAACTGTGCTTACTCAGATATTTTACAATAAATCAAATCATACTGCAATTCGCTCTAAAGAACGAGAAGTAGTTTTGCGGCTTCTGTATCTGACAGCAACTTACAGCTATACTATCTTTAGACCGAATAATCGTTCTAAAGGAGGTGTTGCAATGGATTTGAAAGTTGTAGGTCAAAGGATAAAAGAAGCAAGAGAAGCAAAGAATCTTACACAAGAAGATTTGGCAGCAATCGTTGATCTTAGTCCAACTCATGTTAGCGTAATTGAGCGAGGTCTGAAAGCTACGAAACTGGATACATTCGTGGCCATAGCAAACGCACTTGATGTTTCGGCAGACTCACTTTTGATAGATGTTGTAACACGTTCGACGACCGGTGTTACGAATGAGTTGTCAGATATGATTGCTAAATTACCAGTTAAAGAACAACGAAAAATTTTAAATGCAGTAAGAGCGTTGGTAGAAGAGTGATTATCCTGGAAGGGCAGAGATTGCTCTTCTTTTTTGTTTTGCTTTGTCAATCCGTGTAACTATTTGTCGACCGAAACTTGTTTCTTTTGAAATATTTGTATGATATATTTAGTTCTAAAGAACGAGAACTAATTCTAACGAAAGAGGAGATAAAAATGGAAACAAAAAATATTTTCGAAAGAGTTGCAAGGCAGTATGGTACAACACCTGTAGAAGTTTATTCGGAAATTCAAAAGGCTATTGATGTAGGATTTTCTAATCCGGATCCAATGGTGCAGGCTGAGTGGAAAAAGATGAATTTCAAAGGGGATAAGCCAACACCTGAAGAAGTGATTGCATATTTGGTCGGTAAGCTTCAAACTGAAAAAGGACACTAAATTCATTTTGAGGGAAGGGGATTGGCAAATATGAAAAAGATAATTCTTATGCTGCTTCTGGTAGCTATGACAACATTGTTGGTAGCATGTAGCGGAGTAGATGACAGTGCGCATGTACCTGGGGATCCGGATGTGATCAACAGTATTAGATCAAATAATGATGAACGTCTTGTGGTTATTGCGAATCGAGATGAAATTGAGGATAAAGTGGAGTTCGCTAAATTACTTGTAAAGATGTGTCAGGAAAACTCTTTTCAGACAATTAAATTTTCTACCGACCAAGGGTATGCAACCAGTCTAAAAATGCAAGTATATTTGTGGAGAGATGAAGTAGAAGGTAATGATCCAATAATGACTGTGGAATTCAAGCCGATTGAATGGAATAAAGAATATGATATTGTAAACAATCCAGAAGAGTTTGAACTATTTGTAGATGGAGAACTGGTGGAATAAGTATTATGATATGTAGTAAGAGAAGGTGCTTCCTTTTATGGAGGCACCTTCTTGCGTAAATAATTATAATTCAGGAGTATCCTTTTGAACAGAAAGTTCCTGCCCTAAGATGCTATTTACATTTGAATGAATGATTTGTAATTCGCGTAGCTTTGCACGAGAGAAAGAATAGTCCTCATACTCTTGATTCTTCTTACGAGTTAATTCTTCCTTTTCTGAACGGAGCTGCTTTAATGATGGGATTTTATTTCCGTTGGTTAGCTGCTTTAATTCTTTCCGAGCAGATTCATACAATAGAATCTCTGACTCATGTTCTTCACGGAATTTCTTTTTGTTTTTAGATTTCAAATATTCGCCATATGTTTTTTTGTGAGCAAGATACTGACCACTATTTTTGATTAAAAGGTTGACTGTTTTCAGACGATCCTCTGTGCTTTTTAAAGATATACGTTTTTCATCGAAATCAGATTGAGTGGAAGAGAGAAGTTGCTCCAATTCTTCTAAAGTCCCGATTCTATTCTCTTGCAAAAAGGCAAGAGTTTTTGACATTTGTTGAAGGTTACCTACCTTTACTTTTTGCGCATAGTATTTGTTTTGCTGTGCTTTGATATTTGCTTCAATATCAACGATTAAACGAATGGATTTTGTTGAATATATAGGTTTCTTTGGGTAAGACTTTGTTTGTTCTGTTGTTGTAGGATCTAAAGTTGGTATGCTCTTTTTTAAGAGAAAATCTTGAATATATTCTTTTTCGAAGTTGGTTCCGAGCCTTCTTCCACGAATTGGTTTATCTTTGTCTGGTAATTTGTAACTGATTCGCCCGCGGCTCTCATGAACGGCAATTCCATAATTTTCAAATAGCTTTTTTTGAAATTCTTCGAAAGAGTTGCTGTCTTCCAGGGTGGCAGTAATTGCTCTTCGGAGAAATCCATTTTCTGTCTCAAATTCTGTTTTATCCGGTGTTATGCCGGCTTCTAATTTTTCTTTATTTTCAGCATCAAGTTTTGCTTGACCTTTGCGCTGCGCCCAGTATTCTCTGTCAGTAATTCTGATTTTTGCTGGGGACAATAAATCTACCTGATAGTAATTTTCTCGCTGACAGAGATGCATGGTTTCTTGTTTCAGGTGTTCCAATAATTTGTTTGTTGAACGATGTTTGTTTCCGGCTTTAGCATCACCTGGACGCTCCATAAAGGATTGTTGTGGAACATCGTATTTTCTTACACTATTGATAACGATGTGTACGTGAATATTTCCGGCACTATTATGACCATCAGGATGAGTACATATAATCGTCTGGTGTCCAGGGAAATTTTTGGCAGCAAACTCTTTCCCGAGTTCTTGTGCGTGTTCAGGAGTTAGACCATTTTCATCTTTATCACGAGGATCGAAACTAATGATATAGTGATGGGCTTTTACTTCTGAACGAGTATTGTTCTTTTTGAAGTAGGCATTTGTTGATTCGCATTCTCTGCCGAAATTAAATGGATCACAGTTGAGGCCGTCCAGCAGATATTCTTCTCTGGGAACCATTTGTCCATGTTCATCCAGGATGGGTTTGTTTGTAAATTCATCATGCTGAAAGCAGAGATAATCTGTAGCAGCATCATAGTTGGAGTTTCGGATTTTGATATGTTTAATTACCGCCACGATATTCACCTGCCATCTCTTTTATTTCTTCTCTAATAGATCTCAGTTCCGTGATACATTGTAAAAGTTCTTTTCGTAAGGACGCATCTATAGAGTTGCCTTCATTGAGGTGTCTTGCAATCTGGTTTAAATTACTTCCAATTTTTCCGATGTTGGAAAGTGCTGATAGAAGTTTTGGATCATTGAATATAATTTCTTTTTTTAATGTGATGCGTTTGTCTGTTGCCAGTTTTCGAAAATATGCAGAAACGGACAAATGAGCTTCGCTTGCCTCCTTGGATATGACGTCATATAAATCTTCTGTAACTCGCACATGGATGAATCGTTCTTTGGTAGGTGGGTTTTCTTTCTTTGGTCTTGCCATGGATTTATCCTCCTTTGGTAATGCTTGCTTTATCAAAACTGTGACTGCTATGCAGGAACTAACGAGGGCTTGGGGAAACGTAATCCCCAACAAGTTACCATGTGAAAAACCATGAAAATGAGTTTTTGTATCACGTGGTGGAACTTGCTCTTAGTTAGTAAAAAGCCTCCTACTTTGGTTATGGGGTCAGAAATTACCAAAACTGCCGAAGAAAGAGTGAGGAAAATTTTAAAATGCATTTAGTAAATGGTGAGAACTTTGAATTGCGTAAAGAAAGTTTGGAATAACGAAACGGAAGTGCGGCTATTGCCGATGTAAGGCTTTTTTGCTAATATATTCTTACAGAGTCGACGCTGTAAGAAAGATGATTACTGGAGGGACCTATGAATATCGAAGGATTAGATAAGCTGGATAATGCAATACTGGAAACAATTAAAGATAATGCCAGAATGAGCTATTCTGATATTGGAGAGAAAGTAGGTTTGTCAAGAGTAGCTGTGAAAAATCGTATGGAAATTCTGGAAAAGAAAGGTATCATTCGAGGATACAAAACAATTATTGATGAAACAAAGGTTCCGGATGGAATTTCCTTTATCCTTGATGTGGAAGCAATACCGGAAGAGTACCAAAACGTAGTAGAAGTTCTTGCAAAAGATCGTTTTCTTCGACAAGTTTATAGTACAACTGGGGAATGCAGGATGCATTGTATTGGTTTTGCACCAAATCACAGAACTTTAGAACATCATGTAAATCATCTATTCAGAAGTACAAAAGGGATCAAAAAAATGAGTTGGCATATGCTGCTCAGTACATTGAAAGATGTGGATGGAGGCGTCGAGTATGATAGATGTAAAGAATCTGAACATTTGGAAACCAGAGGAGAAGCAGAAGCACAATAACGAAGCTTATTTATATACAGACATTGGAGATTTGAATTTGACAGTACGTTCTTTTAATTGCTTAAAAAGAGCAGGATGCAATACGATACAAGATGTATTAAATTGCATAGGAGAAGATGGACAGGGACTACGCAGAATTCGTAATCTAGGAAGCCGTAGTGAAACAGAAATTCTGGAAAAATTAGAAGAGCACAAAAAGTATTGTGAAGTTTATGAGAATAAAACTGCTCCTAAAAAAGTAACGATCATAAAACCGGCAAAAAAGATTTGGGATAGAGAAATTGATGAGTTTCACTTATCAAAATATGCGTTATCCAAATTAAAAACCTGTGGAATAAATACAATTGGAGATTTATATGCGACCAATCCTAAGAATGAACCGGGATGGTATGCTGTTAGAGAATTATTTGAAAAGATTCCAAGTTGTAGATAACAAAAAGAAGAGCAGGAGACGTTATGAGTAAAATAGATAATTTTAATTTTAGACAGTTGGCAGGAAATTACGTGTTATTAACAAACATGCCGAGAGAAAGGTTCAGTTTATATAATTCGGAATTTCAGTGCTTAGAAGGTGACAATGCTTTACTTACATATGGATACATTGATCATGAAGCAGGATTGACCTTTGAAGTGCTGTGTTTTGCAAAAGTCCATCCAAACAAAAGGGTAGAATTTAGACCGGGAAACGAGAAGACAACTTTTAAAATCCGCTATGATGGAATGGTAGGAGATGTTGATATATTACCGTATGACATTTCTATGGCGGAATATTCAGGAAAAGTAAAAATGGTTTCTGAAGGATATAACCATAGTGAGGCAGTCAGTGAAATAAGAAAATATGAAGCGATTGATGCGGATAGACATCCGCAGTTTCCGGATGATGTAGGTGCACTTCTTTTTAAAGAAGGTGTCCAGATGGAAAAAGTTTGGGTGCGAACCAATCAGATTATTAACGGAAAGGTTGCAGGAACATTATTGAATCAGCCTAATTCTCCATTGTTTGGACTGAACAGAGGAGATATTGTAACATTGGTTTCTGTTCCGGCAGATGGAAGATATTTTACAGTGGTTGAAACATCAGATATTTATTCTTAGAGGAGAATTAAGATGCCGTTCAAAATAGTAAGAAACGATTTAACAAAAATGCAAGTGGATGCGATAGTAAATACTGCGAATGAAGCTCCAACATATGCTGCAGGTGTTGATACTGCAGTATATAAAGCAGCAGGAGAAGAAGCACTTCTTTGTGAAAGAAAGAAAATCGGATACATGGAAGAAGGAGATGTTGCAATTACTTCTGGTTTTAAACTTCCAGCAAAATATATCATCCATGCAGTTAGTCCGTACTATATCGATGGCAATTCTGGAGAAGAGAAAAAGCTGCGTGCTTGTTATAGAAAAAGTTTAAGGCTTGCAGAACGACATGACTGTAAAAGCATTGCATTTCCTCTGATAGCAACAGGGAGTTTTGGTTATCCAAAAGAAGAAGGTATGCGCATTGCTGTAGATGAAATCAATGCGTTTCTATTAAGCCATGACATGTTGATTTATCTGGTAGTATTTGATACCAGAGCAACTCAATTGGGCTTTAATTTATATCCGGATCTTGAAGCATACATTGATCACAATTATGTTTGTGACAAACGAGAAGAGGAATACGGTGATAGATATTTCGGCTCTGTTCCGAAGGGAGCACCGGGATACGAAGCATATAGAGAAAACAGAATAGAATTTGAAAAGAAATTAAAAAAATCTGAACCAAAATCTTTATCAGCTCCATCTATGGCAAAAGATGAAAGTTGGGATGAGTATATTGTAGAATCTATATGTGAAGCGGATGAACATTCAGACGAAGATTATTTCAGTTTTTTTGAGGAAAATGATTCTGCTATTAAAGAAAGAATGGCACATATGGCCGATACCTTCCAACAGTATTTGTTTTATCTGATTGATCAGAAAGGATTCACAAATGCGGAAGTTTATAAAAGAGCGATTGTCACAAAGCAGCTCTTTTCGAAAATCAAAAAGAATCCCAATTATCATCCGGATAAAGCAACAGCCATGCGCCTGTGTGTAGGAGCAAAATTAAGTCTGGATGAAACGAAGGATTTGCTGGCGAGAGCTGGATATGCACTTTCACCATGTGATAAGAGTGATATTATTTTCTCTTATTTTATAGAACATCATGTACACGACATGATTGAAATAGATATTGCGTTGGAAGAACATGGATTGCCATGCTTCATCGAATAGGAGCGATTTGCTTATGAGACAAGAAGCCTATATTACTGATGGACAGTATAAATTATATATTATCTCGGAAGAAGATAGATGTAATTATGTTGAATTACATCGTCAAATTAATGGAGAACATTCTTTGTTTTTGAATCCACATTGCAGGGATTTGATGTGGGAACAGGTCTTGACTGGAAAAGATAAGGTATATTCGATTTTTGATGAAAACGAAGAATACTGTGGCAGTATTGAGATTCAAAAACCAGATAGTTGCATCCCTGAGCTAGGTATTGATTTGTTGGAACAAAAAAGAAATAAAGGAATAACTCCGAGAGTTGTTCCGATGCTTATAAAAAAATTTATGCTTGATAACAAGGTTGAATATTTTTTGGTTAGGATATCATCTAAAAATCCACATAGTAAGTATGTTTTTGAAAAAATGGGCGCAATTCCAATTGGACAGACCGAGAGCACATTTAAAATGTTTATGAAGGATTTTAAAGAAATTGTAGGTGATACAGATATCGGTGATATCAGAGAAAAATTAAAAAAGTATTTTAATAATGACTCATGCGAAGAGGAAGAAGTTGTTTTTGAGTACAAATATATTCCCCAATAGCGTAGCATATAAGAAGGTCGCCCGCACGGCGACCTTCTTTTTTAAAACCTGTGATATAGTTACATCAGAAACAAGGAAACATATTTAATGGAGGTACATATCATGAGAAAGAATTTGACAGAAATCGTTTTTATTTTAGACAGAAGTGGATCAATGAGTGGATTAGAAGCAGATACTATCGGGGGCTATAATTCTTTGATCCGTAAACAGCAGAGTGAAGAAGGAGATGCGTTTATTTCCACAGTTCTATTTGATGACAAAACGGATGTGTTGCACGATAGAGTGCCAATCGACAAAATCAAACCTATGACGGAGAAAGAATATTATGTTCGTGGCTGTACAGCTCTTTTAGACGCCGTAGGTGGTGCGATTCATCACATCGGTAACGTCCATAAATATGCGAGAGAAGAGGATAAACCAGAGAAGACTCTTTTCATCATCACGACAGATGGGATGGAAAATTCCAGCAGAAGATATTCCTTTGATCAGGTTAAGAAGATGGTTGAAAGACAGAAAGAAAAATATGGATGGGAATTTTTGTTTTTAGGAGCCAACATTGATGCCATTGATGTGGCTGGTCGATTTGGTATTAAAGCTGACCGTGCAGTTAATTATGAATGTGATGCCAGAGGTACAGAAGTTAATTATCGAGCATTAAGTAAAGCAGTAAGTCGTGTGAGAAATTGTGCTGTGGAAGAAATGGACGAAGCTCTTAGCTGTGAATGGAAAGAAGAAATTGAAGCAGATTATAAGGCAAGACATAGACGATAGAGGTATGCGGAATGAGTGATAGAAACATTTGGTTAGATGGAATCATGGGTGTTGTAGTGGGAGATGCGTTGGGATTACCAGTTCAATTTTCATGGCGAGAAGAATTAGAAAATAATCCGGTAACAGAGATGATCGGATATCGAACATTCAATGTGCCGGCAGGATCTTGGTCAGATGACAGCAGCTTGACACTTGCAACACTTAGCAGCATTAATGAATTGGATCGAATCGATAGCGAAGATATTATGAAACGTTTTGTTCGCTGGTATGATGATGGTGAATATACACCGTTTGGATATGCCTACGATATTGGATGTACATGCGAAGAAGCAATTTGCAGATATAGCGAAATGAAAAATTATAAGGAATGTGGTTGTGTTGGAGAGTTTTCAAATGGAAATGGTTCATTAATGAGAATCATGCCAGTTTGCTTATATGTGTGTGAAAATGTAATGCGTGGGAAGATGGAAGAGAAACAGGGGCTGGATCTCATTCACGAAGTTTCTGCTCTTACCCATGCTCATCTACGTTCAAAAATTGCTTGTGGCATATATTATTTTTTAGTAAAAAGTATTCTCCATAATCCAGGACTTTTGTCAGAAAGATTGCAAGCCGGAATTGATGATGCGATAAGATTTTATCATGAGGATATTAGGAATCTGGTGCAGATGGCATTCTATCATAGATTGATGCACTTAGATGAGTTTAAGAATACGTCTGTTGAAAAAATAGAGAGCAGTGGGTATGTGGTAGATAGTATTGAAGCAGCAATATGGTGTTTGCTTACTACAGGGAACTTCAAAGATTGTCTGTTGAAGGCTGTAAATTTAGGACGAGATACGGATACGATTGCAGCGATTGCCGGAGGACTTGCTGGATTATATTATGGATATCAAAAAATGCCGGAAGAATGGTTGGAGAAAATTCAGAGAAGAGACTGGATTGAGAAAATGTGTGAATAAGAAAGAATGTGTGGCCGGGATAATATTCTGGCCACAATTTATATGCTGTTGTCTTTTGGACTTCAAGTTCTTAAAAACATTTTGTAGTTCTAAAGATTGAGTATACAAATTCTATGGTAAAAGGATAAAAATTATTTTTTTAAAGTAATTTTTAACGGGCCTACAAGTAAAACTTTAAAAATACGAAGATTAACTTTACGCTAGTATGCACTTGTGCTATAATTCAATATCATGGGCTTAATATGCCTAAAGCAAAGAGAACGGTTTGTAAGTAGTGAGGTGCACAATGGCAGTATCGTATAATGGATTATGGAAATTACTGATTGATAAGAATTTAAAAAAAGGTGATTTACAGGATCGGATCGGAATTAGTAGCAGCACTTTAGCTAAAATGGCGAAAGGTGAATGTGTTTCAATGAATGTTCTGGAACGAATTTGTGAAGATTTGGAATGTGATTTTGGAGATATCGTTAGTTATGAGCGAGGTTCCAATACTAAAAAGAGTGTATAGGTGAATGGTATGGGAACGATAATTTCTCGAAGATATTATTCGGATATTGACCAAGAACGATATTTAAAACCAATCATATTTTGCAATCCAACAGACAAAGAAAAAACACAAGCGTTATCATTAAATGTTAAAGTGGCAGAAAAATTGAGTAAAGTAAGACCACAGATGAGGACAATGCGTATAGAACAGTGTTTAAGTCAAGTAATAGCAACAATGCCGGAAAATGCAATTCTAAAAGAATTTGATGTTTTGTTTCATCCGGACTACCAGATTGATGTGATGAAGATATTGGTGGCGGCTTGTAAGAAAAAACGCTTTCGTTTAATTTGGCCTGGCAGATATGAAAATGGAATGCTTTATTATTCGGAAGAAGGATATAGAGATTTTGAAATATATAAGATTGATGATTACGATATAACATGCGTGATTTAGGAGGATTATTATGAATTATTCGCAATTGATTAATTTTCAGCCAATTGAATCTACGATTCAGCTGGTTGAGGCTGGGGAAAAGGAAGCTGCCAAAAAACTTGTGCAAACATACGTTATGTCTGATTCCATGGCTGAGAATTTGAAAGTTCCTGTAATGGATCAGTTACAGATGGAGGAAGTAGTTGATAACAAAGGTGTCCTTGTTGTAGGTAACTATGGTACTGGTAAATCACACTTAATGTCTGTAATTTCTGCAATTGCAACAGATGCTGACAATTTGCAATATTTACAAAATAAAAAACTGGCAAAAGAGATGGAAAGTATTGCTGGTAAATTTGAAGTCTTACGAATTGAAATTGGTGGAGTAACTATGTCTTTAAGAGAAATCCTTTTTGGATTTATCCAGGAAGACTTTGATAATAGAGGAATTAATTATGAAACACCTGATTTTGCAACTGTAAGAGATAATAAAAAAATCATTAAAGATATGATGATGGCTTTTTCTGAGAAGTACCCAGATAAAGGCTACTTAATTGTTGTTGATGAGTTCCTATCTTATTTAACATCAAGGGATGAAAGACAGATTGTACTGGATCTTGAATTTTTCCGTGCGCTTGGTGAAATGTGTTCTAAATCAAAGTTAAGAGTTATTTTTGGTGTGCAGGAGAAGATTTTCGATAATCCAAAGTTCAGTTTTGTGTCTGATACTTTGAAGAAAGTTAGTGATCGCTTCACACAGTTGATTATTACGAAAGAAGCAACATCTTATGTTGTTTCAGAACGTATATTAAAGAAAACACCGGAACAGAAGGCATTGATCAGACAGCATTTGGAAAAGTTTTCTGAATTATATACGGGTATGTCTTCTAAATTGGAAGAGTTTGTGGATCTGTATCCAATTCATCCATCTTATATAGAAGTGTTCAATAAAATTCACGTATATGAGAATAGACACATTTTGAAAGATATTTCAATGACTATTCGTGAAATATTCAATAATCAGGTTCCAGAAAATGCACCGGGAATCTATTCCTTTGATAGCAGCTGGCCTGCAATTAAAAGTAATGGAATTCTGAAATCTGATCCTACAATTTCAAGAGTAGTGAATGCAAGTAGTCAGTTGGAAGATATTATTAACCGATCTTTCCCGAAACCAGCATATAAGCCGTTGGCAATAAAAATTGTTTATGCGCTTAGTGTTCATAGATTAACTACAAATGGTTTGGATGTTCAGTTTGGTTTGACAGCGGAGAATCTGAAAGACGATTTGTGTTTATATTTGCCGTTGCCAGAGCAGGAAGCAGAATTTTTATTAGGTATTGTATCAGCTACATTGAAAGATATCATGACAACGGTATCTGGTCAGTTCATTATTCACAATGACGCCAATAATCAGTATTACATTGATGTTGATAAAGTGGTTGACTACGATGAAAAGATTAAGCAGAAAGCCTCTTTTATGGCAGATTCCGAATTGAATCGCTATTTTTATAATGTTGTGTATTCTTGTCTTGAATGGGATGCAAAACAGTATGTAACTAATTTTAATATTTATGAATATGATCTCAACTGGGATTCTCATAATATTTTCCGTGAAGGGTATTTATTTATGGGATTACCAGGAGAAAGAAGTACGGCACAGCCTGAAAGAGATTTTTACATTCACATCATGCCTCCATATGAAGTGGCAGGAAAGACTGTTCAACATTTGAAAGATGAAGTATATCTGTATTTTAAATCATCTAAGGACTTTAAGGAGATATTGGGACTTTATGCTGCTTCAAATAGTCTTGCGCAGATTAGTGAAGGCAAGGATAAAGATGCATATTTAACTAAAGGTAATATGCTTCGAAAAAAATTAGTGAAGTATTTAAGCGAAAATAAGAATACGTGCTTTGATGTTGTGTATTTACAGCAACGTAAACAAATGATAGAAGTGTTGCGAGGCCGTTATAATCGCGATATGACGTTTAAGGATACAATTGATCTTGCTGCGTCTATTATCTTTGATGAATATTTCAATAATAAATATCCGGAATTTCCGGTTATGAAAACAAAGATTACAAGAAAAAATCGTGCTGATAATGCTAGAGCAGCTTTTGATTATTTCGCCGGAAGAAAAACTCAGCAGGCGGCAACCATGCTTCAGAGTTTTAGCATTTTAGATGGAGATAAGATTCGCCCAGAAGGGTCTAAATATGCTTCGTATTACATTGATAAAGTAAAAGCATTACCACCACAAGGAGTATTGAATTTTTCTGATTTATTTGAAGTGGGATTCTTAGACGAGGCTTTTGATAAGAAATATCAAATTAGTTATATGTACACTCCGATTATTTTCTTGTCTTTGGTATATGCAGGATATGCTGTATTGACTTTAAAAAATGGTACAACACTTACCGCATCTAATTTGGATCAGGTTCCAAAGATGGGAGTGATGGATTTATATGAATTCAAATATATTTCTAAACCAGCACAGGTATCTATGGCTGAGTTAAAGAAGTTGTTTGATATTCTTGATATCAATCCCGCTCTTTTGGACAATCCAAATGACCGAGAAAAAGGTATAAGTGAGCTTTTGAAGAAAGCACAAGAAATGAGTAATAGTGCTGTGCTTTCTAATAGAAAACTTAACGATGGCTTCGAGCTCTGGGGAGAACCATTGGCTGGTGGCGGACAAGTTTCAATGATGCAACACGCTTGTACAGTAATCCGAGATGAATTCAGCAACTATGGTGCAAAATACAATACCCCTGCAAAACTCAATAATTTTAATCTTTCTATGGATGATGTAGAAAAATTAGGAAAACAGATAGAACAAATGAATTTAATTCAGCAGTATGTGGCTTTTAAAGCTGAATGTGGTGATGTTGTAAAATACATTTCAAATATTGAATTTATTGATTTAGGGGAAAACTTTAAATCTGAATTTGATAGTGCAAAAGCTTCATTTAGGGAAATTCGTGATGGAATTGCATCGGGAACTTCTGGTGAAAATGCGGCTCTAAGAGTGACATCAATATTAAATGGTATCAAAGAGAAGTATATTAGCATTTATTATGAGGAGCACAAGAAAAAACGTCTTGATGTAACGGATGCAAAAAGGAGAGGAAAAATTCAGGAGAGCCTACAGATGGCTAATCTGAAAAAACTCCGCAGTATTGAAATTGTGTCCTCTGCAAAACTGACGCAGATTGAACAAGATATTTCTGAATTGCGTATCTGTTATGATTTGACACCTGAAGAATTGAGACATTCTCATATTTGTCCACATTGTCATTTTAATTTGTCTGATAAGGCGAAGAATGTTTATGGACAGATGGATCATATTGAGATTCGAATTGACGATTTAGTAGAGGAATGGAGTAAAACTCTGTTGGATACTATTTCAGACCCGATTGTGGCGAGCCAAAAAGAGTACCTTAGTGGGGAACAGAAAAAAGTAATCGAAGATTTTATTGCAAGTGGTATCTTGCCTAAACGAGTAGATGAATTCTTTGTTAAAGCTATTAATGCATTATTAAAAGGTTTTGAACCAGTGGTAATTGATTCAGACGAGTTGGTTCAGAAACTTGAAGCCTTCCCACCAATGGATGAAATAACCTTTAAAGCTAAGTTTAATGAAATTATAGCGATGTATACTAAGGGAAAAGACGTAAATAAACTTCGTATAGTTGTAAAACGTAAAGAAAGGGAAGACTAATATGGAAAAGAGAAAACTAACCAAAGAAGACATAAACGAAGTACGAAATATAGAGGGTTTTCCTATTGGTAATGATGAAGATATTATTAGACTTTCTAATGCACCATATTATACAGCTTGCCCTAATCCGTTTATTGAAAAGTTTATTCGTGAAAATGGAAATCCTTATGATGAGAATATTGACGATTATCATAGAGAGCCATTTACTTCGGATGTGAGCGAAGGAAAACATGATCCTCTTTATATGGTACATAGTTACCACACAAAGGTTCCCTACAAAGCTATTATGAGATATATTCTTCATTATACAAAACCAGGAGACATTGTTTTTGATGGTTTTTGCGGCACGGGGATGACGGGCGTAGCTGCACAGATGTGTGCTGATTATTCGACTTGTTTTCAGGTTGGGGAAACAGACGCTGAAAATATAGGGAAACGAAATGCTATATTAGTAGATTTATCACCAGAAGCAACATTCATTGCTCATAACTATAATACAAAGATTGATATATTAGCATTTGAAAAAGAAGCAAAACGTATATTAAGTGAATGTTATAGAGAATGCGGGTGGGTATACAAGACCCAATCTGAAGATTCTTATAATGATACAGAAGGAATTATAAATTATACAATATGGTCGGAAGTATATATTTGCCATAATTGTAGCAGTGAGTTCGAATATTGGGATGTTGCTGTAGATAAGGAGGAGGAGAAATCCATTAAAAACCCTCGATGCCCACATTGTGGAGCGCTAGTAAAGAGAGAAAATTGTGAAAAAGCGATGATTCCATTCTATGATATCCAAAACGACGAAGTATCTATGCAAAGCAAATGTGTGCCAATTCGGATTAGCTATGAGGTGGATGGAAGACGTTTTTCTAAAAAACCGGATGAAAAAGATTTAGCCATTATTGATAAAATAAATGATATGAAATTGAACGATTGGTATCCATCTCAGCTTATGATGCATAAAGGAGCAGAATGGGGGGATTATTGGAGAGCTGGTTATCATATCGGAGTTACGCGTGTCAATCATTTTTATACAAAGAGAAATCTATATGTTTTAGCTAAATGCAATGCGCTAATTGATGGCGTAGATAATAAAGAAATTCAATCGGCACTAAGATTTTGGATGTCATCGATTTATTCAAGATCCCATAAATTGAATCGCTATATGCCCGATCATCATCGACACGTTGGCCCATTATCGGGCACATTATATATACCTTATTTTCAGGCAGAGATAAATATTCTTTCTTTGTTAGAAGATAAATTAAATTCATTAATGAATCTAGCGTTAATTCCGAGTGATTCAATTGTAAGCACACAGTCTTCGACGGATTTAAAGAATATTCCAGATTCAGCAATTGATTATATTTTTGTAGACCCACCTTTTGGTGATAATTTGCATTATTCTGAACTGAATTTTATTCAAGAATCATGGTTGAAATGTTTCACAAATAATTCAAAAGAAGCGATAGTAAATGTATCACAAAAAAAGGGAATACCAGAATATCAGGACTTGATAGAAAAATGTTTCTCAGAATTTTATAGAATTCTAAAACCTAACAGGTGGATTACTGTGGAATTTCATAATTCAAAGAATGCAGTTTGGAATTCTATTCAAGAAGCCCTGCAGAAAGCAGGATTTATTGTGGCGTTTGTGAGAACTTTAGATAAACAAAAAGGAACAACAAAACAACTTAGTTATACGATGGCGGTTAAACAGGATTTAGTTATTTCTGCTTATAAACCAAATAGTTTACTAAAAACAGAATTAATTTCAAGAGCAGGGACGGAAGAGACAGCATGGCATTTTGTAAGACAACATCTTGAAAATATTCCATCCGTTGTCATTAATGGAAACCGAATCGAAGTTATTGCTGAACGACAGCCATATCTGCTGTTTGATCGAATGGTAGCTTATCATATCATGAATGGTATTCCAGTGCCTATTGACGCTACAGATTTCTATCGTGGATTGGATGACAGATTTTTAAAACGTGATAATATGTATTTTTTGGCTGACCAAGTGAATGAATATGATGTCGCTCGAATTAAAACAGAAGTAGAAAACATCCAGTTCAATTTCTTTGTAACTAACGAGAAGACAGCAATAGCGTGGCTATATCAACAGTTAAGTAATGAGTATGGCGGAGCTAAGACTTATGCAGAGATTCAGCCTAAGTTTATGCAAGAAGTAAAATCTGTGGATCGATATGAAGCAATGCCGGAATTGGGAGTGCTGTTAGAAGAAAACTTTTTACAGGATGAGAAGGGACGTTGGTATATTCCAGATACAACCAAAGAAGGTGATGTTGCAAAGCTAAGGGAAAAGAAACTCTGGAAAGAGTTTGAAGAATATCTTGGCGGCAAAGGTAAGCTTAAGAAATTCCGCTCTGAAGCCATCAGAGTAGGATTTTCAAGACTTTGGAAAGATAAAAACTATAAAGCAATTGTTGATATTGCGAACAGACTTCCGGAACAGACAATTCAAGAAGATTCTACTTTACTTATGTATTATGATATAAGTTTGAGTCGAATGTAGATGAAGGAGAATTATTATGAGGCCCTTACAATTATCAATTAAAGATATACAAAAAATGAAAAATATTGAGGGATTTCCAATCGCAGAGGATGAGGATATCATTTCTCTTTCGGAACCTCCGTATTATACAGCTTGCCCTAATCCATATATACAAGATTTTTTGAATCAATATGGAGTTAAGTATGATGAGAAACATGATGATTACCATAAAGAGCCATTTGCAGCTGATGTGAGCGAAGGAAAGAATGATCCCTTATACATGGCACATACATATCATACAAAAGTGCCATATAAAGCTATAATGCGTTATATTTTACATTATACAAAACCAGGAGATATTGTTTTAGATGGTTTCTGTGGAACAGGTATGACAGGTGTTGCTGCACAAATGTGTGGTAGTGATGATATTGCATTAAAAGCAGAGATGGAGAGTAAAAATCGAAACATCCAGTGGGGAAAACGATTTGCTATTTTAAATGATTTATCTCCGGCAGCTACATTTATTGCGAATGGATATAACACTCCTTTTGATATGCAGGATTTTATAAATGAATTTAATTGTATATTAGAAGATGTTGAAAGGGAAGTCGGAAATCTATATCAAACAAAACATTTAGGAGCAACCACTTTATTTGGGGATGCTTACGGAGAAATAAATTACGTTATATGGTCTGATGTTTTTTTATGCCCTCATTGCGGTGAGGAAATTGTTTTTTGGGATGCTGCAGTTGATGAAAAGAATAAAAAAATTGATAACGAATTCTTTTGTCCTAAATGCGGAGTTGCAGTTAAAAAAGCTACTTGCGAGCGTTCTATTAGTAAAATGTTGGATGTTACTGGCGATATTGTTGACTTTGCAAAACAAATTCCAGTAAAAATAAATTACACATATGGCGGAAAACGATATGAAAAGGTTCCAGATGCAGAGGATATAAAAAAAATAGATAATCTACACTATACAAATATAAGTGAATGGTTTCCGAGTCTTCGAATGTGTGAAGGAACAGAGGGAAGAAGAAATGATATAAGTGGTATAACACATACACATCACTTTATGACACCAAGGAATTTGCTTATATTTGCAAAGATTTTTGCACATCCTAAAATGCATTTGAGTAAGGTAGTATTTACTAGTGTATTAATGAATTGCACAAAAACTTATCGATATAGAACGAACGGAAAAGGTGGTGCACTGTCAGGTACTCTATATATACCATCTCTGTATCAAGAAAATAACATTTTTCAAAGTGCAAGAAGAAAATTCAAAGATTTCGCTGTACGTAAAAATGGAGAAGGAACAATAATATCTTGCGGCAGTGCTACAGAATTGCCTGTTCCAGATAATTCGATTGATTATATTTTTACAGATCCACCTTTTGGAAGTAATTTAAATTATTCAGAACTTAGTTATATATGGGAAGCTTGGTTGAAGGTTCAAACCAATCAAAAACCCGAAGCAATAGTTAATAAAGCACAAAAGAAAGCCTTATCAGAATATCAAGAATTAATGACAAATTGCTTTACTGAATTTTATAGAGTGCTAAAACCTAACCGTTGGATTACAATTGAATTTCATAATTCGCAAAATGCTGTGTGGAATGCAATTCAAGAAGGTGTTCAACGTGCAGGATTTATAGTGGCAGATGTAAGAACGTTAGATAAAAAACAGGATAGTTTTAAACAAATTAAGGCTACAGGAGCAGTAAAGCAGGATCTAGTTATTTCAGCATATAAGCCGAAAGAAAGTTTTTTGCAAAGTTTTTATCAAAATGCAGGAACCGAAGAAACTGCATGGAATTTTGTAAGACAACATTTAGAAAAAATACCTGTTGTTGTTATAAATAATGATAAGATTGAAATAATTGATGAACGTCAGGCATACTTATTATTTGACAGAATGGTAGCTTATCATATTATGAATGGAATACCAATACCAGTGGATTCAGTTGACTTTTATAAAGGTCTTGACGAGCGTTTTCTTAAAAGAGATGAAATGTATTTTCTTGCCGATCAAATTAACGAATATGATACAGCAAGAATAAAAACGGATGTGGAACCAATTCAGTTTAGTTTTTTCGTAACAAATGAAAAAACAGCAATATCTTGGCTTTATCAACAACTCAGTGAAGAATTTGGTGGTGCTAAGACTTATGCAGAAATTCAGCCTAAATTCATGCAAGAAGTAAAATCTGTGGATCGATATGAAGCAATGCCAGAATTGGCGGTATTGCTGGAAGAAAACTTTTTGCAAGATGAAAAGGGACGTTGGTATATTCCAGATACAACCAAAGAAGGTGATGTTGCAAAGCTAAGAGAAAAGAAACTTTGGAAAGAATTCGAAGAATATCTTGGTGGCAAAGGCAAGCTTAAAAAATTCCGTTCCGAAGCCATCAGAGTAGGATTCTCAAGACTTTGGAAAGATAAAAACTATAAGGCGATTGTTGATATTGCGAACAGACTTCCGGAACAGACTATTCAGGAAGATTCTACATTGCTTATGTATTATGATATCAGCTTGAGCAGAATATAAAAGAGGTGTTTATTAGAATGTTCGAAATTGGCGATTTCGTTTTTGATAGAATAACAGGAGATAATGTTCAAATACTTGATCGTATTGATTTATGGGGATTTGTCTCCTATAAGGTATTTGATCCAATTACGGGACAAGTATATAAAATAAATGAAGAACAAGTAAATGCAGCACAGAACATGATATCTTATGATGAAAACTATCTAAGATATCTAGTTTGGCTTGCAAAAATCAAGAACGAAACCGCTGAAGGCATTCTTTCATCTACTTCTAGTGGTGTAATTCCATTGCCACATCAAATGCATGCTTTAAACAAAGCTTTAGAAGGTGAGCAAATTCGATATATTTTGGCAGATGAAGTTGGCCTTGGAAAAACAATTGAAGCTGGATTGATTATTAAGGAATTAAAGGCACGAGGGTTAGTGAAGCGTATTTTAGTGGTATGTCCAACTGGCCTTGTTACGCAATGGTCTAATGAAATGAAGGAAAAATTTTATGAAAAATTTCAGGTCATTTTGCCTTCTGATTATGATACGATCCGACGCATCACAGATAGTAAGGATGTTTATGGGCAATATGATCAAGTGATTTCTCCTATGGATTCAATTAAGCCAATTGAAAAGCATGCAGGATGGTCTGCGGAAAAAGTAGAAGCTTACAATCAGGAACGTATTTATTCTATCATCAATAGTGGATGGGATTTGATCATCATTGATGAAGCACATAGAGTAGCAGGTTCATCAGGAGAAGTGGCCCGTTATAAATTAGGTCAACTATTGGCGAAAGCAAGTCCATATTTATTGCTGTTATCAGCAACTCCGCACAACGGAAAAACAGAACCTTTTTTGAGGTTAGTTAGATTGTTGGATGAAGATGCGTTTCCGAATGCAAAATCAATTGTGAAGGAACAGGTATCACCTTTTTTAATTCGTACAGAAAAGAGAGAGGCAATCGACAACAATGGAGAATTTCTGTTTAAAAATAGGATTACGCATTTAATCACATTAGACTGGGAAGAAAAACATAGTTTTCAAAAAGACTTATATGGTTTAGTGAGTGATTATGTTTCCAAAACTTATAATAAAGCATTAAGAAATAAGAAGAAAAATATGTGCTTGATTTTCTTGCTTATTATTATGCAAAGGATGACGACAAGTAGTACAGCTGCAGTCAAAGAAAGCTTGCAGAAACGATTGTATGCTTTACAAAATAAAAACACTAAACAAGGTGAATTAGTAGAAGCAGATTTAGAAGATTTAAATATCGAAAATGATGTAGAAGATGCTATTGAGGCATTATCTTTAGATACAAATGAAGAAATAGAAGAAATTCAGAATATGATTGCGATGGCAAAGCAAGCTGAGTTTCAAAGTCAGGATGTAAAAGTGGAAAAACTAACGGAAATCATCGATATGATATTAGATGAAGACCGGAAGCAAAAAGTAATTATTTTCACTGAGTTTGTGGCTACGCAAAAATTCCTACAGCAGATTCTTCTAAGAAGAGGATATACCGTAACAATCTTAAATGGGGGAATGTCTATAGAGGAGAGAAATGATGCGTTACATGAATTTAGAGAGAATACCAGCATCTTTATATCTACAGATGCTGGAGGAGAAGGTCTAAACCTTCAATTTGCAAATATTATTATCAATTATGACTTACCTTGGAATCCAATGAAGATTGAGCAGAGATGTGGACGTGTTGATCGTATTGGGCAAGAGAGAGATGTTCATATTTATAATTTTATTGTAAGAGATACAATCGAAAATCGAGTAAGGGAAGTTATAGAGGAAAAACTGTCAGTAATCATGGATGAGATGGGTGTTGATAAGTTTTCTGATGTATTAGATAGCGAAGTGGCAGAGTACGATTTCACAGATGTATATATGAAATCAATTGCAAAGCCGTATAACATAGAAAAAAATATCCAATCTGTAGAATCAGATATGAAGCAGCAATTGGATAATTCAAAGAAATATAAGGAAATAATTAAAGAAGATAAAGAATTAGGATACTGGATAGGGAAAGAATCGAATTTTGATACTGCAAAAGCTTTGCGGCTAATGCTTACATACTATGATCATTGGAAGGGTAACGATAGTAGGTTAATTGATGAAATAGGAATTGCTGATGAAGAAGTAAAAGAACATTTGAATGCTGATATTATGCAAGATAAGAATAATCCATTACTTTCTGTGGGAATTCACAATTTTCCAAATGAGGCTGGATACTTTATGTTATGGAACTTATCAGTATCAAATAAAGATTCTGGGCAAAAAATAATACCGATATTTGTTAATGATAATAATGTATTACGCCCAATGGCGGGGAAACGTATTATGGATGTGTTTTTGGATCCGTCTTCTCGCTTAGATGTTCATTCCATTGACAATGTGGATGCGGATACCTACGAGTTGTTAACACAAATCAGCAAAGATTTTGCTTATGATACATTTGTGGATTTAAAGAATCGTCATATGCGTCATGCTGAGGAGAGCTATAAAAAATATAAATATGCGATCGAACTTCGTATGGAAACAGCCAAAAATATTGGAATAGAAAATATCCGGAATTCAAGACTACAATGGTTAGAGAAAGAAATGCTATCAATTGAAAGTGAATACAAAAAGGAAATGCAAGTATATCCGGAATTCAGATTGATGGCTCTGGTAAGATTGGAGGCATAATCATGTTTGCAAACTATGTGTTTGAAAAGACATCCGCACCATATGTAAAAAAGATATTAATATGGGATGTTGAAGATTTGATGAATAAAGAGAACCTGGCAGATGTTTTTCTGACGCATGATTTTGCAGTTGTTTGGTATGAGGATGATTTAGATTTACGACTGAAATATACTGATGTAGTTTTCGATTTAGAAGAAAAAGTATTATTGATTGCAAAGCCAGAGCAATATATTCCTTATGATGTTTTGAGTAAATTTACACAATATACTTTGCGGATGAATGAGTTATTTCCTTTGCTTAATTCAGAAGAATTACATAATTTGAAGCGAACGGATAAAGATTTGCTGACCCAGGTTTATGCAAGGAATTTTTCAAATTATAAGCGAAGAGAAGAAACAAAGGTCTATGTGGAGAGTCAGGTGCGCTCACGAGATAATGTTGAGGTTTATCTGGCATATCGGCTTAAAGTGTTGCAAAAACAACTTGAAAAGGCAAGTACATACCGTGAATGGTATGAGCTGGCACGAAATAAAGCAAAAATTGAAGTTTTGGCTGCACAATATGAATGCAAAACAAATTTGGAAGACGTAAACGAAAAGTTTTTGACTTTCGTTAAAGAAGATTATGGAAAATTGTCAGGTATATTAAATAAAAACAGTCCGATATTTGTAAGTAATGCAATGGAATATATGAAAGATTCTAGTGATAAGTTCGTAATCATAGTAATGGATGGAATGTCCGAGTTTGATTGGGAAATATTACAGGATTCATTTGAGGGAATAATATATCAAAGGGATGAGATGTTTGCGATGATACCGACAACTACTTCCATATCAAGACAATGTTTATTGTCGAATAAATATCCTAGCCAGTTAGAGAATCCATGGAGCCAAAGCAAAGAAAAGAAGGAATTTTTTGAGTGTGCTAAAGCGTTAGGCTTTCAAGACAATCAAATTGGTTATGAAAGAGGATATGACGCAGAATTTGGTATGTTTGTAAAATGTGGCGCTGTTATTGTTAATGATATAGATGATTTAGTACATGGTCAGCAGCAAGGCCGTGTTGGAATGTATCATGATATAAATACGATGTCAAATCAGAAGAAACTAAGGAAACTGGTAAATAGGCTTATCAAATCTGGATTTGATATATATATTTCTTCTGATCATGGAAATACACCGTGTATTGGAACTGGTAGGTTGATGGGGACGGGAGTGGAAACAGAAACCAAAAGTAAGCGAATGGTTGTATTGAAGGATTTTGCAAATAAAGAGGAACTTATAGAAAAGAGGGACTTGATTGAATATCCTAAATATTATTTGCCAAAAGAATATGACTATTTGATTTGTCCGGCCGGGAAATCTTTTGATGCCAAAGGAGCGGATGTAATGAGTCATGGCGGCACAACTATAGATGAGGTTGTTGTTCCATTTATAAAAATAAAGGCGGTAGATAACAATGGCTAAAATGGTAGGATTATCAAGAAATTTGAAATTACAGTGGTTGAACAAAACAGTAGAATTATATACAGCAGGGCTAAATGAAGCAGAAATAAAAGAACAGTTGAATGAGTACCTTAGCTTTGAGATTTCGAGCCCGACAAATTTGAGAAAAACAAGAGAAATTCTCATGAATATTTGGGTATATGAAAATGAGCTGTCTAAAAATGTAAAATCAGAAGCAGCAGCTTTAATAAAGAAAGATCCGGATAATGCACTTGCTATGCATTGGTGTATGATGCTTGCAGCATACCCTGTTTTTGTGGATCTTTGTAAGTTAATTGGAAAGATGGCTGAATTCCAGGATGAAATTACATTAGCACAGATAAAACAGAAATTATACGATGAGTGGGGCGAAAGATCCACTTTGTATCATTCTATAGATAAATTAATTGCTACACTTAAAAATATGGAAGTGTTGGTATGCGATAAACCAGGAAAATATCGTGTAAACAAACACAATGTAACGGATCAAAAGGTTATCAAATGGATGATATACATGCTGATGATAATTGATGATAGTGGTTATTATACATTTATTGATTTAAATTCTTCTGCGTACTTATTTCCTTTTACATATGATGTCAAAAAGGAGACGATTATGCAGGATGAACACTTCGTGTTGAACAATTTTGGCGGCGAATTAACAATTGCTTTAAAGGACTGAGATGCAGGAAAGAATTATGAAACCCAAATACTCGATATTATTGTGTAACCAGAAATTATCTGAATATAAAATAAAAATTTCTGAATGGCTGCATTCTGGAGTGAAGGTAATTTGGTTTGGTTTAGATGAAGAAACAAAGCAATTAAAAGCGGAATATTCCGATTTTGCTGACGCTTTTTTATTACAGCTATATTCTGTTGATTTTTTATATAAGAATGTTATTTTGGATGGATGCGATAAAGATGATTTTTTGTCTATTCTAGAAAAAGAATGTCCGGCCTTTAATGTGGCTCAGTATAAAGTAGAACATTGTAAGGAAGATGAACATATTGTTGTTCAGGCCTCTGCAGGAACCGGAAAAACAAAAGTAATGGTGGATCGTATCATGTTTTTGATGCACACGGTTCCGGGATTGCAGATGTCGGATATCTTCATGATTACATTTACTAATGATGCGACCAATCAAATGAATCAAAGATTGCAGGATGCATTGATGAGTAGATTTCGTTTGACCGGCAATCTTAGATATTTTAGATGGGTAGAGCAACAATCACAGATGAATATCAGTACAATTCATAGTTTTGCCTATACAATGTTAAAGGAATATGGTATAGGTCAAAGCTTTACGCGCAATTTGTCTATTCGTAATTTTAAATATGAGCGTAAAGATTTGATAAAAGATATGATGGATGAAAAGACAGATGAGGCATCGCCAATTCGGAGTCAGGTGGGTGTGCCTTTGTATAAAGCGAATGCACTGGTAGATAAATATTGGACCGGTTTCGCTAGTATCGGAATATCTCATAAAGATATGACGTCTATGAATTGGGGTAATGCATCTGATGAGAATTCAAAGGCATTTCATAATTTGATTTCATCTGTTGTAGTGGACTTGGATGATGATTATTTTGATATCAAAAGATTGAATGATGCCATTTCTGTAAATGATATTATGAGAGATTTGCAGGAAGTATTGATGAGTGATACATTGCCTCAGCCAGATATGTCGATGAAATATTTGTTTATCGACGAATTTCAGGATTCTGATTTGTCCCAGATTAAAGTCGCAACATTGTTAGTGAAACTGATGGGTGCAAAATTATTCGTGGTAGGGGATGTAAAGCAGAGCATTTATCGGTTCCGAGGAGCAACGGATCAAGCGTTTGATATATTAAAACGAGATTTAAAAGAAATAGGAGCAAAGCCATCGAAAAATTATATTTTGGTCAACAACTATCGTACTGCATCGAATATTATGAATCGTATGAATGACTATTTTAAGCAGTGGGGATATGATGGATTGCTAAAATATGATGGTCCGGTTATTCCTTTTAATAAAGAAAAGGGAACAATGAAAATGATTCCAGGTTATAAAGATCAGGAATTAGAGAATGAATTAATTGTGGAAATCGCTAGAGAACAACTAGATGCATTAATTGAAAGAGTGGAAAGTTCCGGCAAGAACCCAAATGAGAAAAATCGAGTGGTTATGCTTACAAGAACAAATACCGAACTTAAAAACTTGGCGGATCTGCTTCGACGAAATAAAATTCCTGCAAGTATTAGCCAGGATGGAAGCTTTTTTACAAGTGAAGCGGTAAGAGATTTTTATACGATGATTTGTTCCTATATGTTTGCAGATGAACCGAAACATATATTTAACTATCTTTTTACGCCATATGCGGGTGAAATTGAACCTATGGATATCAATATCATGGAACAGTTTGATGGTGACTATGATATGCTCATTGATTATCTTGGCCATTTTTTAGGAAAAACAACATGGGAAAAGTATTACAAAGAATTTAGACTTAAACCGGTGATGTCTGTAATAAAGAATATCATCGATTATGAACCGATCTTGGAGAATTATATTATTAATTCTAAACGTTGTAAGTTAGAAGCAGGCTGGGAAGAAAAGCGTGCCATAGCACAAACAAGAACAGATGCTACAAGATATCAGGCAGATTTGGAAAAACTGCTTGTTCTTCTTCAACAGAATATGGGTGGAGATAAAGTAAGCCTTTATGATGTATACCACTATTTGAAATTACAGATTGCTACTAATCGCACAGATTCGGAGCCAAATATTGAAACAGATGATGATTACACATCCATTTTATGTATGACGGTGCATAAATCAAAAGGCTTGGAATTTGAGACAATTATTGTACCTTATACAGCAAGAAGATTTCCGTCGCGATATAACACGGAAATCATTATTGATCCACTTACGAAAGAAGTCGGTTGGAATTTTGTAGATGATAAACATAAGCATCCAGATATGAGCAATGATTTATATGGTAAATTGAAGCTCATGGATATAGAAAGAACACGAGCAGAAGAAACAAGAATCTTGTACGTTGCTATGACAAGGGCTATTAATAATTTATTCTGTGTTGTTCACCCGGCTAGAACAACAGAATGCTGGGCGTATTTGATTGAGGAAGTGGGTGTAGATTATGAGTAGAGATATTTATACATACATGGATCTTAGAAACCTAGGTCAGAGTCCTTATTGGAACAAGATCCGAAACATTCCTCAGATTACGGTAACAGCTGATTTGAGAAAGAGCTTAAAGGGTTCACAGGATCATGATAAAGTTGACGGAATTTTTAGAAACGAAGCAATAGTTCAGGCTTGTGAAATGAGAAAACTGAATGAGGCTGCATTTACAAAGTGGAGAGCAGATGAAACGAAGTTCCATCAAACAGTGGTATTGTCCCAATTTATTAGAGAACAGATTGCGAAATATGGAGATGACCCAGTAATGCGTAGATGGTTAGTCGGTTGTAGACGTAATCTGGGAATGATTCTTTCCTCTATTATTTTATTAGAAGAAGCAGAAATTAGAGATACTGAAATTGTGGCAGATGGAGATCGAAATATTGAGTTTCTTCTGAACGCTTGGAGGTTTTTACAAAAAAATGATCCATCTATTCACGCTTTTCGAAACCGTATAAAAGAATTGGAAAATCGAAGCGCGTGGACACCGATTTTTAATAAACTATTTGGAAAATCTAATATTCATAGTTTGGTTTTTCACGGATTTTATTATTTTACTCCTATTCAGGAAAAAATCTTGAGATTATTAGAAAATGTAGGTGTAAAGGTAATATTCTTGTTTTGTTATGATGAAAAATATCCTTACGCAAATGAAATATGGAGAAAAACCTATTCTGTAGAAAACGGGTATCCTGATATAGCATCCTGGAATATGGAACGATCTAATAAAAAAGAGCCATACGGAGAAATTTTTGAAGGTCGTAAAGCTGAAATAAAGAACAAGCTGACAATTAAGGAATATGCTACGATGATGGAATTTGTTCACGGGATGAAACATGTGAGTGAACAAGGATATTTTATCTATTCTTCAAATCCAAATTCGGCAAATCAAATTTTGAAAGATTTTTATCCAGACGAATATGGCGAGAGGAAAATCTTATCTTATCCGATTGGTCAGTTCGTGAATACATTAAATAAAATGTGGGACGAAGACTTACAGGATATAGTATTAGATGAGGATCGGCTGATTGAGTGTTTTTCATCCGGATGGCTGGCTGTTGAAGGCATTTCCGGGAAACAATATATGCAGGATCTTACATATATACTTCCATTTTTTGCAGATTGTGATCGTATTGCAAAATGGGAAGAAAGAATTGAATTGTTGCGACAAATTAAAGAAGATGTCGTCGAACCGTTCCGACAAAATTTAAGTGTAGATGATTCTGTCGCACGCTGGCAGGAAATCATGGGGAATCCATTTTTGAATTTTAGTGTTTTTTCAGTATCCGATGAACGATTGGATGTTATTTTGAAGTTGATTAAACAGCTACTTAATATGGCACGGGAATTGTTTGGTGAGAACAAAACACTTAAAGTACGGGAACATATACGAAAATTGGATCAAATCTTAAAGAAACATGAATTATCAAATGAACTTTATGAAGAAGAACGTGAAATCATTAAAGATTTGTTTGAAAAATTGGGAGAATCCGATGGTGTTACGATGGAATGTTTTCCTTCGGATATTTCCAGTGCGCTTAATTTATATATGAGTGGCAAGTTTAACGAAGGTGAGATTCAGAATAACAGTATTGGAATGGTTTCTCCGATTTATCATGTGGATGCGGCATGCATTAAGCAAAGAGGAAAGGTACACGTTTGCCTATGTGATATTAACAATATGCCAGGAGGAAAGAAGGAATATGTGTGGCCGCTTACGAGTAGACACATAAAAGATTGTTATAAACGAACTGGTAATGTATTGATCAAAAACATGATGCACATTATGGAGTGTAACTATATATGCAATCGATATTTCATGTATGCTGCATTGAAAAATCAAGATGTACAACTTTCCTGGATACGGGATATGGGAGACAAAATTCAATCCCCATCTCCTTATATTAAATTAGTAAGTGAAGCTACTGGAATTAAATTAACTCCGGCAGTACGCAATACTATTACATATAAAAGAGTGGAAGAAACGATGTGTGGACCTGGAAAAACAGTGCCATATGATCTGGAACGAATGCCGATGAATACTGCAAAAGAAGCAAAGATGGATTATTCGGTATGTCCGATGAAATATGCATTAGGATATGTTGTAGAAAAAAATCCAACTTTCCAAAACGAGTTTCATCAAAATTATGCTATTAATGGGTTGATAGCGTCAATCTATAGCATGATGAGAACAAGGGGAATGACGATTGATGAAATATACAAAAATGTAATTGGACTTTTTCCTGCTATGAGAAAAGTGGAAAAAAGACAAGTGTACGATTATATTCAGTATCAAAGCAGCTTTAGTGATGTCGATTTCGAAGGTTATTCTGAACTTGGGGAACTAAGATATTCTGATGAACGAATCAAAGTGCGATTTCCTAATAAAGATGTTCGTAATCAAGCGATGGAACGGTATGCAAAATTACTTACACCAGATGGACAGACAGGAATGAATTTTTATGTGACTGCAGCAGACAATGAAACTAATCCATATAAAAAAGTGAAATTGGATGTTTGCTTATTCTGTCAGCATCAGGATTATTGTAGATATGCCGTATTTGCAGTGGATCAGGAGGAACTTTATGATTAAAAAAGAGTTTTGGGAAAAAGTTGCTGAAGTATGGGCAAAGAAAGAAGAAATAGATATTCCTCCTATTGATATTGGAATCGATGTACCAGATGATTTTATTGATTTAGATGAAGTGGAAGATTGGGATGCATTGATGAAAGATCTTCTGGGTTCAGATGAGGAAGGTGGAATAGATCTAAGCGATTTACTTTCCGACGAATGATAAAAAGGATGTAGGTTTATGAGTATAGAACTTTATAATGCATATCAAGAAAAAATAACCTGGACAAAAGAGCAGGAAGCTTGTTTGAATTATACAGGAAACAAAACCTTGATGGTCAAAGGTATTGCAGGAGCAGGTAAGAGTCTTGTTATTCAGGGACTTGCAAAACAACTTTTGGCTGGATATTCAGCAGATAAGAAAAATAAAGTTGCTATTTTTACTTTTAGTAATACGTTGAATTCTGCAACAAAAGAATTTTTAAAAATTAATGGGGAACAAGAGGATTATATAACTGTAACGACACTAACTTCTTACATCACACATGTATATAATTCAATAGGAGCGCCCAAACTTAAAATCTATACAGATCCGTTGTATACAAAATTAAAGACGGAAGCGGTCCAGGAAGCCATTGAGAAACATAAAAAAAAGAACGGTGAGCATCGTTTTCATAATCTTGATTTGCAGTTTTGGGTAGAAGAATTTGACTGGATGAAAGATATGAATGTGTCTATTGCAGATATGACTTATTACCTTGGTCTACAGAGAAAAGGCCGTGGTGGAAAGGTCCGCATGAGTGCTGCAGATAGGTTGGTAGCCTTTCAATTATTCAGTTTTTATGATGAAGTAATGAAAACAAAGAATCTAGGCGACTGGATCGATCATTCTTTATATTTAATTCGCCATGGCAACAGTATCCCAGATAAATTAAAGTTTGATCATATTCTGATTGACGAAGCACAGGATTTGTCTTTAGCACAAATGATGGCAGCGATGATGCTGTTTAGAAAAGATATGATTGTTGCTATGGACATGAACCAGAGAATTTTTGATAAACAGTGGTCACCGAAACTTCTTGGAATAGAAGCAACTACGAAGAAATTAACAAAGTCCATGCGTACTACGAAACAAATAGATAATTTGGCAGAATCTGTGCGTGAAAAAAATGAAGGTATTTTACCGGAAGATGATAAGTCGGTACGTGCAATTCCAGAAAAAGAGGGACCTTTGCCACAATTGGTTCATCTGGAGGATGTAGCGTCAGAAAAGAAATTTGTGACGGAGTTGGTAAAAAAATATCTTAATCAAAATAATAAAATTTCTATTGGGATTGTTGCGTCTCGGAATATACAGGTTAATACATATGCATCATGGATGACAGATGCCGGTATTCCACACGAAATTGTAAAGAAAGATTCTACCTTTTCAATGGCAAAACCTGGCGTGAAAATCGTTAATGTTTATAATGCCAAAGGCTTAGAATTTGCAAGAGTTATCATTCCTCAATTTATTGAAGGGAATTTTCCGTATAGACATAAATCGGATGATGAAGAAGAAATGCAATTGTTCTTAGCAAAATGTAGAAATTTAGTTTATGTAGGAATGACGAGGGCACAATTTTCGTTGACAATAACTTATAGCGGAGACAAAGGATCACGTTTTATTGGCGAGATGGATCCTAAATGTTATGAGGCTATAGGTTTGCCAACAGCATATGATTCTGGTACTGGTACAGGAGGGGGAAGGACAATTGGCGATCGAGAAATAAAACTTCCACCTACTGCACCAATACCTACTGTGAAAACAGATGGAAAAGATTTGAAATCCTTTTTTGAAGAAAAAGGACTTGAAGTTATTGATAAACGTCCGTCAGGTGGAAGCCTATGGATTGTTGGAGAAAAAGATAAACTTTTGCCACATGTAAAAGAAGCTGCAAAAGCATTTGGTGCTTATGGCAAATTTTCCGAGAAGGGTGGAAGAGCAACCAAAAACAGAGCAGGCTGGTTTACAATGTGCAAGAAGTAAACTTTGAATAAGGAAGAGTGTCACTATGGGATTCATTGATTGGCACGGCAATAAAAAAGACCATTTCGAGGATATTCTGGAATTTGCGAAAATGAAAGAACAAATGGAAACGGATAATTTTGGAAGCCAGATGAGGAGAAAAGCAGAAGCATCTTTATTTGGTGTTCCGGAACTGCTTTCCATGGAAACAGAAGAAATTCTAAAGTTATTGCTGAAAGAGAAAAAGAGTTTAGATATTTTATATGATGTTCTTGTAAAAAACTCAGAATCAATAAAGCAGCTTGGTATTGATGAATATTCACAATACTTGTGTCGAAGTTTCGAATTAAAATCGGGAAATGTTACGTTGTTTTGGCAATGGATTAGATACTTATCGGAACTATCAGCAAAAAGGAATGAAGGAAACCAGTTCATAAAACTATACCAACGTTTTATGATGCATTTATCATATTATACTAATCAGTTGGTTACTGGTGCGGAAGTGGGAAAGAAATATGCGGAACGCCGTAAAATTAACGCGGAAATTTTACAACATTCTTTATCCACAAAGATTGATATTAGTAATTTACATAGGAATATGAAAAATCCGATTTTCCAGATATGGGAAGAAGAAGAAATAGCACGTCAGTCGGCCGAAAAGCAGAAGGTTCGTATGCAGGAAGAGGCAGCTGCAATGGCAGCCGAATTGGAACGAAAGGCCTTTGCGGAACAGGAAGCTAAGAAACGAGCTGAAGCAGATGAGGCAGCACGAAAGAGATTAGAGGAATGGGAAGCGGCTCAGCGAAGAATGAAACTGCTTCGACTTATGAAGTGTGCTAGAGCAGTTTTGGGTTATTATGTTCTTGCAACGAAGGATGATAATGATATGATTATAGCAGGAAGGCTTTATTCAGCCATTAAAGATAAAAAAATTAAATTGGAACGTTTGGTCAGTATTTTCCCTTCACAATCAGTTGGAATTGTGAAAAGTGGTTCTTTGCCAGTGGTTACTACAGAGGATGTGAGATTTAAGTTAGATGAAAGAGAATTTTTACATTATGTAGAATACGCTACCATTTACAAGCAAGGAATGGCTGATGAGGATATTGATACACTAAAAGGTACATTATTTATAACAAATAAGAAAATACAAATTGAAGCAGGACAAAAAGTTTTTGTTATTTCATATGAACAATTGGAAAAGGCGGTTGTTTACGATGTTATGCCAGGTGTAATGGAACTTTCAGGATCGAGAGATACGTATTTTGTTCGAACTGCTGATACTGAATTGGCCTATAATATTCTAAGGATGATATTGGGCAGTTCTATTGATCTGGAACCGGAAGAAGAGCCTGAACCAATGAATATGGAAGAGATAAAAATTGACTTTTTGGAAACAGCGAATATTTCATCATATATTTACGGTATCCAGACAATGATGGATGAAGATATGCCGGAAGATGTTAAGGAAGATTTAGGAGTAATGATTCAATCTCTAAAATATTTAGACATTGCATTAAAAAAATATCCTAGTTATGTAGAAAAAGCGGATTCATTCTTTTCTTATTATATTCCGGAAGCTGTTAAACTTTTATATTCTTATAATGAATATGAAAAAGCAGGACTTGCTGAGGAAAAGATTAATCCAGTGTATGAAAAAGTAATTACTGCAGTAAAAAAATTATCTATGGCTGCAAAACAACAAGTAGTTGATATCTATCGTGATGCGATTGTTGACACAACTGCTCGTGCTGAAGCATTAACAGAAATTCTTGGCCAGGATGGATTTATAGATCCTGCTTTTAGAATAAAATAAACAATGGAGGAAGTTATTATGACGGATACACAAAAACAATCTAGTATGGACCAGGGAATGAAGGGCGTAGGAGCACCTACTTTGACATTAGATTCAGAAGAAAGAAAAATTGATTTATCTTTTATGGAACCTTCATTGGAAAAATCAGAAGTAGTAGCAGTGGATAGTGGGGAAGTAGCATCAGCGGGTTCAGTTGATGAATCTATGTTGTCAGAAGAAGAAAAGAAACAGGTTGCTGAATTTGTGAAGCAGATTGATGTTTCTAATCTTAAGATGGTAAATTCCTATGGTGCAGGAGCTCAAAAAGGATTTTCAACTTTTTCTGCATCCATTACTGGAACGACAAAAGCAAAAGAGTTTGGTGAAGTAGGAGATAGTCTTCGTGAGTTAAGAGTTGCTATTAATAGCACAGTTGCACCAGAGAAGAAAGGCATTTTTGGACTGTTCCAAAAGGGAAAACAGAAAGTTACATATGTGATTGCAAATTATGAAAACGCAGAAACTAGCATCAAGAAGATTGAGAAGGATCTGAAAAGACATCAGCAGGTTCTGACAAAGGATATTTATATCTTTGAGCAGATGTATGATATGAATTTACAGTTCTATAAAGAATTGACCATGTACATAATTGCTGGAAAGAAAGCATTAGAAATTGCTCGTAATACTCAGCTTGTTGAATTGAGAGATAAAGCAGAAGCAACACAGGATCAGTTAGATATTCAGTTGTATAGAGACTATGAAGATGCATGTCAGCGTTTTGAAAAACGTATTTTTGATTTGGAAACTACGAGGTTGGTATCTATTCAAATGGCTCCGCAGATTAGATTGCTTCAAAATGCTGATCAGGAAGTTGTTAACAAGTTGCGTTCCGATATTATTAATACGATTCCGTTGTGGCGAAATCAGATGGTTCTTGCACTTGGAATTGAACATACTACACGTGCATTAAATGCACAGAGTGCATTAGATGAAATGACAAATGAGATGTTCAGACGTAATGCAGAAACCTTGAAGCAAGGAGCTATCGATGCAGCAGCAGCTTCTGAAAGAGGAATTGTTGATATTGAAACTCTTAGAAAGGTAAATTCAGATATTATTGCTTCTATCAATGAAGTTGTAAAGATTCATGAAGAAGGCTCAAAACGTCGTGCAGAAGCACAGGAAGAGCTTGTTAAGATTGAGGATGAATTGAAACATGCTTTATTAGAAGCTGGATCAAGATAAGGTCATGAAGAAAAAATTTAAAATTAAGTTTAATGCGCCTGTCGTGCTTTGTTTGGTGGTCATTAGCTTTGTAGCCACACTTCTAAACTATATTACTTCCGGTGCATCAGGACAGGCTATATTTATGACATATCGTTCACCGCTGGTTTCACCGATGACATGGGTGCGTGCATTTACTCATATTTTTGGACATGCGGATTGGTCACATTTAATTGGTAATATGAGTTATCTTTTATTGCTCGGACCAATGCTTGAGGAAAAGTATTCTTCACAGACATTGGCAGCAGTAGTGGCAATTACAGCAGTGGTCACAAGTATTATCAACGCAGTGCTCTTCCCCGGAGTTGGGTTATGCGGTGCAAGTGGTGTAGTGTTTGCTTTTATATTATTATCTTCTTTTACAGGATTTAAAGAAGGAGAGATTCCGCTGACTTTTATACTTGTGGCTGTTTTCTTTATTGGGCAACAGATTTATGAAGGTGTGGCTCTTCAAGATAATATTTCAAATATGGCACATATCGTAGGTGGTATCATTGGTGGAATAATCGGATATGGGCTGAACAAAAAGTCAAGGTTTCAAAGATGATTAAAAAGTATGTAACAAGAAGGCAACGAGCCGAGGAACGAAAAAATAAAATAAAGAAAACGGTTACTTTGATTGTTGCAATTCTTGTTGTTGCAATAATGGTAGTAGTTGGCAAAGGATTCTTCTCACAATCTACTACATCAATTGATTCTGATGAGATAAAAATTCCAGAATATAATGGGCAGGCATATTGTGAGATTAACGATAATAAGCCGTTTTTCACAGAGGAAGATCTGAATAGAGAAACCTTTGAATCATATTCTGATTTAGACACATTGGCCCGATGTGGTGTGGCATTTGCAAATATAAGTAGAGAGTTAATGCCAACAGAAGAACGCGGTGAAATCGGTGGTGTCAAACCATCGGGCTGGGTACAGGCAAAGTATGAAGGGATTATAGATTCTACGCCTCCGTATCTTTATAACCGGTGTCATTTAATTGCTCACTGTTTGACGGCGGAAAACGCGAATGAAAAAAATTTGATCACTGGAACACGATACATGAATGTTGAAGGAATGTTGCCATTTGAAGAAAAAGTGGCGCAGTATTTGGATAATTACGACAATCATGTTTTATATCGTGTAACTCCAATCTTCGAAGGAAACAATCTTGTTGCTGATGGAGTATTGATGGAAGCGTATTCTGTTGAAGACTCTGGTAAAGGTGTCTGTTTTTGCGTGTTTGTATATAATGTGCAACCTGGAATAATAATAGATTATTCGAATGGTGAAAGTCAGATTAAGAAGTAATAATTACTTATGCTATAAAAGTTTTAGGATGTGTTAAGGTGAATGTTGAAACTAAAGAAGAAATAGTAGAAAAAATAAATAGAATTCATGCGTATTGGAAAAAGTCAGGTGAAAATGCCAATACATTTTCTAAGGATCTGAATCCGGATGTCGCAGATCTCCGAACTTGGTTTATTGCTAGGAAGAATTCTTTAAAAATTGGTTCTCTTTCTGATGAGACAATTAAAATTTTTTCAGAGTGCAAAATGGATTTTGGTGTAAAGCTACTATTTTGGAATGACTGGGCAGCCTTGGCAGATGAATATTTAAAAGAAACAGGCAAAGACAGTATTCCAGAAACAGCAGTTGTAGAAGGAGAATTAAAATTAGGAAGATGGGCTAAAAGACAAATCCGCAATTTGCCGCAACTAACTGTTTCTCAGGAATGTAAGCTAGTAGAAATAGGATTACTTTCGAAAGAAAAAGTATCCGCATGGATAGGACAGGATAAACAGATTTATTATCGAGGGAAAGCCTATCGTAATGTTTCTGCATTTGCAAGAGAACTAGGAATATCTATGAACAAAGCTTACTTATTATTGGATATTCAAAAAAGATTAGATTCCGATAATGTCATCAAGAAAGATGTCGGAAGGGGAAACGATATGGATAGAAATTTTAATAAATGCCGTTTTAAATTAACATTGCCGAATGTATATAGAAAAGATGGGACCGTAAATATCATGTTTTCATTACAGCCAATGCCTGGTGCTGATGGATTATTGATTATGCAAGAATGTCGAATTGTTGATTCTTTAGGTGGCATCAAAGAACAATATAATATTGCATTTGATCCATCAACACTCGAATTGTCAAAGGGACAGAAAAAAATTACGGTTACTTTTTCGGAAAAAATATATCAGAAAAAAAGCATTGGCATGAATATTGAATATACAATATTAGATGTTAAAGCTAAGAAAAAGATAACGGTTTATTATGAAGTTATAAATGATATGAAGAAGAATCTGATGGGTGTGAATGTAGAGGATTGTGATATCGGAGATATTCCCTCAATAGTTTCTGATGAAGTTTTACCATCGGATACATCCAACAGTGCAGAAGAAAAGCTTAAAGAAAAGGATGGTATGATTTCGCAACTGATTAAAGAGAAAAAAGAGTTAGAAAGCGAAAATACTTCTTTGAAAAAGCGAATCATACAACAAAACAGAGAGATAGAAGGTCTTAACCAAAAGATTAGAGAGTTAAATAAAGCTAATGCTGCAAATAAGTTGTATGTAGCCAGTGATATGGAAGCACATTTAAATAAAATACTTGATTATATGGAACGAACAGCTTTGGCATGCGGAATTTCACTATCCAATATTTATGTATATACATCAACAAAAGACGGGAAGAATCATGTAAATGTAAGGGGTGAAATTTATTTTGCCGGGCAGACAAATAAATTATCAAGTGGACTAAGAATAAAGGCTTCATTATATGATGCAAATGGCCACATAGAAATTGAAGGAAATTACTATGTCAGTTCTAGTTTCTCTGGATATGATACGTTTGATATTGGTTGGAATGGTGGCACAAAAGAAAGCTGGCTTTCTGAAACTAAAATAAGGGTGTTTGTTGTTAAAGCATAAAATAACTCATATTGTATATAATGGTATTGAAGATCGGTTGAATAACATCAGCCGATCTTTTTTTGCGTATTTCTCATGCTTATAGCTTGATTAAATTTTTCTAAAGTTAAGCTAATGGCATTGGTATCAAGCCAATGGATTATTTATAGGAATTTAAGCATACTGTATAATTGTTTCATAAAATTCGAAGGGATCAGTAAAGCTGGGAGGTGATTAAAATGCAGACCGAAATCAATTATAAGCAGCTAGGTAAACGTATCGTTGCAAAGCGAAACGAAAGAAATTTAATGCAGAAGGATTTTGCGGATATGCTCGGAATAGCAGTTAATCACCTGAGTGATGTAGAACGTGGTGTTAAGAAACCATCGTTAGAATTACTTATGAGAATCAGTTACTTATTAGATACGCCGGTAGACCATTTTCTTATGGATCTGCCACACGCATGTTGCAGTTATGCCATCAATGAGGAATTGGCAATTATCTTAAAGCAATGCACGCCACAATCATTAAAGATTATTCATCAGTTGGCCGAAGGTCTGGTTGAATATCAGAATAGCATTGCCCCTAGAGAAGAATAGATTAAGTGCAACGGATCAGTATTCGCTGCACATTGAAAACGATTTATACCGCAAAATATTCAGTTATAATCTGGAGTTTTGCGGTTTTCTTTTTATCAAAAAAATATAAGGAGGCTGTAAATTTGGAACAGAAGAAAGATATTTTAGAGGAAGATGTACAGACAGATGAGTATGTCCAGTATGCTATCTCTTTTGAGAAAGAGTTAAGAACCTTGGAGGCAAAATTGCATAGTGAAGAAGATCCGGAACTGATAGCAAGACTGACATTGATGGCTGCAGCAGAGTTCTATGATGGAGACTGGTGTGGAATCATTGAAGGCGATCTGGAAATGGAAGCCTGGTGCCCAGTCTTGTGGTATGACTGTGAAACAAAAGGGATGACGGAAACAAAGTTTAGGGAGTTGGAAGAATTGACTTCTCTTAATGGCTGGGTACAGGCATTATATGACTGTAAGCCAGTGATTATCCCAGATACGAATGTTTATAAGGACAGTAATCCTGGGGCATATGAATTGTACAGTAGATGTAAAGCGGATTCAATCATTGCAGTACCTTTTTGGAAAAATCCAATTGGATTTATGATTGTGCGTAATCCGAAAAGATATATAGAATACAGTAGTTTTTTACAGATGCTGGCTTATGTGGTTTTTTCATCTGTTACAGAAAAGAAATTACTGGATAGGGAAAGCAAGTCGTTTTCACCAGAAACAATCAAGAAAGATACAGATGTGATTGTCAACTTGCTTGGAAAACTTGAAATCATCACATCGAAGGGTGTACTGAAAGAAGAGGAACTCAATGCACCAGTTACTTGTCGTTTCTTGGCCTATATGTTCTTACATAGAAAACAGGCGAATCATCCGAGCATAATATATGAAGCGATATGGGAAGATGATGATTTAAGTAAAGCAGGAGGTAAAGTTAAGGCGACTGTGTTCCGCGTAAACAGTGCATTTAGTATTGTTTCAAATGAAAAGTTAATCGTATCTACCTTACAGGGGTATCAGATTAATCCGGCATTGAATATTATCATGGATATAGAACTGTTCGATGAATATTGGCATCAGGCACAAAATACCGTTACGTTGCAAGCTAAAATTGAATTGCTGAAAAATGCAACGCAGCTATATCGAGGTGATGTGTTTGAGTCTTCAAGTGGAGAACATTGGCTTATTTCTCATGAAATAGCATATAAGTATAAATGCCTGGGAATATATAATGAACTGATGAAAGCCTATTTTGACACACAGAATTATGCCAGTGTCCAGTATTATGCGGGAAATGCGTTAAAGATAGATCCGGCAAATGCGGATGCGTACTATTGGATGATTCGTGCAATGAAGAAAAAAGATTCTATGTCAATGGTAAAAGGTGAGCTTAAGATGGCGGAACATGTGCTGGATCCGGTGGAGTATGAAGAATTGATAAAGAAACTTGATAAAGCAAAAGACTGATTTTAAAAATAACCGTCAAATAACGGATAAATAACCACGAAATAACCTAAATTGCAGAAATAACCGTCAAATAACCGGAAAATGACCGCCATGTTACCGGGAAACAACCATGAAATAACCCTCGTAGTCTATAATCTCAGATTAGTGAGTCTAAGATTGAGAAATAGATTACGAGGGATTTTTTATTTGAAGGGAATGATGCTTATCCTACGACTTTTCCAAATACCATAAAATCAGATTCTGGTTTGATGTTGATCGGAGCATAGTTTGGATTTAAAGAATGTAACTGGATGCCGTCCTCGGTACGGACCAACTTTTTGCAATAGGCTTGTCCGTCATAGAAGAAGATTCCAATATCACCGGAATCTAAGGTTTTTTGCTGATGGATCCAAATGGTCTGGCCATTTACGAATTGCGGTTCCATACTGTCACCAGAAATTCGCACGCCGAAATCCGCAAGTGAAGAAACTTCATCCCCGACTTCTATTTCTTGATAATTGTCGGAATCAAGAAACTGACCGGTACCGGCAGATACTGGAAGATCATAAAAACGTAATTTTCTTCTGAAAGGGATGATATCTGCAACGGTACGATTGTATAATCCGCTGAGTTTCAAAAGATTTATATAATCCAATGCCTTTTCTTGCCCTTCTTTATTTAAGGAGAAGAAAGGATTCATGTGAGTGTTTACTTGGAATGTATTGTTGATGTCCTCGATGTTGAGGATTTCACATAAAGTGAAGAATTGTAACACATTCGGAAGAGTTGTGTTGCTTTCCCACTTGCTTATTGTCTGAGGAGATACATCAAATCCATACGAGTGTATGGAAGCTGCGAGTTCTTTCTGGGAAAGTTTTTTTCCATTACGGCAATTTCTTAATGTTGTTCCGAATGATCTCATAGAAGTCACCTGCCTATCTTTTGTATTTATATAAAGATTTTATAGGGAAAATACAGAAAAGTCAACAGATAGTGGCGAAAAGTTGCTTTAAAAGTTATACAAAATTGAAAATAGGACTTGAAATTGCTTTAGAAGTGAATTATACTATACCTACACGAAACTCGAACAAATGTTTGTGTTGAAAAGGAGGGAAGGATGGAAAGAACAATTTTACATTCGGACTGCAATGCGTTTTATGCCAGTGTAGAGATGCTTCACCGTCCTGAGATGAAAGGTAAACCTCTTGCTGTTGGCGGAGATCCGGAAGCAAGGCATGGAATTGTCTTAACAGCAAATTATCCAGCGAAGCAGCTTGGTGTAAAAACCGGCATGGCTCTTTGGCAGGCAAAACAGGTTTGCCCTAGCATCGTGTTTGTGCCTCCGAGAATGGATTTGTATCTTCGGTTTTCAAGACTGGCCCATGAAATATATGCGGATTACACAGATTTACAAGAACCATTCGGTGTGGACGAATCATGGTTGGATGTAACAGACTGTGCTAGTATACTGTATCATTGATATTTAATTAATTTTATGGTCTGACAAACCGTTTCATGATATACTAAAAAGAAACGGCGAGGGTATCCGTACAATGAACCGGAATGTCAATTCTGATAATGCACGCAGAAAATTTGATGGGCGTGCTGAGGCTCGTATTATTGAAATTGCGTGCAGTCCTGCACCGGAAGGACATTCCCGCTGGACACTCCGTCTGCTGGAAGAACAGGCAAAAATTGTACTTGATGTTCCAGTCAGTAAAGATACCATCGGCAGGGCTTTAAAAAAAATAAACTTCGACCTCACATGAATGATTACTGGTGTATTCCGTCAAAAGAAGATGCTGATTTTGTAGCCTGCATGGAAGATGTCCTTGATGTTTATGAACTCCCATATGACCCGATGTACCCTGTTGTCTGTATGGATGAAAAGCCATACCAGCTTTTGGATGATGTAAGGCAGCCACTGCCTGTTCGTCCGGGTGACAACCAGAAAACGGATTCCGAATATAAGAGGAATGGCACCTGTAGCATATTTGCTTTTGTTGAACCACTTGGCGGCAGACACCATGTGAGTGTCCATGAACACCGTACTGCAATTGACTGGGCAATGGAAATCAAATATCTGTCAGATGAAATGTTTCCAGATGCAAAGAAAATCATACTGGTAATGGACAATCTAAACACCCATAAAGCTGCTTCACTTTATAAAGCATTTCCACCATCAGAAGCAAGAAGGATCATAAAACGACTGGAAATCCACTATACGCCTAAACATGGAAGTTGGCTTGACATGGCAGAAATTGAGCTTAATGTAATGACACGCCAATGTCTTTCGCGTCGAATATCCACCCTTGACAAACTTAAATGTGAGTTATCAGCATGGGAAATGGAACGTAATCGGGATACAGCTAAGATACAGTGGCATTTCCAAACAGGGGATGCACGGGAAAAACTGATATCACTGTATCCGACACTATCATCTGTCACTTTTTAATTAAAGTGGCAGATATACTAAATTTCAATGATACAGTACACTAGGAATCTATGGGGAATCCATACGATTGGAGAATTGGCACAAACGGATTCTTCATTATTGCAGAGACAACTGGGTAAAATGGGATTGATTCTTCATCTATTTGCAAATGGAGAAGATCAGACACCAGTCAGTAAAGAGGATTATCATGCCCCGATTAAAAGCATTGGGAATAGTACGACGACTCCGAGAGACTTGGTCAATAATGATGATGTAAGGATCATAGTGTACGTTCTTGCCGAAAGTGTGGCGGCAAGATTAAGAGAGAATAATTTCAAATGCAGGGTTGTTGAGATATCTGTAAGAGATAATGAATTATCCAGTTATACGAAACAACGAAAGATTGAACTGCCGACGGATATTACATCAGAGATAGCAGAAACTGCAATGGAACTGTTTTGTCAAAGTTATCATTGGAACAAGCCGATACGAAGTATCGGAGTAAGGGCGTGTGATCTGGTTGATGCGTTGATTCCAGTGCAGCTGAGTCTGTTTATCAGTGAAGAAAAAAGACAGCGTCTGCATCAGATGGACCTTGCGGTTGATCAGATAAGAAAACGATTTGGCTTTGAAAGCATACAAAGAGGTCTGATGTACCAGGACAGATTATTGTCGGCCGTGAATGCAAAAGAAGACCACACAGTGCATCCACATGGATATTTTGAAAACGGTAATCGGACAGGTGTTGAATTGGCAGATTTAAGGTAAGGTGAAGTAATGGATAGAAAGATATATGTGAAGGTCGAGGCAGAGTTTACACCCGATGGTGCGCTGCGGCCAAAGTGCATTATCTGGGATGATGGAAGAAGATTTGAGATTGATAGGATTACAGACTGCAGAAGAGCAGCAAGCCTGAAAGCAGGAGGAGCAGGATTAAGATATACCTGTATGATATATGGAGCTCCACATTATTTATTTTATGAAGAAAATTATAAATGGTTTGTGGAAGCAAAATAAAGAAATGATAAGCAATCGGCAGCACATATCAGTGCATCGGAACTTGCCGGTATGACACCCGAAGGTCAGGCTTTTCATATAGATACGGACTCATATGGTTTTCATTCCCTTTGCCATATGGGACGGAGTGAGTATGTATTATTTATAAGTAGAGTAGTGATATTGAAGGGAGATATACAATTGAGCAGAAGAAACACAGGCGCATGGAACACCATCTGTTCCTTATGTGAGATGGACAATATTGATGGGAAACAAATGTACGAGAAAGCGAAGATGCTTTTAGGAATTTACAGAAAAGTCTGCTGGTCCACAATTGGACGTGCAGATACTGTAGCAGAAGAAATCTGTTATTATTGTGGCTCTGATCTGGATGGAGCACTGCTTTATCTGGAGGAATTTGCACCAGAGAAAGAAAAAGATCAGTTTGAATGCAGGATCAAAACTCTTTTTGAGACCCGATGGATGGTAGAACTGGTAGATTCAGCAATGTTGAAAGTACATGATTTTCCAGAGAATGGTCAACTGTATCATGAGATTATATCGAAATGTTTTCTGACAAAATTCAAATACACAGAGAATGAATTGTTGGAGATATTAAATCTGGAACGCAGTAGATTTTATGATAGAAAAAAAGAAGCAATCATGGTATTTGGACTTTCCCTGTGGGGAAGTTCCATACCAAAACTGAAAGCATTTTTGGTCGATAACGAAGAAATGGAGGAACATTATGGAGAACAGCAGTAAATTGAATGGAAAAGATTTTGAAGTTTTGGCTCATATCCTGGCTTTTATTAAGGATAATGGTTTTTCACCAACATTTAGAGAACTGGCAACTATGACAGGATATAATTCCACGTCAACAGTTCATTATTATCTGCAACGTTTGCAGGATGCAGGTCTGATTAAATATGAAGCAACAAAGCCTAGAACGATAGCTATTACGGGAAATGTGCATGTGAATTTTGCTCGTTAGTCCGACAAAAGTCCGACGAAAGTCCGACAAAGTTCCGACTGTTTTCCTACTGAAAGTCCGACTTTTTATGTAGTAAGATGTGTATGCTGGGAGAAGTACCGCATACAATGACAATTTTATAATTTAGGTGTAACCGCCTCACATCAGAAATGGTGTGGGGCTTTTTTTATGCCCTTTTTTAAGTTTTTGCTGCGGTCAATCGCCCAAATACGCACGGGAGGATACGCAGATGGGAAGTGACAAGAGGGCGAGAGCACCGCCTCCGATTTGAAAAATTACAAAGCAACAAACAGCGAAGTAACCAATCAATTCGGAGGTAGAAAGATGATTTATAAATATGAAATTGCTTGCAAGGAAGCAGGATTAAGTAAGGAGCAGATTACAGAAATCCGCAAAGTGTTTGATGTGGATAGAAAAAGACTGAAACGCGAAACAAGAACAATGGAAGAAGAAAACATTCAATTTGGAAGCGTAGATGATATTAACGGAAATTACGAGGAGGTAGATAAAAGAGATATTGAAGACACGAATGTCAATATTGAGTTGGATTATATCAAGAAATGGGAACTGGAACAGTTGAATCGTTTTCTGTCAGAACTTACAGAGGAGGAAAAAGAATTTTTACTTGCTTATTATGAAGATGCAAAATCAAGCGATTCCAGAATTGCATTGAATCTGGGTTTGCCTAGAACTACCGTTCAGTCACGCAGAAAGAAGT